>ENA-UOOE01001365-UOOE01001365.1-fermentation-metagenome-genome-assembly--contig:-NODE-1365-length-20864-cov-6.499880_pt1 | contig 20864 bp, 17 predicted proteins | sample MGYA00245776_ERZ724021 | MGnify/ENA primary metagenome ERZ724021 (study PRJEB28704, sample SAMN03018321) | fermentation metagenome | biome: anthropogenic terrestrial biome; feature: soil; material... | reverse complement strand
AGATGGAATTCTTAAGGATTTGAGAATATCAAAGAAGATTTACCTTTCAGAACTGCCGGAGTCGCAAGACCATGAACATATTTTTCTATTTATGGTATAATGACATTATATACGACAAGAAAAGTGAGGAAATTAAATGTTTAAAGATTTTTTATCAAAATTTGTGAACGATATAAAGAGACTGTTTACTCCTAAAAAGGTAATCTGTATTATAGCTGGTACTGCCATATTATCGTTTGGGATATATAATATTCATCAACAGACTGCGATATCGGAGGGCGGTGTTCTGGGTATGATTCTCCTGCTAAACCATTGGATGGGGATATCCCCCGCTATCCTCTCCCCTGTTTTAGATTGTCTCTGCTATCTCTTTGCGATCAAATACCTGGGCAAAGACTTTTTAAAAGTCACCATCGCAACTTCCATCAGTCTCTCCGGGTTCTTCTTTCTATGGGAGAAGTTCCCGCCATTTATCCCCGATCTTTCTGCGCAGCCTCTGATTGCAGCTGTGCTCGGCGGGATATTTGTGGGAGTTGGCGTCGGAATCATTGTAAGACAGGGTGGTTCCAGCGGAGGCGATGATGCTTTGGCCTTAGTTATATCGAAATTAACCGGTATTCGCCTTTCTCACGCTTATATGGCTACCGATTTTACCGTACTGCTCCTTTCCCTTACCTATATTCCTTTCCGCCGAATTGCCTATTCTCTGGTAACCGTCACTATCTCCTCTTGGCTAATCGATTTTATAAAGAGGTTCCATTGGAATAGAGATGCAGCGAATCACGCTGAAGAAATTAGTGAAACATAATTTCCGATAAACCCGCAAGAAAAGCTATATTTTCTTCGCTTTTTACGGTTCCTTTGGGAATTAAATTTGGGAACCCCATAATCACCCTTTTATAGCACAAAAGACATGAATAGTAAGTAATCTCTATCCATGTCTCTTCTTTATAAAATATAGTTAATTTTAAATAATTTCTACACACACCGGATAGTGGTCGGATAAATATACTCCATCCCAGCAATCCTCCCAGGTAACTGCAGAAATACATTGAAAGCTATCCTGAGCGATAATATAATCGATTTTGTCAGCTTTCTCCTGCCTCCCAAAGTCATGAAAGGTTCCTGTGATTTCTGATGTCAGATCGATATACTGTGGATATTGCTTCAGCATTTTAATCTCCTGCCAGTCGGGCTCCGCATTAAAATCTCCTGCCAATACTGCCGGTACTTTGTCTGCAGACGCATCCTCTTCCATCTTCTTTAATATCTGCTTAAGGCCCAGCACTCTTGCTTCGATTCCGACATGATCCAGATGGGTATTGAAGATCCGGAAGATTTTCTTCGTCTCCATATCCTGGAATAATGCGTCTGTGCAGACTCTGGGACACTCACTCTGATCCTTATAACGAGACCCCGGAACCGTAGGTGTCTCTGACAGCCAGAAGGTTTCCAGCTCCATCAGATTATACTTGACTTTCTTATAAGCAATGCTCACCTGCTCATCTTCCAGATTTACATCCCTTCCGCAGCCGACCACATAATAATCGTTTAGATTCTCCTTCAGCCATACCGCCACATGGGGCAGAACCTCCTGAAAGCAGATAATATCAGGCTGCTCTTTTGCTATCTTATCCTTAATTCGCTGCTTTCTGCAGCTGAAATTATTCTTCCCATCCTGTCCGAAATCACAACGGATATTAAAGGTAACTAATTTCATGCTCTATTCCTCCTTCGATTGCTATCAAATGTCCTGTATATTGTACAACAAAAGCCACGGATGCTCAACCTTATTTGTACATTCGGTTATACTTTTTTGCTGCAAGTCTTCCATTTCCCACAGGATAGAGGATCCGGACTGTGAACTTTCGTTTAACGGAAAGGATTTCACTATCTGGATAGACGGTTCTTTTACAGGTGGAATAGATTTCAGGGTAGAAGCAACTGCAAGGACGAAAGGCGGTAAAGTATCTATAAAAGATGGAAGAAAACTAATCATACAGGATGCAGAGGAAATTATCATTTTTTGAATATAGGAACTTCTGCAAAGGGTGAACTTCCATCCGAAGAATGCTCCAGGTATCCGGTACCGGAATCAGACTGGGATACACTTTATAGGCAGCACATGGAAGAATATCAAAAGCATTATAAAAAGCTTGCTATAAGTTTAACCATTAATCAAATGGAGCATGTTCCAACAGACGAGAGGCTTGACGAACTAAGGCGCGGAGGGGAAGATCGACGCCTGAATCCAATGGATGGGCTGTCTGGATAGGATCTGCTGCCTGGCTTGCACAGCATATGTGGTGGCATTATGAATATGGACAGGATATTGGTTTCTTAAGGGAGCGTGCTTATTATATATTCTACTCCATATCTTTTTACTAAAAGGCTTTGGATTTTTTCAATAAATTATCTATAACACCGTAAAAAACCTTCCCTGTACTTTGGTCTGGTCTGGGAAGGTTTTTTACAATATTTCCATGGTCAACCACCCTGTGGCGATTGCCTTTTCTAATTACATTAGTACAAATTATCCGAATATAGGACATACCAAATTGTGTTGAAAACCATTACTTATTATTATGTCCCTCACAACAGATTAGACTTGATATATTAAGTAATATAGCTCCCTACAAATTAACAGTAAAATTTGATTTCTGCCTCCACAAAGTGATTTTTCCACTCATCACATATCATAAAATACTGCGCGGCAATAATCTCTAGTAATTCATTTAAGTCACCTTTTGGTATCCTGCTTCCATTATTTGCGACGATGCATCCCCCGGATGAAGTCAGCCAAATCTTCGTCGCATTAGAATTTGGTTTCCCCTTGCCAACATGAACATGAATTGGTTCGTCATTTTCATTCGACCAGAAAAAAACTTTATACCCACCAACCTGGAACAGACTAGGCAATTTTTATCCCTCCCGAAGCAGCATATTTATATAATAAATGAGCATTGCTATGAAGGAATCGGTCAAACTTCTCTATTTCATTCTCTGTAAAGCCCTCCCTCTTTATCCAGGTATAAGTCGGTAGTGAGCATCTGGCTATATCAAATCCTTCTTCTGTAGGGCGTTCAAAATGAACTTCTACGCATTGAACACCATTTTCTTCAATTATATGAGAATGCGCAATTTCAGTTTCATCCGCTAAAACCATATATGGGTACATCATGATATTAACCTCCTTTACCGCTCTCAATAAATTCTCTTGTTATTAGTATAACACAAATTCGTATTTCATCCATAAATATCTATTTTCTAATTTCGTTTTTTATTATACCAACACCTCCTAAAATAGTTCGATTTCCTGGAGTACAAGCCCGTAATGGCTTCCGGAAGGATTTTCATTAATTTGTACACCATTCCATCCTTTTGCAAAGTTACCTGAATAACACATCCACATCTTTCTGCCATCTTCTGAAATAAACTTGGATGGAAAGTTTACACAACTGCGCAGATCGATGCACTTATCCGCGAGGAAGTATCAAAAATCGGAACGAAACAGGGTGGTCTGACTATGATATACGGACTATATCCCGGCGTACCATTAGAAAATGTTAAAGCTTTAATGGATGCAATGGAACGTTATGCATTTTATTATAGCTAAAAAGCGAAAGATAAAACAGACGGGAGCTTTTTTGTCCATCGTTACTGTTCACACCCACCATGTATACCATGTTATGATTTCGACGAATGCAAATACTCCTTATCGGATATCATTTGTCGAAATCATATCATGAACAAAAAGCATGTTCATGATCTTTTGCTCCGATCGCATATTGCAAGCGAGCTTGCATATGCTCACTACGCTTTTATTATATTATAGACTTTGCCTGGGTATGAGCAGTAACTATCCATCAACTGCCAGAATTGCTACCGGCTGAGATTGGTTAGCTATCTCAGTCGGCTTCCTTTTTTTGATTATATCTTCTTGTTTAGTAAAATCTTGCCATCAAATCTTGCGAACGGACCTGCATATGTCTTCTCACCACCACGTTTATAGCCGCAGAAATCTGTGTTAATCGTCAAAGCTGTTCCGTCAGCATTTTCATAGGCACAACCGGATTGGAAGGATTTGCCAAGCGCCCCTGTAGTAACAATATCGATATTTTGCTCAAACTTGAAGTCAGGCAGATTAGTGATAAGATAGTAATCTCCGTCAACTTCCGATATGGAAAGTTCAACGTTGAAATCATTTACTTTCGATGAATGCTGTTCGTTTTCATATGCGCTTGCGCCGTTAAAATACAGATTGTGGTCGATGTTTACTCTTAAAGTGGCTTCCGTAAGCTCTTGCGGTTGATCGCTTCGCTGAAACAATGTATTGGCATTGATATCCTGGTAACCATGGTACATGTAGTTACCATAGCTGGCCTTCATATGCTTTTTCCACTCATCTTCCAACGAAATTAAGCCGAAGTCTTTCTTATTGCCAACGTAGATATTACCTAGAATTTTATCATCACCGCCATAAATCAGCATAACACCGGCCACATGCGTATCATGTGGAAAATGATAAAGTGTAAAACGGCTGATATCCCGCGTCATACAATTTCTGCCGGCAAACAAATTGTTGACCAATGCAGTGCCCTGGGATACATTAAGAAAATTCTCGTCTGAAAGAAATAAATTGTTGTCCACAACACAAGGACCATGACTAACTTCAATAAACAAATCCTGATCCAGGTTATTGAAGAATGAATTACGGCTCACTCTCGCACCCTGTGCTTCCCAGTCCAGCCATAAACCCCGGAAGCAATCGTGGATACAATTATTTTCAATCAAAGTATCAATAGCGGCATGAAGTTTAATACCACTGTTTTCTGCACCGGCCATCTCGTGGCGATTACAGATATCGTGAATATGATTGCCGGTTATGGTAGAAAATGCACCACCCATACATCCCACGATCGCAGTTTGTCCACAATGATGAATTTCGTTGTTGCGAATCATGTGACTTCCTACCGTATCCTTGGACCAACCGTTTTTCACGTTTAACAAAATCAACTCCGTATATACTTGCGTACCGCCTTTTTCCACGCTGATCTCTTTGGTATTATCTCCTTGATCTAAATGCTTTCCAAGGCTAAGACCGGAGCATTTTGCATTACGAATCACGCAGTTTTCTATCACCCAGCCCTTGCTCCAATGAGTGCCTACAGCGCCTTCCTGGAATGCAGTGGGTGGCGCCCATTGAGGTGCGGCATTCTCAAAAATAAGACCTGACAACGTGATGTAATTAAGTCCTTCTTTTTCGGGAAAGAAGCAATATTTTCTAGCATTTACTTCGGTACAGTGCTCGTTAGGATTAATCTCATTAAATCTGCCCCAGATTTCGGTTGTTTTTTCCGAAACTACCGCAAACCACTTATAGGCTTTTTCCCCTGTATCATTGGTTGACATCAACGCTTCCAAAGTGGGTGTTTCATACATGGCATGACCGTTAAGATAAAGCTCACCCATATGTTTATCAAAATCTACAACGGCGTACCATTCGCCAAACAGCAGGTCGGCAAAAGGGTTGTAGTCACCGAAAATCTGGTTCGATACGGTGGTTTTCCATACACCTTCTTTGACCATTTCCCAGCCAAACACCTCTTCCCCACCACTTATCACTGGCTTCTCACCTGGTGCCGCGATGTATGTTATTCGTTTATCATTCGAGTCGCCGCCATTTGCGGGGTTGACCCACTCCCGATAAATACCTCCGCCGATGATTACTGTGTCACCGGCTTTGGCAATTTTAGCTGCTTGCCCAATCGTTTTAAATGGGCTCTCCTTGCTGCCATCCCCTGAAGATTTGCCATTTTTGGAAATATAATAATCCATTCGTTGAAACTCCTTTGCTAGGTTTTATGTACGTTATCATTGATCAATACTTGAGAAAAAATAAGGTGCAAATCAAATCTGCCACTTCTTTATCAATGTCTTAATTATACTGGAAAATGGAGCTTATGTGAATTGTTTTGTTACCGTGCTAGTTATAATAAAATGGTCTTTTTTAATCGAATATCTCTTGAAGAACTGCCAACCAAAATAGCAAATTCACCTTTTTCCATTTTCCAAGACGCATCCTCTATGCTATAAAAACTGAAATCCTCTTGTGTAAGAGTAAAGTTTATAACGGATGATTCGCCCGGACTTAGATAAACCTTCTCGAATCTCCTAAGCTCTTTTTCGGGTCTGGAAACGGAGCACAAAAGATCCGATACATAAAGTTGTACCGTCTCAGCACCCGCAACTTTTCCAGAGTTTGTTACTTTAAGAGATACCTCGATACAGGTATCGCCACTTGTTTTATTAATTACCTTCAGAGCATCATAATGAAAGGTTGTATACGATAATCCATGACCAAAGCAAAATTGTGGTTCCACTTTATAGGTATCGTAATAACGATAGCCCACAAAAATTCCCTCATGATAATAGACCTTATCACCGCCTGGGAATTCTCCAAATCGATATACTGGGGTATCTTCCAGTTTTTTAGGAAATGTTGAGGATAACTTACCGGATGGATTCACTGCACCAAATATTACTTCTGCCAAAGCAGTTCCACCCTCCGAGCCAGAATACCAATACTGCACTACTGTGTCAGCATCCTCTATCCATTCCTGCATCTCTACCGGTGAACCTGACATATTCACAATTACCATATCCGGTCTGACGGATAAAAGCCTTTTGATTAAACTATCCTGATGAAATGGTAACTTCATATTCTTGCGGTCACGGCCTTCCATATCAAAATCATGGTTAAGACCGCCAACATAGATACAAGCATCACAATTATTTGCAAGTTCTATTGCTTCCTTTGCAAGCTTCTCTCTTTCTTCCTCTGTGATATCCTGTGAAGAATAGCCCTTTGCATAATGTATTTCCGTATTTCCACCCAGGTACATCGCAATTCCTGCTAACGGAGTGATTTCATAAAGTGCCTGAACTTCGGAGCTTCCACCTTTTGATGCCTGATAGGTATCCGCATTTTCCCCTATGATTGCAAGTTTTTTAATCGTTGTTTCTTTTAGTGGTAAAATATTTTTCTTATTTTTAAGTAAAACAATGGATTCACGAGCGACATCTAATATTGCCTGGCGGTTTTCCTTTGAATTAAATGCACCTTTTTTACGTGTCGGATCAAACATCTTTATCCGATACATTAATGTAAGAATACGTCTTACCATGTTATCAAGAGCTGCTTCTTCTATTTCACCGGATTCAATTTTCTCTTTCAACGGATTCGCATAGTGATATTCATCATAATTATTGTCTACTTTCATATCCATATCACAACCTGCCAAAAGAGCGTTATTGGTATCATGAACGGCTCCCCAATCTGAAATAACTAAACCATCAAATCCCCATGTTTTACGCAAAATATCATTCAGTAAATACTTACTTTCACAGCAAAAGGATCCTCTAAAACGATTATAGGCACCCATAATGCTAAGAACCGCTCCCTCTTTCACCGCCGCTTTAAATCCTGGTAAATAGATTTCATGGAAAGCTCGTTCGTCCATATCTACATCCACTGCACCACGGTTTGTTTCCTGATTATTCGCCACAAAATGTTTCACACAAGCCGCAACATCATTCTCTTGAATGCCCTTGATAATTTCAGGCGCAATCTGAGAAATCAAATAGGGATCCTCGGATTCGTACTCAAAGTTCCTACCACATAATGGTGTTCGATGAATATTAATACCTGGTGAGAGAGATATGTCTTTCCCTCTGCCTCTTACTTCGTTACCTAATGCCTTACCATGAAGAAAAGCAAGACGTCTGTTCCAAGTTGAAGCAACCGCTGTTGAACAAGGGAAATTTAATACCCTCTCATATGATTTGGGATGATATTCAAACGTGATACGATCCAGTTCGCCGCGAACTCCCATCGGTCCATCTGCCATACGCAACGGTGGAATTCCCAACCTGTCTACCCCTTTACTGTCATACACAGCATATCCATGAACCATATCTATTTTTTCACTAAGCGTTAATTGTGAAATAAGATTTTCAATACTTGCTTTTGTTTCTTGATTAAGTTCATATTTGTTGTTCATCTTAAAACTCCTTTTCATAAAATTCGGAAAATTTGGAAACACACTACCTTATAATAAAACATATCCTTTTATAAAAGTCAACTTGTGAATTGACATTTTTAACTATTCAAAAAAAGACTTCTGTCCTAAATCACCCTGTGTTGAAATTGCTGCCTTGTGCTCAAGCAACGAAAAAACGTTATTCGCAGCACAGGCAGCATGCGCCCGCGGGGCGCACCCATAAAAAAACAAGAGACTCGCGTCTCCTGTTTTTTATTATACTGTCTATATTATTTATTGTTGAGTGCTGCCTGTATAGTGTAGAATGAAAAATAGGTGATTTTTTACTCATTCCAGTCAATAGGCTTCGTAATTTTTAAAACAGTTCATTCTTAAACTTATATTCTTTATGAAATGCCTCTGCACTTGCTCTTATCATTTCATCCTGCCCAGCGTCTGAAAAGTCCACTTCATAACCAACTCTGCCTGCTAATATTTCAATATATGCCCTCTGTGCTCTTCCATTCCCCTCTCTGAAAGGGTGAATCGCATTTATTTCAGATAAATAATATGCCAGTTTAATCGGAATCTCAATTTCCTCTATATTTCTCAAATAATTGTCTACTTCTAATTGACGAAAAACAACATCTGCATTTTCAATTATAAATTCACTCTTGCAAAATATGTTACCCTTGGAAATATCTACACTCCGAATTTTCCCTGCCCACGAATAAATATCTCCAAAGATATATCTATGAAGCTTACATAAATATTTAAAATCAAGTTTTCCTTTCGGGGCATTCCGCTTTAGTTCCAAAATTCGCAAAGCAGTAATATTACGTTCCGCTTCACGGAGGATTTTATCATCCCTGATATTTAATTTATTTCGCAAAGTGTTTGAATTTGGATAACAATATTTATTATCATGCTCATATTCATAATAATATAGCTGCATTAAGCCTCCTAATTATTCACCTTATACTTCTTTATTAAATCATTAATAATTATCTGTGAAGATTTCTTGCCAGAGGCACATTGTTTGATTAATATGAACTCTTTTTTATTTAATTTCATTCCTTCCATCGCCATAGTACCAGCAACCTGCTTTGCTATTTTCAGACTCTTATCCATGTTATCACCTCTACATTTTCATATCAGTAGTATAACATATTATAACCAATTCTTCCACCCTAGCCTTGTATCTTTAGTAAGATTTTTACTTTTACTCAATTGAGGTAACTAATTAATTATCACTATTCTGTTTTTCGAACCTGTGTTCTGTGTAGTCATATGGTATAATTTGTATAAGCAGTTATTGTAACTGCTGGCAATCGTGTATAGGGTGGTTGACCTTCATTCTACATAGGATGGAGGTGATGCTAATAAAAAATAAGTTTGATTTTAAAGACTTAATACAATTTGGTATGTTCATTATAGCATTACTGACATTCATTTATTTGATATGTCACTAATGTAAAAAACCTTCCCTGTACTTTGGCGGGTTAGGAAGGTTTTTTACTTTCTTATACTGGTCAACCACCTTGTGGCGATTGCCTTTTATAATTATACTATAGCAGATTATCTAAAAATAGCAAGAACTACTCGCGTCTCCTATTTTTTATTATGCTATATCTATTATTTATTGTTTAATGCTGCCTTGTGCTTAAACAACAAAAAACGTTGTTCGCAGCACAGGCAGCCTTCCATAAAAAAACAGGAGACTTACGTCTCCTATTTTTTTATTATACTATCTATATTATTTATTGTTCAGAGCTGCCTGTGCTGCTGCAAGTCTTGCGATCGGCACACGGAAAGGTGAACAGGATACATAGTTTAATCCTACCTTGTGGCAGAACTCGATTGTGGAAGGATCTCCACCATGCTCACCACAGATACCAAGCTTAATGTTCGGTCTGGTAGCGCGGCCTTTTTCAGTTGCCATCTTCACTAACTGACCAACACCAGCCTGATCAAGTTTTGCGAATGGATCGGACTCATAGATCTTATTTGCATAGTAAGAATCTAAGAACTTACCGGCATCATCACGAGAGAAACCAAAGGTCATCTGTGTTAAGTCGTTGGTACCGAAGGAGAAGAACTCAGCTTCCTCTGCGATTTCGTCTGCAAGTAATGCAGCACGAGGAATCTCGATCATGGTGCCGATGTGGTACTGAATATCGGAACCTTTTTCCTTCTTAACAGCTTCTGCTGTCTCAACAACAACGTCTTTTACGAACTTTAACTCTCTCTTCTCGCCTACTAACGGAATCATGATCTCCGGAACGACATCGTAACCCTTCTCGTTCTTAACTTCGATTGCTGCTTCTATAACGGCTCTGGTCTGCATTCTTGCAATTTCAGGATACGTAACTGCAAGACGGCATCCTCTGTGACCCATCATCGGATTGAACTCATGTAAGGAGTCGCAGGTTGCTTTTACTTCTTCTACTGTTAGCCCCATATCCTCTGCCAAAGCTTTGATATCCTTTTCTTCGGTAGGAACGAATTCATGTAACGGCGGATCTAAGAAACGGATCGTAACCGGTCTGCCTTCCATTACCTCGTAAAGAGCTTTAAAGTCACCCTTCTGGAAAGGAATTAATGCATTCAGAGCTTCCTCTCTTGCTTCCACTGTCTTGGAAAGGATCATCTTTCTAATCTTAGGAATTCTATCTTCGTTAAAGAACATATGCTCTGTACGGCAAAGGCCGATACCTTCTGCACCAAACTTGACTGCATTCGCAGCATCTGCCGGGGAATCTGCATTTGTTCTGACACTTAATGTTCTAATCTCATCTGCCCATTTCATAATGCGCTCGAAGTTACCGCTGATGGAAGCCTCAACCGTAGCGATATCTCCTACATAGATATTACCTGTAGAACCGTCAAGGGAGATGTAGTCGCCCTCTTTGATGGTCGCTCCGCCTAAGGTGAAGTATTTCTCTTCCTCATTGATCTTGATATCGCCGCAGCCGGATATACAGCAAGTACCCATACCACGAGCAACAACTGCTGCATGGGAGGTCATACCACCGCGAACGGTTAAGATACCTCGGGATGCATGCATACCTTCAATATCTTCCGGAGAAGTCTCAAGACGAACCAGGATTACTCTTTCGCCTGCTTCATGATGATTCTTAGCGTCTTCTGCTGTAAAGTATACTCTACCGGCAGCTGCACCAGGAGATGCAGGAAGTGCGCTTCCGATCGGTTTTGCAGCCTTTAATGCCTTTTCGTCAAAAGCAGGGTGCAGTAACTGATCTAAGGATTTTGCTTCAATTCTCTTGATAGCGTCTTCTTTCGTAATCTTTCCTTCGTCTACTAAATCACAAGCGATTTGAAGAGCAGCTGCTGCTGTTCTCTTACCGTTACGAGTCTGTAGGAAATAAAGATGTTTATCTTCAATGGTGAACTCCATATCCTGCATATCTCTGTAATGGTCTTCCAGTAAGGTCGCAATTCTCATAAACTCAGTATATACTTCCGGCATGTCTTCTTCCAGCTTTGTAATAGGAAGCGGAGTTCTGATACCGGCAACAACATCTTCGCCCTGTGCATTGATTAAGTATTCACCATAGATGCCCTTTGCACCGGTAGATGGATTACGTGTAAATGCAACACCGGTACCGGAGGTCTCACCCATGTTACCGAATACCATTGCCTGAACGTTAACTGCGGTACCCCAATCACTCGGGATATCATTCATTCTTCTATAATAAATAGCACGAGGGTTATCCCAGGAACGGAATACTGCCTTAACAGCTTCAATTAACTGGTCTACAGGTTCCTGCGGGAAATCTACGCCTTGTTCTTCTTTATATAATGCCTTGAACTGAGCAATAACATCTTTTAAATCATTTGCATCCAGTTCCGTGTCGAAGTGAACACCCTTCTTTTCCTTGATTTCGTCCAACACTCTCTCGAATTTGGATTTTGGAATTTCCATAACAACGTCGGAAAACATCTGAATAAATCTACGATAAGAATCGTATGCGAATCTAGGATTTCCTGTCTTCTTAGCAAAGCCTTCCACTGCTACATCATTTAATCCTAAGTTAAGGATTGTGTCCATCATACCAGGCATGGAAGCTCTGGCACCGGATCTTACAGAAACAAGTAAAGGATTCTCATTATCACCGAATTTCTTTCCCTGCTGCTTCTCAAGCATTTTAAGCGCATCGAAAATCTGAGATTTTATCTCATCGCTGATTTGTTTGTCATTATTGTAGTAATCTGTACAAGCTTCTGTTGTAACTGTAAAGCCCTGAGGAATCGGAAGACCTAAGTTAGTCATTTCTGCTAAGTTAGCTCCTTTTCCACCTAGAAGGTTACGCATATCTGCACTTCCTTCTTTAAACAAATATATCCATTTTGCCATTTGTTAGTGCCCTCCTATAAAATAATTTTTTGCCATCCAAAAACACGGAAGCATCATCTAATGAGCGTCAAAAGTACTCCGCGAGCAAGACGAAGTCCCGGGGACGCTTTCCCGGAATATCCTTTCATCAGGAATTCATTTTGTTCGCGTAATACTTTTATCACTCAATAGCTGACACTATACCAGATTATACTAGCTGGGATGGCTTTTTTAGTCATCAAGATGCATTATAACACAGTTCCTATGAATAAGAAAAGACCTTTCTTTCAAAATTTAAACTTATTCTCAAAATATGTCACTAAGTTGTCGATTTTTATTCTTTCCTGTTCCATGGTATCCCGGTCACGTACCGTTACACAGCCGTCATCTTCCGATTCAAAATCGTAAGTGATGCAGTATGGGGTCCCGATCTCATCCTGTCTGCGGTAACGTTTCCCGATATTTCCTCTATCATCATATTCACAATTATAATGCTTACTAAGCTCCAAATAAATTTTTTCCGCAGGCTCCGTCAGCTTCTTGGATAATGGAAGCACACCGATTTTAACCGGTGCAATCGCAGGATGGAAATGAAGTACCGTACGTACATCTCCCTCGGCAATTTCTTCCTCATCATAAGCAGAGCATAAAAACGCAAGTGTAACACGGTCAGCACCTAAGGACGGTTCCACAACATAAGGAATGTATTTCATTTTTTTCTCATCATCAAAATAGCTCATGTCCTCTTTGGATACATTCTGATGCTGTTTCAGGTCATAATCGGTACGGTCCGCGATGCCCCATAGCTCGCCCCAGCCAAACGGGAATAGGAATTCAATATCCGTGGTTGCCTTACTATAGAAGGAAAGCTCCTCCTTCTCATGATCACGAGCGCGGAGATCTTCCTCTCTTAATCCAAGTGTCTTCAACCAATCGATGCAGAACTGTTTCCAATAAGCAAACCATTCCAGATCCGTATCCGGTTCACAGAAAAATTCTAATTCCATCTGCTCAAACTCTCTGGTACGGAAGGTAAAGTTGCCGGGCGTAATCTCATTACGGAAGGATTTGCCGATCTGTCCGATACCAAAGGGAATCTTCTTTCTTGATGTTCTCTGTACATTTTTAAAGTTTACAAAGATACCCTGTGCCGTTTCTGGTCTTAAATACACAACGTTCTTCGCGTCCTCAGTAACGCCCTGGAATGTTTTAAACATCAGGTTAAACTGGCGGATATCCGTATAATTATGCTTGCCGCAGGTAGGGCAGGGAATCTTATGCTCGTCGATATATTTCATCATATCTTCCTGGGACCAGGCATCAACAGAGCCTTCTATACTAATGTTATTCGCCATGTTATAGTCTTCGATCAGCTTATCCGCGCGGAAGCGTTCATGACACTCCCTGCAGTCCATAAGCGGATCGGAAAAGCCGCCCAAATGTCCGGAAGCAACCCAGGTCTGCGTATTCATCAAAATAGCACAATCCACGCCGACATTATAAGGGCTTTCCTGAATAAATTTCTGCCACCAAGCTTTCTTCACATTGTTTTTCAGCTCTACGCCAAGGTTACCGTAATCCCATGTGTTCGCCAATCCGCCATAGATCTCCGAACCGGGATATACAAAACCTCTTGCTTTCGCCAATGCTACTATTTTTTCCATTGTTTTTTCCATGTCTTATCCTCACATCCTATTTATTTTCATCCTATTGCCTTCCTGACAAATCGTCTTCATCAATTTGCACAAGGAAAGAAAAAACTTAAGTAATCGGAAACAATATTTTAATGAGCAACTGTTTGAAGTCGTTGGTACTTAGACCATGTATTTTATGGTCTTATGTACCATTACGTACTTCAATCAAGCGCTGTGTTTTGCAGCGCTTTGCGGGACTGCGTGTTGCGAATGAAATTTGTTTCCTATTACTTATCAATGTATAAATTGTGCAAATTCTTTAAGGCTTATAGGCAATTACCGTCAAGCCCTCCGCAGCACCGTGCAGCTTATTCTTATCAACAATTACTGCATTATCGGAATGATACTGAATTGCACCGTCAACTACAACATCAAAAGGCTCATCAAGAATCAGTATCTTCAGTTTTTCATTATGAAGCACATCCACCGTATTCACAGCAGATCCATTCTTCACATCTACTAAGCTACCCGGTAATTCCAGAGGAATCTCTTTGTTTCCTCCGTTAAAATAAGCCGCCATTACTTTATTAAATTCGGCATAATGCTTCATTCCGGTATAGGATAGGATCATGACAGCATTTCCATCCTTAAGCTCCAGCTCGTCCATTACTACATTTTCGCCACCGGAGACCTGATTGTAGGAATTAATCTCCTCCATTACGAACTCTTCCAGCTCATTCAGGTTGTAGTAATCTTTATCAAACTCCTCAACGGTTGCCGCCTGGACTGCTCCGTTACTCTTGGCGAGCAGAGTATCCATTTCCACATTCTTGGCAGTTAGACTAAGGTCCTCTTTCGTACACCCGGTAATGCCGGTTAAACACAGCAGAAGAATTCCACTAAAAATCAGCTTTTTCATAAATTTCCTCCCTACATATTGGGTTCATACCATTTTAACCTTAAAACAGGATTATTTCAACTCAAATATTTAAAAGAGTTTGCCAAGCGATAAAAAACTTCCTCAAGTAAAGGAATGTATCATTTCCAATGCTTTAAATTCATGATCCATATAGTATTTTTTATAATTTTTGATGCACCTGGTCAACTCACTCAATACCTTGGCGCTTACTCGGAATGTATATAGTTTTTCAATATCTGTTGATATTATGTATTGCATTGTATATAACGTTGATGTATCAATCGGAACTGCATTTGGGTCATACCCCCTGCAGCTTTCGCACAGAATTCCGCCGCTTTCCGGGGAGAAACGATACTGCTCCGGTGCCATGTTCCCTTCCTGCTTCCGATTTGAATTTCCCTCACATTTTACACAATAGAAAACCTGCGGAGCCTCCCCATTCAGAGCAAACATCTTTAGCTCAAAGACTGCCCGGATCAAAGGTAACTCGATCGTCTTCTTTACCAATGCTCTCAGGGTTTGATATAGGAGCTTTAAAACCTCTTTTTCATCATTATTTTCTTTCGCTATATAGTCTGCAACTTCGCAGAAATATAAACCGTAGCAGAGTCCCTGAAAATCCGTCCGAAGCTCCGGAAAATAATTCGAAATTTCAGCCGTTTGAACGCTGTAGGACGACCGCCCGATAAATAGGCTGAATTCACCGAAGGAAAACGGTTCGCTGCATGCTAATAAGGCGCTGTTTGGTCTCCTGGCGCCTTTAGCAAATGCTGAAATTTTTCCTTTTTCCTTTGTTAAAATCACCAACCGCTTGTCAAAATCACCAACCGGTGTGGCCGACAGAACCATTCCCGTCACAGTAGTTGATGCCGGCACAAAAACCACCCTCTTTACTGTTTGGCACCATTTGACCGAGTTCCTCTGACTCCTCTTCCCGTGTGCATGCAATATAGTTTAAGTAATCGTCAATTTTACCTGTACAAACGAATTTTTCCCAATAATCATAATTCTTCATAAATGAGCCCCCTAACCATGATATTTTCTTGTTACTGTTCACACCCTGGCAAAGTCTATAATATGATTTCGTCAAATGATATCCGATCAGGAGTATTTGCATTCGTCGGTACTTTGGCCCCGTATTTTGGAGCCTTATGTACCGCTACGTAATGAAGCTTAAGCGAAAGCGTCTCCGAATCGGATACATTTGTTGAAATCATAACATGGTATACATGGTGGGTGTGAATAGTAACATTTGTTATGTTCCTTTGCAGTTATTTTTTTCTGCTATATCATTAGGTTTCCCATTTCTTCTCTTTCTAAACGAGTTAGATTATCCCATTGACACTTTTTTACTATAAATCAAAGTCTTTCGAATCGAATCCATAGTTTTTTATAAGAAAGTCGCTGTCTCTCCAGTCCTTCTTCACCTTTACCCATAACTGAAGATTGACCCTGCAGTCCAGGAGATTCTCGATTTCGACTCGCGCCTGGGTTCCGATCTGCTTTAGCATACTTCCGCTCTTGCCGATAATAATTCCCTTATGGGAATCTTTTTCACAGATAATGGTAGCATCGATGTCCATGATTCCACCCGCCGCAGACGTATTTCGGCCGTTATTTGGGCGTTCCTTCATGCGGTCGATGACAACCGCAATCCCGTGAGGAATCTCATCATTCAAAAGCCGCAGCGCTTTCTCCCGGATTAACTCTGCCGCAATCTGCCTCTCCGGCTGGTCGGTTATGGTATCTTCGGCATAATACATCGGTCCTTCCGGCATATACCGGTAGATCGCATCCATAAGATCGCCGGTATTCTCACCCTTTAGCGCGGAAACCGGCACGATTTCCACGAAATTACAGAGGTCCTTATAGGCTGCGATACAGGTTAATATCTCCTCTTTTTTTACCGTATCTATTTTATTAATTACCAAAATGACCGGTGTCTTGCACCGATTCAACTTTTCAATAATATGCTGCTCTCCTGCTCCGATATAGGTCGAAGGCTCCACCAGCCAAAGGATCAGATCCACTTCGTCTAAGGTGCGTTCCGCCACATTGACCATATACTCGCCCAGCTTATTCTTCGCCTTATGAATACCGGGCGTATCTATGAAAATGATCTGCCCGCGGTCCTCCGTATAAACGGTCTGAATCCGATTCCTGGTTGTCTGCGGCTTGTTCGATGTGATCGCTATCTTCTGTCCGATCAGGTGATTCATCAACGTGGATTTCCCGACATTCGAACGTCCGATCAATGTGACAAATCCGGATTTATATTGTTTCTGCTTCATATCTGTCTCCCTTATTTGATCAAGCTTTTTACCGTTTTAAATAAATCCTTGTTCTCTTCCACCTTGGTTTCGTTGCCAATCACGCAGATATTGCCTGCTTTCAGAACTTCGCTTACCAATCTATGAAGCACCCGGATATCCTCTTCGGTCACATTTAGGACCTCATCTCTTTCCCTTTGCAGATCCTCCTCCGTGATACCGGCAAGATACATTGCAAGAGAACGTCTTCCTTTCCCTTGCGGAGTAAGCGGTGTATCCAGAGAGCTGAAGGTTCCGATGATATACTTGGTCATATCCCTCTCATCGACCGTAAAATTCTTGATATAATCAACTGCTTTTTCATAAATCTGATTCGTCTCTGACAGGTTCGGATCGCGATAGGAGGTAAAATACGCATCTCCGTCAACCCCTGAGAAACCGCACATGCAACCGTAAGCGCCGCCCTTTACCCGGATATTCGTCCACAGATAATCATAGCTGAGTATGGTTTTCAGCACCTGAAGCGCGCCGGTGTAATCAAAGCCGGCCTTCATATAGTTACCGGTTCTTGCAACATATTGCACCTGCATAGCCGCTTTAAACCCCTCATTTTTACAAATCGGAATCAGCTCTACCTTCTCATAAGCATCAAAGAGCTTACTATCCGGTTTCTCCGGCAGTCCGGTCAGGAAGGAGGAGGCAAATTCCTCCTGAAAGCGTCTGCAGCCTTCTTCATCCGCGGTAATGCTGATCAACATTTTATTTTTAGTAAAGATCATCTTTAATAACTGTTTCAAATTGCCAATCGCCATTTCTGCCCTTCCGGCATAATTTGCAGAAAGGTCCTCCAGAAATTGATAAAAGGATATCCCGGCGGTGATGTCTTTAAACATTCCATGCACCGAATAATAGGACATTGCCCGGTCTACGGCAACCGAGTGCCCATTGGAATTAAAATACATCTGCATCTTTGATTTCATTTCATCAATGATTTCCTTTAGACGCTTCGTATTATCCAAAACCGTCCGATAAAGCATCTCTTCCATTAACTTGAAAGCCTCCGGCAGCTTATTATACAGCACCTTCGTGCTAAGCTCAAATACCGGGTAATACTTATCCGTACTGCCTTTTCTGGAAAAGCTTTTAACATTGGCCAGAATCCCGCCTGTTTGAATATTAATTTCATTGGACAGAGCAAGATAGCTGTAATTCTGCGTATCCATATAGCCAAGCACCATACTAAGCAAAGAAGTATAGGGGAGCAGTTCCTGCGGAATGTCCCGCAAATCAAAGAAGATACGCAAATATGCGATTCCATTGGTGTATACCTTATGATGCAGCACTTTCACATCATCAACCATAAGCTCCTTATTATAGAGAGGCTGCGTCTTCTTCCGGATGTCCTCTCTTGTGATCATCGGAATTCTTTCCAGTTCCTCTTTTGTAGACGGAGTCTCCTGATAGTTCTTTAAATGCTTTGTTTCCTCCACCATTTTACGGATTTCTTCCCTGGACAGACCCGCCTTATACGCGCTCAATTTTTCTTTCAGCTTCTCTTCCTTCTTGGCATTTAATCCTGTCTTTGGCATCAGTGTTACGAGCGTTGCATGGGTATTATCCAGTAAATATTTCTGAATCATGGTTTCATAATACCCTGTCCCAATCTGTTCCTTCAGGAATGCATAGCCCGCATTGTCCTTCAGATGAAGGAACGGCTGATCATTATCATGCAGCCAGCTGCTCATGACCCGGAGTCCATACATCAGTCCCTTTGGGAATCTTCCGAAATCAGCCTCCCGATACCGGAATTCATAGAAATTAATTGCCGCCTGCAATGATTTTTCATCCAATCCCTCGTTAACCAATTTGGTTAAGGTATCCTGGATCACCCCGGTAAACTGCTCCTTTTTACTCTCCTCCGAATTTTTTGCTGTAATTGAAAAGATAGGCTGAAGCAACTCGTCCTCATAATAGCCTAAGATATCTTTGCCGATACCGGCATCTAAAAGAGCCTGCTTCACCGGAGCCCCTGGAGCATCTAAGAGTACATAGCTCAGGATCTGGAAGGTCAGACCGAGCTTCTTATCCAAAGAATTACCGATAACATAATTCTTGCTCAGATACGTATTGTCCTGCGGATTTTCCTCCTTGCCCAGGGAATAAAATGCGGTAACTTCCTTTACCGCTTCGAAGCTATTCTGCATTTCAATCTCCGAATCGACCTCGAAATAATCAAATTTACTTAAATATTCTTCATCCAGCCATTCCAGGCGTTCGGTAAAATCAATTGCGCCATAGAGATAGATATAACTGTTAGAAGGATGGTAATACGTTCTATGAAATTCGAGAAATTCCTCATAGGAAAGGTCGGGTATAAAATCAGGATCACCGCCGGATTCTACTCCATATGTGGTATCCGGGAACAGGGAATTCTGATTTAACCGGTTCAACTGTGATTCCGGGGAAGAGAATGCCCCCTTCATCTCATTATATACGACACCATTGTAGGTTAACTGACCGCTCTCCTTTTCGATTTCATAATGCCATCCCTCTTGCTCAAAGATTTCCTTTCTCTGATAGATATTCGGATAAAACACCGCATCCATATAGACATGCATCAGGTTCTTAAAATCCTGGTCATTCGTACTCGCAACCGGATATAACGTCTTGTCCGGATAAGTCATTGCATTTAAAAAAGTGTTCAAGGAACCCTTTGCCAGCTCAATAAACGGATCCTTCACCGGAAAGTTTTTCGACCCGCAAAGCACCGAATGTTCAATGATATGAGCCACACCGGTACTATTAGCAGGTGGTGTCCGGAAACCGATAGAAAACACTTTATTATCATCATCATTTGCAATTAGGGCGATTCTGGCTCCTGTCTTTTTATGATGCAGAACCATACCCAGACTATTTAAGTCTTCAAGTTTTTCCTCAAAAATCAATTCATATGAGGAAGGGATTCGAATTTTCATAATATTTACCTCCATCTATTCATCATTCAAATAAGTGCTGCTTTATTCCTACGCTTATTATACGAAATATTCGCTATCTTAAGTATGATATAACAACGTGAATGCTTATTCATGATAACACAATTTTAATGATTTGTCATTTATTACAAAGGAAATAAAGTACTTATTTTCCAAGGAAAACAAACTCCTAATCCCAAGGCAGCCAGAATCAGATCATAGGACTAGCCACTATAAATATAGTTTATGTCGAATTTCCACAAAAGATGGGCAAACCGCATTAAATTGTCCTGAAACAAAAACAAAAATGTACCATTATGCTACAAAGATTGTTTGACATTTTTTTTAAATTATGTTAAATTTAGTCTATCATTACTAATAGTAGTAATGCAATATTTTTATTTGTTTTAGGAGGCTTTTTATGAAAACGGGTACTGTTAAGTGGTTTAATGCAAAAAAGGGGTTTGGTTTTATTTCCGATGAAGAAGGAAATGATGTATTCGTACATTACTCCGCACTTCATATGGATGGTTTCAAGGTTCTTGAGGAAGGCGATAAGGTAGAATTCGAGGTTGTGGAAGGCGAAAAAGGCCCCCAGGCTGCGAATGTAACAAAGCTATAATAACTTCGACTTAAGTAATTTTTAATATATAGAATATATTTAAAAGTT
>ENA-UOOE01001357-UOOE01001357.1-fermentation-metagenome-genome-assembly--contig:-NODE-1357-length-20969-cov-161.004973_pt1 | contig 20969 bp, 13 predicted proteins | sample MGYA00245776_ERZ724021 | MGnify/ENA primary metagenome ERZ724021 (study PRJEB28704, sample SAMN03018321) | fermentation metagenome | biome: anthropogenic terrestrial biome; feature: soil... | reverse complement strand
AGGGAAAGCTCTTCTGCCATGAACTTCCTCTTCCCTGTGCAGATGTACCTATCCTTCCTTTTGTAAACCCTTTAGGGTCTTAGATTTTTTTGTTGAAAAGAGGATTTTATTTTTAGTTCTCCACTTTTTATGGATTATTAGTAGTTTTATTTTTGAAAATACAATTATTTAAAGATAAAAAGAGCCCTACAAAAGCTCTCCGAAACCTAAAAAACTCAAAACCCTTAAAAATTTTTTTTATATACAGTTAAGGTTGATGAAGTATACTCGATAGGAGAATATATACCTTTCGTTAATATCCACATCTTTATTAAAAATAACATCATTTCCATCAGGGAAATTCATATTAAATAAGTTATAGTTAATAATTATAAATGTATTTTTTACATTAAATTACCAGTTTAAGCACATATAATGTTTTAAATTTCAATAAAAAGTACTATTTCAATATTTAGATCAAATAAACAACTAATTTTAATCCTTACACTGAAAAATAAGTTATACTAAGAATTAATTTTTCTTTTAATAATCAGTGCAGTTCAGTATGAGTTTCCACAATATTTATATGTTATTATTATTAAAACACGAAGTGTAATTATATACGTTTCGTTTTAGCCAGTATGGCATCTATGAAATGGATATGATTACTGTAAACACAAAAAAGGAGTTGAATGATATGGAAAAAAGTAGATTAGGGATATTGATCCTTTTAGTGACCATTGGTTCATTCATTGGATCGGCATCCGCCGCAGATGTGCCCTCAGGCAGTTCAAATAGCGACATTCAGACTATTTTGAACAACGCAGCAGTTGGAGAAAACATAAACTTTGCTTCTGGAGCAACCTTCACTGGAATTCATTTAAACTGTTCCAAGGCTTTGAATTTTGTTGGTAATGGTGCAACTCTTGTTGGAGATGGAAGTAACAATGTTTTAACCATTTCCAGTTCCAATGGAATTAACATAAACGGACTAACCATTAATGTCAATGGATATAAAAACGGTATAACCGGATCCAACGTAATTAACGGCGTAATCGAAAACAATACCATAATCAACGGTGGAGATGCTATCAATATTTACATGACATACGAAAATCTCACCATCAACAACAACACCATCAACAACATGAGTACCAGCTATGGTGACGGTATCTCACTGGTAAACCACAACACCGCTCTTAACATAACCAGTTATAATCCATCAACTGTCACCAACAACCAGATAAGTGATGTTACCTATGGCATATTCCTTGGTGGAAACTTCAAAGGAACAGTATCAGATAACATTCTAACTGACTGCTCAGCAATAGGAATGAACATAACCGGTAAAAAAGCAGCAACCAATGGCATATTATACGCCAACATAACAAACAACGACATAGAGGATACACCATTAGGCATAGAATTTGAACACCCTTACGTACAGTACCTCTTCTTTGACAGCAATAGCATAAACAGTAACACATGCAACATATCCACAAACAGTTACTACAATTATCCAAGTGATAGAACAATTATAGTAACAAACAATGAGTTTGGCAGTAGCTACACCACAGCATTCTACAATTCACATACTATATGGGCAGACAATAATTAATAAAATTGAAAATTGAGTGATTGAAGGACTATAATTGTGAGTTTCATTGAAACCCACAATATTCTTTTTTAAAGTTTTGATCATTCCCAAATGGACGATTATCATACATTTATTGATTGATATTAACTTTTTAGAACAATTTCATCTAATTTTTCATGAATAATACTCCCTAATGTCAAAATGTAATTTTAAACTTATCGTTAAAATTTATTTTACGATCTTAATTGGCTTTTTAAGATCTTAGAGATCTTTTTTTAGAGCGATATGTTTATAAGTTCGCATCGGTAATCATTTAATAAGTTACTTTGTTTTATTTTTTTAAGAATTCTTTTTAGAATTCATTCCTAAAAAATCAATGGAGGTTTAAATTGAAAAAAAATAGTAAATTGACTATATCACTCATAGTTCTTGCTTTATTTTTCTGTATTTCTTCAGCAGGAAGTGTGAGTGCAGCTGATAACAACACAACTGACTCCAATAACACAACAGGACTCGCAGATTCACCATACCCCTCATACCAAGTTGACAATCAAAACACAGGCCAATCCAATTACACAGGACCCACAACAAACACCACCAAATGGACAGACAGTGGTGGTACCGAATTTTTTGTTATAGGATCAGATGGAACAAGATATGTTGGATCAATGTCAAGTACAGTTGTTAACGCGCTTAATTCTGATGGAACAGTTAAATGGACAACAACATTACCCACAGCAAATGGGATAAGAGGTTTGGCTATTGGGAAGAATGAGATACTCTACATAACAATATGTGAAGGCTTATGTGCAGTGAACACAACCGACGGAACAACAATATGGACTTACAACAGTACACACAGTATCAGTTCCTATAGTTATCCTGTAATCGGATCAGATGGCACCATATACTTCGGAGACAGTGTCATTGGCTCAACTTTATATGCTGTAAATCCTGATGGAACACCAAAATGGACCTACACTGTCTCGGGAACTACAGTAAGTGATGTATTTATTACATCTCCTGCTATGGGTATAGATGGAAGAATCTACTTTACAACCGGCGCAGCATTATACGTTTTAAACACGGATGGAACATTGTATTGGAGTTATAATGCCACATTCACAAAGAATCCCGTAGTTGGTCCAGATGGGACAATTTATGCCACAACATCCAACACACTATACGCATTTAATCCCGATGGAAGCTTGAAATGGACCTACGGTACCACTGGAAAATTCCTCACCGCACCATCAATTGCCTCAGACGGAACCATATACATCGCAGCATCAACCGGTGCACTCTACGCACTAACAGACAATGGAACCAATGTAACAGTCAAATGGGCCTACAACGACACTCATTTAACAAAATATACCTCCAACTTTTCTATAGTTATAGGTGCAGATGGGACAATTTACACTGGAAACGCACATAGTAGACTCAAGGTTTATTATGGTTCGGTATACGCCTTAAACTCAGACGGATCACAAAAATGGTACTATGCATTCACAGGTAAAACACTCTATCAAGGAGCAATGATTGACTCCAATGGAACACTGTACGTCCTAACATATAATGGTTTTTTATATGCATTCCAGGATTTGATTGCTGATTTCCAGACAATTACTGAGGGTACCACTGTAAATTTCACTGACAACAGTACTAACCTTCCTACATCATGGATCTGGGACTTCGGAGATGGAAAAATATCTGCCGAAAAAAATCCCACACACACCTACACCACACCCGGCAACTACACAGTCACCCTAACCGTGTCCACAGAATATGGTGACACAAAGTCCATAACCAAAACCATCAAAGTCGGCAGTTTTGATACCACCGCCCCCACAGTAACCGTCAATCCCTCCAACGGAACCTATAACACCACACAAAGCGTTTCTTTAATCAGTGACGATAGCACAGCTACAATTTATTACACAACAGACGGAACAGACCCTACCAGTAGCAGTACACCATACACTGCCCCTATAATCATTGATACCACTACAACTTTGAAGTACACTGCAGTGGATCCTGCAGGAAACTGGAGTCCAATTTACACGCAAACATACATCATAGAATACGTTAATCCCACTTTAACCTCCAGTTTCACCAGTAACGTGACCAACGGTACAGAGAATACAACTATCCAGTTCACTGATACTTCCAAGGGTAAGCCTACTTCATGGTACTGGGAATTCGGAGATGGAAAAACATCCACTGAACAAAACCCTTCACACACCTACACCACACCCGGCAACTACACAGTCACCCTAACCGTGAGTGATGAAAACAGCACAAACAGCACCATATCCAGATACATCCTGATATATGGCAGTGCCGCAGCGAATAAATTCACCAACCCTGGTTTTGAGAACGGCACAACTGGCTGGACGGTTGGAAGCACCAGCAGCACCAGCAATACATTATCCCATGAAGGTAATAACAGTGTTTACTTTTCAAATGCAGGAACATCAAATACTAACTACATCTCTCAAACTGTTGACCTGACACTGGTGGACAGTATATCATTCTGGGGATACGGAGAAACCACATTCAACAATTACTTCTGCGTCTACATTGATGGTAAACAAATAGGAGATCCTCTCCAAGTTCTCGCGGGTAAATGGTCATTATACACAGTTAACACGTCGAATTATACAGGATTACACACTATAAACATAACATCCTTTATTAAAGGGGCAAGTGCGTTTGTAGATGATTTATCAGTGACCATAACCCAAAACCTTGCGAATTTCACTACTAATACAACAAACACTGCCAATGAACCTTTAACCGTTCAATTCACTGATCAGTCCAAGGGATTGATAACTGGTTGGGCCTGGGATTTTGATGGTGATGGTGTAACTGACAGCACCCAACAGAACCCTACCCATACCTACACCAAACCAGGAACCTACACCGTTAAACTCACTGTAACCGGACCATACCACAACTCAACCATGACCTTAGCTGATCCCTTTATCGTGGTAGGACCAACCAACAACCGAACCAACACAACATACACTACAATCCAGGAAGCTATTGACAACGCCCTTGACGGTGACACCATCAGCATAGGAAACCTATCCTATCTGGAAACCTACACCGAGAATATAAATGTTAACAAACGGTTGAATATTATTGCCATAGGAAACGTGATTATCAAAGCCCTAGATGCAAACAAGCCCACCATCACCATACTGAGTAGTGGTTTAGGAAGTGTTATAAACGGTTTTACCATAACCGGGGCCACTAATTCAAGTGGTATCTCCGTATCAGCACTAACCAACGCTACCCTCACTAACAACACCATTATCGGTAATGATATTGGAATCAATGTTTATGGTAATGCCACCATCAACAACACCACCCTCAGCAGTAACCGTATTGGAATTAACAACTCTGGAAATACATCCATTACAAATAATACCATTATTAGTAATGAAATAGGGGTCAACACCTCAGGTAACGCATCCATAATTAGTAACACCATCACCTGTAATGTTATTGGTGTTAACGTGGATAACGGAAGTTCCAGTTTACACTTCAACAATATCTACAGCAACACAATGTACGGTTTGAAATTCACAGGAAACAATGTGGATGCCAGTAACAACTGGTGGGGAACCAACAATCCCACCTACAAAAATGGTACCACAGCACCATCCACTGCAGACATATACGAAGCACAAGATACAAGACACGAAGTTTACAACCCTTGGATTGTGCTAAACGTTACTACTAGTGATGATCTCCTGAAAAATGATGATAATGCTACAATTACAGTGGATATGACCCACAACTCCCAAGGTCAAAACACATCCAGTTCCGGTAGTATCCCCGAATTACCAGTAAACTTCAATTACGCCCTAGGAACATTAAGCACCAACACAACCGTTATTTCACGGGGTAAAGCCAATATCATACTGACTGGAGGAAATGTCAGTGGAACAACAAACCTGACAGCAACCGTTACAGGTTGCACAGTCGCAGTACCAATCACAGTGGATACCATTGCACCAACAGTAGATAACAGCCTGGAAGCAGGTAAATACAACACCAACCAGACAGTAACACTCACCACTGATGATCCTGCAGCCATAATTTATTACACCAATGACTCCACAGATCCACGAACAAGCACCACCAGATTACAATACACCGGTTCTTTCTCAATTAACCAGACAACAACACTTAGATATGCTGCTGTTGATCCAGCAGGTAACTGGAGTCCAGTGTACGTGCAGAATTATGTTCTTGGTACACAGGGGCTTGGAGATTCTGACTGGCCAGGCTTCCAAAACAATGAAAACAACACAGGACAATCAAATTACAATGGACCGCAAACCAACAGTACCAAATGGACATTTAATGGTTTAACCGTGTATGGATCAGCAGTTACCGGTTCAGATGGTACAATTTATGTTGCAGGTTACGACGGCATACTCTACGCATTCAATTCTAATGGGATACTGAAATGGACCTGGACCACCCGTAGTTACATCATTGGTTCTCCAACCATTGGTACTGATGGAACCATCTACATCACCAACTGGGTGAACAGTACAACTTACGCCATAAGCTCCAACGGAACACTGCTCTGGAAATACAACACTGGAGACTACGGTACCTGTTCACCAGTACTCAGTGCCGACGGAACCATTTACATCGTAACCACCAACACCAGCAGCAGCACACTATACGCACTTTACCCAACAGGAACACTCAAATGGACCCGTAACATGGGAATAGTTTACGGATCATCACCGGTAATTGGAAACGATGGTACAATCTACATCGCGGACCATGATGGTGTTTTCTATGCTATAAACACCGATGGAACAGTACGGTGGACCTATAATCTAACATACAGTATTTACAGTGCAAATATGCAGTACAACTCTGCTTCAATTGGATCGGATGGAACCATCTACATCGTAAGCTGCACTTCATACTATGGAAATTATTACTATTATGACTCAGAAGGAAACTTACATCAGCTATGTGAAGAATATACAACTTATACCGGCCCTAATGGCTGTTGTATATTCGCACTAACTGATAATGGAACCAGTGGAGTGCTCAAATGGGTTTACCATATTGAAGAGAATCTTTATGGTACTCCTGCCATCAGCTCCAATGGAACCATCTACATTGTGGGTTCCAGTAATCTTTATGCCCTAACAGATAATGGAACCAGTGCAATATTACAGTGGAAATATCCTACTGGAAGCGTTTCTGGAACTGGTGCAACATCAGCAGCAATAGGCAGCAACGGCACTATCTATGTTGGAAGCAGCACTGGAGTCTACGCTATAAAACCAGACGGAACACTACTCTGGAAATACAACACAGACAGTATTGTTGGTTCTCCAGCCATAGCTAGTGACGGTACACTGTACATAGGCACAACCAATGGCACGTTTTATGCCTTCAACGACAGAGCAGTGGATTTCACAATAGAAAGAGTCAATGGTACAACCCTAACAGTACAATTCAATGGTAGTTCCACAGTCACACCCGTAACATCCTGGAAATGGTACTTCGGAGACGGAAACACATCTACAGAACAGAACCCCACACATACCTATGCAAAAGCCGGGGAATATAGCATATTTCTGGTTGCAACCCTGAGTGATGGTAGTACACTTCTAAGACAGGTAACAGTAAATATTGAGGAAATGGATATCACAGCACCCAAAGTGAACACTAACTTACCAGGTGGAACCTACAACAACACACAAACAGTAACATTGACCGCTACTGATAACAAGAGTAATACAACAGTTTATTACACTACAGACGGCAGTGATCCCTTAACCAGCAGCACAAGAAGAATCTACACACAACCAGTTACAATTTACGACTCAACAACCATTAAATTCGCAGCTGTCGATAGTAGTGGGAACTGGAGTCCTGTTTACACTGAATCATACACCATAATTAACGTGATTTATGTGGAAGACGCCTCTCATTACAGTACCAGTACAATAAATCAGGACATACAGAGTATATTGGACAATGCCAAGGATGGAAGTGTGATTGTATTCAGAGGAGCGCAGTATGAAAACCTGCAACTAGTCCTAAACAAACCATTAACCCTAATAAGTAACACAGGAACCACAGTTGTTACCAGTTCTTCTGGTACTGCAGTCTTCTTAATAAACGGAAATCAGGCTAGCGGATCACAGATAATCGGTTTCAACATAATCACCAACACAACAAATGGAATACTGATAAACAACACAAGTAACGTGACAATTTCCAATGTTCAGGTGACTTCCGAGGGTGGAACAGGGATCCAAGTAAATAGAAGTTCAAATGTAAACATCATTGGTACTTCTGCAACTGATTCGTCCACTGGAATTGATGTTTCCAACAGTTCTAACATTAAAATCAATGGAAGCACGGTCACAGGTAACAGCAAAAGAGGAATTAGAATTTACAATTCTAATAATGTCACTGTCACTAGTTCCACTCTGAAGAACAATGGAAAAGTTTCAGGAATCTATTCTGATGAGGGTGCTGTTTATATGGAAAGTTCAGACAACATCACAATTAGAAATAACATTATAAACAACAACAGTCAGGGAGTAACCAGCAAAGATTCATCAAATGTCACTGTAACCACTAACACTATAAATAACAATGCCGGTGAAGGCATATTACTCAGTGGTTCCGCAAATAACATTACTATAACCTGGAACGACATAGAACACAATGCAAACGGGGTTCAAATCGATTATACAAGTGGTAACAATGTAACCATTACCAGCAACATCATAAACAACAGTGAAAGTAAAGAAGTCAGTTCACATGCTGAAGATGTGGGAAACGGTATCAATTTCGGAGTTAACTGGTGCGGTACATTAGCAACCATAGAATCAAATGTTATCGCATTTAATGAGCATAGAGATATCGACGCACACGATGAAGGGCATTATAATGAGGATGCCAGTCTTCACGTTGGTGTGAATGTGTACACCAACAGTATTGTTGATATAAACCACAGATTTTGCTGTAAAATTGGTTCCACAGCCGCAAAACTGGTGATAGCAAGCAATGAAGATGGTACCTATAAAGTCTACTTTACATATCCTGATGGGTCAACAATGACAAACCTGCCATCAATCACGGTAGATGTTACACTTAATAATGTCCTACATCCCGTTACACTTGGTGATGCGGGTATAGGGTATTTACGTGTTGCTGGATCGGATGCTATTGGCACCATAATTGCACAATATGCAAATAACGTTGCAACAAGAGCTACCCTCATTCCAAATAGCAATCCTTCACATGAACAACAGGAGGGTCTTACTACTTACCCGAATAGTGGACCAAATAGTGGAAACACCGGCGGTGAACAAGGTAATGGAAATACAGGCACTGGAACAGGTACAGGTTCTGGTAACCTTCCTGGAACTGCAACGAGCTCTGGAACTTCTGGAAGTTCAAGTAATAGTGGTTCAGCATCAGGTACGCTCGCTTTAGGAGCTGCAGCAGCAGCTTCTGCATCAGGAAGTTCTTCAGCGGGAAGTTCTTCAGATAGTCAGGGTAGCAATGGAAATTCCCAATCCAAAACCATCCAAGAACTGGTCATGGATGAAGTGGAACATAATTCCTCTTTCTGGGGAATTATTGGAATTATAGTGCTTCTGGTTGCCGTGATAATGGCATACTATCGAAAACCCATAAAAAGCATGCTAAAAAAATCCAAAAAATAAATTTCCCCCTCTTTTTATTTTTCTTTTAATAAATCAATGCATAGTTAAATTACAACTTATTTCTGAGTAGTATAACTGAAAAGCAGTAGTTGATTCTTTTCCTGAGATTCTTAAGATCATCGTTATTTATCTGGAGATTTAACAACCTCTTTGTAGAGTTATGCCTCTTTCTTGAGTTTTAAAAGTAGTTCTGAAGTTTTCATAGGAGTTTTCCTTTTACTCTCTTTCTAGAACTTCAGGTGAAAAAGTGGATTTAAAAAAAATATGATGTTCTACAGAGGAATTTATATTGGACGATCCTATTGATGATTGCTCTTTTGTAAAATGATTCTCAACTCTTCAGTGAATTCTCAGCTATGCGAACGTACTCCTCATTTTCAAGGATCTGGAGTGCCTTGGCACGTTCATCCCTCTTGTTGAGGGTGTACTTCCCATCAGCCGCAACAACTATTCCTATAGCCTCAAGTTCCCTGAGATGATCCCGAGCAACATCCACAGGCACTTCAGATATACTTGCTATCTCATCAACTGTTAAAGGTTCTCCCCAGCGTTCGATGAGTTCTTCAAGGACGCTTAATTTCGTGGAGTCTCCAAGTAATTCCCTTAAAACCACGGTCACTGTACCATCTCCATGCAAGGTATCGAGATCTTCAATTCATGACATTTAATCAATCTTGACATTCAAAATTATTAAGACATACATCTAATATAAATATTATTAATTTTATTAATTTTCAGATGATTGAACCTGCTAACAAAGAAGTTTTTGATAAAAACTGGGATGGTTTCATGGCTTTCCAAAGAACCTGAAGCTCCATAGGAAACTCTTAATGAACTTTTTAAGTTCTCCAGATTTCTTATCTTTCTTCTCCCTTTTCCTGCTTTTATCTGCAAGGCGGTGGATCTCTTTCCAGTCATCCATTTTTAGGGGCCTTCTGGTTTTTTTTGAGTTTATGATTTTATTTTATGATGTTGTTTTAGATTATTATTTTAAATGATCTTTTTTAAATGATTTTATCTTGATAATTTTAATGGATTTAAAGAGCTTATAAACCTTGAATCGATTTATCCCATAGGATCTCATCTACTTCAACCTTCCATGCACCTGTATCAAACCACATTACTAGAAGTTCTTCTCCACGGTCCATTGAATTGATTTCCTGTTTTTGGGAGTTGATTTCATCTGCAGTTCCTATAACAACTTCAAAACCCTTTTTGTGCCGTAATTTTGAAGTTCTTTTAAATTCAACCAGATTATCCAGATCCCTTTTGATTCCGGGAGCATTGGAATGTCCATTAACGAGAGCACGCTGAAATCCTATCACCGCGATATCGTTGTCACTCGAATCAAAGATATGGAGAATAAAATCTGGAATCCTCTGACAATCTGGATTATTCTTGTACCTATTATTCACTTCAGCCTGTAAAGCCAGGTCCTTTATGGAATTTTCATGATAGAACTTACGATACTGATGATAAAATTCATATGCAAATTGTTTTTCCTGAAAGTAGAGAGGGTTAAGATACTCTTGCCCATATATCCTCTGAGAGATCTTTATATAGTTCTTATCAATGTTTTCTAAGGCTTTTTTTATTTTATGAGTTAAGATATCGTAGCTTTCCATAACATCACACCTCAACTTAAGTAGAGTGATTCCTGTTGATTGGTGTATCTATACTAAGAGCCATATTAATGTTGATCCATTGATTCTTTTGGAAAAGCATAAAAGGTTGTGAGGGATTTGTTGAAGAGTGTGAATACCATTGCAGTTTCAAAGGGAGAGCTCCGATCTGGATGTCTCAGGATACATTTTCATCAACCCTTTTAATCAACCTGATCTAAAAAATAAAATTCTTTCTTTTATTTATTTAATCATTTAAATTAAGCATATTGAATAAATTCTTTAATTTATAGTCTAAATCATAAATTTAAATTCTATTTAAGCTTAATTAATGAATTTAATAATTATTTAATAATAAATTAAATTTTTCATCAACTTTTTTCTCAATCTTTCATCAACCCTACCGAAGGTGTAATGGGTTGATCTTCCGGAACCTTTGCGTGTTAGGATACCCAGATCTTGAAGTTTTTGCAGGTTTTTATAGGCGGATTGAGGGGATACGTTCAATAATTTTCTCGTTTCGCTGTTGGTTATTTTTCCATTTTCCTGGATAAAACTTATTATCTTACTCTGATTTTCAGTTAGATCCATATCCTCAGGTAATGCTGGTTTAATCATCAGGGGTTTCAACAGCTCATTCACAACCTTGGAAATGGATATTAAAAAACCTTGGGTGAAATATTCAAGCCACTCTGTTAGATCGTCACTGTCATCAGCTGTCTTCAGTGCATCAAGATAACTTTTCCTGTCTTTATCATAGTATTCATCTACAGTAACATAACGAGTATCGTATCCCCTTGTAAACAGGATCAATGCTGCCAGGGCTCTTGCAGTTCTCCCATTACCATCCACAAATGGATGAATCCGAACAAGCTCGTAGTGAGCCACACCCGCCACAATCAGGGGTGAAATATTTTCAGAGCTATTGATCCACTCAACTAAGTTTTTCACAAGTTTAGGTAGCTTCACATAATCAGGAGGCCTGTATCTGACTTTTCCTGTCCTTAAATTTTCTACCCTAACTTCAACAGTTCTGTAGTGGCCTTCAAAAAATTTATGACTCAAGGTGTTCTTGGATATTTCCCTATGAATCTTCAAAAGTAATTCTTCGGTGATTTTACCTTTTTTGTGGTATTTATCAATTTTTTCCAGAAAATCAAAGTAGTTCATTACTTCCTGTTTTTCTTTTTCCCGTGCAACAACAGTTAATCTCTTATAAAGATTGTTCACTTCCTTAACTGTTAGAGTGTTTCCTTCAATGGCTGTAGAAGCATGAACAGACCGTATGAGTGCATTTTTTCTCAAAATAACCTCAATTTCTGGAAGAACCATTGATTGATGCATGATGCCACGGTCAAACTCAATTCTTGCTATGTTGTTAACAATTTTATTGGTGTAACTGAAGACTGGTGAAAACATATTTTCAACCCCAATCTTAAGTTAGGGAGTTTATGATATATAATCCTAACCTTTTTCATCAACTTGGGTTCAAAAAAATAAATAGTTTTAAATGCCTTAATTTTTATTATAGTATCTTAAAACTATTAAATAGATTAAAAAAGTTTAATTAATTTATAAAAAAATATTACAGAATTTTTAGTAGCGTAAAAATTATATTAGAGAATTTTTTTATTTTTTTCATCAACCTTTTTATGTGGTCTTAAAAGTAAAATGGGAGGATCTACCTTTACCCTCCATTTTTATAACGTCCTTGGCTTCAAGACTCTTAAGTATTATGCGAGCCTTGGACTTGGATATTTCAAGTAATTTTTGAGCCTCTTTATCGGTTATCTTATCATTTGCCATGTATAATCTCTATTTCAGTTGAACATTTACATCAAGATATATGGAAATAAGGTTATAATTTCAATTTAGATAGATCATCAGATAAGTTATAAATATCCTTTTTAGTTAAATGCTTGAATTTAAAATCCTTAATATCAAACCCTAAAGAGTTTTTCAAAAGGAGTTCAAAAACTTCTTTTTTCTTTTCAATACTCAAATCTCTTTCTTTAGTAGCAGCATCAAATTGAATAGCAATTCTCTCCCAAATTTCTATTTCTTGACTGGGATCAATATCTCGTTTAAAACCATCTATAAACTCTTCAATAGAACCCGAATGGACTTCTGCAAGAGTTTTATAAATAAGATTAATTCTAGTAGTCAATGCTTTTGGTAGTTTTTTGTGTCTAATTGGCCCCTGTTTTATTTCATTAATCTTCATCATTTTTGGTTCAGTTTTTTTAATCATTTTCTTAAAAGATGTAATCCTGTGAATGTCCTCATAAATATCCGGCCTAACTACTTCAATTATTTCCAAACATATCTCATTTATACTCAATTCCCGTGAATTTAATCCTTTTATATCCATTAAAGAAGGATCATACTCCAAAATATCTTCCTCATTAACATCATGCCATATTGGAATCAACTTGGAGTTTTTATTCATTTTTTTAGCTAGAAGTCCTCCTAATTCATGTCCAGGCCAACCCTCACTTTTATTAATAAAATTTTTACTTAAAACAATGATACCCTGTTTAGATTTACTTAATCCAATCCTAATTTCCATTGAAATACGATCTCCAGGTTTTATAGTGAACTCATCATACCATACTTTAACACCATAACTTTGAAGACATTTAACAAGAGGTTTAACAATGGATTCTTTATCTTCTGAAGCATGACTAATAAACACATCATAATTAGACAACGGAACCGTATCAGATGAATTTGATCCATTTGTATCTTCAATTTTAGAATCAAAATCTCTTTTTAATACTTTTTTAATTTGTATTTCTAAATCATCATAAGCATCTTCAAACTCTTTTTTTAACTCTTCTGAAGACATTCCTGATGAAAAGATTGTATCAGAGTTAGAATAAAAATTTAAATGTTTAAAATCCAAGGAACATTGATCATTAATTTCACGGATTAACCTATCAATAGAATTGTAAAGTCTATTGTAACGATCTTCAAATTCAGTTATCTCATTAAAAGCATAAAAGCCAGTTAAACTTCGAATTTCTTTTATTAATTTGCCTAATTTTATTAAATCATCTTCAAATTTTTTGTTAATAAAAATCATCCCCTTTTCAACAAAACATCTTCTGCAGTAACCCTTTTTTGAATTCCGTGTTCAGTTCCAGTTCCTTGTTAACTTCTTTTATCTTCTCATCAATGGCTGAGAGGAAGTTGGCAATTTTATTTTGTTCTGCAGGTGTGGGGAGGTTTATTTTAACTTTGCCCAAATTTCCTTTTGATATTCCTAAAACAGATATTCCTGTAGCTAATTTTTTCATTTGTATTTTGACGTTGTTATCCAGCATCATGTACCCCTTGTAACCTTCTTGGCTTAATCCGGTCTCATCTCTAGCCAATAATGTATGTAAACCTCCAAGTACCTTTTTATTGTTAACGTTTTTCAATTCTACTGCTTTTCCTATGTCCTCGTAATCTTCAGATGCGTCAGCTATTACTAAATCTCCATTTTGACAGTAGTTTTCAGGTTTCATTCGACTTAAATCAACATCATCATTTATGAATGGAACTTCTACACTCTCAAAATCCAAAATACTTGGAAATCTGGTGTGAATATCTCCATAATGAATATTTCTAATTTTTCCAGGGCCCCCATTCATTTTTTCCCTTGAAAATGAATTTGTTGAAATGAAATGGAAAATTTGGCCGAAATCCTTCTCCTCCCATTCAGGATAATCTTCTCCATTTTCGTCTTTGAATCTTAGTTTTTGGTTGAATATTTGTTGCATGATTCCTTTTTTGTAGGTTTCCCAGAGCTGCTGTTTTTCCTCTAATTTTCCTATTTTTTCATCTACTTTTGAGAGGAAAGAAGCTATTTTATTTTGTTCTTGTGAAGAAGGAATGCTAACTTTTAGACTTTTTACATCTGAAGAGCTTATTGCTTCAAAAGTAGTCCCTTGTGAATATTTGTTCCAAGTATTTTTGCCTTTTACAAACTCTAATAAATAGTAAACAAATGTATCTCCCTTAATTGAACAAACACCTCTTCCTATACATGCATAATAATTATTGATTGCTAAATCACCCACAGGAGCCCTAACCGTCATTATTATATCATTAGGTTCAGAATTTTTAGTGATCTCTTTTGTATATATTCTAGGAATAACTTTTCCATGTATTAAGTCTGCATTTCCCTGAATTAGGATAGTATCATCTGGGTTTTCAGTATAATTTGTAGAAGATGGAGATTGACCCATTTGAATACTGCAAACATCAGATAATTTTTTATACTCCCATTCCCCATCAAACTCCGGAAACCTCAGTTCAGGTACGTTTTCATCCATTTAACCCCTCCGAGTGAATACCGGGGCTTTTATTCCAAGTTCATTGCAGTACTTCTCTATTTCATCGTCAACGTTTTGGATCTCTGATTCTATGGTTTCGAGTTCTTTCACCACTTTTTCAAGGTCAACGGGTTCCTCTTCTTCGAAAGTATCCACGTATCGGGGTATGTTCAGGTTATAATCGTTCTCTTGTATCTCTTCAAGGGGTGCGGCGTGTGCAAATTTGTCAACATCTTCACGTTTTCTGTAAGTTTCAACGATCCTGTCAACATCCTCATCCCGGAGCATGTTCTGGTTTTTGACCTTTTCGAAGTACTTGGAGGCATCTATGAAGAGTACATTTGCATCGTCGGATCTGCACTTTTTGAAGACAAGGACTGTTGCAGGTATGCTTGTTCCGTAGAAGAGGTTTGCTGGAAGTCCAATAACAGCGTCGAGGTAGTTCTTTTCTTCTATAAGGTATTTTCTGATTACTGCTTCTGCTGCTCCTCTGAAGAGCACTCCGTGTGGCAGGACTATTGCCATGGTTCCCTTTTCGTCCAGGTGGTGTATCATGTGTTGTACGAATGCGAAGTCTGCTTTGGATTTGGGTGCAAGTTTTCCGTAGGCGCTGAAACGTTCATCATCCAGAAAATGGGCGTCAGAGGACCATTTAGCAGAGAAAGGTGGATTGGCAACTATGGCCTCAAATTTCATTCCCGTATGCATAGGATTTTCTAGGGAATCGCCCTGTTGGATGTCGAAGTCGCCGAATTTTACGTCGTGTAGGAGCATGTTCATACGTGCCAGGTTGTAGGTTGTCTGGTTGAGTTCTTGACCGTAGAAGTCTGCTACTCTGGCTTCTTTGGATACTCTGAGAAGGAGTGATCCTGAACCGCAGGTTGGGTCGTAGACTGATTTGATCTTCTTCTTGTCCATGGTCACGATCTTTGCAAGGACCTTGGAAACCTGCTGTGGAGTGTAGAATTCCCCTGCTTTTTTACCTGCACTGGAGGCAAACTGAGATATGAGGTACTCGTAGGCATCTCCCAGTATGTCTTTCTCGGTTTTTTCAAGTTGGAAGTCTATACTTGAGAGGTGGATTAGTATCTTGGATATGATTTTGTTTTTGGCTTCTGTGCTTTTTCCGAGTTTGGATGAGGTTAAATCTACATCCTCGAACAATCCTATGAAATCTTCCTCACTCTCATGGCCCTCTGCAGATTCTCCAATCTTATTAAGGGCTTTCTGGAGGTTGTCAAGTATGAGGTCTCCTTTTTTGGCTCCGTTTACTATGTTATTGAAGAGGCATTTGGGTTCTAGGAAGTATCCGAGGTTTTCAACTGCCTCTGATTCTGTATCCTTACGGAGTTCTTGATCTTCAAAATCATCCTCAAAGACCTCTTCAAAGGTCACACCATCCTCTTGGAGTTCTCCATTGAGGTAAAGTTCCAGTTTTTCTGAGAGGTATTTGTAGAATATGAATCCCAGCATGTAGTTTTTAAATTCGCTTGCATCCATATTTCCCCTTAATTCATCTGCTATTTTCCATAAAGTTCCTTCTAATTTATTCTTGTAATCAGACATGATTCTCAACTCTCCACCTTTATAAATTCGATAATATATCTTCCATTATCAGTTCTTCAAGTTCTAATTCCCTTTTTTTAAGCTCATTTCTCCTTAAAAGAAGTGAAAGCAATTTTCCATATTTCTGTTGTTCATCCTTATTTCTGAACCGTATTTTAACCTTTTTAAGGTAGCTGATCTTAATGATGGATAACATTCCACCTTCTACCAACCGGTTCAGTTGATTTCTGACGTATCTCCCGTTCAGGATGAATGATAGGTACTTTGGATCGAAGTTATCCTTCACCCTTATCACTGCAAAGTGGGATGAAACCAGCAGGTTCTCACATTCAAAGTCCACCCGAGCAGCACTGAATGGAGATGATAACTTCATTATTATATCTCCCTTCCTCAGAAGGTAATTGGGTTTCACCTCTTTTTCCAGTTCAACACGTTCCAATAGACTTAAATCTATTTTATTATCCTCAACACTCTTCAAAGTGGTGTAATAATAAAGTTTCTTGGCTGCAGGTTCATCTTCAACTTTCAATCCTTTTCTATTGGTAAAACGCTGCACTACTAGTCCTGATGAGATTTCAGCAGCTTTTTCCAGTTCTATCTTCTTCATGATTACCTCCACGGTCTTTGAGATTGCAACCTCATCACTGGGATCCCATTATTATTCAATGCACTGAAAGAATGTCATTTGTGATTAGTAACATTCTATACCATAATAGAACGATCATCATATATAAACTTTGCCTTTTTTTCTGTTATTTTTCATTAAGGACAAAATAATCAATTCTCAAAACTATCAAAAAAATAGATAAAAAAGGTCGAGAAACAAAAATATTTCCCAGATCACCAGCTGAACTTCTCAATTAGTTGTACTATTTTTTCTTTCAGGGCTTTACGCTTGGATCTGCGCTGTCTCAGACCTAATTTCTCAGTGAAAGATTCTCTAATTAAGTCGTTATTCATCTTTCCAGAGAATTCATACTCATCTATGATGCTCTTTGTCAGGTTTTCATCAAGTTTCTCTTCATCGATCAGATGATCTACGGCTTTTTTCTTTTCTTTTTCCATGAATTCCTCGAAGTGGGCTTCAATTGTATCTTTATCTTCGATCTGTGGAATGTTTTTGTCTATGAATTCTTCTATCAATTTTATTTTACTTCGGAGTTCATGGGTTTTGCGCATGGTGTCTAATATGTACTTCCTGTCGCTTTCAAATGAAATATCATCCACGTCCAACTGTTTAAGCAAAGCAAGGATGTAGGAAACGTTTATGTCGTCACGTCTTATGAGTTCCACTTCAAAGTCAATATCATCTAGTACAGATGTCTTTTCAGCGTCTGTGTTGTTCCTCACCTTGTCGTAGAGGTCAAGATATTTGCTCTGGTAGTCTGAAAATGTCTGTTCGTCGATGCTCAGATCTTTGAAGCTGAACTCAGTGAATGCAACCATTTTGGTCTTTATCCTTAGAAGTTCCCTGAAAAGTTTCACAAATTCCCTTTCCTCAATTTCAGAGGGTAAATCATCTACGTCCTGCACTTCTTTTGTGATTTTTCTGAATTCTTCAAGTGCTTTGTTGAATTGGGCAACGTACTCCTCGTAGGGTTTCATTAGAACTGTTTCTGAGGGGTTTTCATTGGAGTACATCCTGATGGCTTCATCTGTGGCTTTTTTAAGGTTTCTGAAGCAAACAATATTTCCATGCTTCTTCTTCTCATTAAAAACCCTGTTAGTCCTGGAATAAGCTTGAACCAGCCCATGATACTGTAAATTCTTATCAACGTACAATGTGTTGAGGTACTTGTTGTCGAAACCTGTTAGGAACATGTTAACAACCAGGAGGAGGTCCAGTTTTTTGTCTTTCATCTTTTTTGATACGTCAACATAGTAAGCGTTGAAGGTGTCTGTGTTATAGTTGGTTCCAAACATATCATTGTAATCTGCGATGTAACCTTCCAGTTTGTCCCTTGAGTGCACATCGCCTTGTATTTCCTCGTTGTCGTTGTAGGAGAAGATGGTTGCAATTTTAAGGTCATGATCTTTTCTTTTGAAGATATCGTAGTATTTTTTCAGTACCTCAATGGAGCTGACTGCAAATATTGCGTTGAATTCCCTGTTGAAGGTTTTCTTATTGTGGTTGGCAATAATATAATTAGCTATCTTTTCCAGATGATCCTCTGATTCCATGACTTCTTTAATATCTATTGCTTCAACATCAATGTCCAGATGGGCTTTGTTCTTGTATTTTGCAAGGTACTCAACTGCAAAGCCCAGGACATTCTCGTCTTTTATTGCATCCTTGATTACATAGCTGTGGAGCATATCTCCAAAAATATCGTGGGTTGTTTGGTTGTTGTTGGCGTTTTTAGCGAATATTGGTGTTCCGGTAAAGCCGTAGTATTGTAAATTGGTGAAGAACTTTTTGATCCTATCATGCATCTCTCCAAACTGGCTCCTGTGGCACTCGTCAAAGATTAGGATTACGTTCTTGTTTTTAACGCTCTCAATTCTCTTGGAGTAGCGTGTGACTGCACGGTTTAGTTTCTGGATGGTGGTTACCATCATCTTTTTTGGGCCTAAAAGCTGCTTTATCAGAGTTTTGGTGTTTTCTGTTTCGTCTACAGAATCCTTTTCAAAACTGTTGAATTCCGTGCTGGTTTGGTAATCTAGATCCTTCCTGTCCACAACAAAGATGATTTTATCTATGTTTTCTTCTTCAGCCAGTATCTGGCTTACTTTGAAGGATGTTAGAGTTTTTCCGCTGCCTGTTGTGTGCCATACGTATCCATTCTGTTTGGTGTTGAGTGCCTTGTCGAGTATGGCTTCAACTGCGTAGTATTGGTATGCTCTTAGAACCATTAGAGCTTTGTTGGTTTCGTTGAGGACCATGTACTTGGAGATCATCTTTGAGAGGTGGCATTTCTCAAGGAAGGTCTCTGTAAATTCTTCCAAACTGGAGATATTCCTGTTATTTTTATCCTTCCAGAAGAATGTGTGTTTGTAGCCTAATTCTTTGTTGTTTGCATAGTATTTGGTGTTCACTCCGTTGCTGATAACAAAGATCTGAATGTAATGGAAGAGGCCTTTGTAAGAGTGTCTGCGGTAGCGTTCAATCTGATGGAAAGCAACTTTAAGTTCCACACCCCTCTTTTTCAACTCAATCTGCACCACTGGGAGACCATTTATCAAAATAGTGACATCATAACGGTTTTTATAGCTTCCCTGCATTTTAATTTGGTTACTCACTTGAAAGATGTTTTTGCACCAGTCTTTCTTATTCAGAAAGTGAATGTAAACTACTTCATCGTCCCTTTTCAGTTGGTAAGCATCTCTAAGCTTTTTGGCTTTTTCGAAGATTGTACCACTTTCAAGGTGGTTGAGGATTCTGTTAAACTCTGTTTCATCCAACGTAACATTATTGAACTTTTCAAGTTGCGTTTTCAGGTTTTGCTTCAGACCTGCTTCGTCGTTGATCTCAACGCGTTCATATCCATTTTCACTCAACCTTTTTAATAGTTCCCGCTCCAATGCTGCTTCACTCTGAGTTGTCATAGCTCTAACTTCCCAGATTTGATAGTACAACCCTTTTGTACTCTGCAGCATCCATGTTGTTACGTAGTTTATCAGCAGACTGCCATAACGTCTGTTCGAATCCGAGATTTGCACCGTTTTTACTTGTCTTTGCCATAACCTCACCGTTTTTCAGTGAAAAATAATTTTTAATTGATTAAAGTGATTGAATAAAATTAACTATGGTAATACTTGCCTGAAACTTTATTTTAAATCTTGCTATTTCGTCACGACCCAAAGCGAGCCTTAATAATACTTTTTATGTTGATTTTTATTAAATAGGGGGAGTAAGTTCTACCGTAGAAAAATTATGTATCATGAAAAATTTGTAAAAAAATAAATAAAATATCTCCTTATTAAAATCTTATTATTAAAAATTAAATCTTAAAAACAGAGCATATTAAAAAAATAGGATTTATAAAGTTTAATATTAAAAAATATTAAAAAACAATACCTAATATTCTTTACAAATAATTTAAACCCTTTAAAAATAAAACAAATAATGAATTGGTTTATGAAACCCTAAAAAAGAGCTCCAAAACCTCAACCCTTCCTAAACAACCCCTCTACTCCTCATCCCCAAACG
>ENA-UOOE01001352-UOOE01001352.1-fermentation-metagenome-genome-assembly--contig:-NODE-1352-length-21009-cov-7.486208_pt1 | contig 21009 bp, 17 predicted proteins | sample MGYA00245776_ERZ724021 | MGnify/ENA primary metagenome ERZ724021 (study PRJEB28704, sample SAMN03018321) | fermentation metagenome | biome: anthropogenic terrestrial biome; feature: soil; material... | reverse complement strand
ACATACCTGCACATGAGCCGCATCCTGGACATGAATAAAGCTCAATTTCCTTCATCTGTTCATCACTCATTTTTTTCGCACCCGCTGCTCCTACAGCTTCAAAAGAATTTGAAACCGTTAGTTTTTTACTGTTGTAATATCCGGGCATCATGGGACCGCCGCTGACAAATATGCTTGGGATGTTCAATCTCAATGCTGCCATAAGCATTCCGGGAACTATTTTGTCGCAGTTCGGCACAAATACAAGAGCATCAAAGGGATGAGCCATTGCCATTATTTCCACGGAATCCGCTATATGTTCGCGGCTTATAAGCGAATATTTCATACCTTCATGACCCATTGCAATACCATCACATACACCTATTGCAGGAAAAACAAACGGTGTGCCCCCTTCCATCCTTACACCGGCTTTTACCGCCTCAACAATATCATCCAGATGTAAATGCCCCGGAATTATATCGTTCTGAGCATTTACAATTCCAATCATAGGCTGCCTTATTTCCTTGTCCGTAAGACCAAGCGCGTTGAACAGAGATCTGTGGGCAATCCTTTCTACACCTGTTTTCATTTGATCACTTCTCATGCCAAACCTCCAAATTGAATTTTTAGGCTGATTTTTTATCTTTGCTATATCAAATTTTCTTTTACCAAAACTTCTGCAATTTGTACGGCATTTGTTGCGGCACCCTTTCTGACCTGATCACCGCAGCACCATAAAACCAATGAATTTTCACTGCTTATATCCTTTCTAACTCTTCCTACATATATTAAATCTTGCTCCGATGAATCAAGAGGCATCGGGTATTTTTTATTTTCCAAATCATCTATAAGCTTGACACCTTCTGCCTTTGATAATAGCTCCCTTGCTTTTTCGGGAGTAATTTCTCTTTCTGTTTCTATTGTAATCGATTCGGAATGGCTTCTGTATACAGGAACTCTGACACATGTGCAATTTACTCTTAAATCAGGATTGTGGAGTATTTTTCTTCCTTCGTTCTGTAATTTCATTTCTTCCTGAGAATATCCCTCTTCATTAAAGCTTCCGATTTGAGGTATTACATTGTAAGCAATCTGATGCTGGAAGGTACTTATTACCGCTTCCTTGCCTTCACTGATATCCTTAATCTGCTTATCCAATTCTTTTATTCCGTTTACTCCCGCACCTGAAACGGCTTGGTATGTTGTAACTATCATTCTTTTTATTTTAGCATATTTGTTGAGTTCATTTATTGCCGTTAATGCAATTGTTGTTGAACAATTGGGATTTGAGATTATTCCATTATGATCTTTGACATCCTCTGCATTTACTTCCGGGACAACCAGCGGAACATCGTCATGGAGTCTGAATTCACTTGAGTTATCTACTACCACTGCGCCGGCTTTTACGGCAGCCGGTGAAAGCTCTCTGCTTATATCATTTTCTGCAGCACAAAGCACTATATCTATATTTTCAAAGGAGCTTTCCAAAGCCTCCTCTATAAGATATTCTTTACCATCAAACTCAACAATTGTTCCCGCACTTCGTTTGCTCGCCAATAACTTTAAATTATTTATAGGAAAATTCCTCTCCTTTAAGATTTTTAACATTTCCTGTCCTACCGCGCCTGTTGCTCCTAATATTGCTACATTATATTTTTTCATATTCGTCCTCACCTTCTAAAACTATACCTCTTTTAAATATATAAAAATTATTATAACAATTATTTGCAGCTTGTCAAGCTTTTTGTTTTCTTAATATGTACATGTGTTTTGTTTATATATACAATTGTTCATATATGACTATTTATAAATAGACAAAATAATAGCCTAATATTAAATTAGGCTCATGATATTACGTTCGTAGTTTCTTTAAAATTCTGCTTTTATCTTCCATATACTCAGCTCTCTGACTGCCTGCCAAACTACATTGTCTTTTTCGATTATTTCTGTTGAATCGCCGTTTTTCACTTCTATTTTGTAGTATAAGCTTACATTAGCTTTATTGTTGTCATTTGCATCCATTTCATAGCCGTAAATTTTGAAGTTTAAAAGCTTAACATCATCTTCCTCCTGAAGCTTTAAAAATTCATCAAAATCCTTTACTCTGTCTGCAACGGGAGTCATCAAATATGTGTAGCTGTATCTTTCCTGAAGCATTCCGGTCAAATATTTTTCCGCTCCATCGGCAGGTGATTTTTCCCTGTAATCAAGCTCTCCCTTATCCAAAGGATAGGCAGTTGAATTTTCTTTTTCCGTCATTATAAATGCATACGGGTCATAGACATTGCTCGGATTCCATATCATGTATTCATATATGCCCAATTCCTTTGCTGCAATTATTTGATCTCTAACCTTGTCCGGTCCGTATTCAATTCCCGCCCAGTCAAAATCTTGAATCCAAGGCCTTATAACAGGCGGTTTTTCCATAGATGAATTCTTTTCAACAGCTTCTTCCATAGCTCCTTTGACAACCAAGTAAGGATGTGCATTCGGATTCTCTAAGTTGTACCAACCTGTTGAATAGTGGCTTGGATAAACCATGGGAGCAATATTATCAACATGCTCTCCTATCAATATCCATGTCTGCCCTATGTCTTCCGGATAATCATCCCATGTTCTTGTAATTATGCCGAAAACATCCGCACCTAAATTTACTTTGTATGGTTCCAGTTCTTTTTTAGCATATTCTAAAAAATCTCCGATTGCTTCGTCTTTATCTCTTCCGTTTCTTCCGGGAAATTCCGTAATAGGATTGTATTTTTTAGCTCCGTCAGGAAAACGCACATAATCAAACTGAATTTCATCAAATCCTAAAAGTGCTGCTTCTTTAGCAATTGCAACATTATAATCCCATACATACTGGTCAAAGGGATTAATCCAGGGAATGTTGCCGCTGTTAGGATCAAGCCATGTTCCACCCGACTTAAGCTGAATTGAATGCTCGGGATTCTTGACAGCAAAATTTTTGTCCTTGAATGCGACAATTCTTCCGATGGTATACACATCATATTCATTCAATATTTTAAGCATATTTTCAACATCTTTTATCGGAATAGCTGTTTCCTTGTTCATTTCCTGAACAATCTCAACACTACTGTTATATGTTATAAAACCATTATCATCTTTTACATTTATAACTACCCCGTTTACTTCGGTAGCAACCGCTATACCTATAATACGCTCAAATTTGTTTGCTTTTTCAGCACTGTCAAATAATTGCCTCGCTTTTTGACTGTCTTTTTCGCTAAGAGCTTTCACATATGCGCCGTATGCATCAATATTCTCCTTGTTTAATTCATTTCCCGCCGTGTGTCCTGTTGCATACAAAGCTTTAACTTCAACAGTCTTCTTTTCTCTCTCAGCTCCTATCGAAATTAAGGGAACATAAAATTCACCCAATTGCTCTTTTCTCTGTTTTTCTAATTCTTCTCTTTCAGCGATTCTTTCTTTCAGCTCTAATTCAGCTTTTTCTTCCTCCGATATTTCTGGTTCCGAAGATATGATTTCGGGTTCTTCTTGATTTGTTTCCCCAGAGGGTATGGGTGCATTTGCATCTGCGAATTCAGTACAAGATGTCAATAGCATTGCTAAAAGTAATAATAAAATTGCATATTTTGCTTTTTTAAACATTAAATCCTCCAAATAATATAAATAGTTGCAGATGTTGTCACACCTTAATATATGGTATTAAAAAATGTATTTCTTATACCAATTGTCTTTTATTTTAACATAAGCAATTATCATAAGCAATAAAAAATACAGTTTTTTTCATTTTTCGACAATGTAATATTTGTTATATTTCAGTATTATATAATTAAATTGCCAAAAGCCTATCGATAAATATGATTTTTGTACCTTAAAAATTTAACACTATGCTTGAAAAGTACATGTCTTATAGTGTAATTAAAGTGTAAAATTACTATAAAGAGAGTATGATACTGTCTTTTGTTCCAAACAACAGTAATCAAATAAATCTAAACGACAGTATTTATACTCCAACAGAAGAGAAATACTATTTCTTAATAAATCTTGGGCAAGACCTTTTGCAGATAATATATTTCCAAATATAGACGAAAAACACTTCTCTATATTATGCGCTGGCAATGTTTCCCGCCCAAACACTCCTGATGCGGCATATTCAAATAAAGGATATGTTCTGCTAAAAATTAGCAAAAACATACCCATAGTACTAAACGTTCGTTTTCATTTCTGATATCCAGTTTCTTTTTTATATCAATTTTAATGAATCAACAGGTTTAATAAAACTGACACATTACTGTTCATCCAGTAAGAAGATGCTTGCACTAATACATTTCTCTATTGCTAATTTATTACCAGTTTAGCTAATGTCGTTTAGTATCTTACAAATAATATCTTCACAACAGATTCAACATGTAGTTGCATAAAAAAGTTTATTTATCTCATATATTGACCACCGTTGATATCGAGAATAACACCAGTAAGATAGTCCGACATATTACTGGCAAGAAAAAGTATTGCATTTGCCACATCGATAGGCTCTCCGATTCTTCTTAAGGCAAAAGAGTTAATATCTGCCGGATCTAATGAGTCAGTCATTGGTGTTCTAATCACTCCTGGAGATACTGCATTGACATTTATGTTATGCGGTCCTAAATACTTGGCCAAACTCCATGTTAAGGTTATATTTGCCGCTTTAGATGCTGAATAACTAGCTTCTGTTCTAATGCCTCCTACTTCAGCAGCAATAGAGGTAGAATTGATAATTTTTCCACTCTTTTGAGCCTTCATAAACGGGATTACCGCTTTACAACAATTAATTGTTCCAAACGTGTTTACCCCAAAAACCTTATCCCAGTTTTCTCTTGGAATATCTTCAAAGGGAGTTGCATTTCTAACAATTCCAGCATTATTGTAGAGGATATCTACTGTTCCAAATTGATCCGTTACTTTTTCAAAAAAGTTTACTACACTTATTTCATCTGCTACATCAAGCTTTCCTTCATATAAGCTTTCACCATTTTCTAAAACTCTTTTCATTAACTTATCTGATTCAGCAATGCTCAAATCTCCAATTATAACCACTGCACCTTCTGATGCTAATAATTCTGCAGTTGCTAGACCGATCCCCTGAGCACCCCCTGTAATAACCGCTATCTTATTTAATAATTTCTTATTACTCATATCTTTTATCCTTCTTCCTTTTCATTTGGTTTCTGTAATTGTGAAATAATACAATTTAGTTTATTTGCTTTTCAAATTTTAATTGTATTATTAGCAAACAATTACCTTGATTAAAACCATTTTTTTCATGCTTGACCACTGCACATCGAAAGCAGTGGTCATAAGCTTTAATATAGAGATGATATTTTTATAAGCAATTAACAAATTCAATCCATTTGTTATGGTAACAATACTGCTTTAATAGCCTTCCCATCTTCTATTGCTTGAAAAGCTTCTTCAAACTTGTCTAATGGTACCTTATGACTAATTAAACTATCTGCATCAAATGCCTTTCTATCAAGCATAGATACCGCTATATTCCAAGACCATGGAGACGAACTATAATTGAAAACAACATTTAATGATTTCTCAGCTGCTGTTAGCCACTCAATATTACTTTCACGTTTGCCAGGTAAACCTAATACACACATTCTCCCCTGTCTTCTTAACAATCTAAGTCCTGAATTAATGGCAGGCGCTGCTCCGGATGCTTCTATTACTAAATCCACACCATTCCCACTGTTGATTTTCCTGATTTCTTCCTCTACATTTTGTTTTTTAGAATTGAACACGTAATCTGCTCCCAATTTTTTTGCTAATGGCAATCGTTGCTTTTCGTCCACATCAGTTCCAACCATAACCACTTTTGATGCACCGTTTATTTTCGCCATTTGCAAAGCAATCAAACCTATAGGTCCAGGTCCATAGATTACAACAAAATCTTCAGGCTCTATTTTAGTTCTTTCAAGTAAGGCATGTGCAACTATTGCCATAGGTTCAACTAATGCACCTTGCTCATAAGTAACATTATCCGAGATTTTCACAAGCATTTTAAGATCCATTTTTATATATTCTGCATATGCACCATCCAATTTAAAACCTGGGCATGTCCTATGTTCACACATATGAGGGTTGCCCGTCAAGCAAGCTCTACATACTCCACAAACGCCTAAATTTAGCCTGCTTACAACTCTGTCCCCTTCTTTTATATTGTTAACATTAGCACCAATTTTTTCAACTATTCCGCTGAATTCATGACCTACAATAATAGGAACATCTGTAACAACATGTCCAGTATACATATGCGCATCTGTTCCGCAAATACCGACAGCTTTCACTCTTACAAGTACTTCATCTTCACTGATATTTGGCAATGGTAAGTCCTTTAAATACATTTCGCCAGCTTCAAGTCCAGTTCTTACAATAGCTTTCATAATTTCAATTCCTTTCATAAATATTTAATGACACTTTATTGATAACAAGATGCTCAACAACCTGTCATACTCTTTATCCATTTTTTCAGCTGTAGCAGTAATGCTTCCTACCAATACTCTGGATGTATTCTCACAGAAAAAAGCAACTTGAACAACTTTGAGCTTAATATTCTTTCCATTAAAGTTGAATAGACCCGAGTTTCCAATGTAGTTAGATTTCACAACACATCCTTTATGCCCGTTAATCTCAATTAGTTCTTTGGATATTATCTGGTATTTATTTTCTTTCTTCAACTTCTTTTTGTATTGTGATTCTATTTCGTCAAGATAGCTATCCACAAACTTTTCAGAAGTAGTTTCGCCTTTCTCCCATCTCAACCCTAAAGAAGCTTCCGAATCAGTTTCAGTATTTGCCTCTTCTATTTTTACAAATCCATCATCTTTGGTAAAATTATTCCTTGGACTTATAAATATTTGCCATGAGCTTGGATGTTCCACACTAACTCCATATGCACTAAATAAATAGTTACTCAACTTAAATGACCTCCTTATCAAGCATTTTTAGTTTTTTTCACCGTACCATCAACTATATCATGTACTTCTTGTCCTGTACTGATTATTGTGTTTATTCTATCGATATATTTTCTACTTATCTCCTCAGGTACCTTTGTCACAAGGCTTACACCAACGTACAATACAGCATTTACAAACATTCCCCATAACAAAGCAGAGAAACCAAGTGGTGCTTTAATAAAGAATGTAAATAGAGTTACTACAATTACACCTGAAACCGTACCCGCAATTGCTCCTTCTTTTGTTCCTTTTCTCCAGAATAATCCCCCTATAGTTGCAGGTAGAGTCATAGCAAAGAATGGAGATGACAACTTGTATGCATAGTCAGTTATAGCGGCAGGTTTGTTCATAACTATAAACATCATGGTAGCCATAAGAATTAATACTATAATCCTACTAATCTTAACTACCTTTCTATCATCAACCTTCAGTCCTTTTAATTCATATTTTCTATGAACATACAAATCCTTAGATGCCATTGAACTTGCTGATAGCAATAGAGATTCCGAAGTAGAAACAGCGAATGCGAACAGTGCTAAAAGTGATATGAATGCAACTATTGGCGGAGCATACTTAGTAGACAAATATGGCATTATTACATCAGGATTTTCAAAACCAGATCCTAATATAGCAGGTGCTAATATTGCTCCTATTATCATTAGCATTCCTATTATTAAAGCATAAACCAATGGCAGGCACCAAGCCATTACCTTAAAGTTTTCTTTGCTTTTTGCCATATATTGTCTTGAGAAGATATGTGGCCAAACTACTGTAGCAACAGCTCCTGTTAAAGCATTATTCAATGTACCTTTCCATGTATAAACACCTCTTGGTCCAGGATGAGACATTATTGCAGCTGTATCTGGATTGTTAAGAACAATTTGAGCAGCTTCTTTTAAACCGCCTTCAGGGAAATGGATTCCTCTTAAAGCAAATAATACAATCGCTACAGCACCCGCACCCAAAACTAAATGAAAAGTATCCATCCAGGCAACTGATTTCATACCACCACTTATGACATGAGAGCCTATCAATAGCGATGCAACTATAACAGCAACAACATACGGTACTGTATTATTTGTAGTTGTAGTTATCCCATCACCGATTGTAATAACCTGCAAAGAAATATAAGGTACTATGAAAATTACTAACAATATAGCTACAAACAATCCATAACCTTCAGAATAATATCTTTCTCTAAGAAAATCTGTTGGTGTTGTAAAACCATATTCTTTTCCTAATATCCAAAGTCTGTATCCTATAACAACTATCAGTAATGTAGCTATAAAAGAACCTGTGCCTGAAAAGAAACCAATACCATCTCTGTAAGTAGATGATGGAAAACCATAGATTGTTAATCCACTAAAAACAGATACTGCTGTAGAAAAAACCAACACTATAGGGCTTATTCCTCTATCGGCACTAAAAAAAGCTTCAGAAGAACCGCTGGTTTTTTTAAAATTACCCATACCTTGCACTGTTACAAAAATTACATAAATTAATATTCCAGCGATTATCATATATGTGCTGGTATTTGACATCTCAAACATTTCAAACATTAGTAAACCTCCATCTAATCATATTATTTGTTTTTTTCATATACATGCTGTGTAGCGAAAAATTTCGTAAAATATACTCCCCAAACAATTGCAACCAACGGGCCCCCAGCTAAATAACAAAATAACTGAAATGGCATAAATCCAAATACTAAGAAATTTGGCAAATATGGAACTGCAAAATAGTTGAAGATAAAAAATACAATGTTAAATACTACAAATGCGTTTTTGCTTGTTTTACTCATTACAATCCTCCATTAATTTTTTTATATTACATAGGAACAGTCTAATAACATTTAAATTATCCTTCAGTTGAAAAACTGCCCCTACAATAATCATTTAAATATAATTATATAAATAATTAAAATATTAATTTCACATGAAATGTATCGCCTTATCTACAGCTGCGTGAAAAGCTTCATGAATTGCTTCTGAAACTGTAGGATGCGGATGTATTATGTTTATCATTTCTTCTGCTGTTGCTTCCAAGCTCATTGCTGTTACAGCTTCAGAAATCATGTCTGTTGCATGTATGCAGAACATATGCACTCCTAATATTTCACCTAACTTAGCATCCGCTATTACTTTGATAATACCTTCTTCTTCACCTGCAACCTTGGCTTTGCCGTTTGCCAATATTGGGAATTTGCCAACTTTAACATTTCTATATTTTTCTTTTGCTTGTTCTTCTGTAAGTCCAACACTAGCAATTTCAGGCTGTATGTATATAGCGTTTGGTATTTTGCTATAATCCATTTCCTTGTTTTGGCCGAAAATATTTTCAACTGCTATTAAACCTTCCATAGAAGCTGTGTGGGCTAACATTGCCTTGCCATTAACATCACCGATTGCATAAATATTTTGTACATTTGTTTCTAACTTCAAGTTTGTTTCTATTGCTCCCCTTACAGTTTTAATTCCTGCTGCTTCAAGATTTAATCCTTCTGTGTATGCGGATCTTCCAACTGCCATTAAAACAGTACCTGCAGAAATTTCGACTACATCTCCCTCCTTATCAAACAATATTGAAGAATCTTTAATTTCCATTACCTTACTGCTTGTATGAATTGTTATTCCTGCTTTTGTTAGCAAATTTGTTACTTTGTTAGTTATTTCTCTATCAACCATTGGCAATATTCTATCTAAAAACTCTACTACAGTTACCTTTGTTCCAATGCTGTTTAGGAAATAAGCAAATTCAATTCCTATTACACCTCCACCAATTATTATTATATCCTTTGGAATATAATCTAAATTTAATACTTCCTTGCTTGTTAATACATTAGCTTTTTTGCTTATTTTAATTGGAAGCATTTTTACATCTGATCCCGATGCAATTATAATATTTTCAGCTGTGTATTTTTTATCTCCAACTGCAACTGTATTTTTGTCAACAAAACTTCCTTTACCATTAATAGTTGTGACCTTGTTGCCTCTCAGTAGACCTTCTACGCCACCTACCAATTGTCTTACAACTTGTGATTTTCTGTTTTGGACTTTTTTCATATTTAGCTTTGCTTCTGATGTTTCAACATCAACTACACCAAATTTTGAGCTTTCTTTAACTTCTTTTAGTGCTTCTGCACTTCTCAGCAATGCTTTTGTTGGAATACAGCCTTCGTTTAAACAAACTCCGCCATAGTGTTCTTTTTCTATAATACAAGTTTTCTTGCCCATTTGTGCAGCTTTAATAGCAGCTACATAACCGCCTGGTCCTCCACCTATTACTATTACATCAAAATCAAAAGATGAAGTTTCTTTAATTGTCTCTATCTTAACATCTGCTACTGGTTCTGCTTCATTACCAAGTTTATTATAACACTCTGCAATTTGAGCTTCTATATTTTCATCTCTGTCTGCTATTATAGCTATTGGTAAAGTTACATCTATGCTATCGCCTTCCTCAATGAATTTCTTTCTGAACACTCCGTCAGAAGTTGCTTCAATATCTATGCTTGTTTTATCTGTTTCAACTGCGAAAACCGGTTCACCTTTTTTAACTGCGTCACCTTCATTCTTGTACCATTTTACAAGCTTTCCAACTGACATATTAAAACCAAGTTTAGGCATTATTATTATTTCTGCCATTTAAATTACTCCTAACTTATTTTAACAATAAACTTAATGGATTTTCCAATAGTCTCTTTATTTCACCAACAAACACCGCAGCCAACATTCCGTCAACAATCCTGTGGTCTGCTGATAAGGTAATGTTCATCATTGGTCTGATTATCATTTCTTTATTTCCATTTTCATTAACTTCAACCACAACTTCGTCTTTTGTTGCACTTACTGCCAATATGGCTGCTTCCGGCGGATTAATTATTGCGGTGAAACTCTCTATTCCAGCCATTCCTAAGTTAGATATAGTGAAAGTACCTCCTGTATATTCATCAGGTGTTAACCTTCCATTTCTAGCCTTCTCAACCAAAACATTTGAAACTTTTGAAATTTCCACTACATCCATTTTTTCAGCATTTTTTACTACAGGTACTATTAAACCGGTAGGTGCAGCAACAGCTATCCCAATATTTACAGTTTTATATTTGATAATTTTTTGTCCTTCCAATGCTGAGTTTACATCAGGATATTTTTGCAATGCTTTTACTGCTGCTTTAGCTATATAATCAGTTACTGATGTTTTCTTTTCTTGAGAAGCGTTTATATCTTTTCTCAAATTCAGTAATTTCTGCAAATTAATCTTTTGTGTAAAGAATATATGAGGTGATGTTACAAAGCTTTGTGATAATCTGTCTCCGATAATCTTTCTCACACCTGTGTATTCTGCTATTTCTAAAACTTCTTTCTCATTAATGAAAATTGCATCACTTGCAGTTTCACCCTGTGTAACTTCATTATTTAATAGTCCTTCAACATCTTTCTTAAGAATCTTGCCGTTTATACCTGTTCCTAAAACATCTTTGATGTCAATGCCATCAACCTGTGCTAACTTTTTCGCCAACGGTGTTGCTTTCACCTTATTTTTATCTAAATAATCAAGTATATCTTTTTCACATATTCCACCTTTATAGCCTGTTCCAACTATATTAAGTGCTGTTATGTCCATTCCTTTTTCCGCAACCACTCTTTTAGCTCTTGGTGTTATCTTAATTTTTCCATCAGCAGGTACCATTGTAACTGTTCCCTGCTTAACTGCCGCTAATATCGGTGCAGCCGCTTCTTCTGCAGCCGTTGACGCTCCCTTACCTAACTGTCCTAAGCAATCGTTAATTACCGAATCAATGTTTTCATTTTTATCGGCTATTATGGCTATGGGAAGTGTAACGTCTACACAATCGCCTTCTTCAATAAATTTCTTTCTGAAAACACCATCTTGAGTTGCTTCTATATCTATACTTGTTTTATCTGTCTCTACAGCAAAAACCGGCTCTCCTTTTTTAACTTGGTCTCCTTCATCCTTGTACCATCTGACAAGCTTTCCAACAGACATATTAAAGCCCAGTTTAGGCATTATTATAATTTCTGCCATTTCTTCACCTCTTTACTTTAACATTTCTCTTACTTTTTCAATTATCTTATCTCTTGATGGTATTATAGGAAATTCTAATGCAGGGCTGAACGGCAACGGTACATTAGGTGTTGATACTCTTCCAATTGGAGCATCCAAGTAATAAAATACTTCATCTGAAATTTCTCCTGATATACCTGATGCAACTCCACAGAAATCATGGCTGTCATCCGCAACTATCAATTTGCCTGTTTTCTTGACTGATTCTATTATTGTTTCTTTATCTAAGGGTACTATTGTCCTTAAGTCTATTACCTCTACAGAAATTCCTTCTTTTTGCAAAATTTCTGCTGCTTCCTGCGACCTTAATACCAATGCTGATGTTGCTGCAATTGTTATGTCTGTACCTTTTATCAATATGTTTGCTTTTCCAAACGGAATTGGTTCAACTTCATCATCTATCATGAATTTTTTATTGTATTCCATTTTATGTTCAAGAACAAGAACCGGATTATTATCTCTTATAGCTGTCTTTAATAAACCTTTTGCTTCTTGTGCCGAGGAAGGCATTGCAACCTTAAATCCCGGAAAATGAGCCACTAAAGCCTGCATGCTTTGAGAATGCTGTGCTGCTGAAGATCTTCCGGCACCTATCGGAGTTCTTATTACCATTGGAACTGTAACTTGTCCGCCGGACATGTATCTGATTTTTGCAGCCTGATTAATTACCTGGTCAGCACATACTAATAAAAAGTCTGAAAACATTAATTCAACAACGGGTCTTAATCCTGTTATTGCCATACCTACTGCCATTCCAACAAAACCCTGTTCGGAAATTGGTGTATCCTTTACTCTTAAATCTCCATATTTATCTAATAATCCTACTGAAGTTTTAAAATTTCCGCCTATAAATCCTACGTCCTCGCCCAAGGTAAGAACATTAGAATCTCTTTCCATTTCTTCATCCAACGCTTCGCACACCGCTTGTGCATATGTAATTTCTTTCATAACCATGACCTCCTTTAATTATGCAAATATATCTGTAAATGCTTCGCTTACATCCGGATACGGGCTTTCAGCTGCAAATTTTACAGCTTCTTGAATTTCTGCTTCAACTGCATTTTCTATTTCTGCAACCTGATCTTCTGTTAAAACCTTTTTCTTAATTAATTCTTCTTTTAAACAAGTAACAGGACACTTGCTCATCCATTCAGCTTTTTCATTTGGATTTCTTCTCGATCTGTATGTTGCAGGGTCTCCAACATGATGTCCCTGCCATCTGTATGTTTTGCATTCTATAAGTGTGGGGCCTTCTCCTTTTCTTGCTCTTTCAATAGCTTCTTTAGCTGCCTCATATACTGCAATTACATCCATGCCATCTACTACAACTCCGGGTATTCCGTATCCAAAGGCCCTGTCGGCTAAATTTGTTACATTTGTTACATCTCTTGTATCTACGGATATTCCATACAGGTTATTTTCCAATACATATATTATCGGCAGTTCCCAAGCCGACGCCATATTTATACTTTCATGGAAAGTTCCTTCATTTGAAGCACCATCTCCGAAAAATGATACGGCAACTTGATCTGTCCCTTTGTATTTAGCTGCATATGCTGCACCTGTAGCTATTGGAATTTCACCTCCTACTATACCGTTTGCTCCAAGAATTCCTTTATCTAATGCCATAATATGCATGGAGCCGCCTTTTCCCTTTGAATAACCGGTTTCTTTTCCAAGAATTTCAGCCATCATTTTATTTATGTCTGCGCCCCTGGCAACTAAATGACCATGCCCCCTATGTGTGCTTCCTATATAGTCATCTTCTTTTAATGCTGCACACACTCCTGTAGCCACTGCTTCTTCACCCATATATAGATGAGCTAAGCCAGCCATCATGCCCTTTTTATAGAACTCAAATATTTCTTCCTCAAATCTTCTCATTCTATACATAGTTTCATAAAAACTACTTAATTGTTCTTTGCTGTAACCTTTAATTTTCATTTTGCCTCCTATATTGAATCAAATATCTATACAACTTAATAACGCAAATACCATGCCAAAAATATAAAATATATATAATTAATTAATATGTAACTTTAAAAACATAGTACACGCATCATTTAGCCATAAAATGATAAAAATAAGACAATATTTAGAATCTTTAAATTTTTTATAAAATTCTTATAAGTTAGATAATTGAAAGTTCATAAGTAATAACGAGACATTAATGTCACGTATGTGACACACGTTCTCAATGTCACATGTGTCGAAAATTTGCAAATAATTTGACATATTCAAATAAAACTTATATAATCTATAAATGTACTTTATAAAAGTAATAACTGTTAAGCATTTGGAGGGTGCCTCATGTATGATAGGAATTTAAATTTGAAAGTTTCGGAAGAATGGAATAAGTTCACAACGACAGGTTTTTGTGATAGCAAATCTTTAAGACCAATTATTTATGATTCTTGGATAAGATCTAAAAATTATAATGTCAATCCAAATAATTTAAAAGAACAACTTTTAACAGAAAGTGATCTTAAAAAAAGAATTTCCAAATGTTCTGACTTAGTAACGGTTGCTCAGCCATATATAGATAATATATATTCTTTTGTAAAAAATTCCGGATTTGTTGTATACCTAACCGATGAGGATGGATATGTTCTTTATTTGGCCGGAGATGACGAAATAATCAAATCTTCAAATAATGTCAGCAAATTATGCGTTGGTGCTAATCGTAGTGAAAGATATTCCGGCACAAATGCAATAGGTACCTGCTTAGCTATAAACAAACCAATTCAAATTTATGGTTCTGAACATTATGTAAAACATCATCAATCTTACACTTGCTCTGCCGCACCTATACATAACGAAGGAAATAAAATAATTGGTTGTCTTGATATAACAGGAAAAGTATATAATGTTCATAGCCATACTTTGGGCATGATAGTTGCTGCTGTTGACGGTATAGAAAAGGAATTAAAAATAAATAATGCATACAATAAAATGTCTATAATGAAAAACCAATTATCAACCACATTGAATTCAATTAATACCGCAATAATTGTTGTTTCAAAAGTTGGCACAATACTTAATATTAATAAATCAGCATCTGACATATTTAATATTGACTCAAATTATATTAATAAAAGAATAAATGATGTATTAGAATATGATAAACGAATACTAAATTTTGAACATTTAGATAAAAATTATATGGATGCTGAATTGGAAATTAAAAATACAAATTATAGCATTACTACAGCGAATTATAGCAATAAATACGACCAAATAGAGGGAACTGTAATATCTTTTAGAGAAATGAAACGTATCCATAAAATGGTTAAACGAATAAGTGGATTTACCGCCACTTATACTGTGAATAATTTGATCGGGCAATCCTCTCAGATAAATTATGTGAAAAGTTTATGTTTAAAAGCTTCCAAAAGCATATCTAATGTTTTAATATTAGGCGAAAGCGGAACAGGCAAGGAATTAGTTGCTCAATCTATACATAATGCCAGTTTTAGAAGAAATGAGCCATTTATTGCAATTAATTGCGGTGCTTTACCCAAGGGACTAATAGAAAGTGAATTGTTCGGTTATGAAGGAGGAGCTTTTACAGGTGCTAATAAAGAAGGTAAACCGGGTAAATTTGAATTGGCTGACGGAGGAACAATATTTCTTGATGAAATCGGGGACATGCCCTTAGATACACAAGTAAACCTTCTTAGAGTACTTCAAGACAAGGAGATTGTAAGAATAGGAGGGAGCAAACCTAAGCCAATAGATATACGGGTTATTGCAGCCACAAATAAAAACTTGTTAAAAAGTATTCAAAATAATTCTTTTAGAGAAGACCTTTATTATAGACTTAATGTTTTTACAATAAATGTTCCTCCACTAAGAGAACGAAATAGAGACATTCAAATATTAGCTGAACATTTCATTAATTATTATAATAAAACTTTGAATAAAAACGTCATAAAAATTGATAAAGATGCTTTGGAAGCTTTTAAAAAGTATTCTTGGCCGGGAAATATTCGAGAACTGGAAAACATTATAGAAAGAGCTATAAACATTGTAGAAACTGATGTAATAACGGTTAAGGATTTACCATCCTTACTTCGAGAATTAGTTTTAGAGAATGGTCACCAAAAAGAAACTATTATTTGTGGTGAATTGGACGATACAAATATAGGTAATAACAACAATGATTATTATAATGAAGATTTATCTGACAAGAAAATGAATTTTGAAAAAGATGAATTAATACGAGCGTTAACTATTAATAATGGAAATGCAGTAAAATCCTCACAACTTTTAGGTATAAGCCGAAGAACTTTATATAGAAAATTAGACAAATATAATATTTCGATTGATAGTTTCCGATAATTAACTACGGATTGCATTTTTAGAAATTAAAAAATGGTGCTATAAATATTCAAACTTAGCACCATTATATTTTTAAATCTTATAACATTAGTATAATTTGGCATAAATATTAACTAAATCTTCTTCTTTAAAAGGAACATAATTGTTTACAAGAAGTCTTTGCTGTGTTTCAATGACATTCTTAGCAAAAACTTTGATCTCTTCCTCTTTCATACCATATTCTTTTAATGGTTTCAAAGCCAATAAATTGTTTAGCAGATTTCCCAAGTCCTCAAATGCTTTGTCTTCAGTAGTTCCAATGATACCGGCGATTAACTTCTTAATTTCTTGGATTTTACCTACAGGTTGTTTCTTTTCATAGTATTTAAACACTTCTATAAAGAACTGATAATTTGCTTCTCCATGAGGCACATGATAAACTCCTCCTAAAGGATATGACATAGCATGAACGGCTGCACAACCGGCATTCCCGAAAGCTATGCCCGCATAGTTGCTTGCAACTAAGAAATCACCTATTATTGTTCTAAAATGCTCTTTCCCTTTTTCTGTGACTTCCATATAACCTTTTAATATCATTTCCATAGCCTTTATGCTAAACATTTCCGAATAGCTGCTTGCTTTTGGAGATAAAAATGATTCGGCTGCATGTATCAGTGCATCAACTGAACTTGTTGCAAATACTTTGTACGGTAATTTTACCAATAATTCCGGTATCATCACTGCATAATCTGCATACAATTCATCACCGGATAAACCTAATTTCGTGTTTTTCTTTTTTAATAAAGCTATTGATATATTTGTAACTTCACTGCCAGTACCACATGTAGTGGGGATAATAATTAATTTTTTCTCTTTAACTATAGGAACTTCCCTTAAAAACAGCTGTTCTGATCTTTGCGCTTGTTTTAAAGCAAATAACTTAGCTATATCTACAACACTTCCTCCACCGATTGCAATTACTCTGTTAAAATCGATGCTTTTAATATCTGCCAATATTCTGTCTATCATTTCATCTGTTGGTTCACCCAAAGCATAATGCTCCGGAAATACAACATTTAACTTTTCTTTTCTGTCTTTTAAATATGTATTAAAAATAGGATCAATTGTTAATATTAAATCATTTTCTCCTACGTTAAATTCCTTGTAAAATTCATTAAAAGTATCTATCTTGTGTAGCTCCGGTTTTATTAATAACTGCTTCATTTATATTTCCTCCTTATTTGTATGCTTCTATAAATCTTTTTTCATATTCTAAAGCCAATCCTTCTCTGAAATTCGGATGTGCTATTTGAATTAAAGCTTTTGCTCTTTCTCTTAATGTTTTTCCTTTCAGTGCAGCTATGCCGAATTCTGTAACTATGTAATCCACATCATTACGAGATGTAGTTACTGCAGCACCTTCATCCAACAACGGAACTATTTTTGAAACCTTTCCTTTTGCTGCGGTAGAGGGCATTGCTATTATTGATTTTCCGTTCTTAGCCATTGTAACTCCGCGAACAAAATCCACCTGTCCGCCTACACCGCTTATTTGTGTCAAGCCAACACTTTCAGAGCAAACCTGTCCCATTAAATCTATCTGCACGCATGAATTAATCGATACTATGTTATCATTTTTCATTATTACGGCAGGATCATTTACATAATCAACAGGATACATTTCTACAGCAGGATTGTTATCAACAAAATCATATAGCTTTTTACTTCCCATTAAGAATGCAACTACCATTTTACCCGGATGTAAAGTTTTTTTCTTGTTTGTTACAACTCCTGCTTCTACTAAATCAACAACACCGTCAGAGAACATTTCTGAATGTATTCCAAGGTCTTTTTTATCTTTTAAGAATAATAGTACCGCATCAGGAATTGCACCTATTCCTAACTGCAATGTATCTCCGTCACAGATTAGCGATGCGCAATTTTCTCCTATGGCTTTTTCCACATCACCGATTTTTGGTGCGCCTAATTCGATAATCGGTGCGGAATGCTCTACAAAACAATCTATTTCTGATACATGGACAAAAGATTCGCCCATTGTTCTTGGCATCTGGTCGTTAACCTGAGCTATAACCGTCTTTGCAACTTCCACTGCCGCTTTTGTATAGTCAACCGATACTCCAAGGCTGCAGTACCCATGCTCATCCGGTGATGTAACCTGTATCAGCGCTACATCAACAGGCATAGTTGTTCTGAACAATTTTGGAACTTGGTAGAAAAAGCTTGGTGTAAAGTCTCCCCTGCCGCTGCTTACAGCATCTCTTGTGCAGCCGCCTACGAATATCGAATTGTGTCTGAAATGCTTTTCCATACCCGGCTGACAATATTCGCCTTTTCCCATGGCTACCATATGAACGATCTCTACATCCTCATATTGCTCTTTGTTTTCAACCATTTTTTCTACAACATATGAGGGCTCTCCAACAGCATGACCAATAACCACTCTGTCTTTGGATTTTATTTTTTTAACTGCTTCCTCAGCTGTCATCAGCCTGTCATTATAAATTTCTTTCCAGTTCAATACCTTAACCTCCTGCTTTTAATTCTTGCAATTAAATATTATATCTACCGCCACTAAATAATCCGCCTCTGAATTGATAAAAATTTTTTGTTTGCCCTTTAGTGATGAATGGTGTGAGCAAGCTCTATTACAGCCATTTATTACTATAATAATATCGTAAGAGTTGTTTTCCTTTGCATATTCAATATTTTCATCTTTAAATAGTCCCATAATCTTATTTACAACATTGGTTCTATCATAATGTGGATTGCATCCTCCGCAATATTTAATGCCTATATTCATAACTAACTATAATTCCCTATTTAATATTTTTTTTGCAAAGTTCAACAACTCATCACTGACACCCTCGATTAATTCAACTCTTTCTACTTCCGGAACATGTTCCTTCACTTCTCTTTCAATTATTCCTTCAACCGTGAATTTTGCGGAGGGACAATTGCTGCACTGACCTTGCATTTTAATTTTCAGCACTCCATCCTCGAAGCTTATTACTTTTACGTCACCGTAATGTTCTGCCAATTTAGGTCTGACATATTGGTCTAAAACATGTTCTATTTTTTTAATCATCATTTACTCCATTAATTAATTTTTCTAAAACTCCCCAAGTTTGTGGGAAGTTTGGGGAGTTTTATGTTTCAGTATTAATCTTCTATCTTTGCTATTTTCTTTGCTAATGCCTTCTTGCCGTTTATGTTTCCTTGTCTTGAAATCATAATTCTTTGAGCCTGAGGTGAACCTGCACCGTGCATTGATTCTGTTCTGTAACCAACTGCTGCTGTTCCCAATGTAAGGTTTTCGATTAGTCTTAATACTTTAAGTCTGTTTTCTACCGGAACACCATCAACTCCTACTAAGTATTTTTCAACATACGGTCCGATTTTTGGATCTTTTAAATCTTTTTCCGAAGGAGCGGTTACCATTAAGCCACCTGCAATATCTTCAGCTAATCTTGCTATTTCATAAGGGAATCTTGTTACATTCTGTTTACATACATTTGCAAGCAATAAGTCTATCTGGTAGTTTCCTGCTTCCATTTTTGTGCCTTCTGCCGAACAAGCAATACCGCTTGAATACAATGTTTCGTTTAAGTGTGTCATTTCAATTAATTTGTCTTTAACATGAGATGCTTTTTGTGCTCCGTTGTAATCTGCTATAAGTGCCGCAGCTCCTATTAATACGTCACCAACTCCAACCTTGCATCCGCCGTAGCTTTGTCTGTGGTATCCGGCAAATCTTTCAACAAGCATTCCCGCAAATTCAGTTTCACCGTTTAAGAATATTCTATCGTTTGGAACAAATACGTTGTCAAATACTGTTAATGCTTCCATTCCGCCAAATTCGCTGTTTCCTACATCTATTTTTGAGCCTTCCAACTTTCTTGTGTCACAGGACTGTCTTCCAACTATCATGAATACACCTTCCGCATCAACAGGAACCGCAAAAGAAATTGCATAATCCTTATCTTCCGGTGTTAATGCTATGGTAGGCATAACCAATACTTCCTGAGAGTTGCAAATACCTGTCTGGTGTGCTTTGGCTCCTCTTACTACAACTCCGTCAGGTCTTCTTTCAACCACTCGTAAATATACGTCCGGGTCTGCTTGCTTACTTGGTGAAAGTGCTCTGTCTCCTTTAGGGTCTGTCATAGCTCCGTCAACAGTGTAGTCTTTTTCTTGAACAAATTTCATATAATTTGTAAATCTTTCATGATAGTTAGTTCCGTACGCTTTGTCGATTTCATATGTAGTGCTGAATTCTGCATTAAAAGCATCCAAGCCAACGCATCTTTGGAAACATGAAGCAGTTTTTTGTCCCATTAATCTTTGCATTTTAACCTTTTTAATAAGGTCGTCGGTACTTTGATGCAAGTGGCAGAAACGGTTGATTTTTTCTCCTGTCAGACTTGATGTTACAGTCATTAAATCTTCATACTCCGGCATTTGTGCCAAGTCATATGTTGCCTTTACCGAGTTCAAGGATGGTCTTAGTATTGGATTGTCAACAGGATTTTCCACCTTTTCACCAAACATGTAAATCTGCATGTTCATCTTTCTGATACTTTCTACATATTGTTCTCCAGTCATTAAAGCCATTATA
>ENA-UOOE01001351-UOOE01001351.1-fermentation-metagenome-genome-assembly--contig:-NODE-1351-length-21009-cov-35.358738_pt1 | contig 21009 bp, 18 predicted proteins | sample MGYA00245776_ERZ724021 | MGnify/ENA primary metagenome ERZ724021 (study PRJEB28704, sample SAMN03018321) | fermentation metagenome | biome: anthropogenic terrestrial biome; feature: soil... | reverse complement strand
GTGTTTTTAACGGCAAAGGAATCGGAAAACTGCAAAGTACCGGCACCTCGTTCTCATACTCTATCAATCAGGACACCTTTAAGAAACTGTTTGGCAAAGAAGACGCAAGTAAGGGGGACAAAGAGGGAGGAGAAGACTCCAACGCCAACCTCCCTGATGACGGCACAATGGGACGGAATCCAAACGAAACCGCCGCAAAGAAAAGTGTTTTTGATACGGGTAGCCAGTCCATAGGAGAATTTGACGATGACGGCTACCTAAAAAATCAGATTCAGTGGAACCTCTCGTTTAACTATTCGGTAAGGTACGGGTACGATATGCAAAATTTCAATTTTGACCGAATGGAATATCCGGGAAAGTTGACGCACAGTTTAGGCTTCAGCGGTTCCATCCAACCGACCAAAAACTGGAACTTAACATTCAATACCGACTATAATTTTGATTATAAAAAATTCACAAGTATCAACTGCTCACTGACCCGAAACCTCCACTGCTGGAGTATGTCGGCTAGCTTTATCCCCATCGGGCCGTATAAATCGTATAATTTCACCATCCGAGCCAACTCTTCCATGCTACAGGACCTGAAATACGATCAGCGCTCATCGCCGTACGACAACGTAAGCAATTGGTATTAAGCGTTTACTTTCCCCACAATTTTTTCATCAATTCCTTCATTTTCGCCTCCGAAGGGTTGGGCTGGGCTTGCCAAAACTTACTGCTTTTTAAATCCCCTGGCAAGTATTCCTGTTTAACAAAGTTATTCTCGTAATCGTGGGAATATTTGTAGGCTTTCCCATAATCAAGCTCCTTCATCAACGAAGTGGGGGCGTTGCGCAAATGCAGCGGGACAGGAAGGTTTCCCGTTTGTTCCACTTTCGAAATAGCGTTGTCGATAGCCAGGTACGCGGAATTGCTCTTCGGGGAAGTAGCCAGGTATATAGCCGTTTGCGCCAATACGATGCGTCCTTCAGGCCATCCGATTTTCTGAAGGGTGTCAAAACAGGCGTTGGCCAGTAGCAGGGCGTTAGGGTTTGCCAACCCGATATCTTCCGCAGCCGAGATAACCAGCCTGCGCGCGATAAATTTAGGATCTTCCCCTCCGGCAACCATTCGCGCCAGCCAGTAAACCGCAGCATCAGGGTCACTCCCGCGAATGGATTTTATAAACGCCGAAATGATGTCGTAGTGCATCTCGCCGCCCTTATCGTATGCCGCCGGGTTCTCCTGCAAGCGTTCCGTAACACCTTTATCCTTGATAACAATTTTTTCGCCTGTCTCTTCCGCAGCGATAACCAGTTCCAGAATATTCAGCAACTTACGCGCATCCCCACCCGAAAAACGAAAAAGAGCGTCCGTTTCCTGTACTTCGATTTCTTTTTCCTTCAGAATGTCATCTTCGGTCAGCGCACGATCCATCAATACCTGCAGGTCTTTTACCTCCATGGGCTTCAGAACGTAAACCTGACAACGCGAAAGTAACGGGCGGATTACTTCAAATGATGGATTTTCCGTTGTGGCACCGATGAGCGTTATGATTCCGGTTTCTACGGCATGCAACAGTGAATCCTGTTGCGACTTGCTGAACCGGTGAATCTCATCAATAAATAGAATGGGGGCTGCAGCTTCAAAAAAACGGTTGTTCTTGGCTTTTTCAATCACGTCCCGCACATCCTTTACTCCCGAATTAATGGCGCTTAACTTATAAAACGGAGCGTGCAATGTGTTGGCAATGATGTTTGCCAGCGTAGTTTTGCCGACACCCGGCGGTCCCCAGAAAATGATGGAAGGGATCCGGCCTGAATCGATCATCTTGCGCAAAACAGCCCCTTTACCGACCAAATGTGTTTGCCCAATAAATTCGTCCAAGTTCCGCGGACGTAACCGTTCTGCCAAAGGTGCACTCATAACTTTCTCCGGCATCAAACCAATATCTGCCGACAATACTCCATACAGGTTCTTACCTCCTTTACCGAAGTTGACCATGGGGCAACCGGATACTCCAGTTCTATATCGCAATAAATCGGCCTCTTCTCTTTCTGGATTAAGCGTAATACTTCGGCAATGGGTGTTTCTCCCTGTCCGAATACCTGGTTCGCATTTTTCTGCGTGGTGTTAGTAGCACTCGTCTTATCCTTAATATGGATACTTGCTATCCTGTTGTAATATTTCCGGATAAAATCAGCAGGGTTCAACCCGGTTGACCCCAGGTAATGCCCTATATCGAAATTCAACATATTGGCCGGTGAGTATGCCAACAATTTGTCTACATCAAAACCAGGCTCTCCAAACTGATAATGGTTGTGTAAAATAGCGTACATCCCGTTCCTGGCGGCAACAGGCCCCATCAGCCGAGCATTTTCATCGTTCAATTCAGCGCTGATCCCTATAGCCCCAAGTGTTTTGGCCACTTTGAATGAATAATCGAGTTCCTCTTCCGTATTTCCGGCTACCCATTTATAGATATGTATTTTGACACCCGCATCGTTGAATTTTTTTCTGAGTTGGGCATACTTCTGCAGTCTTTTGGCATCGCGAAGTTGGCGTGTAATACCCAGATAATCCTCCACGCCTGTACCCATCAGCTCAACGGAGCTTAAGCCTGCATCAACGCAAGCCTTTAAAACTGCTTCAAGGCCACCGGTCAAGTCACGGAAACTGTAGGTAATGGCACCGACCTGAACTCCGCCGAATTTCGAATTTGGAATACCCTTCCCCGGAGCCGATGACTGAGTACTCCCGTACGATGTAGAAAACGGAATTACTGAAGCAGCTGTCACAGCGGCAGCAGCACCCAGAAAACCTCTTCTTGAAAGCCTTTCTGTAAAAATCTCTTTGTCTTTCATTTTATTGTTTTTATTTGATAAACTGATAACTGTATTTCTTAGGAATTATTCTGTGTTGTTCGTTCCGTTTTCTTTCTGCGCAAGCGCTTTTGCTGCTTGCTTTTCCTGTACCCGCCGGGCAATTTCTTCCGGACTCATTTTCGGACTTTTTACCGGCTCAGCGGATGACGCTTGTTTTTTCACACCGCGGAGCACCAGAGTGCCCGGAAGAATTACGTTGATTAGGTGTTTTCCCAACATACCCAGTTGCACGGCGGTAGCAAGCGATCCGAGAGAAAGAAGCAGAAAGTACCAGGGGTAAATATCACGCCTAAAAACTATTGCCTGAATAACGGCAAGTGCAATCACGATGACACTGAGAATAATCTTCTTTAACAACAAAGGGGTGTTTATCGTTTTAAAACGTACAAGTCCGTCTGCATACCCGGATAATGCAGACAATATAAGGGTGAGCGGAAACAAGTATACCGAAAAGGCAATCACCGAATGGATGATCGTCGGCTCAAAGTCCGGGAAGAGATAATGGAAGATGATGAGAAACGGCACAAGGGCAACAAATGTCTGCGAAAGGTGAATAGCTATGGGATGGATATCCAGGGCTAAAAACCGCAAACGTCCGGAAGAGACCTTTTCCCGGTAGGGCTCAAATACATCTCTCGGTAAACCACAAGCAGGACAAACATCACCCAGTTCGCTCTCTTTCATTACATAACCGCAAGGACGGCAACGGACTAACTTTTCTTCTTTCATGTTTTCGCGGAAGTAATTTTTTTAACCTCTTTATATGTATGTTGGTAATTAATATACGTAAAACATAGGTAACGATTATCCTTTGCAAAAATAGCAATTAATTTTGATTGGATATTTTATTAAATGAATTTAAAACAGATTTATCGAAATCTAGCTTTGCGTTTCTTTTCAAAAAAGTTACCTTTGCGGCTGGAAATCATAAAGTACTCCCTATGCAACATTTACCGCTTTTGTCACTATTCGGAAACCTGGAACAGCTGAACACGGTACAACTCAACTTCAACCAAAACTCGTTAAACATGATGAATATAGCCATCGCGTTTATTATGTTTGGTGTGGCGTTGGGCATAAGACCCAAACATTTTAGGGACATCGCATTGAATCCCAAGCCGGCTATAGTGGGGGTTATCTCGCAATATATCCTGCTGCCGGCTTTAACTTACCTGCTGGTCCTCGTTATCAAACCGAGCGTCCCGGTAGCAATGGGAATGATCCTGGTAGCTTCCTGCCCCGGCGGAAATGTCTCAAACATGATTTCGGCATTGTCGAAGTCGAATGTGGCTTTGTCTGTAAGCCTGACGGCAACCACCACCGTATTGAGTTTGTTTATGACGCCTCTCAATTTTGCTTACTGGGGCGGGCTTTACGCTAGCAAATCCCCACTTCTGGTTCCAATCACCATCGATCCCGTGGAAATGTTCCGCACTGTTTTCATCATTCTGGGAATACCTGTGATAATGGGAATGATCGTCGGGATGAAATTTCCGGTATTCGTAAAAAAAGTGGAAAAACACGTACAGATTGCATCGGTTTTATTTTTTATCGCTTTCCTGGCAGGAGCGTTGGCGGGAAATTTCTCCCTTTTTCTGAAATACATCCACCTGGTTTTTTTGATTGTTTTACTGCATAATGGGATCGCCTTCTTAGGCGGATACCTGTTCCCCAGGGCCCTCAAGATAAATAAACTTAACTCCCGGACTATCTCTATCGAAACGGGAATACAGAACTCGGGGCTGGGACTGGCCTTAATTTTTAATCCCCGGGTTTTTCCTCCGGAACTGGAGCTTGGGGGAATGGCATTTATTGCTGCCTGGTGGGGAATCTGGCACATTGTTGCCGGTCTGATGCTGGCTTTTTACTGGCGGAGAGAATCCATTAAACACATTGCTGTAACATCATGAAGTACGAATACAGTAAAGGATACGAAATTGTCCGTTTTTTCGAACGGATCACCCTCAACCTGCATTACAGGAAAATTGTATACAAGGGGACTGAAAACATCAACGAAGATCATCCGGTAATTTTTGCATCGAACCACCGCAACGCCGTTATCGATCCTTTTTTGTTGTTGAACGCTTGTAAAAAGGAACCGGTTTTCCTGGCCCGTGCGGATGTATTCAGGAAACCTACCGTTGCCGCTATCATGAAGTGGCTTCATATTATGCCGGTATATCGCATCCGGGATGGGGTGGAAAACCTGGGGAACAACAACGAATCGTTTCGGTTGAGCGGAGAGCTGCTGAAAAAGAGAATTCCGATGGCGCTATATCCAGAAGGGAGGCATAATCCCAAAATGTCATTACTGCCTGTTCAGAAGGCCATTTCCCGAATTGTATTGCCCATAGAAGCAAGCGAGGATTTCACCTTGAACAGCGAAGTTATTCCCGTAGGGGTATATTACCCGGATATTTTCGGATTCCTTTCCGATGCGTACGTAGTTTTCGGGAAACCCATCCAAGTGGCGGATTACCGCAAACAATACGAAGAAAGCCCCAACATGGCAGCCAACTCTTTGAGGCACGATCTGGAAAACAGCATGAAGAGACTGATCGTGAACATATGGAACGATGCGTTTTACGATGAATACGTTTGGGCCATCGATTGGAACGCACCCCAACTGGTAAGGGGAAAATATGCCGGGAAGCAAGAAGATTATCTGCTGGCTTCGCAGGAGGTTGTCCACACGCTGGATGAGATGTTCCACCGGGACAGGCCCTCCTTCGATACGCACATTGAAAATTTCCGCAGGGCAGAGAGCATACTCAAAAAACACCGGTTAACATCCAGGGACAATGTCTTAAAACCGGCCTCAACGGTTTTAATCGTCTTGCACCTGTTGCTCCTGATCGTTTCGCTGCCCCTGGCCGTTTTCGGGTTTGTCAACGGAATCTTTCCCATAATTGGCTACAGGAAACTACTCGGGCTTTTTAAAGACGATCAGTTTATACCGACGGTCCGTGTCGTTTCCGGTATGTTTATCGTCCCCGCTTTCGTTGTTATTCAATCCCTAATCGTTGGCCTGGTTTTCAACGGATGGTGGGCGTTCGCCTATTCTTTTCTAATGCCTGCAACGTTCTATTTTGCATGCTGGTGGCGTAAATGGGCAAAATCTCTTGCCAGAAAATGGTGCGTTAACCGATTTGTGAAGAAGTTCCCCGACAGTTGGAGAGAGTTAACGGAGCTGATTAAAATCAACCACAGCTGACTCAACGTTAATGATTCCTTTCTTTCAGGTAAAAAACTATTTTTTGGGCTTTCGACAGCTGTTCGTGTGAAATACGGTAGCCGTTGAATTTTTTTCCGTCGATCACAATTTTATCGATAAACCGGGCATTTTTTCCGGGGCGAACAATTTCCATCTCCAAAACCTTGTTATCGTAGTAGTCCGGATTTAACCGCAACGTTATTCTATCGAAAATTGGAGTTGTAAAAGTGTAAAAAGGCTCTGTGGCGTTGTCGGGATAAAAACCCATCATCGAGAATACGGCCCAGGCAGACATGGTGCCCGTATCATCATTTCCCGGAAGTCCGTTAGGAGAATTCTTAAAATACCGGGTCAAAAGCTGCTGCGTAAGTTGTTGCGTACGCCACTCCTCCCCTTTCACGTAACTGAAAAGATAGGGATAACCGATATTCGGCTCGTTGGTGGGGTCGTAATGCTCATCGTCAAACACCTCCTGAAGCTTGTTTGTAAATTTTCTGTTACCGCCGTGCAGTTTAATCAGTCCCGGCACATCGTGCGGCACCATAAACGAATAATTCCATGAACTGCCTTCGTGAAATCCAGGTACGTCTTCAAAGTTTTCGCCCTGTTTGGGATTGAAAGGCGACAGGAAAGTTCCGTCGGGCAATAGCGGGCGGAACACCCCGTATTCGGGCGAGTAATAACGGGAATAATTCAGCGACTGGGCGCGAAAGCGGGCAGCATCTTCTTTTTTTCCCAAGGCGGCAGCAAATTTTGACAATGCGTTATCGGCGATGTAATATTCGAGCGCGTGAGAAACGGAATTGTCGTATTTTTCACGAAGCGGCACATAACCCAGTCTAAGGTAATCATCGTTATCCGGGCGAAGAAGGTTGTCTTTACCTTTCGTAGTGGCCGATTTATACATGGCTTCGTAAGCCGTTTCCACGTCGAAGTCGCGCAACCCTTTCATCCAACTGTCCACGATAACCGGAATAGCAGGGTCTCCCTCCATCGTAAGTGTCTCGCGGCCATACAACTCCCATTTAGGCAGCCATCCGCTTTCTTTGTACATATCCACCATCGAACGGACCATGTCCAATTGTTTTTCGGGATAAAGCAGTGAAAGCATCTGATGCACATTCCTGTACGTGTCCCAAAGCGAAAAAACCGTGTATCGCCCTGCTCCGGAGGTAAGGATCTTATCACTTTCCATTGCCGGATACTGGCCGTTCACGTCATTAAACAGGTTGGGATGGATGAGCGCATGATAAAGTGCGGTATAGAAAACCACTTTCTGGTCGGCGGTACCTCCTTCAATCCCTACACGGGCAAGCTCTTTCTCCCAGCTTTCGCGGGCAGCAGTCCTGACCTTATCAAACTGAAAGCCGTTTTGCTCGGCCTCCAGGTTTTCGCGGGCATTGGCAGTGCTTACGAAGGAAACCCCGATCTGTACTTCGATGGTTTCACCCGCTTTAACATCGTAAGAAAAGTAGGCTCCGATATCGTCTCCGGCAATATCCCGCCCATAACGGGTGTAAATTTTCCGTGTGCCTGCCGTGCTGTCCCAAGCAGCCTCTGCAGTCATTTCGCGTTGTTTCTTCCAATATCCGGCAGTCACCGGTGGTTTGCTGACACGCATCACAAAATAAATGGGAAAAACCGCCTGGGGGTTGTAACAAAAAGTCCCCAGCACTTTCATCCCTTCAATTTCGGTATCACTGATGCGACGCATCCAGGCACCACTTTCGTTGGTAAGCCCTTCCCCCAGGTTCAGCAATATATTTGCCTGCCCTTTCGGAAAGGTAAAACGGGCGATACTCGTGCGTGTAGTGGCCGAAACTTCGGTTAATATGCCGTATTTGGTCAACCGGTTGGTATAATAGCCGGGCGACGCCTGCTCACCGGCATACCCACTGCCATACTCCTCGTAATTGACATTCAATTCTCCCGATGTGGGCATCAGCAAAAGAGAGCCGGCCTCGGGGCACCCCACTCCGCTCAGGTTTACGTGCGAGAATCCGGTAAAGAACTTATTTTCGTACGAGTAGGGTGTAGACCACCATTGCTTGTCCTTATCGAACTTGTTTTTATCAGACCCCATCACGTTAAACGGGGCCACCGACATCATTCCGTTGGGCAGTACCGCCCCGGGATTGGTGGTGCCGTAGTTGGTCGTACCGATAAAGGGGTTGACAAAACCGGTAAGGTCTTGACCGAAAAAATTCGAAGAAATCACAAGAAAAAGAATAAAAAACAGTCCGGATCGCATACGATAAATGATTGATTCAACTTCTACCTATATTTCGTGCAAAAATAACCATAATCGTCCAACACAACCTAAATTCTTTTGCAAATAATTTTTGAAACCGAAAGCTTCGTGTATTTTTGCAAAAATAATCAGCAACAACAAAGAGTATGGACGAAAATCTAAAAAGATACATTGAGTTAATTCCCAAGGCAGAACTGCACGTACATATCGAAGGTACGTTCGAACCTGAGCTGATTTTCGAAATCGCTCAAAGGAATAATGTCCCCCTACAGTACAACTCCGTGGAAGAGTTGCGTAAAGCATACAATTTCAATAACCTGCAAGATTTTCTGGATATCTACTACGGAGCAGCCAGCGTACTTTTGTACGAACAGGATTTTTACGACCTCACCGCAAGCTACTTGCGGAAGGCACATGCCGACAATGTCGTCCATACCGAAATCTTTTTCGATCCGCAAACGCATACCACCCGCGGCGTAAGCTTTGCAACGGTTATCAACGGAATTACCCGGGCAATGGGTGACGCCAAAACCGAATGGGGGATTTCAACGAAACTGATCATGTGTTTCCTGCGCCACTTAAGCGAAAAATCCGCCGAAGAGACCCTGGAATCCGCCTTGTTGCATAAAGAAAAAATCATTGCCGTAGGGCTCGATTCTTCGGAGAACGGACATCCGCCGGGAAAGTTTTTCCATGTTTTCAACCGGGTACGCGAGGAAGGCTTTTTTGTGGTTGCCCATGCCGGAGAAGAAGGTCCTGCAGAATACGTCTGGGAGGCCATCGACCTGCTGGAGGCAGAACGGATCGATCACGGGGTCAGCTCTGTGGATGATCCTGATTTAATGGAAGAACTGCGTGAACGGGAAATCCCCCTGACCGTATGCCCATTATCAAACCTCAAACTAAGGGTAGTGGAAGACCTGAAAAATGTTCCGGTCAGGTCCTTCCTCGAGAAAGGAATCCTCGTCACCCTCAATTCCGATGACCCTTCCTATTTCGGAGGATACATTAACGACAACTACCTGCAAACGGCAGAAGCACTCCAATTGTCGAGAAACGACATTTATACGTTAGCCAAAAACTCCTTCCTGGCATCGTTCATCACCGAGAAGGAAAGAAATTTTTTCCTGGAAAAACTCCTGAATTTCGAAAATTCGTTTGTCTAATTTATCAGGAAGAAGCCTCTACCGATAAAAATTGACACAACTTCTTTGCGTGTCGCAATAAAGTGTAAGAAAATCCGCGCTCTACTTACCACAAAGACAGCACATACAGCTATTTGTCAGCTATTTACAGGGACGACCTCACCTCTTTTTTCTTTAAAAAAAAGTTGTGTGTCAGAAATATTTTGTTACTTTTGTATTGCCTTATTTGCCAATATCTAGTCATATTACGACAAAATGTAAGCAAGACACAACATGTTGCCGTTTATAAGCAAACAGAGTAACAATATATAACCCATGAAGAAATTAATATCATACCGCGCTGCTGCAACCAAAATAAAAGACGGAATGACTGTTATGGTGGGGGGATTCTTAGGACACGGGGCTCCCGATACCCTTATTGACGAACTGGTACGCACCGGCGTGAAAGACCTTACCCTTATCGTAAACGATTCAGGGTATCCCGATAAAGGGTGTGGTAAACTCGTATCCAATCACCGGGTAAAAAAACTGATTGTTTCTCATATCGGCACCAACCCCGACTCGGGGAAAAAAATGAACAGCGGAGAAATGGATATCGAGTTCAGTCCGCAGGGAACCCTTGCGGAGCGAATCCGTTGCGGCGGGGCGGGATTGGGCGGAGTCCTTACACCCGTTGGACTGGGAACCGTGATTGAAGAAGGGAAAGAAGTCATCCGGGTGGAAGGCAAGGATTATCTGCTCGAAAAACCCATTAAGGCCGATGTGGCCATTATAAGGGCAAGCATAAGCGATGAGTGGGGAAACCTCATCTATAAAGGCACAATGAAAAACTTTAATCCGCTTATGGCGATGGCTGCAGAAACGGTAATCGCGGAAGCGGATGAAATTGTCCCCACCGGCTCCTTAAGCCCGGAAGCGGTTCATACGCCCCATATATTCGTGGATTTTATTATTCAACATTAAAAAAATATCGATGAAAAAATCTCTTATCCGAGTGCGGATGAGCGCTCACGATGCACACTACGGAGGTAACCTGGTTGACGGGGCAAAAATGCTGCAGCTTTTCGGCGACGTGGCCACGGAGTTACTTATTGCCAACGACGGCGACGAAGGCCTTTTCGTCGCATACGACAATGTGGAGTTTCTAGCTCCGGTCTACGCAGGAGATTATATTGAAGCTACGGGCGAAATAACGCATCGGGGAAATTCCTCACGCAAGATGTCGTTTGAGGCTAAAAAAGTCATTAAACCCCGTCCCGACATCTCTCCATCGGCTGCCGACGTTCTCGAAGTGCCCCTCCTCGTATGCCGTGCCAGCGGAACCTGCGTGGTGCCCAAAAACTGTCAGCGGAAAAATAATTCATGATGCATAATTACTTATGGAAAAGCTTATCATCACAGCTGCCATTTGCGGGGCGGAAGTAACCAAGGAACACAACCCTGCTGTACCCTATACCGTAGAAGAACTTGTGCGCGAAGCGGTATCGGCTTACGATGCCGGCGCAGCCATCGTTCACGTACATGTGCGCGAAGACGACGGCACGCCCACGCAAAGCAAAGAGCGTTTTCGTGTTTGCATGGAAGCTATAAAGGCTTCACGTCCCGATGTCATCTTGCTTCCTTCCACCGGCGGGGCGGTAGGAATGACGGCAGAAGAGCGCCTTCAACCCACCGAACTGTTCCCGGAAATGGCCACACTCGATTGCGGCACCTGCAATTTCGGGGACGAAGTATTTGAAAATACTCTTCCCATGATGCGCGACTTCGGAAAAAGGATGATTGAAAACAACATTAAACCCGAGTATGAATGTTTTGAAATGGGACACCTGGAGACCGCACTTCACCTAGCAGCCAAAGGATATGTCCCCGGCCCGCCCATGCAGTTCAACTTTGTTCTCGGTGTTCCCGGATGTGCCGCGGCAACCGTCGAGAACCTGGTATGGATGGTGAACCGGATTCCGGCCGGATCAACGTGGACTGCCACCGGAATAGGGCGGAGCGAATTTATCCTTGCCGCACACGCCATCGCCATGGGAGGACACGTACGCGTGGGATTCGAAGACAACCTATACCTGTCTCGCAGCGTATTGGCAAAATCCAACGGTGAACTCGTAAATAAAGTGGTTCAAATGGCAAAACTCCTGAACCGGGAGATCGCCACGCCGGCGGAAGCACGAGCTATTCTGGGATTAAACCCATTATGAGTAAACAGGAATAAATTACCACGAATAGAATCAACAGGATTGCTTCCTGGTCCAAACCTAAAAACAAATATAACCACATGAAAAAAGGAAACAAGTACGGCACACACCGCGTCATTGAGCCGAAAGGCGTGTTGCCGCAACCGGCAAACAAAATCGACAACAACATGGATGAGATTTACGACAACGAAATCCTCATCGACGTACAGACCCTCAACATCGACTCGGCATCGTTTACCGATATCTCGGCGCGTGCCGGAGGCGACCACGAGAAGATAAAGGAAATCATGTTCGAAATCGTTGCCACACAGGGTAAACACCGCAATCCGTGGACGGGTTCGGGAGGGATGTTGCTAGGAACGGTCGAAAGAATCGGGGATGCGCTCGTCGGAAAGACCGACCTAAAAATTGGAGACAAGATTGCCACCCTGGTTTCCCTCTCGCTTACCCCGCTGCGTATTGACAACATCAAGGAGATCCGCGACGAAGTAGACCAGGTAGATATCGACGGGAAAGCCATCCTCTTCGAGAGTGGAATCTACGCCCGGATACCTGCAGACTTGCCCGAGAAGCTGGCCCTCTCGGCGTTAGACGTTGCGGGGGCGCCTGCACAAACCGCCAAATTGGTGAAACCGGGAGACACGGTGGTGATTATCGGCGCCGGCGGAAAATCGGGAATGCTCTGCTGCTACGAGGCCAAAAAAAGGGCCGGCATTACTGGAAAAGTTATCGGGATAACCCATTCGCAAAAGAGTACCGACCGGCTTACCACACTCGGCTTTTGCGATCACGTCTTTCCGGCCGATGCCACGCAACCTGTGGCCGTTCTGGAAAAAATAGAAGCGCTCACCAGCGGGCAACTTGCCGATGTTACCATCAACAACGTAAATATCCCCGATACCGAAATGACCAGTATCCTTATCACCAAAGATTCGGGTGTGGTTTATTTCTTCTCTATGGCAACCAGTTTCACGAAAGCGGCTCTCGGAGCCGAAGGTGTGGGCAGTGACGTGACGATGATCGTGGGCAACGGTTACACCCGCGGACACGCCGAAATCACGCTTCAACTTCTCCGGGAGTCGGAAAAACTGCGGAATATCTTTACGGAATTATACGCCTAATTAGCAGAACTATGAGCAAAGGGTGAAGGATACTCCGCTCTTTACTCTTTGCCCAACGCTCAAAGCATAACGCAAATCATAAATAACATGAGCACTTCAATCCGCCAATTTTTTTCTCACGTTCCCGACGAACAATGGAACGATTGGAAATGGCAAGTGAAGAACCGCATTGAATCACTTGAAGCCCTGAAACAACATATCCGCCTGACACGGGAAGAAGAGGAAGGGGTACGCGAATCGCTAAAAACACTGCGGATGGCCATCACGCCTTATTACCTGAGTTTGATAAACAGGGAAGATCCGCATTGCCCCATCCGCAAGCAGGCGATTCCTACTATTAACGAGCTGCACATCTCCCGTGGCGACCTCGACGACCCCCTGCATGAAGACGGCGACTCTCCCGTGCCCGGACTCACGCATCGGTATCCCGACCGTGTACTTTTTCTCATCACCGATATGTGTGCCATGTACTGCCGCCATTGCACCCGCCGCCGATTTGCCGGGCAAAAGGATGCCGGCGCGCCCATCGAACGTATCGATAATTGCATCAACTACATTGCCAGGACCCCGGAAATCCGCGACGTGCTCCTTTCTGGCGGTGACGCGCTATTGATGAGCGACGACAGGATAGAATATATCCTCAGGCGCTTGCGCGACATTCCGCATGTCGAAATCATTCGTTTCGGAACCCGCGTGCCTGTGGTCATGCCGCAACGTATCACGGATGAGCTCTGCGAGATGATAAAAAAATACCATCCCATATGGCTCAACACACATTTCAACCACCCCAACGAAATCACGCCTGAAGCCACCGAAGCCTGCAACAAGCTTTCTGCTGCCGGGGTACCCCTCGGCAACCAAACCGTACTGCTGCGCGGCATCAACGACTGTACTTACGTCATGCGTGAACTCGTACACGGCCTGGGGCGCATTCGTGTACGGCCATATTACATCTATATTTGCGACCAGTCAAAAGGAATCGGCCACTTCCGCACGCCGATTTCAAAAGGCATTGAAATCATTGAAAACCTGCGGGGGCATACTTCCGGTTACCTCGTACCCACCTTTGTGGTGGATGCACCCGGCGGAGGAGGGAAGGTCCCCGTGATGCCCACATACATGATTTCGCAATCGCCCAACCGTGTCATTGTGCGCAACTACGAAGGTGTTATCAGTGCGTACACCGAGCCGGAAGACTACAAGGAAGATTGCCATTGCCCCGAATGCGCCAAACAGAAAAAAGAAGGTGTGGCAGCGTTACTTTCGGGACGGCAATTATCGCTGGAACCCAAAGACTTGAACAGGTTTAAACGGAACGGACACTGAAGTGCCCTTTATCGACGACATATTATCCCACCGCAGCGTTTCGATCGTAGGACTCGAAAAAAACACGGGAAAAACCGAAACGTTGAACTACGTCCTAAATCGCCTGAAGAGGAAGAACGTGCAAGTGGCAGTGACCTCGATCGGTGTAGACGGAGAACGCACCGACAGCGTTACGCTAACACCCAAGCCGGAAATAACGCTGTTCGAGGGAATGATTTTTGTGACCTCCGAGAAACACTATTCCGAACGGAGAATTGTATCGGAGATTTTGGAGGTTGGCGACGTACGAACGGCATTAGGCAGATTGATAACGGCACGTGTCAAATTACCGGGAAAAGTTGTCCTTTCCGGACCACCAGACACCGCAGGAATGAAGAAGCTTATCGATGGAATGGCCCGTTTTGGCGTTCAAACCACAATCGTGGACGGTGCACTGTCGCGCCTGAGTCTTGCCTCACCTGTTGTTACCGAGGCAATGATTCTTTCCACGGGAGCGTCACTTTCGGCAAACATCCCGCAGTTGGTGCGCGAAACGCGCTTTGTGCAGCAGCTGATCGAATTGCCGTGCGTTGAGGGGAAACTTGTTCGGGAACTGCAACCGTTAAAAGGCGGTATGTGGGCGATAGACGCCGATGGCCGTGTGCACGATTTGGAAATACCCTCGGTATTCCTTCTCGATAAAAGGGAAAAGGATATTTTCCGGTTTGGTACGCGAATATACGTACCGGGAGCCGTAAGCGATAAGCTGCTTTCAATACTGCGGTTACAGAACAGGAATGTTGAACTGATGGTGAGCGATTTCACAAAATTATTTGTCTCGCAAAAAGAATTCAACGCATTCCTGAAAAGTGGAAATTCGATGAAGAGTGTCGTACGAAGCAAGCTCATTGCCGTGACGGTAAATCCATTATCGTCCAGCGGCTTTTGGCTCGATCCCGACTCGCTTCAACGGGAAATGAACAAAGCACTGAATGTGCCGGTATATGATGTGAAAAGAATAATTCATCCAACGGACAGCAACCAAGAATTTTGACCATAAGACAAGCCATACAGCAAATCAGCGGATTCGGTTATATCCTAAACTCGCTGAACATTCTTTCTCCCGCCGGAAGAAAGGAGCTGTTTTCTTTGCCGTTCCTGACAAACCGAAACGATATTGAAACAGCTATGGATGAAACTGAAACGGCTTTCAACATCGTCAACACAACGGAGAACGAGAGACTACTGTCGGTGCTCTTTTCGAGGCTGACGCAGTTACGCGACATTTCAGGGACCGTAAGACTCCTCTCAACCAAAAACACATTGACCGATATTGAACTGTTCGAAATAAAACATTTCGCCCTGCTTGCAGAATCCGTGCGCGAACTTGCCGGACAATTGAAAATTTCTTTTGCAGCTATCCCTGTTCTCGAAAAAATTATCGATATCCTCGACCCGGAAAAAAAACGAATTCCTCACTTTTACGTGTACGACCGTTATTCACCGGCCCTGGCAGCGCTGCGTACTCAATTAAGCAGGATGTCGGGACAAGAGTGTGACGAACAGGAAACAGAGCCGGTTCGTTTACAGGCGCAACTGCTAGAGGATAAGATCCGAAAAGACCTTGTACAACAGCTTTTTCCGCACGCTCCAGCCTTGTCGAAAGCCTTGCACAAAATTGCCCGGCTTGATGTTGTGTTTGCCAAAGCCCTTCAGGTAAAAGAATCAGGATTATGCAGGCCAACCGTCGACGACCAGAGAACCGCATACACTGCACTGTTCCATCCTGAAATCCGGAACTTGTTGCGGGGGCAACACAAGGATTTTCAGCCGGTGGATATCACTGTCCCGATGCAACCCACCGTGATTACCGGAGCCAACATGTCGGGCAAGAGCGTTCTGCTGAAAAGCGTGGCCCTGGCACAAACAATGATGCAGTTCGGGTTTTACGTTGCGGCCCAATCGGCAACCGTTGTGCCTGTAGAACAAATTGTTATCAGCGTGGGTGACAGCGAGGACGAACTTAAGGGACTCTCTTCTTTTGCTGCCGAAATGCTTCGCCTGAACACCGCTATCGACAACACGAACCAACAGGTTAAGCAACTTGTACTTATTGATGAACCGGCCCGTACCACCAATCCGGAAGAAGGCAAGGCCATAGTGTGCGGGATACTCGACTTCTTCATTCAACACAACGTGCAATCGCTTATCACCACACACTACAGCATCGGTATACCCTGCCGGAAACTGCGCGTGAAAGGATTTACAGAAAACAGAAACAACGAAAAAATAACCGTCGCCAACATCAACTCTTTCATCGACTATTCACTGGAAGAAACCGCGGAAAAGGAAGTGCCGCACGAAGCATTGAAAATTGCGGAGATAATTGGTGTGAATGAAACTATTTTAGAACGGATAAAAAAATATATTGAATAGGTATGGTCAGAAGTAAACTGGGGATAGATTTCAACAAGGTAAAATATGCACGCGAAATTGCCGGCAGTATTGCTGCCGACGTGCATTCTTTTGCCGACAATTACACCACGGTGGCCGTTGAGCGGACACTCTGCCGTTTAGTAGGAATAGACGATATCGACGATGCCGGGGTACCGTATCCGAACGTGCTGGTAGACGATCTGAAAAGAAAGAATGTATTGGAGCAGGGTGTTCTTTTCTTTTTGGCCAACGCGGTTATCGAAACGGAGCTGCCGCCGCAGCAAATTGCTGAACGGGTGGCTTCGGAGAGCTTGGATATCACGGCTTTTCCGTTTCGCTCTAAAGAAGAGATCGCCCGTGCATTGCAACCGTTTGTCGATACAAGCATCCGTCAAATAGCGGAGAGACGGAAAAAAAGGGAACGTTATCTCGAGACCATCGGCGAAGGAAGCCGTCCGTACCTTTATGTGATAGTGGCAACCGGCAACATCTACGAAGATGTGGTGCAAGCCGAAGCCGCCGCAAGGCAGGGGGCAGACATTATCGCCGTTATTCGCACCACGGGGCAAAGCCTGCTCGATTATGTGCCTTATGGTGCTACCACCGAAGGGTTCGGCGGAACGTACGCCACGCAGGAAAATTTCCGCATCATGCGCCGTGCGCTTGACAACGTGGGTGAAGAGATCGGAAGATACATCCGTTTGTGCAACTATTGTTCCGGATTGTGCATGCCCGAAATTGCCGCGATGGGAGCCCTGGAAGGACTGGACGTAATGCTTAACGACGCGCTTTACGGCATCCTTTTCCGCGACATCAACATGCAGCGTACGATGGTCGACCAGTTTATGTCGCGTGTCATCAACGGGTTTGCAGGTGTCACCATCAACACCGGAGAAGACAACTACCTCACCACTGCCGATGCCGTGGAAGAGGCGCATACCGTGCTGGCATCAGACCTGATTAATGAACAGCTGGCCCTGCTTGCCGGCCTTCCCGAAGAGCAAATGGGGCTGGGGCACGCTTTTGAAATGGATCCCGATCTCGAGAATGGGTTCCTTTTCGAACTCGCACAAGCACAGTTGACCCGCGAAATATTCCCCAAGGCGCCACTGAAATACATGCCGCCCACAAAATTCATGACGGGGAACATTTTCAAGGGGCACCTGCAGGACGCGCTTTTCAATATGATCGGCGTTTGGACATCGCAAGGAATTCAGCTGCTGGGGATGCCCACCGAAGCCGTTCACACACCCTTCATGAGCGACCGCTACCTATCCATAGAAAATGCCCGATACATCTTCAACAATATGCGTAACCTTGGCGATGAAGTGGAGTTTAAAGCGGGCGGAATCATCCAAAAAAGAGCCAGGGAGGTGTTGGACAATACCATCGCATTGCTCGAGGAACTTCAGGAGGGAGGGCTCTTCAATGCACTGGAAAAAGGTATTTTTGGCAATATAAAACGTGCCAAGAACGGTGGAAAAGGATTGGACGGCGTATCGGTGAAAGGAACGCAATATTACAATCCGTTTATTGACTTAATGAACCCCAAACCCGATAAATTATGAGCGAAGGACTGTACAAGACCCGCCCCTGCGATTTCGACCAGACGTTGGACCTGACCCGGATAAAACCTTACGGCGACACGATGAACGACGGCAAGACACAGCTGAGTTTCACCCTGCCCGTTCCTGCCGGAGACGAAGCTGTTGAAGCCGCCCGGCAATTGTTGCGAAAAATGGGATTCGACAACCCTCAAGTTGTTTATTATCAAGAATTGAAAGAAGGATTTACGTTTTTCAACTGTTACGGGAGCTATACCGGGAGCATCGATTACACGCAGGTCCACGTACCCAAAGTATCCTCCGTGAAATGGGATATTTCTCAAACCGATACGTTTATCCGGGAGCATATAGGCAGGAAAATAGTGGTGGTCGGAGCAAGTACCGGAAGCGATGCACATACCGTCGGTATCGATGCCATCATGAACATGAAAGGGTTTGCCGGAAGATTCGGCCTGGAAAGATACGGCATGTTCGAAGCCGTGAATATGGGAAGCCAGGTGCTTAACGAAGAACTTATTGCCAAAGGTATCGAAAAGAATGCAGATGCGCTGTTGGTATCCCAGACCGTTACTCAGAAAGACGTACACATAAAGAATATGGTCGAGCTGGTGGAAATGCTCGAAGCCGAAGGATTACGCGAAAAGATCATCCTTTGTGCCGGAGGGCCCCGCATTTCACACGAGCTGGCCAAAGAGCTCGGTTACGATGCCGGATTCGGGATGAATACGTATGCCGATGACGTGGCGTCGTTTATTGCACAGGAAATGGATAGGAGAATGAATAAAAACCAATTGTAGCTATGGACAAAAACCAAATCAGGGAAGTTATCGCCCGTCGCGTTGCGCTCGAATTGAAAGACAATGACGTGGTTAACCTGGGAATTGGAATACCCACGTGGGTCCCCAATTATTTGAAGCCCGGAGTGCACGTGGTGCTACAATCGGAAAACGGGATGATCGGCATGGGGAGGACTCCTGCCCCGGGGGAGGAAGACCCGCATTTCACCAATGCAGGAGGAGCTCCCGTTTTGCCCGAACCGGGAGCGGCATGCTTTGACAGCGCCACATCGTTTGCCATCATTCGTGGAGGGCATGTCGACGTGAGTGTGCTGGGCGCGTTACAGGTAGATGAAGAAGGCAACCTGGCCAACTGGAACATCCCCGGCAAGATGGTTCCCGGTATGGGTGGAGCTATGGATCTGTTGACCGGGACCCGCAAGGTGATTTTGGCGATGGAACACACGGCAAAAGGAAATCCCAAAATCATGAAGCTATGTACGCTTCCCCTCACTGCAAAAGGGCAGGTAGATATGATTGTCACGGAGATGTGCGTGATCGAGGTTACCGGAAACGGCCTGCTCGTTACCGAGATCCATCCCGAATATACCGCAGAAGACGTGCAAGCAGCAACTGAAGCCACGTTGCTCTTCAGTGAAAACCTGAAATTAATGCGTGACCTATAAAATAAAAAATATGGAAAAAATCTTTATCGTATCCGCCAAACGCACCCCTATAGGGAAGTTTATGGGTAGCCTGTCCGCCATTAAACCGGGACAGTTGGGTGCTATTGTCATCAAAGCCATGCTGGAAGAAACCGGTATGGAAAGTTCAAAAATCGATTCCGTCATTGTCGGAAACGTCTTATCTGCCGGACAAGGACAGGGTGTGGCCCGTCAGTGTGCCATGTACGCAGGCATTCCCGCCGAAGTCCCAGCCTATAGTGTCAACATGGTGTGCGGTAGCGGAATGAAAGCGGTGATGAATGCCGTCTCGGAAATCCGAAGTGGCACAGCATCGGTAATCATTGCGGGAGGAGTTGAAAATATGTCGGATGCCGGATTTATCCTGCCTTCATCGGTGCGCAACGGCATTAAAATGGGCAGTATCCAGGCTGTCGATCACATGGTGAACGATGGGCTTACCGATGTTTTCAACAATTATCACATGGGAATTACTGCAGAAAATGTTGCTGAAAAATTCGGTATTTCCCGTGAGGCACAGGATGCCTTTGCCTACCATTCACAGCAGAAAGCCATTGCCGCCGTGGATAATGATAAGTTTAAAGAGGAGATTGTCCCTGTGGAGATTGTTACGCGAAAAGAAACTACCGTGTTCGACAAAGATGAATTCCCGAACCGGACAAGCACACCCGAAAAGCTGGCGGCACTGCGGCCGGCTTTTAAAAAAGAGGGAACGGTAACGGCCGGAAACGCATCGGGAATTAATGACGGGGCATCTTTCGTAATGCTGGCCGGTGAAGAAGCCGTAGCCCAGTACGGATTGAAACCTCTGGCCGAGATCATAGCCGCCGGCGAAAGCGGCGTCGCCCCAGAAGTAATGGGCCTGGGGCCTGTTCCTGCTATCAACAAGGCATTACACCGTGCAGGCATGAAACTTTCCGAGATGGAAATTATTGAGCTGAATGAAGCTTTCGCAGCCCAATCCATCGGTGTAATAGAGAGGTTGTGCGATAAGCACGGCGTCTCACGCGAGTGGATAAACGAACGATGCAATATCCACGGTGGTGCGATTGCCTTGGGACACCCTATCGGCGCGTCGGGCAACCGCATCCTGGTTTCGCTGGTTCACGCACTGAAAATGTATGACAAAATATACGGTCTGGCATCGCTCTGCATAGGCGGAGGAATGGGAACGGCGATCATAATTAAGAAGTATTGAGAAACTGTTTTTTCATGTCCTGTTTTATGCCTATTTTTGGATGGTTTTGGACGCGAAAAAGAGCAAAAACAGCATGAAGAAAGTATAAATAAATAGAACATTTTCGTTAAGCTAATGAGAAAAGCCAAACTTGTTTGGACTTTGCCATAGCGAGAAAATACCTAATAAAAATGAAATCACTAGTGTCCCATTAAAATTGGGACGTTATTAATAATCAAATAAACCTGGT
>ENA-UOOE01001349-UOOE01001349.1-fermentation-metagenome-genome-assembly--contig:-NODE-1349-length-21031-cov-332.563883_pt1 | contig 21031 bp, 22 predicted proteins | sample MGYA00245776_ERZ724021 | MGnify/ENA primary metagenome ERZ724021 (study PRJEB28704, sample SAMN03018321) | fermentation metagenome | biome: anthropogenic terrestrial biome; feature: soil... | reverse complement strand
GGAATAATGAAGATGGTTGGAGCTTAGAATTAAATCAAATTAATTCTTATATAATTTTTTTAAAAATAGAGATTGAATGATGTCTTAAATGTCTTAAGACATCCAAAGTTTTTTTTTAACCACAATCAAAACATATTTCCTCTTCCCTATTGGTTGTGAACATCCTGCCGCAGCATCTGCATCGCACCCTTCTAAGAAGTTTTTTCCTTTTAACAGCCCGTTCCTGGCATTGACATCGAACACCCAGCATCTTCTTGGATTTTGAGCGCTTTAATTTTCTCTTCATGGTTTTACCCCTATTTAAAAACTCAGAACCTGATCAAGTTCCTCCATGATGGCATGAACCATTTCATCGTAACCCCCCATGATCTCAACCCCTTCCATGAGCTGATCATCCCTGATTCCACGTGCAGTTAAGTCCTGCCTCAGTGCATTAACCCTGGAATTTTTTATTATCTTGGGTAAAAGCCCAGATTTATGTCCCTTCCGTGCACAGTAAACTCCATTTCCAATGAGGTAGATGGTTATCTCATCCCTTCCAAGGTAAAGATTTGCAAGGTTTAAAAAGGTTTTAAAACCTGTTTCTCCTGGCGTTTTAGTTACTATGAATCCAACGTGCATAAATCCACCTGATATCCAAATAACCTTTTAAATAAGCTTTAGGGCTTCCACCCCATGCTCTGCATCATCTCAGGGCCCAGAACTTCCTCAAGGCACTGAACTTTAGATGTGTTCCAGGGTTCCAGGAGTTCCGTGCACATGGACAGCTCAACGTCACCAGAGAGGAGTTTCATTGCAAAAGCCATGCATGTATCTTCCCCACACAGCTGGCAGTTGGTCTTTGGAAGGCAGTCGTATATTGCAAGGGGACCCAGTTTTGAGAGCTTTTCCCGGATTTTATCATGGCTGGCACTAGTTCCTCCCTGAATTTCAAGGTAAGTTTTGTTTATAAGCCCTGCAACATCTTTGATCACCTCTACAGCCTCTTCCTTGTCAACTGTTTTGTTCATACTCACCTTTCCAGATGGGTAAAGGGTTACAAGGCGTTGATGTATTGATAGTGTGAGAATGTTCTTTTTTTCAAGGTAGTTAACCTTTCCAGGTGGATATTTAGTTACAAGAGATGGAATAACCTCACCAATTTCCTTATCAAACTGCATGAGTACCCTGACCATGTTTTCAGCCACAACACAGGGCCTCACACTTTTTATGGTAACTTCTCCAACGAGTGGAGCCTCAGAAAATAGTGTGTAGTTGAGATCTTTCATATCCACCTTCATCCCTCCAGCAGATAATCCATTCAAATCTTTAAAAATGCTGTTCCATCAGTCCTGGATTTGATTATCTCGTAGAGTTCTTCATCGTCCACGTATTGAGCTGCCTCAACCAGATCATCCTCAACTATTCCCCTATCCTCCATCGATTTTCTATGAACGAATAAACTTCCTTCAGGAAATATCAGATAGGTTAAATCCTCCACACTGGGGTATTTAATGGTTTCTTCAGGCTTCTGACCTTCCAGTGCAGCGTAAACTCCATCCCCTATAAGCAACACATCTGCATCAAGTTCCCTGTTGAGGCATGCTATTGCAACGTAAAATCCACTGAAAGCATCTTCCCAGCCGTAGGGCGCCTTATCTATTATTATAAGCACATGATCCATGGATTCACCCCAGAGTTATCACCCTATGACTCTCCCTTACCCATTGGGGTATGTCGTAGACGTTGGTTATCTTAACACCCTTCAGGTAGGGTTTTTGTGTACAACTATGTCCCCTTGCAGTTGCGCATCTAACGCAGACCCGTATATCTGCACCCATTGCAACGAGTTTCCTGAAGTTCTCTGCAACGTTGGGAAATGAATGAGGATTCTGTTCCTTTTTGGGTATGTGAGTTGCATCCATGTAAAGAAACATTTTAACTCCATATCCCAGTTTAAGAGCACTTTTTGCTATTTTATATGCAATATCAGCGTACTGTGAGCGGTAAGGCCCCTCTGTTAAGATTATGGTCAGGATCTTTCCTGCACCCTGAAGCTGCCTTTCCATGTTACTATTTTTGGGTTGATCTTGAATAAATAATTGTCCATGAATAATAATGAGAAATTTGCATGGATTACAACGTGCATTTGTAACGGAGTTTATAGCTTAAAAAATAATTTGAAGCATTTAAATTTGTTAAAATAAAATATTAAATCTTTATTAAGATTTTATTTCTTTAAAGCCCTTTCAATGGCTTCTTCAAAGGCATCCCTATGGAAATTGGCTGCCATCTCCTTTTTACATTCATCATCTGTGAATAAACGCATTTTTGGTGCTCTGCACGGGTAGTGCTGTATTCTGAGACCTGCCCTTACTGGTAAACCTTCAATATTTTCTCCAATCATTTCATCTGCCACGAATCTGGTTGAACCACATGGTGAACATCTTAAAACTTCAACATCTGTAACTTTACCATTTTCAAGCTTCACCTCGACAACTGGCCTTCCAAATTTAGCAACGAACTCATCGTAGGTGGGGTTACCATTTTCTTCAAGGTCACACATGTTTTCAGGGCAGTTGACATTGCCAAAGCGTTCTACCTGGTTTTTGAATCCCTCACCACGCCATGCCCCAACTATTATCCAATCAACCTTATCATGAAGCCTTTCAACGAGTTCAAGGGTTAGATCCGGATGGAGAACATAGGTTATGAGCATATCTGCTTCTTCAAGCCTTTCAAGTTCCTCTGAGGGCACTTCAATTTCATCCATGAAAAGGGATGCTGGAGGTTCAAGTTCCACATAATCACATTCAAATTCTTCCCTTATGGTTTCATAAGCCCTTTCTCCATAGGGACCGTCTGTTACTATGGCTACCTTCAAATCTACCCCTCCTTTTGGAATTAGTAATTAAAACTCCATCTTAATTTAACAGTTTAATCTTCAATACACAGGATACTATAAAAAAATAACTTAAAATTAATCCAAAGATTTTAAAGCCTTTTTAATGGATTTTTTAACTGTATCAACGGATCTTTCACCCTCATCATCCAACCTGCAAACATCAGTTGGTTTCAATCCTGTTTCGTTAAGAATATGGATTGCATCGAGTGTTTTAACTGGTTCAACACCCTTCTGTTTGAGTATCTTGTTTACACAGGCCCCATCACAGCCGTTTACAGCCACTATTGGGTACTTCTTTATAAGGCCTCTAAAACCTTCTCTGTCTGCTGCTGTAGCCCCCATACATATTGATATCACATTATCAGATTCTTTGACTGTGTCTGCTACTGCAACCCTTGAAACCAATCCATAAGGACTCATTCCACTGCATGCAGCCAACGCTTTCTTTTGATTACCTTCTGACATAAAATCACTACCTTTGAACTGTTTCAAATAAATACATTAATTCATCCACCAATTTCTCATCTGCAAGCCTGTAATGTATCCAAACACCCTCTTTACGCCATTTTATGAATCCTGCATTTTTGAGGATGTTCAAATGGTGGGATATGGTTGACTGAGGTTTTTTCAGGGCGTAGATTATCTCACAGACACAAAGCTCCCCATCTGCCAGGAGGTGTAGTATCCTAAGTCTTGTTGGATCTGAAAGGGCCTTGAAAGCCTGTGCCATGACTTGAAACTCATCAGCAGAGGGTAAAGACTGTAATATTTGCCCCAGTTTATCTATCTGTTCTGCACACGGCCTTGATTCGTTGTTTTCATCCTTGATACTGCAGTTCTTCATTTTCAGACCTTTATTTTTTAATTTTGAATTTTTAAGAGCCATAAACATTTTATTTTAATGCCCGAACCTGCACACTTACGATCTTGGTTACAAGACGCTCATCCATGTTGGGTTCTGTGAAGAAATGTTCCTCAACAACCTCGACTTCCCTGAACCCTGCATTTTTAATTGTGTTCAGGTAATCCTGTTTTTCCATTGCCCCTGCTATGCAGTCTGACCATGCCTGGAAGTTTTTACGTATCTCGTCTGGTATTTCTCCTTCTGTAACGAGATCAGAGACTAGTATCCTGCCTCCGGACTTTAAAACCCTGAAAGCCTCTGAATAAGCTTTTGATTTATCAGGCGTGAGGTTTATAACACAGTTACTGATTATGACATCCACGCTTTCACTTTCAACTGGTAGATCCTCTATTTCGCCCAATCTGAACTCCACGTTGGTGTAGCCCCCTTTTTCAGCATTTTTAACAGCCTTTTCAATCATGCTGGAGGTCATGTCCACCCCTATGACCTTGCCCTTGTCTCCAACCTTTCGGGCTGCAAGGAAAACATCTATACCCCCACCAGATCCAAGGTCCAGGACTGTTTCCCCTTCCTTAATCTCTGCAAGTGCTGTTGGGTTGCCGCATCCCAGGCCAAATACTGCTTCTTCAGGAATGCTTCCAAGTTCTGCATCTGTGTAGCCTGCAGCCTTTGCCTGCTTGATCACCATGTCTGCACTTTCTCCTCCGCAGCATGAGCACTCACAGTAAGATTCTTCCTTGGTTGCAATTTTTGAGTAACGTTCCTTGACAGCTTTTTTAATCTCTTTGTCCCTCATTTTTACACCTACCATCATATTTAGTTAGTTCAAGAGTTGGAAGAGGTTAATTTTAAAATATTGGTTTTATAGAACCTGTTCCTTTAAGATCTGGCTTTGAAGATCCTATTATAGTTCTATATATCTAAATTTATGGATATATAAATTTTTCCTGAATGGATCAGGAATTTAATGAAAATATCGTTTGATGGATCAAACTTTTTATACCTTGAGAAATACAGAAATCTATCTGTAAGTCTTGATGTAAAAGGTGGAAAAGATAAATGAAAGTTGTTGTAATAGGTGGCGGAGCCGGCGGGCTTACCGTGGCCTCAAACATAAGGAAATACGATGAAAATGCAGAAATAACCGTTGTAACAACGGACAGTCATGTAGCATATTCCCCATGTGCTATACCCTACGTTTTAGGTGGTGAAATAGGATCCTTTGAAGATATCATAATGCACGAACCTGAAGACTACAAAGAAAAGGGTATAAACATTATAACAGAATCAAAGGTCACTAAAATCTTATCAGATGATAACAAAGTCGAATATATCACCAAAGAAAACGGGAATGACGTTAAAAAAACTGCAAAGTACGATTACCTTGTAATAGCAACAGGAGGAGCTTCATTCATTCCCCCAGTGGATGGAGTCGATCTTGAAGGCGTTTTCAAGGTCCGAACCATTGAAGATGGAGAAAAGATCAAGGAATGGGCTAAAAAGAGCAGTAAAGTTGTTGTTATCGGAGCTGGAGCCATAGGACTTGAAACTGGCTGCGAACTCAAAGAACTGGGACTGGATGTAACAGTGACTGAAATGCTGCCGCAGATACTTCCAAGGTCTTTGGACCCAGATATGGCAGTCAAAGTTCAGAACTACATGGAAAAAGAGGGAGTCAAGGTTGTTCTGGGTAAACCCGTTGAAAAACTCATTGGTGAGAAGAGGGTTGAGAAGGTAGCTGTTGGGGAAGAGTTGATAGATGCAGATATGGTTATAATGGCCACAGGCGTGCGTCCACGTATATCCCTTGCAAGTGAAGCAGGCTGTAAAATCGGAAGATGGGCCGTAGAAGTCAACGATAAAATGCAGACCTCCATTCCAAACATTTACGCAGTTGGTGACTGTGTTGAGGTACATGATGCAATAACAGGTCAAAACACCCTTTCACCCTTTGGAACAACTGCAGTGCGTCAGGGAAAGGTTGCAGCCAAAAACATAGCTGGTAAAACTGCCAGTTTCAGACCTGTTTTGAATTCAGTGGTTTCGAAGATTGGGAAACTGGAACTTGGAGCAGTTGGACTCAGTGAAACAGCAGGTGACCTCAGCGGAATACCAATCGTTGCTGGAAGAAGCAGTGCCCTAACAAGGGCAAGATACTACCCCGGCTGCAAACCCATTGACATCAAGCTCATATGCAACAGGGAGGGCACCATAGTAGGCTGTCAGATCATAGCAATGGAAACAGTTGCAGAGCGGGTTGATACCATGTCCATAGTCATATCTAAACAGGTAAAATGCGATGAACTGGTTTCAATGGAATTTGCATATGCACCACCAGTTTCAATGGTTGTTGACCCGGTTGTACTTGCAGCAGAGGATGCATGTGAGAAACTGAAAAATTTCAAAAACTGATGGGAGATAAAATCCTTTTTTAAAGGATTTTCTATCTTTTTAATTCCATTCTTTTAACTTATTTTTTTATTTTTACGTTAATTTTATGAAATATGAATATCATCTAGAAATTTTAAAAATATTGATATAAAAATTATAACACTAAAAAATCGAATTAAACCTTTGAAACTGGTTTAAGAGTTATCCTATGGCCGTAGCCCCTTTTTTCCTTGTTTATTCTGTACCTGTACCCTGTAACCTCCTCCAGAGCCACAGAACTTGTGTTGGTGTAGGGACATGTTGTTATTAGAACACCCTGATCTTCGAGCTGTTTGCAGAGGCCAAAAAACCTGCAGTTTTTAACCGTGAGTTCAAATTCCTTGTCACACACTTCGTATTCCATGTCCCTTGCAAACCTGTGCATGTCTATGAAATAAGTTTTAACAGATTTAAGTGCGGATTCAGGATCTTTGGATTCCACGTCTGTTTTTTTAAGTTCCTTGAGAAAGGTTCTTCCAATTTCACGGGTCACTGAGTAGGATCCCCTCCCCGATATCGTCCAGAGGCCGCGGGTAAGGGCCAGGACCATGAGGTTGAGGGGCAGCTCCCCCTTGGGGACTTCGGTTTTATCTTCTATTGGCTGTAGGCATTCCTTTCCAAGTCCACAGATAGGACAGGTCCAGTCTTCAGGCAGGTCTTCAATGGAAAGTCCCGCTTCAAATCCATGAACTGAATCCCCTATCTCTGAGTCATAGATGTAATGGCAGATTTCGCACTCGTACTTCATTGTAACACCGGATCATCTGAAAAAAATGGTTAGAAAAAGAAAAGATACTTAGAAGTACCTTCCAAGCAGGCCCTTCAGCATCCTGGCGTGCCTTCCTTCGTCACGGGAGCTTTCATCGAAGAAATCATGGGCAGGGTCTATGTTGTTCTCCTTTGCCTTGGTTGCAGATGCCTTTTTCTCATTGTTGGCCATTGTTTCTCCTTCAAGCATCATTTCAAGGTTTTCCTTGAGGGTTGGTTTGATGATGCCGTTCATCTCTGCGAAGTGGGATGCGTGGTCTGCTTCTTCATAGGCTATTCTTTTAAGGACCTCTGCAACCTCTGGAAGTCCGTCCCTCTGGGCCTGTCTTGCCATTGCAAGGTACATTCCAACCTCTGCACATTCTCCCTGGAAGTTTGCCTGAACCTCTTTTTCCAGTTCTGTTCCTTCTGTAATTCCCATTTCATGTTCGTTTATAATTTCCATATTTATTTCCTCCTTTTATTTTAAATAAGCTTTTAAAAATCTATTTTAAATTCAATAACACACATAAAACATTTTATTTATGTATAACTTAGATTGGGACGGATCTTCTATGTATCCATCCCAATCGAGGCGGTACTGTTCAGCGACTAACTGAATTAATTGTTTGGCGATAAACGGTTTTATAAAAATTTTAATGGTTCTAAAACCCCTCATGAGGTGTTTTTATCTTTCAATTGAACCTTTTAGTTAATCTTTAACCCTTGATGCAAGTTCTTTACCCACGTTGTAGCAGTGTTCCAGTTCCCCCTCGTCTGGTACGTAGTAAACCTCATAGGCATCTGAAACATCAAAACCACATTCTTCAAGGTCGTTTTTGAGTTTTTCTGGTGCGCCTCCTTTACCTCCCATGGATCCGAAGGTTACTGCAGGCTTTTTACTGCCAGTTCTGTCGAAGCGAAGCCCCTGGAGGTAGTAAACTATGTCTCCCATGCTTGGGAATGGTGCGTCGTAGATGGTTGGAATTCCAAAGGCAACGGCCTTGCTGTCAAGGATGTCCTTGACGATTTCACTGCGCTCGTCCTCGTGGAGGTAGTACATCTTCACGTCAAATCCCTGGCTCGTGATTCCCTCTGCAAGGGCGTGGGCCATTTTCTGTGTGGATCCGTGCATTGTGTCGTATACTATGGTTATCTTGTCCTTGCACTCCCCTGTTGCCCATGCACTGTATGCTCCTATGACCTTCATTGGATCCGTCCATATTTGACCGTGGGATGGTGCTATCATTTTTATCTGCTCAAGGAGGCCGAGTTCTTCAACTTCCTTGAATTTTTTAAGGACCAGTTTGGATACAGGAGTTATGAGGTTGGCGTAGAACTTCTTTGTGGCATCCATTAAAACGTAATCTGGTATTTCCGTGTCGTAGAGCTGGTTGAAGCACAGGTGCTGTCCGAATGCATCGTTTGGGAAAAGTATTCCCTCTTCAGCCAGCAAGGTGAACATGCTGTCTGGCCAGTGAAGTAGGAACGCCTCCAGGAATGCAAGGGTTTTACCTCCGAGATCCAGGGTTTCTCCTGTCTTGACCGTTACGAACTCTGCACCTTCAAGGGATGGGAAGTGTCTTTTGAGACCTTTAACTGCGACTTCTGTGCAGTAAATTGGTGCATCCGGGAATTTTCTGTGGATCTCCGGGAGCGCTGCGCTGTGATCCTTTTCAACGTGGTTCTGGATTATTACATCCAGTTTTAATGGTTTTCCCTCTTTTTCGAATGCGTCCTTTATCCTGCCCCACATCTGATCGGATTTTCCATGGTAGCAGTTGTCTATAAGTGCCACCTTGTCATCACCAAAGACCAGGTAGGCGTTGTAAGTTGTTCCATCCAAGGTGTATCCGTGGTATGTTCTAAGATCCCAGTCAAGAACTCCTACCCAGTACACTCCATCCTTCATTTTCAATGCATCTGCTTTCATATCTCTCATCCTCCGTTTTTCAATTTCAAACCATGGATTTTTTAACCCATGATATTGAACCAATTGGTTCGTGTCTTCTCAAACTGTATGCTTCTATACGAACCATCCTATATAAACTTTACCGTTCGGATCGATACGAACCATTTATATAGTGGAAGTCACAGCATAACTAATGAGGATTTGTAAATGACCCAGAGAAGCAAGAACAAAAAGAAAAATGGATCAATAAAGATATTTGCAACAGAAAGAGGAGTCAACGTTATCAAAAGTCCAATCAAAGCCAAAATTCTCTCAATACTGAGCAATGGAGGTTTGAGTGCATCCAAGATCGTTAAAATGACAGGTAAATCCAAGTCAACCATATCTGCACACCTCATGGATCTCCTGGACGAGGGCATAGTTGACTACAGACCCGACCCCTCTGACAGGCGCAGAAAGATATTCTTCATCAAATCCCGGTACATCGGAGACCTTGAAACTGGAAAGGAATTTGAAAAGGAAGTGGAAACTTACCTTGAAAGAGTGACAGAATCCGGGGATCCATTCGAATTCTTCAGGTTCGTCTTCAGAACCATAAGGGTTGCACTCATGGAAGAAGGAGTTAACATCGACCCCATACTCCACAATGCAGGTTTGAAGGTTGGTGAAACCTTTTACAAAAAGCTGGAGTCTGAAGATCTTGAGAACCTCACGGAAAAAATAGCTGCATTCTGGCAGAAGAACAATCTGGGCCGCATAGAAGTTAAAAAACTTGACCCCCTTACAATAAGAGCATACGACTGCTTCGAATGTGAAGATCTACCTCAGATTGGAAGATCCGCCTGTGCATTTGACTCTGGAGTTCTCGAAGCGGTGTTTTCAGCCCATTTCGGTGAAGATGTTCATGTTGAAGAGGTTAAATGCTATGCAAAGGGGGATAAGTACTGCTGTTTTGTTATAGATAAGGAGGAGGGATGATTTTTTAGAGTTGATTCCATTAATGATCTTCAGTCTATGCCTTCGGAATATTCTAATTCGCCACCGCACCGGCACCTATCAAAATCTTCAGGTGATTCACCTGATTGAAGCTTGTAGTAACCTCCACAGTTTTTGCAGACCAAGTAACCCATAGCCACAACAGGGCCATTATAACCTTCAATACCTTGCACCAGCTCCGGAATAGCTTTATACTTAGTTACATCAGTTTTAATTAATTTAAAAAAAGTTTTATACGCCTTAATAACATCCTCAGCCTTGATCTCCAAACGATTATCATTCGCTGCACTGCAAGCTGCAAGTAATTGAATAAAAAGATTTTGAGTTGACCAATAAGTAGAAAGCCAACCCATACGTTGATTTAAATCAGGATAGTCCAAAACAAATTTGGATATCTCCATCATGAGTTCATTTAATTTATTATAAACATTTTTAGCCTTTTTATCTTTCCAAGTTACTTTTTTAAGCATTTGAAAATATTCTGATGTGGGTTTGAGAATATTTTCCAATTCAACCTCATCAAAACAATCTAAAGCAAAAATAATACGCTCATCACAGCCACTTAGATAAACATTTAATGTATCATCAAAATTCGTTCCTCTATCAAGGTTCATATAATAAATAGACTCAATAAAAGTATAAAGAGTGAGAAAATCATTAATTGTGATAAGAGAACCTGTAAAAACAACCGTCAAAAGATTACTTTTTCTTAAATTATCAAAAGCGATCTTTAACACCCCATTTTGGAGTGTTTTATCCATATAATCTACATCAATATCAAATTTATTTTTTGTAGTAACCGCCTTTATCACTTTTTCATATAGTTTTGATTTAGTCAAATTCCTAATTTCAGACAGCACATGATTCAAATCTTTTACTTCGATACATTTTAAAAAGCCAAAAAGTTCATTTATATCTTCAATTCCCCTTTTTCTTTCTTTTTTAACTGCCGCTTTTTCAATTTTTTCAGAAAATCCCATAAATTCGTACCCCCACAATTCACTAGTGTATGGATACACTCCCCAACCAATGATCAGTATTAGAACCAATTACTTATAAGAACATTTTTAATAACTTCAATGTCTGGAGGATCCTTTGTGAAAATGAAAGTAATAGTATCTATAATGAGGTTCACTGTCAAAAATGTGTCTTTACTAAAATCATACGTGGAAATTGCAGTCATAAGAAGCTTAATCTCAGTTCCAGATTTAGGAAACATTTTACCTAAAACTTTTTCAACAATTAAATTCTCCACATTAGGAGATAAAATATCCATAGCCTTTGACCATTTATTAATGATGTTTACAATTCCAGGTTTTTCAATTATTTTTTGAAATTGTTTCAGCAGCATATACGCTTGATCTACACGTTTTCCATATCCAAAATATCTTACTACATCTCCAAGAACCTTAAAAGAGTTTAAGAATGCCTTTCCAACTTGTTGAAGATACTCACTAGGTACTGCCAAGAGAGCAACATCAAAAAGAACATTCAAAGCAAAATCTCTCAAAAGAGATTTCCATTCTTTCAACTCATCTTCACTTAGTTCTGAAGTTTTAGGAGGTTCTGGCTTCCAATCAGGAATAACAGGTTTTCCCATGCCCACAGACTCACGAACACCCTGAATATCCCTGGCAAGCTGACCCCCACCCAGAACTGGAGGATTTGAACCACCATTAGAACCTCCTGAAGAACCACCACCAGTTCCACCGGAACTCTCATCCCCAGAAACTTCAGGAGCTTCTGGATTGAATGGAGGATCAACGGTTAAAATGTTCAAAGGACCGTTCACAACATTTTGAGTGACAGAAAAGTCGATTTGTACCATATTATCAAGAGGGTTCAGATCCTGGAGATTCGATGAAACAACTGCCACATTACTACTTGACCCCCAGTTAACTGCCTGCAGTACCAGTTCCAGCACAGATGTGCCCCCAACAGGTAATGTTCCCACATTCCAAATTCCAGAGAGTGTGTCATAAGTTCCAGATCCGTTGCTGATTAAAAGTTTCAGATTTGATGGAGTCATGTACTTCACAAAAACATCTGCACTTTTTGGGCCTTTGTTCCATGTTTGAATGGTTAAACTAACTGTTTCGCCCAGATCAAGAACCGTTTCATTCACGGTCATGTTGACCATTAGGTCTGTGCCGGATTCATTCAAGGGTTGGATGGTTAAACTGTAAACAACTGGAGAATCCAAACCATTGAACCTTTCAAGACACATGGAAACTTCTAAATATCTGCCTTTAGGAGTTAACTGAGTTTTAACTCCCTCCTGAATGTTCTCCCACTGCGACCAGTTGTTCTGGTCGTTGGAACTTCTGACCTTAACCGTCACACGTGTACCCATGGGTTCGTAGCTCATCCATTTTACAAGGCCCCAACATGCGTTCTCAGACCCTGCATCATGAAGGACTGTCCAGGTGCCCTGATCGTAGCTACCATTAGTTGGAACCGTCATGCTGCCCAGTGCATCGTGAACCCCTCCAACTACTCGTTTAGAGAGGTCAACACCATTGATCTCAGGATCTATGCGCTGAATGTACTCACCGCTACTTTCCAAAACCCATATTTTGCCATTAGCATCCTCACTCAACCCTAAAGGAAGAGAAGGAGTAATTATTCTGGCAATTACTTCTCCATCAGAGCTGTAACGTGTTACTCCTTCTCTTTTACCGTAGAACCAGTGGTTGTAGTAATCTGCAACCCACACACTGCCGTCCCTGGAAACTAGAACAGAACCCTCGTACATGTATGAAAGTGATTTGGTCCAGTTGACTGTGTTTGTAGTTGTATCGAATCTTGCCAGTTTTGTTCCAGGCCAAAGCCAGTGGTTGTATATTTCATACAAAAATAAGTGGTTTTCATCGTCCAAAGCCATGCTGTAAATTGGGTAACCCACATCGAACACCATCATGGTTTCTGTGGAAGGATCCAGTCGGAGCAGATTGTTACCTCCAGACCATAAAATACCAATTTTATCCATCAGCACATAGGAAGGGCTGTGATTAACCTTTGAAACATCAATTACCTTTAATATTTGGCCATTTTCGTTATCAATACAGTAATATTTGTTAGTTTCACTGCTACCCACCCATAAATTGTTTTGTGAATCAATGGTCAGTGCCTTGATTCCGTTGGCATAATTGGCATAACTTCCCTGGTAACCTCCAGGGATGTATGTGCCCTGGGTTTCAGAGGTTAAAACGACTTCATAAAGTACACATTCATCCGAACCCCATGGCAGAAGTTCATCAGACGTGATTATTCCGTTTCCATCATTGTCATGACACGTCTCGATTGCTCCGTTGTGGTTAAGGTCCCTATAATTTCCATTTTCGTAGGATCCTATCTTAACCAGAGTGCCCGTGAGTCTGTTGGAAACCCAGCAGTTCCCCTGATCATCCACTGTTGTACGGAATGGAAATGCATTTTCCTGTGGATTTGTCCTGTAGCGTGCAACTTCCTGGCCTGTGAACACATCAATCTTGGATACAGTCCCATGGTTGGTGTTAGGCACCCAAATATATTTTTTTGAGGGGTTAACCTGATTATTAAGCCTTAAATTATCATCAGAACAGTTTATATTGTTACAAACTCCTTCTTTGAAGTCATAAGTTGTGTTGTAAGTTCTGTTCTCACTTGCGGCACTTACAGAGCCCATGAAAAGAAGAACCATTCCTAAGAGTATTAAAAAAACAATGAATTTGTTGGGTTTGATATTATCTCTTTTTAAATTGAGATATGAACCTAAAAACACTAATAAAATAGCAATAGCTGAAAAATTGAGGCAAATACCTGTATTTTCCATTGGAACTGTCTTTTCATTTGGTGGTGGAATGTTCCCCTTTTGAGAATAGTAATTACGTTTAGAAGCCACGTTATTACTTTTTATACCATTAAAATCGTGATTGATCTGAGTTGAAGGAGCTTTTGTTGGAAAATTCAGGCTGAATGAGGCTGTAAAGCCTGGCGCAACGGAATCAATATACCATAATCCCTTCGCATAGTAACCCTGCTTTGGATTGGTCTTGGATCCCTTGGGCATCTTAACTGGCACTGCCACATTGAATGCCGTGTCGGGACCGTTGTTGTGGACAGTTAAAGTGGGATCATCATTTTTCAGGGCATTATTCACTTCCAAAAGAGATAAGGGAATATAAATATTCACATAGGATCCAGTGCCCGGAGAAGGATCGTATTCATCGTGGGTTTCATTCAAACCATAGATCAAGTTTTTACCACCCATTTCAGGAGTTATTGTACCTTTAATTTCCATGCATACACTTTCACCAGGATTTAAAGTTCCTATGGTCCAATCAGAACCATTTATTAACCCTTGACTGTTTACGGCCCAGATGAAGCCGGGAGGTAAATTAAGGTGGACAATAAGGTTATGGGCTGCATCCGGGCCATTGTTGATTAATTTTGTAATAATTCTAACATTGTCTCCAACGCTTGGATTTGAATTGTTTAAAGTTGTTTCTATCTTAACATCTGCTCTTATGGTTCGAACCATTAGATCGTAAAGGATCGGAGATTCGTAACCTGTGAGTCTTATTAATCCTGTTTCTATCTCTAAATATCTGCCTTTTGGGGTCGAATTAAGGTAAAATCCGTTTTGAACTGTTTCCCAGTTTGACCAGTTTGTTCTATCGTTGGAACTGCGCGTTCTCACCGTTACTCTGGTTCCTGCAGGTTCAAAGCACGTCCATGAAACCAACCCCCAATGGCTGTTTGGAAGGACGGAATCATGAACAACAGTCCATGTTCCTTTATTGGTGGTTATGGTGTTTGATACGGTTCCTGTCATATCGCTGTAGCCGTAGTGGGTGCCTCCCATTATTCTCTTTGATAATTCCACCCCGTTGATTATGTTTCCAGCGTTGTCTTTCTGGTTGTTGCCCGGGTTTATGCGATGTATGTATTCATCCCCATAATCCACCACCCATACTTTACCCTGGTTATCCACTGAAACCCCTGTTGGTGTGGATCCAACAGTTATTGTGGCTTTGAAGTCTCCGTTGTTTGAGTATCTGGTAACTGTTCCTCCTGCAGAATTTGCTATCCACACGTCTCCATCATCGGTTACCGCCACTCCCCGGGATTGGTAGGGACATGGTTTCGTCCAATCGATCCTTCCTGTTAGGATGTTTATCCTTGAAAAACATGACGAATCCCAACCTGCGATGAATAGATGGTTGTCTCTGTCAAGTGCAAGTCCATAGACAAAGTGATGGAGATTTATGGTGGTTATAGAATTGTTACTGGTGTCCAGGCGAAGTACGTTCTGACCGCCTGCACCTGATGACCACAGTATGCCGTTCTGGTCTATCACTGCACCGTAGGGGGTATGTCCCAGGGATGAAAGATCAACTGTGCCCATTATTTGGCCTGTTTTTCCATCCACATGGTAATACTTCTTTGATCCATATGTACCCAGCCATATATTGTTTTTGGAGTCAACAGCTATTCCCCTTGGACCCGGATTGTTGTTATCGTTAACGTAAGGCCCAGTGTAGTTTCCAGGGGTGTGGGTGCCCTCATGTCCAAGTATAAGGATAACTTCGTAGAGTACACATTCGTCAGAACCCCATGGCAGGATTTCATCTGCGCTTATCACTCCGTTTCCATCCAAGTCCCTGCAAGTGTCTGGAACACCGTTTTGGTTCCTGTCAACGTAACAGTTGTTCTCTAAAAGGCCAATTTTTACTGCAGTACCTGTTTGACGGTTTCCTAACCAGCAGTTACCCTCGAGATCCACTGTTGTTCTGGAGGGATTTGTGGAGCTTTGAGGTCCTGTTCTGTAACGGGCTATTTCCATGCCTGTGATGGTGTTTACCTTGGAAACAGTTCCTTCGTTGCTGTTAGGGATCCAAATGTATGGAAGTGCAGATTGTGAGCCGTTTGAAAGCTGCAGCTGGTTGTGGGTGCTGTTGTGTTCAAGTCCCACGAGTGAACCTTCATCGAAATCCGAATCAAGAGTGTAATTTTGTTCAAAATCTGCAGATGAAACAGTTCCACAGATCGTTAATCCAAAGATAAATGTTAAAAGTGTTAATATCAGTTTTCTATGCATCGAATTGTATTTCAACATCCCACACCACTAGATAATATTTTTTATATAATTTAATAATACTAAGTATTAATAATACTATATAAATTTTTTGTAATATTGGGGAGTGAGTAAAATCCTGTTAAAAAAGAGTTAAATTACATTTAAGGGTTATATGATGAGTTATATTTAAAAAAAAGTAGATTTAATAAATATTAAAAATTTTAAAAGATTTCCAGACCTTAATTTTTGTCGCTGAACTTAACTATAGTAGTAGAAAGATACTTCTTATCACTTGCAAATCCTTCAAAAACCTTCTCATCTTCCATACTGCAGTTCTGAACAGATAACACTTTTTTATCACGTTTATCTTCAGATATTATCCTTTCAAGTTCATCAGAATGCCTTGAAGTCTTCATTATAACGAAAGTATCACCGTGTGGAAGTATCTGGGCCAGACGTTCATCCACCTTGGGCACGATCACTATTATCTCATCCTTATCTGCAAGCTGAATCCCTGAAGATGCTGCACAGCCTGTGAAGGAGGTTACTCCAGGTATTATCTCCACTTCAAATCCCATGGCCTTCAACCTGCTTGAAACGTATGAAAATGTGCTATAGACCGTTGGATCCCCCAGAGTTATGAATGCCAGATCCAGACCCCCATCCAATCTTTCAGCCATTTCATCTGCAGCATGGTCCCAATAGCCTTCAAGCTCATTTTTATCCTCTATCATTGGGAAAAGGGGTTCCATTACCTCGTATCCTTCTTCACGCTCATCGAGAACTGGTTGAACTATTGAAAGTGCCAGACTTGGCTTTGAACTTGATGATCTTGGTGCACAGACCACAGGAACACTTTTTAATGTTTTATCCGCCTTTATGGTCAGGAGTTCTGTGTCTCCAGGGCCCACACCTATTCCTATTAATTTTCCACTCTTCATATTCTGCACGCAAACCTTATGTTATTCTGGAAGTTCATAAAACTTTTAAAATAAGATAGAATTATGATAAATACTTCGATCTATCCATACGAACTTTTATAAAACCTTCTTTAAGCTTTCAACTATTTATACCATCAACAAAAATATAAGTGTTTATGGAAAATGGCTTTTTTTGTGAGAAATGTGGGATGATAAAGGCAAGATGCATCTGCCATAAAAATGGGTCTGAAGGTGCAAAAAAATCATCCCCTAAAAATAACAATGTTTCAGAGCTTAGAAGGCTCTACCCTGATGTTGATGATGAAATAATTGAGAACTTCCCTTTCTCAGAGCCCAGGCACAATCAGTTCGACATAATATCTAGGATAAGCGACGCAATAGATGAGGGCTACCGTTACATAATCCTTGAGGCAGGTACAGGAACAGGTAAGTCTGCAATCGCCACTACGCTTGCCAGGATATACGAACCTGCCTACATATTAACCATGACCAAGCAGCTCCAGCGTCAGTACGCTGAGGAGTTCGGATACCCCATGGTTAAGGGCAGGGGAAACTTCAGCTGCAAGGATACCGGGCTTGTGGACACCTGCGACATTGGAACCTGCCAAACAGTTCCAAACTCCCAGAATTTTGCTTGTAAGTTTGGGATAACCAAGTCACAGTACGAAGAGGGACCATTTGCATTTGAAGATGCATATGGAACTCCAATTCACTTCAGATCGGCTGATCAGTGCAACTACTGGAGGCAGAAGGCCCGGGCTGTTGAAAGTTCAATAACCCTTATGAACTACGATTACGCCCTCCTTGAGCTTGCCTACGTTAAGCACTTTGGAAAGAGGAACCTCATGATACTCGATGAGGCCCACAACATCGAGGACAAGCTCATGCGCAGAATGGAACTGAACATCTACAACAGAAGCCTGCGTAATGATATTAAAAAGAGCATACCCCAGAACATGATGGGGTATGACGATCCGAAGGACTGGACAGCTTTCATTCAGTCTATATATGGTTCTTACAAGGACATGGGACTTAAGGAACTGCCAAAGAACAAGGCCGACAGGATCAACAGGACAAAGGGCAGGCTCAGCGAGCTCATGAGCAACCTTGAAGCCCATCCAGAAAACTGGGTGGTTGACACAAGCCCTGGTTCTGTTTCCTTCAAACCATTGAAGGTGGATGTCTACGCCAACGAAAGACTGTTCCAGTACGCTGATACCTGCATATTCATGAGTGCAACCATCCTGGACCATGAACTCTTCTGCAGATGGCTTGGAATAGACCCTAAAGAGGTTTACTTCCTCCGGATAAAGAGCACCTTCCCTGTGACCTCAAGGCCTGTTCACATCAAGAGTGTTGGGCCCCTCTCACAGCGGGCAATAAGAAGAACAGCCCCTAAAACCATTCCAATACTTGAAAAAATACTTGAACATCATCACAGGGAGAAGGGACTTATACACACCCACAATTACAAGTGCCAGGAGTACATCATAAAGCATTTGCAGGACAAACGTCTTATGAGCCATGACAGTAAGAACAGAGAGCAAAAACTCCATGAATTCGAGAAAAGCAGGGATCCGCTTGTGCTTGTGAGCCCATCCATGAGTGAAGGAGTGGACCTGCCCTACGAGAAGTGCCAGTTCCAGGTGATCTACAAGGTACCCTTCCCATACCTTGGCGACAGACAGATAAAAAAACGGAAGGACATGGACCCTAAGTGGTACGCCTACAAAACCGTTATGACCCTCATACAGGCTTACGGTAGGGGAATGCGTGCTGAGGATGATTACTGTGAAACCTACGTACTCGATGGCAACATAAAAATGCTCTTCAGAAACAAGCTTTACAAATCCCTCGTGCCTGAATTCTTCAATGAAGCAATTGAAAGGGATTGAAATAACTTAAAATCTTTTTAAACCTTAAATTCTTTTTTTATAATTAAAATTAAAGAATAGAACTATTTTAATTAAAAATAAGTAGTGAAATTTGATTAAAAATAAAAAATATATATCTTTATTCAACAACCGACAGTTCGTGTACTTCCCAACCTTTAAATCCTCCAAGGATGTTGTAAACCTCGTTAAATTCCATATCTTCCATTTTATTCATGGTTCTGGTGCCTCTGACCCCAGTTCCACAGTAGATAATGTACTTCTTCTCCCTGTCAAGTTCGTCCAGCCTCTCTTCAAAGTCTGGCGCATAAACATCCATATTCTCTGCTCCCTCGATGTGTCCCTTCTTAAATTCCTCAGAACTCCTGAGGTCGATTATTGTAAATTCTGAACCTTCTTCTTTGATGAGTTTAAATGCGTGATCTGGTTCTACAGTTCTTATAAGTAAATTTTTTGGCTCAATTTTGGTTTCAAACATGTTTATTACCTCAGATAAGTTTTTATAAGAATTATTCCCATTTGGCCCGCCATTCTTTCTTCTTTTCAGGTGACATCCAATGGCTGCCGTCACAGAAAGGTTTGTTTTCGGATTTACCGCATTGGCAGAGGGTTACCCTGTTTCTGATTTCGTAGATGGGGCCGTCTGCAGATTCTATTGGAATTCCTCCTCGAACCCATATTGGGCCTTCACAGTCTTTCTGAGGGTCGTGGACCATTACTATGGATGGTTCGAATTCTGGTTCAACTTTTTCACCTGTTTCCTTATCAACCAGGACCAATCTACCTGATGGACAGCTTTCAGCCTCTTCTACAGCAATTTTTCTGGCCTCAGGGTTATCAGATTCTGAAATGAGCTTTCTTATTCCTCCAGCCCTCATACAGAAGCGTGAATGGTCACAAAGTGGCCACACGTCCAGTAATTTAAGGGTTGGACCATCTGTTTCCAGAGCCTCATCCATGTAGGGATTTCTGCTGGCTGTTTGAGTACCGTCAAATCCTGCCTTAACATGACTGCCATCACAGAAAGGTTTGTTCTTTGACTGACCACATCTGCATAGAGCGTAGGTTTCTCCACATGGTACTTCCTCCTTTGAACACCACTGGTAGGAGTTTCCCTCTTCATCTGTACCTATGGCCATCCTGTAGAGGGGTACTCCACCTGAAACTATGTATGGGCCGTTTTTTACTATTCTGATCCTGAATTTTGGTAGTTCATCTTCAGATTCCATGGTCATAAACTATGGGAAGTTAAAATTAATAAATTTTTATAAAGAGAAATGCCTTTAGAAATGATAGTTAACTAAAAATTAGCGGACCTGGGGGGATTTGAACCCCCGACCTTGGGATCCGAAGTCCCACGTCATATTCCTGGCTAGACTACAGGCCCCTGAAAATAAATCTCATTCATAATGAGTTTAGGTGTTCATTCAATATAACCTTGTTCACTCATAAAGTTTGTGGAGGATTAAAAAAGGATTAAAAAAAATTATAATAGGGGTTTAGTTCCTTGAATATTCACTGAAACATGGAATACACACGATCTCTCCATTTTCAACACGTGCCCGGTGCTCTGCAACCATTTCCCCACACTTCGCACATTCAACAGAATTGAATATCCTTGCTTCCTCTGGAAATTCCATTTCAACCTTTTCAACCTTGAAGAGTTCCTCTGCTGGTGCCGTGAGTATCTTATCCGTTATTTCATCCTTTATCCTTTCAAATTCTTTTTTATCTTCATGGGTTGCACCTTCAGAGAATGCTTTCTGCCTTGCAGTTGCAAATTCGGGATTCCATGATTCAATGCTCTCCTTGAGGGCTATTCTCACGGCCTCACCGGTTTTTCTGTTCATGAATGTGTAGGCCTGTTTACCATGATCCTTGAATATCAGGTTTCCTTTACCCATTGTACAACCGGTAACAACCTGAATTGCATCTACACTGCAGCTGTCGTTTTCAACCACTGCCAGAAGTTCTTCATCAACTGCACGTGGAGATATCAGATTCTTGATTGCTATTTCAGCCACACGGTATCCTATGGCCGAACCGGGACATACATGGCCATGAAACTTGGTTACCTCTGAGAAGGGGATTATTTCTACTGTTTTTTCCATCTTTTATCACATCGATTATTATTGCAAGAGATTATGGGGGCTGTGCATATAAAGGTGTGTAAATAAATTGAAAGATGATTTAAGTCCAAAAAGGCGTATAACTTTTTATCCTTTTAAAAAAATAAAAATAAGATTTCTAGGGTCTTGGTTTTTTTAGGTTTCGGAGAGCTTTTGTAGGGCTGTTTTTGTGTT
>ENA-UOOE01001348-UOOE01001348.1-fermentation-metagenome-genome-assembly--contig:-NODE-1348-length-21037-cov-27.300496_pt1 | contig 21037 bp, 16 predicted proteins | sample MGYA00245776_ERZ724021 | MGnify/ENA primary metagenome ERZ724021 (study PRJEB28704, sample SAMN03018321) | fermentation metagenome | biome: anthropogenic terrestrial biome; feature: soil... | reverse complement strand
CCTCCGCAACCAAATTGTATGTGCGCCCACTTTGATGGTGTAATTTCCGTCAAAGTGGGCGTATATTTTTTGCACGAATGCACGAACAAATGTACGAACAATTGAATGAATATGATCATTGTCTCAGTTTTGTACAGCATTTTCAAAATTCGGGTTTGCGAAAATATAAATAGTCAAAACGTGATCTGACAGATGCTGTATTGTCCTTCGTCAAAACAGGCTGTCAATGGCGTCATTTACCGCATGACTTTCCACCTGATTCGATAGTTCATAGTTTCTATCGCCGCGCTCGGAATAGTAGCCTTTGGGACAGAATATGGCAGCATATGGTAGTAATAACACGCGAAGATGCAGGAAGAAAAGGGCCGGTGTGAAAATAGAGGACAAAGTGATAAGAGAAAATGCAATAGAAAAAAGGAACTTATCATGATGTCGGAAACATGTCGAAAATATGATGAAGAATTCAAGAAGCGCGCGGTTCGGATGAGTTACAGCAGTGAACGAACAGTAACGCAAGTTGCGGAAAGTCTGGGAATCAGCAGCAACATGCTGTATCGGTGGAGTCATTCGGCGCAGTGGATATTCCATTTCTTATCCTGCCGTAAAAGAGATTATAGCTCAGGAAAGCCTGAAATCCTGCCATTTACGGCGTAGGCAGCTTTCTCTCACAGACAGCCGGGATGCACATTCTGATGCCTGTCAAAATCTGACCAAAGGGCTTGAAATTAACAGACCCTTTCAGGCTTTATCCAGTGGTATCAGCTATATCCGCACTGGGGAAGGATTTGATTATCTGTGTCCAATCAGAGATACTTAAGTGCTCCGGCATAAGCACTGCCTTTTCTGCTGATTTTGTAATGTGTCCATTTGCCTCCCTTCCGACTTTCCACAATGCCGGATTCTACCAAAATCTTCAGGTGGTAGGAGAGCCCGGATTGTCCTAAGTCTAATTGTTCCAATAAAACACAGGCACATTTTTCGCCGCCGCACAGTAACTCAAGTCTTTTTAGTTGCTTTTCATCGCAGAATACTTTAAAACACTTTTGCCTGTTCTTCATACACGATTGTCAAGTTATCACCTCATATCAAATTATATTCTTTAGTAGAATATGCTTTTTCTTATCAATGAACATAAGATTTATCAAGGCGGTCAGAAGTGCTGAAATGAAGCGGACTAATATTGGAAAGAAAAGAATGCCTGTACTGACACGGATTCCTCTGCCGAAAGAAAACGAATTTTGTCGCGCACCGAATCCGCATGCAGCCAATACAGAAATACGAATTATTTTTTTAATTTATCGTCTAGTTTTTTCAAGTGCTTAACAAGTTCTGCAAGATGCAGTGAAAGGTGCACTAAATCTATATTTTCACAAAACCCATTGACTTAACAAAAATTGAGTTAAGTTAAATTTTAGTGTAATTTGCATATTTACAGCGCAAATTTTCAAATTTAATTATGCAAAACGCTTGACAAAGAAAAAAGCAAGTGCTATATTTTACTCGTACAAAAGATTTGAAAGCGATGGCAGAAATGGAAATACATAATGTATAGGTCTCACGGTAAGAAAAAGAAATTCTCATTTAAGGAAAAATTGCTGCTTCTGTTTTTTTTCATCATCTTCGCAGCAAGTGTGACGTGGCTCATTGTCTATCGCGTGAATGCTGCAGAGAATGAGGCACAGATGGCAGCCCTGCGGGCATCTGCATTGTCTTCTTCGCAGGTCCCTTCCTCCAGCACACCTCTACCCAGCAGCCAAGTGAAAAGTGCGGCAGCTTCCTCTGCATCTTCGGCGGTTTCCTCAACAGTACGGGCGTTTCCACAGTTGCAGGCCAAGAACAGCGATATTAAGGCTTGGATACAAATTGAAGGTACGGCGGTGAATTACCCGGTGATGCAGACGCCGAAAGAGCCGGAGTATTACCTTCACCGAAACCTTGCGAAGCAGGCAGAAAGCCGTGGGCTTCCGTTTTTGGATGTCAAGTCAGACCTGAAGAAAAGCAAAAACTATCTGGTATATGGCCATAATATGCGGGACGGCACCGCATTTGCCGGGCTTCTGGGGTATCTTGACAAAAGCTTTTGTAAGAAGCATCCAATCATTCACTTTGATACACAGAACGGTACAGGAGACTATCAGGTCATTGCTGAGTTTCGTTCTAAAATTTACCGAACAGACAGCAAAGCCTTTAAATATTATCAGTATGCAGATATTGAAACAAAAAACCATTTTGACACTTACATCAAGAATGTGAAAAAACGTGCAGACTATGATACGGGGCTCACTGCTTCCTACGGAGAACAACTGCTGACCCTTTCCACATGCTATCAATTTGTGAAAAACGGGCGGCTTGTAATTGTGGCCAAAAAGGTCAAATGAACGCTATTACAATTCACTTGACCTGTTGGGAATAAAACATTCATTGATTTGGAAGGAGATTAGAAATGAAAAGGTCCAAAAAGTTGGTAGCGGGCATTATGGCAATGGCCATAATGATGTCTTCCGCAATTGCGATGGCTGCCACTCCCGCGTCAGCAGCAGGCAAGGAAGTAACCGTTTACTTCCAGAACACACAGAACTGGAGCAGTGTTTACGCTTACTTATGGGCAGGCTCCGGCAACATTAAGGGCACCGCTGCATGGCCCGGCCAGAAAATGGCTAAGGTAGCAGGTGCGGACAACTGGTATGAAGTTAAGTATACGGCGGGTGCTCCATTTAACGTAATTTTTAACGACAATGCACAGCCCAAACCCCACCAGACTGCAGACCATACACCGAAAAATTTGGCAGCCGACAAAGACGCTTATTGGTTTGTACCGGGCGGCGCTGCAAAATCTAACGACAATGGTTTAACACCGGCTGGCACTGCCATCACAGTTTACACAGAGGCACAGGCCGGTTTCCCAAAGCCTGCTGCAGCAACCACTTCTTCAAAGGATGCAACAAGCAGTAAGGCAGCAACAGCTGCCACGACTCCTTCCACTGCGTCCGCAGCAACTGCAGATGCATCCCCGAAAACCGGTGACGCAAACGAAAATGCACCGATCCTTGTTACCACCACTGCACTGCTTGCTTTGGCTGGTATGGGTACAATCCTCATCCGTAAAAAAGTAAAGGCATAAAAACACTTTAGCCGCAGCTGCAAAAGCCGAGGGCGCAGCAAATGCTGCAGCCCTCGGCTTTTGTAAAAAGATGATTTACAGCTGTTCACTTTCCAGCAGAACGCAGTTGGTACTGCTGGCCTGATAATCCAGCGAGAGCATATCCTGCAGAACCTCCGCGGCAACAGCTGCTTTGGTTCGATTCGGTATGTGAAGTACCGGTGAGCTGGGAGAGAACAGCCCTGGATTACCAAGTGCGGCACAGATGCAAAGGTCTTTGCAGGGGAACAGTGCCTGTGCCTGCATTCCGAGCACGTCACCCAGAACAATCCCTTTCCGGTTTGCATGCCCTTGCAGAAAACTGGACAGATTGGATCCGGCAGAGTTGATAAAGATGTCTTTTGTCAAAAAGTACTGGGAAAACTGCTCCATCTGGTACTGACAGCAAAAGTCCTCCATCAGCAGGAAAGGCTGCTCAGTTTCCAGCAGGCTTTTTGCCTGTGTGAACAGAGCAGTGTAATCTGGGCGGATTTCACAGAATAAAGGGTCATTTACAATGCAGTCTATAAACAGAATTGGTACATAATAGCCTTCCGTGATTTTACGAACCGTTCGGTTGTCGGTGTCAATCATAAAGACCGCGTCAAGGCTGTGCTTTTTCACAATACCCATATCTTGAGAAAGGTTTTTGGTGGTAATCAAGATCGTTTCATAACCCATGGTGCGCAGCTGATTGCTGAGTTCTGCGGCAAGGTCATAATAAAGTATCTTTTTTCCGGCGGTGTTTGTTTCTTTCAGATTAATGATAACACCAATTAGGCCGCTTCGGGTTTTGCTGGCGGCACGTACAGCACGCGGTTCATAGTGAAGCCGCGTGGCAGATTCCATTACTTTCAGCCGGGTTTCATGGCTGATCTTCTCCTTCTCAGAATGATTTAAAACATAGGAGACCGTAGCAACAGAGATACCGCAGTCCTTAGCGATATCCCGCATGGTGATTTTGCAATTTCCCATATACAACGCTCTCTTTTCTATACTTATGTGCTTATTATAGCACTGGCAAAAATGAATGGCAATTTCAAATTACAAGTTGTGGGATGATATTTAGGGAGGTCGAAAAATGAAGAAAAAAGTCAGCTCTGTCATCCTTTCCTGCATCTTTTGGGGAAGTGGACAGTTCTTCATTGCGAAAAAGAAAATCCGGGGGCTTTTGTTCTTTGCGGCGCAGGTACTGCTGTTGGCAATTGAATTGCTTTCCGGCTATTGGTTCAACTGGTTTGCCGGTGAGATCGCTCACTTTGACATTGGTACTTACGGCGGCTATTTTACGAAAGGGTTATGGGGACTGTTTACGCTGGGCACAACGCCCGGTGTAGGCGGAGACCACTCCACGCTGCTGCTCATAAACGGTATTCTTACGTTGATGGCGTTGCTGGTGTTCGTGGGTATCTATGTCTGGAACATCCGGGACGCTTATAAGCTGGGGCGGCAGCTGGATGAAACGGGAACAATTGCAGCTGTGCCCAGCCGGATTAAGCGCCGCAAAGCGTTTCCGTATCTGGTCCTGCTTCCGATTGGCATTATCATTGCGCTGGTCGTTTTCATGCCAATCGTATTTTCTGTCCTGACCGCATTTACAAATTATGACGCCAACCATATGCCGCCTGGACAGCTGGTCAGCTGGGTGGGGCTGAAAAATTTCTTTAAGCTGTTTAATGTACCGATTTGGTCACAGACTTTCTTCGGCGTTTTGATTTGGACGGTTGTTTGGGCAGTCTGCGCAACTTTTTCCACTTACTTTCTTGGGCTGTTTCAGGCACTTATCCTTAACAGCCGCCATGTGAAACACCGTGGAATTTTCCAGACGATTTACATATTGCCATGGGCCATTCCCGGCATGATCACTTTGCTGGTGTTCCGTAACCTGCTCAATGGTCAGTTTGGCCCGCTCAATCAGTTCCTGATGAACATTCACTTGATAAAAGACCGTATCCCGTTTTTGACAGACCCGACCATTGCAAAAGTCTCTGTCATCCTGGTGAATTTATGGATGGGCTTTCCGCAGTTTATGGTGATGCTGCTTGGCGTTATGTCTAATCAGGATGCCAGCCTTTATGAAGCGGCGGAAATTGACGGTGCAAATAAAATGCAGGTATTTTCGTACATTAAGCTGCCGCTGCTGACGAGGGCTACTGCGCCGCTGATTGTTATGAACTTTGCAGCAAATTTCAATGCCTTCGGTGCAATTTACTTCCTGACAAACGGTGGCCCGACCAATCCTTCTTATCAGTTCGCAGGCGATACAGATATCCTCATCTCCTGGATTTACAAACTGACATTGAATCAGCATATGTACAGCATGGCAGCTGTTATGAATATCCTTATTTTTGCATTTATTGCTGCTGTGTCTATATGGAACTTCCGTCGGACCAATGCGTTTAAGGAGATGTGAGACATGAAAAATAAAGTGAATTCCTTTTTTGTACATTTGGAATTGGTGGTTATGGCGCTGCTAGTGCTGATACCGATTGTCTGGATCGTGCTTTCTGCATTCAACCCAGGCAATGGCCTTGCAACTTCCTCATTGGTTCCGAAATCACTGACGCTGAAAAATTTTAGCCGCCTGTTTACAGAAACCAATTACAGGCAGTGGTTTATGAATTCTTTGACGATTGCGGTACTCAATACAATTTTTAGTGTGGCACTGGTCCTCGTTACTGCATGGATTATGTCTCGGTTCAAATTCAAGGGCAAGAAAACAAGCCTGATGGCCATTTTGCTGCTCTCCATGTTTCCTACGTTCCTTTCCATGACGGCACTTTACACGCTGTTTTTAAACTTTGGCTTGCTGGATAAACCTGTTGCGCTGACGATCATCTATGTTGCCGGTGCCATTCCGTACAATGTTTGGCTGGTAAAAGGATACTTGGACGGCTTGCCGAAAGAAGTGGATGAGGCGGCATACATCGATGGATGTTCCTATTTTATGACGTTCCGTAAAATTATTCTTCCACTTTCCAAACCAATTATTACCTATTGTGCGGTATCCCAGTTTATGATGCCGTGGATGGATTATATTCTGCCCAATATGCTGCTTTCCAGTGATACCAGCAAGACACTTGCTGTTGGGCTGTATGGCCTGATTACCGGACGTGAAAACACGAATTTTACCATGTTTGCCGCTGGAGCAGTCATTATTGCCGTGCCGATTACAATTCTTTTCATTATCTTCCAGAAGTATCTGGTGCAGGGGATTGCGGCGGGCGCAAATAAAGGCTAAAAACGAAGAATTATAAGGAGGTTTTGATTATGAAATTGAAAAGTATGCTTGCCTTTGCACTCAGTGCGTTAATGGTTGGTTCCATGGCAGGCTGCCGTGAACTGCCGAAAAATGCAAAGACCGCTTCTGCTGCGGGCAGCACGGCTGCCTCTGCAACCGGTGAGCTCAAACCGGAAAGCGGCGCCAAGCTGACCTTCCGTACAAGCAGTGCCAATCAAATTAAATTTGCCAAGGCGGTTGCGAAGAAGTTTGAGGAAAAGTACGGCGTTAAAGTCACTGCGGAGGACGGCAGTGTTTACGACCAAAACAAGGCGAATTTGGAGGCCGCTTCCGGAAAAGGCCCGGATGTTTTTATGAGCCCGCATGACAAAACAATCGAAAATCAGCGCGCGGGTTTGCTGCTCAAACTCAATGACGGCATTGCTTCACAATTAAAAAAGGATGTCAGTGACGTTGCCATGAAGACCGTTACCATGAACGGCGGTGTTTATGGTGTGCCGGTATCCGTTGAAACTTATGTGATGTTTTACAACAAAAAGCTTGTAAAGGGTGCGCCGGCAGCCAGTTTTGAGCAGCTGCTCAGGGACTCCAAGGACTTTAACAATGCAGGACAAAACAAGTTCTGGTTCCTTTCTAATGTCAGCGAGGGTGCCACCATGTACCCAATGCTGAGTGTCTATGGATACAAGCCATTCGGCGAAAACGGAACAGATAATGAAAACGCCGGATTTGACAAGCCGGAATTTGAAAAGGGACTGGAAGTGCTCAAAAAGTATCATGATTTGATGCCGGCAGCGTCCGGTGACCTTGCCAACTGGGATTTTCTGACCAATCAGTTCGTGACCGGAAAGACCGCATACCTCATCAGCGGCCCTTGGAATGTCAAGACATTCCGCAACGCGAAGGCAGACTTCGGTGTTACCTCTCTGCCAACTTATGACGGCAAGAAAGAGACTTCCTTTGCCTTTGTGCAGAATGCGCAGGTTTCCGCTTACACAAAGTATCCGAATGCCGCACAGCTTTTTGCTCAGTATCTGGTTTCCAATGAGGGTGCGGAGCTGCTGTATTCTGATGCTTCGTGCATTACTGCCCGCAAAGATATTTCACAGGTCAAGGGGCTGGCGCAGGACGAACAGCTCAGCGCAATTGTTAAGTGCTTCAATGAGTCTATGCCAATGCCGACTGCCAAGCGCGTCAGCTATTTCTGGACAATTGCAGCAAACATTGGTCCGGCTGTGTTTGACGGTAAGATGACACCACAGGCGGCTGCGAAGAAAGCAAAGAGCAATTGGGATTCTTTTCTGAAAGCAGAATAAATTTTACAGTTGGGCTGCGGCTGCATTCTTTCTGCTGCCGTGGCAACGAAGGAGGAAGTTTTGAATCTCCAGGGTATTTGTCATATTCCAAAAAGTAATTATGCATATGCATACACAGAAAAAGATTTAGACATCCGTTTGCGCACAGCCAAGGACGACTGCACAGCGGTTCGTGTGGTGATTTCACAAAAGCACCGCTGGCAGGATAAGAAAAGTTATGACATGGAAAAAGTTGCTTCTGATTGCCTTTTTGACTACTATCAGTACCGATACCATACAGATGATTCGCGTCTGGGGTACTATTTTGAAGTCAGCGACGGTACGGATACGCTGATTTATTCCGAATCCGGTTTTTCTGCTGCTTTTGATGATCAGAACGCCTATTTCCATTATTTTCAGTATCCTTATATTAATAAGACCGACTTGCACCGCATACCGGACTGGGTACATTCCACTATTTTTTATCAGATTTTTGTGGAACGCTTCTGTAACGGTGACAAAACTAATGACCCCGAACCGCTCGAGCCGTGGGGTAAGACGCCCAAACCGCAAAGCTTTTACGGCGGCGACCTGCAGGGTGTGCTGGATAAGCTGCCGTATCTGCAGGAACTTGGGGTAAGCGGGATTTATTTGACGCCGATTTTTCAGTCTCCCAGCAACCACAAATACGACACGACCGATTACCGAAAAGTTGACGAGATGTTTGGCAGCAAAGAGCTGCTTTGCAAACTGGTGCAGCAGGCACACGCAGCAGGCATCCGTGTGGTGCTGGACGGTGTCTTTAACCACAGCTGCTGGTCATTTGCACCGTTTCAGGATGTTCTGGAGCGTGGGGAGCAGTCTCCCTATAAAGATTGGTTCCACATTGACAGCTTTCCGGTAGGGCGCTTTACCGAGGAAGAAGCACACGATTACACCAAGCCGCTGGACTCTTCCCGCTTAAATTACCATGTTTTCGGCACAAGTCCGAGCATGCCGAAATTAAACACAGAGAATCCGGAGCTGGAAAAGTATCTGCTGGATACCGTTTCCATGTGGACACGGGACACGGAAATTGATGGCTGGCGTCTGGATGTGTCTGACGAAGTAAACCACGGCTTTTGGCGCGATTTCCGAAAAACCGTTAAAGCAATTAATCCGGAAGCACTGATTATTGGAGAAAACTGGCACAATGCCCATCCATGGCTGCAGGGGGATCAGTTTGACAGTGTGATGAATTATCCGTTTACCAAATCCTGCATCCAGTTTTTTGCCCAGCGGGAAATAAATGCCGAGCAGTTTGCAGGCGACCTTTCCAGCTATCTGATGCGTAACTCCGAGCAGGTGGACTTTGCCATGCTGAACCTGCTCGACAGCCATGATACCGTTCGCTTTCTGACGTGGTGCGGCGGGGATAAGCGGCTGCTGCGTATGGCCGTACTGCTTTTGTTCAGTTATGTGGGAATGCCCTGCATTTATTATGGAAGTGAAATTGGTATGGAAGGGGGTGGTGATCCGGATTGTAGAAGAACGTTTGACTGGAACCGTAAAAACTGGGATCAGGATTTGTTCCGTTTTTATCAGCAGGTCATTGCGCTTAGAAAGAGCGAAAAAGCGCTGCAGTACGGAACAATCCGTATGTATGCGAAAGAAGGTGTGGTTTACCTGATTAGAGACTGCAGGGGAAGCAGACTGGTCACAATGCTGAACAATACCGACACAGAAAAGTCTGTTTCCCTGCAGGAAGATTATGAAGTGCTGCTTTGTACAGAAGAAATGGAAAAAAACGTTTTAAGGCCATTTAGTGGATGCATCTGCAGGTTGGTTTGACCAAGCAGAAAATTAGCTCCGGAATCACCTGCAGAAAATAACAGGAGGAGTTATTCTATGTATCACAAAAATGTACGGCCCGGTAAAAAGTATTCTCGTTTTTTGGCAGCTGTTCTTGCTGTGTTTGTTGTTTCGGCGGGGACCTTCGTCAGCGCAGGAATGCCGGTGGTGCACGCTGCTGTACAATCGGTTCCGGCTGGTGTCAAAGACACCAGCGTTTCCAATGCAGCCAATTTCTCAACAGATGTCATTTATCAGATTGTTACCGACCGCTTTTTGGATGGGGACCCCAGCAACAACCCGACTGGGGCAATTTTTGATAAGAACAATCTGCAAAAGTATCATGGCGGAGACTGGGCCGGCATTACAAAGGAATTGAATAATAATTATTTCACCAACATGGGCGTTACAGCCCTGTGGATTTCCTCGCCAGTAGAAAATATAGAGACGGTGGATCCTTCCAACAACTGTGCCGCATATCATGGTTACTGGGCAAAGGATTTCTTCCGTACCAATCCGTATTTTGGCTCAATCCGTGATTTCCAGACCATGGTCAGCACAGCACATTCTAAGGGTATCAAAATTGTGATTGACTTTGCTCCGAATCATACTTCAACAGCAGAAGATGGGAATATGGTGTTCCCGGATGATGGGCGGCTTTACCGTGATGGTCAGCTAATCAGCGGATTTAAGTCTGATACGCAAAATATTTTCAACCACGAAAGCTGGAGCAACTTCAGTACTTATGAAAACTGCATTTATCACAGCCTGTATGGTTTGGCAGATTTAAACCATATGAACACTACGGTGGACACATATATGAAAGATGCAGTGAACAAGTGGCTGAGTTTGGGTGTTGACGGTCTTCGTGTGGACGCAGTCAAACACATGGAGCCAGGCTGGCAGAAAAACTGGCTGAGCAATATTTATACCCATAAGCCAGTATTCGTTTTTGGCGAATGGTTTAACGGTGGTACATCCTCAGACTCTCAGATGGACAGCTTTGCGAACAACAGCGGCATGAGTCTTTTGAATTTCCGCTTTGCCAACGCCGTTCGTAATACACTTGGCAGTGACAACAGTACCATGAAAGATTTGGACAGTGTTGTAAGTGCTACCAGTTCGGATTACCGCGAAGTAAACGATCAGGTTACCTTTATCGATAACCATGACATGAGCCGCTTCATGACACTTTCCAACAACAACGGGCGTGATTTGGAAAATGCTTATGTTGTCCTGCTTACTTCCAGCGGTGTGCCAACTGTATATTATGGTTCTGAGCAGTACGCGACCGGCAGCAGCGACCCGTATAACCGCGGAGATATGCCGTCTTTTAATACCGGTTCCAGAGCTTATAAAGTCATTAGCAAGCTTGCCCCGCTGCGCAAGAGCAACCCGGCTTTGGCTTATGGTACTTCCAAGCAGTGCTGGCTTAGCAACGACGTGTATATTTATGAGCGTGAATTTGATGGCAATGTGGTACTCACCGCAGTCAACCGCAACGAAGGCGCAGCCTGCAGTGTTTCCGGCTTGCGGACTGACCTGCCGGCCGGTTCTTACAACGATGTGATGGGCGGCCTGCTTGGCGGAAACAGCATTTCTGTTTCAAGTTCCGGTGCGGTTCCGGCCTTTACCCTTGGGGCGGGTGCTTCCGCGGTCTGGCAGTACACCAAACCGCAGGTTTCTGCGCCGCAGATTGGCAATGTTGACCCAATGATTGGCATTGCAGGCAACACCGTGACGATTAGCGGCCGCGGTTTTGGCAGCACAGCGGGCAACGTTACTTTTGGTATGAAGCAGGCACAGGTAAGGACATGGAATGACAGCTGCATTACGGTTGCCGTTCCGTCTGTGACACCTGGCATTTACAGCATCCAGGTGACCACAGCAGATGGTGCTAAGAGCAATGCATACGCCGGTTATGAAGTGATGACCGGTACACAGGTCCCGGTACGTTTCAAAGTCAATAATGCTACAACCAACTATGGCACCAATGTTTATCTGGTTGGCAGTGTGGAGGAACTTGGCAACTGGAACGCTGCCAAGGCAGTTGGCCCGCTATTTAATAACACAGCGAGCATTGGCAGCTACCCGACGTGGTTCTATGATGTCAATGTGCCGGCAGGAACAAAAATTGATTACAAGTTCATTAAAAAAGACAGCAGCGGCAATGTTGTATGGGAAAGCGGGAACAACCACACGACCGTGACTCCCAGCAGTGGTGCTGCAACCGTAACAGTCGATTGGCAAGACTGATCGTTTACACGGTTGTCCTATCTATTCTTCTTTTATAGAGGCGGTGCTTTTTCCAAGCAGGGAAGGGCACCGCCTTGCTTTTGCACTTGCGAAATGCGCGGCTTTGTAGATGATTCCCCACAAAGAAATGTTCACAGCGGCAGGAAAGGACAAGTTGTAAAATAAACTCACTTGACCGACCACCGTGCAGGCGATGCCTGTTGGAAGACATGATGGAAGAAAGTAAATTGCATGCAACTGTGCGGGAGTATCCAGCTGCAGTTCTACAAAGCGTAAAAGCATCTGATGAGGCTTACCGAGTGCGTTTGGAAGCGTACCGATGTGTGTGCACTTTGTGCCTGCTTTGTCGAGATGTACGCTGTTAAGGCAGCAAACAGCTGCCCAGATCGCCGCTATACTGGCAGGCAGGAGCAGCAGAAAACTCGCATATATATAAGAAGCTGTATTCACAAGCGTTTCAACAGAGTATGTAAATGTGAGATTTGAACGATAGGCTCAATGCCCGACTTCGTATCGTAAAGATTCGTCGCATGGACGATGACTGCAAGCAGGTTTCCCCTTACGTCTACGACGATATGCCGCTTTCGTCCTTTCGTTTTTTCCCACCATTGATACCGCGTTCCTCGCTTGCGGCTACAGTCTTTACACTTTGAGAATCGATAATTCCATAACTCGGTTCTGCTTTACGCCCTGCATCTTCGCGCGTTTTGACCATTTATATTTTCGCAAACCCGAATACAGCGGTTCTATCTCTGCCCATTGTTTGTCGGTCCGGTCGCTCGGGTACGCTTGCCCCTGCTTTTTATCTTTTTTCATATGACAATTTTATCATATTTTTCGCTTGTGAATACAGTTCCTTACTTTTGTATATTTCCTTGCCATGAAAAGGGACCTCCTGTCGTAGTTTAATTCTACAACAGGAGGTCCCTTTTATCACTGTCCGTTTTTTCGGGTATCGTCCAATTTTTCGACCGCGTCTTTTTGCTTAATCTTTTTTCCATTCGTAAATTCCGACAATACGTGGGGTAAACTCATGAAAGTAAATATCGCTGTCTTCCGGTGAAACAAGGAAGCGCCCTTTCACACGGTACACGCCGTCTTTATAAACGGAGTTTGCCGCACGTGCAGAGCCGCAGGCACCGCAGTTTTCGCAGGTTGCCATGTCCGGGTTTTCAAATTCCACCCACACGAGAGATCCTTCCTGACCGGAAAGACTCGATAATTTTTTCCCTTTCATCTCAAACTTCCTTTCTAAGCCTTATTTTGATTTTACGCATTGTGAACAGTTTGGACACTGCCGCGTTCTACCAGTCGCACCGGAAGATGGATATTCTGCTGTTTCGGCGGGTGGCCCTGCATGATGTCAATCAGGAGCGAAACCGCTTTTTGTCCCTTTTCGGTGGGTGACTGGTGTATGGTTGTGAGCGCTGGCCGAGAATTTTTTGCGAGAATATTGTCGTCAAAGCCGCCCACAGAAAGATCCTCCGGTATTCGTACCCCGTGGTCCTGCAGATAGTTTATGGCAAGCATGGCGTAATAATCGGATGCGAAAAAGGCGGCGGTAAATTCTTGGCGCCTGCTCAGCAGTTCTGCTGGTGCCAAAGCAGGGTCAGAATGGGAACAAGGGATATACCAATTTTCCTGATAAGGGATGTGGTGTTCTTCCAGTGCTGCCTTATATCCTAAAAAACGCTCGAGGTCTACATCGACCAAGTTGTCGGAAACATAGGCGATTTGCCGATGACCATGCGCAATTAGGTAGGAGGTCATTTCATAGCCGCCTTTTCGGTCCTGCAGGCCAATATTTGCGTAATTTTTCCGCTTCCCATCAAAATATGTATCAATAAAAACGATTGGTTTATGGGTGGCTTTTTCAATCCTCGACCAGGAATCTTCATGCATGTTGCAGATAATCAAACCATCTACATTCCAAGACAGGGCCAACTCGATCGCTTCATTTTCGTCATTTGTAATGTGGAGCATGCTGTAAAGCTGCCGTTCCTTGAGTGTGGAGGCAATGGTACCAACCAGTTCCCCATTGAAAGGGTCCTTCAATGCTTCGGCACTGCTGCCTTTTGCAAAGCAAAGAATGATTCCAATAATATGGGTTGTGTTGCTGGCCAGATTACGGGCGGTCATGTTTGGAATATAGTGATACTTCTGAAGGACTTGCCTGACTTTTTCAACGGTTACGGCAGATACTTCTTTGGTGTTTCCGTGGATTACATTGGAAACAGTAGTCGGGCTTACGCCAATTATTTCCGCCATTTGTTTAATCGTCACCATCATAGCAAATTCCTTTCAACACTTTCAATAATACTTTTTTATAGTATAACGTATCTGCTGGGAAAAAACAAATCTTACCCACCTCTGTATGAAAGTGGGTCCGAAAGGTTCCAGCGGCGGAGGAACCAACCGGAAGAATGATCAGAGAAATAGGATCATTAATTTTAATGAACAATCATTTCTATTAATACAAACAATACAAAAAACAAAAAAACTTATGCGCAAAAGTATTGCAATTGAAGAGCAGATGATATATAATAGCACTATAAAATCAGTAAATATAAAAAACTTTTGCGGAAAAGCAATAATACCCCTGCCTTGCCGCTGTGCTGATTTTTTAATTTTGTTGGGAGGAAAAGGAGATGCTTAAACAATGAAAGGGAAAAAATTGTTGTCCATAGTGATGGCAGGCACGCTTTGTGCAACGGCACTGGCCGGATGCGGAAGTGATAACTCCAGCACTACATCGGCATCAAAAAATGTCAAACTCAGTATTTTCCAATTTAAAGTGGAGGCCAAAGATGCATTTCAGAAAGTGATTAATGCGTATGAACAGAAGCATCCGAATGTGAAGATAAACATGGAAACGGTCGGCGGCGGCTCCGACTATAATGCAGCCCTGAAAACGAAAATGCAGTCGGACCCGCCGACAATCTTTAATATTGGCGGCCCGCAGGATGTGAAAGACTGGAACAGCAAATTAGAGGACCTTTCCGATCAGAAGTGGATTTCGCATCTTCCGGCAGATTCTTTGATGGATGTAACGGACGGGAAAAAAGTGCTGGGGATGCCGTTTGATCTGGAAGGCTACGGTTTTGTCATTAACCGGAAAATGTTTGAGGATGCCGGTGTTTCTTATCAGTCCATGCTTACATACGATGGGATGAAAAAGGGGTTTGACACCCTCAAAGAAAAGATTGCCAAAGGGGAAATGAAAGCTAAATATCCACAGCTGGAAGCAGTGATGGCATATCCAGCCAAGGAAACTTGGGTAATTGGCGACCATGATGTCGGTCCTGCGCTCGCACAGGATTTTAAGAGCGCAAAGGAGGCTTTTCAAGCAAAGGAGCTGCCTTTAAAAGCGGCGAATGCATACAAACAGATGGTCGATTTTCAGGCCAGCTATACCAAGTATGCAAACGACAAGGGACAGTTGAACTCGATTGATTACAGCCCTTCTCTGGAAGGCGGTCTGGCAATTGAGCGCGTAGCCGCCATCCAGCAAGGCAATTGGATTGCCCCGTCCGTGGCGAATGTCGATAACAGCGTGCTGCAGAAACTGGACCTGCTGCCGTATCCGGTTCCGGGATTTTCGGATGGGCGCTGGCCGGTGGGAGTGCCGATGTATTGGGCAGTGAACAAAACCGCTGATGCGGAGCAAAAAGCAGCTGCCAAGGATTTCCTCAACTTTATGTATCAGTCGGATGAGGGCAAAAAAATCATCATCAATGACGCCAAGTTTGCAGTCGCGTTTGACAACTATGGAAGCCTCCAACCCTCGGATCCGCTGAACAAGCGTGTGATGCAGGCAGTTAAAGAGAAGAAAACGATGCCCGGCTGGGTCTATGCTGGGGCACCGGCAAGCTGGTCAGGAAAAGTTGCAGGCGCTCATGTACAGAAATATTTGAGTGGTCAGGAAAACTGGGATCAGGTTGTCAAGGCCTGCAAAGACCAGTGGAAGTCTATGCGTGCCTCCTAAGGATTTGCAACGGCTCCTGTGCCGAATGAATGCATTTCGATTCATTCGATAGTTTATGGGATAATGACGGAAAGGGGAATTCCCAATGCGGAAAAGCAAAGCAAGGTTTTGGCTGTTTCTGGCGCCTGCACTGGCTGCTTTTATATTGATTGTCCTGATTCCCACTCTGATGGGATTCTGGTATGCTTTTACAGACTGGAATGGAATTTCGGAAAATGCACGGTTTATTGGTGGGCAAAATTTCATAACGATTTTTCACGATTCGATTTTTCTGCATGCGTTTGGATTTACGGCGTTATTTGCCCTGCTTGCGGTTGTTTTAGTCAATGCCGTTGGCTTTGCTCTGGCAATGTTTGTGACCCAGAAATTCCCAGGCGCCACGGCCCTGCGAGGAATTTTCTTCATGCCAAACCTGATCGGCGGCCTGCTGTTAGGCTTTGCATGGCAGTTCATTTTCACTTCCATTTTTACGGCGATTGCAAAGGCGACCGGTTGGAATTTCTTGCAGGGATGGCTTTCAGACCCACAGACCGGTTTCTGGGGGCTTTTGATCCTGACCGTCTGGCAGCTTTCTGGTTACATGATGATCATTTATATTGCGCAGATCCAACAGATTCCCGATTCTATTTTGGAAGCAGCCCGCATGGATGGTGCTGGCGCCGGCAGTATGCTGGTACATATCACGCTGCCACTGATGATGCCGGCTTTTACAATCGGCCTGTTCATGACCATTTCCAATTCCTTTAAAATGTTTGACCAAAACTTGGCGTTGACGGCCGGCGGGCCGTACCGTTCCACGGAAATGCTTGCGCTGAATATTTATAACACAGCATTTTCGGAAAACCGTCTGGGTGTCGCGCAGGCAAAGGCAATTATTTTTTTAATTGTGGTGGCGGCAATCGGGATTACACAGTTGATTCTTACAAAGCGGAAGGAGGTTGAAATGTAATGGGAAATGAAGGAATTGTTTCGACAAAGACAGAAATGCATCGGAAAAACATGGTCAAAAAAACGGTGCTTGTGATTGTCGGGATTGCTCTCGGGTTACTGTTTTTGTTCCCAATTTTCATTCTGCTGCTAAATTCCTTTAAGAATCAGCGGGGAATTTTCCTAAATGTGCTGGGGCTTCCGGATGCAAAAACCTTTACGCCGGCGAATTATCCGCAGGCGTTTGAGGCACTGGATTATCTGCATTCTTTCATGAATTCACTGCTCATTACCGTGATTTCCACGGTGCTGATCCTGCTGGTTTCCGCGATGGCGGCATGGGTGCTGGTGCGTTATAAGACGAAAATGAGTTCGGCAATCTTCATTTTGTTTGCGGCTGCCATGCTGGTTCCCTTCCAGTGTGTGATGCTGCCTCTGATGAATTTGAGCAGTACCCTGCACATGGTAAACCGGCCTGGTTTGGTGGTAATGTACGTTGGCTTCGGTACCAGTATGTCCATCATCATGTTCCACGGATTCATCAAGAACATACCGGAGGAACTGGAAGAAGCGGCCACAATTGACGGCTGTAATTCCCTTCAGCTCTTTTTCATTATTGTGGTGCCGATGCTTAAAACCATTATGATTACCGTTGCAATTCTGAATGTCATGTGGATTTGGAATGACTATCTCCTACCGTCCCTTGTGATTAATAAGCCGGGATGGCAGACGATTCCATTAAAGACATATCTTTTCTTTGGGCAGTTCTCCAAGCGCTGGGATCTCGCATCAGCGGGACTGATACTTTGTGTTATCCCAATTGTGGTATTCTACCTTTTCTGCCAGAAGTATATTGTCAAAGGCGTTACAGACGGTGCTATTAAGTAAAATAAAAATCCAACTGCAGTAGACTGCAGCGGAGCCGGATGTGCGCTGTGCACGTCCGGCCCGTGTGCTTTAAGTCTTGCCAATCAATTCATATTTCGAGTTCAAAATATAGGAGGATAAAACTATGATAACACGCTATCAGTTTGGGCGGCCGCTGGAAACGGATGCTGTTGTAAAACAGCTGCCGATACGGCCGGGAAATACCCTGAAAATTCTTGCCGTGCAGGCAAATGGACAGAGCTTTTCTTATGCTTTAGATCAGACAGCCATCGTATATGGATTGGGGGAGACCGTACGCGGAATCAATAAACGCGGCTGGCTTTATCAGAGCAACTGTACCGATGATCCGCAGCATACGGAAGGAAAGCACTCCTTGTATGCGGCTGACAATTTTCTGCTGATTTCAGAAAAGCAGCGGGCATTCGGACTCTTTTTCGATTATCCGGGCAAACTGACATTTGACATCGGCTATACAGACCTTAACCGGATGAACATTTCAGCAGAAAATGCGGATTTAGACCTTTATGTGATAGACGGCAGCAATCCGGAAGACATCGTTCACCAGTTCCGACAGCTGATCGGAAGAAGCTATATTGCGCCGAAGTGGGCCTTTGGCTATGGGCAGAGCCGCTGGAGCTATTGTTCCGAGGACGAAGTGCGCGACGTTGTTCGGCAGCACCGTGTCAATCATATTCCGCTGGATATGGTTTATCTGGATATTGACTATATGGACCACTACAAAGATTTTACTACAAACATCCAGAAATTCCCCAATTTCGCTGATTTTGTGCAGGAAATGAAGCGGCAGAACATTCACTTAGTTCCCATTATTGACGCAGGTGTGAAGCAGGAAAAGGGCTATAGCGTCTGTGAGGAAGGGCTTCAAAAAGGCTATTTTTGTAAAAAGGAAGACGGTACGCCGTTTGTTGGTGCAGTCTGGCCTGGAAAAGCTTATTTTCCGGATTTCCTCAGGCCGGAGGTGCGGGATTGGTTTGGCGAGAAATATCGGTTCCTGTTGGATCAAGGCGTTGACGGATTTTGGAATGACATGAATGAGCCGGCAATTTTCTATTCTGAGGATGGCCTGAAAGCGATGCTTACAGAACTGGAAAAACTGAAAGGCCAGAATCTTGATATAGAAAAAGTAAATCGCTTCAAAGATCTGGTGCTGGGACTTGACAACAATCCAGAGGACTATCGAAGCTTTTATCAGGACTGTCATGGAAGGCACGTCCGCCACGATCAGGTACATAACCTTTATGGTTCCTATATGACACGTGCGGCGGGGGAAGCGTTTGACCGGCTGCGTCCGCAGGAACGCATTCTGCTGTTTTCCCGTTCTTCTTCCGTTGGGATGCATCGCTACGGTGGCATCTGGACTGGTGACAACTGTTCTTGGTGGAGTCATCTGCTGCTGGAAATCCAGATGATGCCGTCCCTCAGCATGTGCGGCTTTTTGTATTCCGGCGCGGATATTGGCGGTTTTAGCGGAGACACTACGCCGGATTTGCTGCTGCGCTGGTTTGCCTTCGGCATTTTCACACCGCTGATGCGAAACCACTCCGCAATGAACACCAGAAATCAGGAAACCTATCGTTTCCCGAAGGAACTCTCTGTATTCAAGAACTTAATCGGCATTCGGTATGCCCTGTTGCCCTATCTGTACAGCGAGTATATGAAAGCTGCGCTGCAGGATGGTATGTATTTTAAGCCGCTGGCGTTTGCTTATCCGGGAGATGAGGCTGCGGCTCAGGTTCAGGATCAGCTGCTTTTGGGGAATGAACTGATGGTGGCACCGGTCTATCAGCAGAATGCTTCCGGCAGGATGGTTTATCTTCCGGAGCCAATGAAGATGATTCGGATGCATTCGGCGGGGGAACTGCAGACAAAAAATATGGAAAAGGGATTCCACTTTATTCCTGTTGCGTTGGATGAGATTGTCTTTTTCCTTCGCCCCAATTGTGTTATCCCACTTTCCACGGGAGGAGAAAGTGTGCCAGAGGTGGATTTTTCTAACTTGCTTTTGCTGGCCAATGTGCAAACGGAAGCTTCCTATTCGTATTACAGTGATGACGGATACGAAAAAGACTATGACAATCCTGCACATTATGCAACCATTTGCACAGATGCGAAAGGTAATTTGTCCGTTAATGGAAGTCTGCCGTTACATGTAAAATTTTGGTGAATAAGAGGGGCTGTGAACTTTTCGTTCACAGCCCCATTGACAACATTTCAACCTTTACTGAAAATCGTGATTATCTTTTTCTTCTTTCTGCAGGCCGTTTGGCTTTTTGTTTTCAGGCTTTGGAATGGTATAAAGATCTGTAAAAGATTCAGCTTCAGATTCCTTGCAGCGATTCCACAAGAAAAGACGTTAATTGTGCATTTTCTTCCATCATTTTTTCATTTATCTTTTTAACTGGTTTGTTAAATGAAAATACGATTGCTGCATAAAGACCTAAAATAATTACTGTGATACCGAAAAGTCTGGCATTTTCAATGCAGAGCATAACCCCTCCGGCAATCGCCATGAGTGTATCAATCATAATGGTCAAGGCAGCACTGGAAATAGTGTCACGAATTTTGGAAGCATCGACAAAACGAGAAATAATTTCTCCAATTTTACGGGTGCCAAAAAAATTCATGGGTAATTTCATTAGGTGTTGGTAAAAGCCGAGAATTAAGGGAATATCAATACGTTGACTAAGATACAGCATCAGTTGTGAGCGAAACGCACTGAGAATTGTCTTGAAAATATAAAGTACAATAATACCAATGGATATGACGATAAGTGTTTGCTTTAAATCGTTTGGCAAAATGGTATCCATTAGGAGCTGGAAGTAAAACGATGTTAATATGCCTAACACCGTAATTAGTAAAGAAGCAACAAAAATATTTGCAAGCAGTTTCTTTTGTGGCTTCAATAAATATAAAAAGCGGGTAAAAGTTCCTTTTGTGTCGTCTCCCTTTTCAAAATTCACATCAGGGACCATGAATATGAGAATGCCCGTCCATTCTTTGAGAAACTCCTCTGGAGACATTTTCACAATTCCTTTGGCTGGATCAGCAATTATCATTTGCTTTTTTGTGATCTTATGAATTACCACAAAATGCAGCAGCTTACCGTCCACCACAACGTGCGCAATGCAAGGTAGGGGAAACTCTGAGGACAGTGCATCCGCCGTGCCCTTTACAGCTTTTGCAGTAAAACCTAATCTTTCCGCGGCCTTTATCATTCCCAAAACATTAGTGCCTTGTTTATCGGTTCCAGCTACTTCCCGTATTTTTGCTATGGAAGTTTTTCGACCGTACTGTTTGGAGATTGTGGCGAGGCACGCAGCGCCGCAGTCTGTAATATCTTGTTGTTTTACGCAATAATACTTCATATTGTTCCCTTGACCTGAACCCCAAAAACTGAACCAATGGAAAAGTTAGTCGCAATATGATAAAATGCAAATGGAGTGATTAACATGAAG
>ENA-UOOE01001347-UOOE01001347.1-fermentation-metagenome-genome-assembly--contig:-NODE-1347-length-21038-cov-22.748654_pt1 | contig 21038 bp, 21 predicted proteins | sample MGYA00245776_ERZ724021 | MGnify/ENA primary metagenome ERZ724021 (study PRJEB28704, sample SAMN03018321) | fermentation metagenome | biome: anthropogenic terrestrial biome; feature: soil... | reverse complement strand
AAAAAAACACCGTAAAGCCACAACAGAAGCTTTACGGTGCTTTGCCTTTACCCGAAAGGCAGTAAGGGAAACATATGGAATTAACAACATATGGATTTGTGTGGTGGGCCATCAAGGACTCGAACCTTGGACCGACCGGTTATGAGCCGGTTGCTCTAACCAACTGAGCTAATGGCCCGCAAGACTGTGTTTTCACAGTGCTTTGCTATTATAGCATACTGTTTTAAAAAATGCAATCCTTTGCCGCAAAAAAATCTAAAAAAAACGCGCGCGGTTATTTGCGGGGGGGCTATTTACTTCACCGTCATATAATGGTATATTAAAATATACATATAATATGTAAACAGCCGTATGTAAATTATGTGAAAGCTGGTTTTTTTATGAAAAATATAATGGAAGACATAGTTGCGGAAAAGCTCGACGAAGTCATAGGCACCCTCGGCTGCTGCACGTGCGAGCAGTGCCGCTCAGACATCATCTCTTACGCGCTCAACCGCCTTAAGCCGAAGTACGCCAACACCGAGCTGGGCGCGGCGCTCGCCAAGGTGGACACACTGTCGCACCAGTTTGAGGTTGACGTCTTAACGGCCATTTACGACGGCGCCGAAACAGTCAGCAAAAACCCGCGCCACGCCAAAGCTTAGCCCGTGCCGCCCTGCCACAGCTTTTTCACTATGCCGGTGAGAAAGTCCGTCTGCACGGCGAGCGTCCTGCGGCTGCTAAGCACCCTGCCCGACGAAACGGCGCTGCAGTACAAAAACATAAGCGGCATTACCGTGCCGGCGTCTATGCCGGACTCCCTTGAGATGCTCTCGCCCTGTGTGTACATCCAGTTTATAAAGTCGTCTATAATCGGCCTGCACATACGGCTGTAGAGCGGGTTCGCCAGCACCTGGCACACAAACGCGCAGTGCTCGGACTCGCTTTCGCTGTACTGCAAAACAAAGGCGAGCCTTTCGTCAAGCGGGCGGGACGCGTCCGTAACCACCTGTGAAAGCTCACCCTCAACCATGCTGAAAAGCTGGCGCACGCACTCGACTACAATGTCATCCTTATTTTTGAAGTACTGGTAAATAGAGGCTTCATTTATGTTGGCCGCGCCCGCGAGTTTCTTTATAGATGTTTTATCTATTCCGTTTTCAGTAAACGCCCGTGTAAAGTCTTTGGTGTAACGTTTCTTACGTTCCTCACGCTGCACAAAAAGCCCTCCCTTGTTATTTCTGCGCTTTAAACAGTATTTTATACTGATTATAGTATTATTTTACTGTGTTTTATATATAATAAAGAATTTTTATTATATTTCTAAATTATTTTAGCGTATTACTGATTTTTCTTGTATTTTAAAATCTTACTATTTTATTAAGAATAAACCGTAACTAAAGCAGCCCCGCAAAGCTCTCACCGGCGGCACAGTATTGCTTAGCCGCCCAGCTTTACGGGGCTGTTTTCGTTTGTACAGGGGCAGGGGGGCTACACTCCGGCCACGGCGTCCGCGGCTTCTGCGAGCCACGGCGCGGCTATGCCCTCGGCATTGCCGGCGTCGCACGCGGCGGCGGCCTGCGGGTCAAGCGGGCACCTTGCCAAAACCTTAAGGCCAAAGCGGCCGGCGGTTTCGTCGAGGTGGCTCTCGCCGAAAAGCTTGATTTTTTCGCCGCACTTCGGGCACGAAACGTAGCTCATGTTTTCGACCATGCCCAAAACGGGTACGTTCATCATGTTGGCCATATTGACGGCCTTTGCGACTATCATCGAAACAAGCTCCTGCGGCGACGTCACTATGACTATGCCGTCAAGCGGTATGGACTGAAACACCGTCAGCGCCACGTCGCCCGTGCCGGGGGGCATGTCTACGAACATGAAGTCCACGTCCTGCCATATGACGTCAGTCCAAAACTGCTTTACCGTGTTGGCTATGAGCGGGCCGCGCCAAACTACCGGCGCGGTTTCGTCCTCTAAAAGCAGGTTAACCGACATAACGTCTATGCCCGTCTTTGTTTTAACCGGAAGGATGCCGTCGCTGCTGCCGCGCGCCATACCGTGCAGGCCGAAAACCTTAGGTATGGAGGGGCCTGTCACGTCGGCGTCAAGCACCGCCGTGTGCAGGCCGCGCCGGTTTAACAGTACCGCCAAAAGCGACGTGACAAAGCTTTTGCCCACGCCGCCCTTGCCGCTTACAACGCCTATCACTTTTTTAATGCTGCTGAGCCTGTTCGGCTTTTCAACAAAGCCGGCCGGGCTTTTTCCGCGCGACGGGCAGTCCTCGCCGCACGCGCCGCAGTTATGGTTGCAGGTTTCCTCGCTCAAAGTAAATTCCCCTTTTCATATATTAAGGCTGTTTCATATATGGCATATGCCTGAAATCCGTATTTTTGCATTTTAACATACCGGCACGGAAAAATCAAGCTCCGGAAGTTGTATTTATAACATATACCCAATAATTAAAATTCCATTTTTATGCTGCGCAAAAATAAATTAGACAGTACGGTGTTGGCGTCCTGCCCGCCGTTTATCACGTCGTTTACAGCTTTGCAGATGGGCAGGTCGGCGTTGTAGCGTTCGCCCAAAACAAGCATGGCCGAGGTGGTCGCCACGCCCTCGGCAAGCTGGCCGTACGGCTCGCGCCTGACGAACATCTCGCCGAAGCGCCTGTTGTGGCTGAACGGCGAAAAGACCGTCGCCTCGTAGTCGCCGAGGTGCGCAAGGCCGTAGGCGGTTATCTCCTGCCCGCCCATAGCCTTTATCAGGCGGGCTATCTCACGCGTGCCGCGCGACATGAGCGCGCCCTTAAGGGCTGTTTTGCCGAGGCCGTCGAGCATGCCCGCCGCTATGCCTATAACGTTTTTTGAGGCGGCGCCGACTTCGTTGCCCAAAAGGTCGCTGCCGTAGTAAAAGCGTATGAGGCCGCTCGAAAAGGCGTCTACGAGGTGCTTTTTTACTTCCATGCTTTTGCTGTCTATTACCATGCAGTTAGGTATGCCGCGTGTGAAGTCCTGCACGTGGCCCGGCCCCACCCACACGGCTACGGGCGTTTGGGGCTTGTACTCCTCAAACACCTGCGTAAGCCGCCTGCCGGTGCCGGCCTCTATGCCCTTCATGCACAGCACGGCCGTCTTGCCGGTAAGGTCGAGCGGCGACAGCTGGCGCATAAGCCCGCGGAAGCTCTGCGCCCCCACGGAAATGACAACTGTTTGTGCAGGCTCTAACGCGCTTTTAAGGCCGGACGTGATATTTATTTTTTCGTCAAGCGTAACAAGGCCGTTTGAACGGCTTTTTTTAAGTTCCCCAAGCTTAGCCGAGCTTTCCCGCCCGTAAAGCGTTACGCTGTGCCCCAGGCCGTTAAGGTACCACGCCAAAAAGCTGCCCCACCTGCCGCAGCCGATAACGCAAACGTTCAACGCGCCGCCTCCTTTATATCTGTTTTATTTATATATATTACATTGAATACAAAAGCTTAATAATCGCAGCGGGAAGTAAACCGCATTTACAAGTTTAAGTTTCCCGCGGCTCCGGCAGTATATCCGCGGGCGCGCAAAAAGAAAAGGCGCCGCGGCTTTTGCGTGGCGCCTTTTAAAAGCACGGGTCATATGGAGTTGCCGACCTCGATGCTTATCTCGTCGAACTTTGCGGTAAGGTCCTTCACGCCGAGCTTTGCCTTTTGCTCACCGCACACGTCCAGCACGGCGGCGCCCTTGTGCATCATTATGAGACGGTCGCCGAACCCGACGGCAAAGCGCAGGTTGTGCGTCACCATGACGGTCGTCACCCGCTTTTCTTCAACGAAGCGCCGCGTAAGCTCCATGACTGTTTCGCTTGACTTAGGGTCGAGCGCGGCCGTGTGCTCGTCGAGTATGAGCAGCTTTATGGGCGACATGGCGCATATGAGCAGCGCGAGCGCCTGCCGCTGCCCGCCCGACAGGCTCGCGACAGGTACCGTAAGCCTGTCTTCAAGGCCCATCTTAAGCATTTCGAGCTGTGTACGGTAGTAATCCGTCCTGCGGCGGTTAACGCCCCTGCCGAGGCCGAACTTGCCGCCCTTGTTGTCCGCAAGCGACATATTCTCCAAAACGGTGAGCTTAGGGCACGTGCCGGCGGCCGGATCTTGGAAAACGCGGCCGATAAAGGCGGAGCGCCTGTACTCAGGCAGCGCTGTGATGTCGCTGCCGTCAATAAAGACTGCGCCGCCGTCAACCGGTATGCTGCCGCATAAAAGGTTAAGCATGGTTGTTTTTCCGGAACCGTTGCTGCCTACTACCGCGACAAACGAGCCTTTCCGCACTGAAAGGCTGAAGTCGGTAAAAAGCACGGACTCGTTTACCGAGCCTTTGTTAAAGGTCTTATAGATATGGCGCATCTCCACAAACGAGGACTCGGATTTTTCAGATTCAGTTTTTTGCGGCATGGTGTTCCTTCCTCCCTCCGGCAAGCGATGCCACGCGGTTAGCCAAAAGCGCTACGGTAAACAGCACCGCCATAAGGAGCTTCATGTAATTTGCCGGCAGGCCGAGCTGCAAAGCCACCATCAGGCACGCTTTGTAGACAATAGCCCCCAAAATGACCGCAAGCGTAGGCTTAACGTGCTTAAACCGTGAAAAAATATTAATGCCGATTATAACGGAGGCAAGGCCCATTACAACCATGCCCGTGCCGCTCGTAACGTCCGCGGACTCCGACTGCTGGCTGAGTACGCACCCCGCCAAAGCCGTAAAGGCGTTGCCTATCATAAGGCCGAGTATCTTCATGTTGCCCGGGTCTTTTCCAAGTGAAACAACATACTGCTGGTTGTCTCCGGAAGCGCGCAGCAGCAGGCCGGACTTAGTTTTTAAATATATATCGGTAATAAACTTTATAAGCATGCAGAACAGGAACACGACTATAAGGTTGCGCAGCTGGAACATTGACTGCGGCATGAGCGCCGCCGGCCCTGACGTAAAGACGGTCGGTTTGTTGTAGTAAGCCAAAATGGAACTGCCGCCTACTATGACAAGGTTTATGCTCCAAAGGCCTGTCATAACAAGTATGCCCGACAGAAGGTCGGTAATGTGGAGCTTTACGTGCAGAAGCCCCGTCACCCCGCCCGCCGCTGCGCCGCACAGCATGGACGCTATGCATGCCAAAAACGGGTTTGCGCCGCGTGATATAAGCGCGGCGGCAACGCACGCCCCCAAAGGGAACGTGCCGTCTACCGAAAGGTCCGGAAAATTAAGCACCTGGTATGTCACGTACACCCCTATGGCCATTATGCCGTATATAAAGCCGTCCTGGAGTACGCTTACAATAAGCCCGAGAACAATATCCATATCAAAAATACACAGCTTTCTTTATTTCGATACCGCCTGCGCATCCGAGTACTCCGCCGGCAGAGTCATGCCGAACTTTTTAAGCAGCTCGGCGTTGTACACCGGTTTTCCCTCGCTTACGGTATAGACCTTTGTATCCGCTGCCTTAGCCTCTCCCTTAAGGATTTTAGCGGCCATCTTACCTGTTTCTTCACCGAGTGAAACATAGTCTATGCTGACGGAAGCAACACAGCCGTTTTTGACCTGCTCCACCTCAGAACCGAAGACGGGGATGTTGGCGCCGTTGGCGGCGTTTAGCAGCGTAGACAGGTTATTTACAACGTTATTGTCAGTGAAATTGTTTATGCAGTCTACCTTTTTAGAAACGAGGGCCGCCGCGCCGCTCGCGACTTCAGAGGCGTTTGTAATGCCGTTGCTGACTACCTCAAAGTTATACTTAGGCGCAAGGCTCTCGAGTATTTTTAAATGGAAAAGGGAGTTAGGCTCGCTTGTCGTGTACAAAACGCCGATCTTCTTAGCACTTGGCATAAGCGCGCGTATCAGTTTGAGCTGGCTTTCAAGCGGCAGCACGTCCGCGCTGCCCGTGCAGTTGTAGCCCGGTTTGTCGAGCGACTTTACAAGTTCGGCCGAAACAGGGTCGGAAACCGCTGTAAATACTACCGGAATATCAGTGTTTTTAGCCATGCTGTAAGCGGACATTGCCGCAGGGGTGGCTATGGCGGCTATCATGTCATATTTTTTCGATACCATTGTTTTAGCCATCATGTTGGCGTTGGAACCGTCCGCCTGGGAATTTTCAAGGTCAATTTTCAGGTTTTTGCCTTCTGTAAAGCCGGACTCCTCGAGGCCCTTTTTAAACCCGGTGTAGCAGTCGTTAAGGGAAGGATGCGTCGCGTACTGTATGACGCCTACGGTGACTGTCTTTTCACCGCTTACATTAGATGACTGCCCCGACGATGCGCCCGACGAAGAACATGCGCAGAACATGCTTACCAGCGAAAATGCCGCAGCGGCGGCTGTTATTTTTTTAAATACCTTTTTCATTAATAATACCCCTTTCGAAAGTGTGTGTAACCGGCCGTGTTTCCATATAACATATTACTTGGCTTTCGCCAGCCGCGTTTCATAAACATCACCCTTTCCCGCAGGCATTCCGCAAAAAAACAAAAAAACTCCTGTCCCAACAAAGGGACAGGAGAATCATAATCCTGCGGTACCACCCAACTTGGCGTAAAACGCCCGCTCATTGCATGTACATAAATACACTCTTTTTGGTAACGGGTAAAGACCCCGTCGGAAACTACTCGGCGCTGAGCTTTTCATTCCGCCCTCGTAAGCCCATTCACCCGAAGCACTTCACCGCTTCACACCAAACGCGGCTCTCTTAATCCATGCCGTTACGGGTTACTCTCCTTACTCACAGGTTTAAGATATTAAATGTATTATATGACAAGGTATGGCATTTGTCAAGGCAAAAATATTATTTTTACATCTTTTTATATGCGCAATGCGCATTGCCGTCAGTCAAGGAAATCCTTCAGTTTTTTACTCCTGCTCGGGTGGCGGAGCTTGCGCAGCGCTTTTGCTTCAATCTGCCTTATGCGCTCGCGCGTTACGTTGAACTCCTTGCCTACTTCTTCAAGCGTACGCGAGCGTCCGTCGTTAAGCCCAAAACGCAGGCAGAGCACTTTTTCCTCACGCGGGGTAAGCGTATCCAAAACGTCGGAAAGCTGCTCCTTTAAAAGAGTATGCGAAGCTGCGTCGGCAGGCGCCGGCGCGTCGTCGTCAGGTATGAAGTCGCCGAGGTGGCTGTCTTCCTCTTCGCCTATAGGCGTTTCAAGCGACACGGGTTCCTGGGCTACGCGCATTATCTCGCGCACTTTTTCGACGGGCATGTCCAGCTCCTCCGAAATCTCGTCGGCCGTCGGCTCGTGGCCGCTGCTGTGAAGAAGCTGCGACGAAACTTTTTTTACCTTATTTATGGTTTCCACCATATGGACGGGAATACGTATGGTCCTCGCTTGGTCGGCTATGGCGCGCGTTATCGCCTGGCGTATCCACCATGTGGCGTATGTCGAGAACTTAAAGCCCTTAGTATAGTCGAACTTTTCCACAGCTTTTATCAGGCCGAGGTTCCCCTCCTGTATAAGGTCTAAAAACTGCATGCCGCGGCCGAGGTAGCGTTTCGCTATGCTTACGACAAGCCTGAGGTTAGCTTCAGAAAGGCGCTTTTTGGCGGCTTCGTCGCCGTTTGAAATGCGTATGGCAAGGTCTATCTCCTCCTCAGGCGTCAGCAGAGGCACACGGCCTATTTCCTTAAGGTAAACCTTTACGGGGTCGTCTATGGAAATGCCTTCCGTACTAAGGGCCGAGTCTACGTCGGTTTCTTTGTCTTCCTGCATATCGATGTTTATGTCGGTAAAAGTGTCGTCGCCAAAGTCCTCGACTATTTCGACGCCTTGGTTTTCAAGGGTATCGTAAAATTTTTCTATCTGCTCAGGGTCAAACTCCAGTTCGCCCAAAGCATCCAGTATCTCTTTTGTCGTAAGCTGCCCTTTGCTTTTGCCTTGCTCGAGCAAGTCCTTTATAACCGTTTTTTTGTCCTGTTCCGGCATATTGCTTCCCCCTATTTCTTTTGCCGCCTGAGTTCATCGAGATAATTTTTTATTTCCCGCGGCTGCGCAGCATCCGCAGCCAATAATTTTTTCTTTTCATGTTCTTCATTTAAAATTTCTATATATTTACGTACGTCGCTTTCATTATATGAAATACCCGATAAATTCTGCAGCATCCGCGCGACGGACGACATTTCATCCTGGCTGAACATTTCCGCGAGGCCCGTTATGCCCACAGGCAGTCCGTTTTCAGCAAGCTGCATGAGCGCCTGGTACACGCGCCTGTCAAACTGCGTTACAAACTGGCCGGGAGTAAGCATTTCTCCGATTTCCTTAGCGTTCTCCGGGTATTTAATAATATACGCGATAATTGCCTCTTCCGCGCCCGCGGCACGTAAATATCGTGATTTTTCCGGGTTTACCCTGTCTTTCAGCCCCGCGCTCTTTACGCGGAACGCTTTAAATTCCTTTTTACGTTCTTTTTTACTGTCAATCCGTCCATGCTTGTTTACCTGCGCCATGACCGTTTCGGTCTTTATGCCGGTTTCCGCCGCAAGCTTCCCCGCGTAAATCTCGCGCTCCATGGCGTTATCCACACCGGCTAAAACGGCAACCGCTTCGTTAAGGTATCCGACGCGCCCCTGGGCGCTGCCCGCGTCATACTTAAGCTTTGCTTTTCCGAGCCTGTACTCCACGTCGTTGCCGGACGCGTTAAGCATTTGCTTAAACTTTGCCGGACCATATGTTTTTATGTACTCGTCAGGGTCTTTTCCGCCTGATATTGTAAGCACCTTTACACTAAGCCCCGCCTCGCGCAAAATCGGTATTGCCCTCGACGCGGCTTTCTGCCCCGCCTCGTCAGAGTCATACGAAACGACTACCTCTTTTGCGTACTTAGACATAAGCCTTGCCTGCGAAGGCGTAAGCGCCGTTCCGAGTGTAGCCACCGCATCCGTAAAGCCTGCCTGATGCATGGAAATGGCGTCCATGTAGCCCTCGCATAAAATAAGACGCCTGCCGCCGTTTGACTTTTTGGCAAAGTTAAGCGCGAAAAGCATGCTGCCTTTGTTAAAAACCGGCGTCTCGGACGTGTTAAGGTACTTTGGCTCGCCGCTGCCGAGCGTCCTGCCGCCGAAGGCAGCCACGTTGCCCCTTAGGTCAATTATAGGAAACATCACACGGCTGAAGAAGCGGTCGACGGCCCTGCCGCTTCTGCTTTTAAACGCAACGTTCGCCATAATCATTTCTTCCTGTGTAAAGCCTTTGCCCGCAAGGTAATCTACAAGGGCGAACCTTCCCGGCGGCGAAAAGCCAAGGCCGAAGCGGCGCACCGTTTCAGGCTTAAGCGCCCTTTTTTGAAGGTACCCGCGTCCGTCGGCGCCGGCGTCAGAATTAAGCACCGAATAGTAGTACCTTGCGGTTTCCCTGTTAACCTGCAAAATACGTGTCCTTAGTTTTGCCATGCCGTCGTCGGCATAAGTTTCAGGCATTGCAAGGCCCGCGTGCTTGGCAAGGAAAGCGACGGCTTCCATATAGTCGAGGTTTTCAATGCGCTTTATAAACGTTATTACGTCGCCGCCTGCGCCGCAGCCGAAACAGTAAAAATAACCTTCGTCGGGATGTACGTGGAACGACGGAGTTTTTTCGCTGTGAAACGGGCAAAGGCCCACGTAGTCCCTTCCGCTGCGCTTTAAGCCGACATACTCCGATACAATCTCCCCTATATCGCTTCTGTCTTTAAGTTCCTGTATAAAAGCGTCAGGAAGCCGCATTTTTTCCACCTCCCTAACATGCGGGCCTGCCTTGCGTCAAAGCTTCCATGCGTCCGGCACGTATATTTTTTTGAAAAGCTCCACCGCGAAGTGGTCTGTCATGCCAGCTATGTAGTCGCACACAGCCCGCTCACCGCCGTCGTCCGCGGCTATGGCAGCCATATCGGCAGGAAGGTTGCCGGGCTTAAGCAGATAGTCGAAAAGCGCCTCCATAAGGTTAGGCACCTTGCTCTCTTCCGATTTTGCATATGGGTTTTTATAAACGCTGCTGTTCATAAAGCCGGCAAGCTTTTCAAACGCTTCGTTTATATCTTCCGAAAGGCATATGGAGTTCTCCGTGCTGTTCTCTACTGCCGATACGACAAGGGTATTTATCCTTTTCGACTTGCTGTGCCCTAAAATATCCGTTATATCCGCCGGTATGTCGCTTTCCTTTATTACCCCTGCCCTTTCGGCATCGTCGATATCGTGGTTTATGTAGGCTATCCGGTCGGCAAGCCTGACTATGCGCCCTTCAAGGGTCTCGGCTTCTTTGCCTTCGGTATGGCAGGCTATGCCGTTGCGCACTTCAAACGTAAGGTTAAGCCCCTGCCCGTTTTTTTCGAGCTTGTCCACTACGCGCACGCTCTGCCTGTAATGTTTGAAGCCCCCGTGCCCTTTCATTATCCCGTCAAGCGCGCGTTCGCCCGCATGCCCAAACGGCGTATGCCCAAGGTCGTGCCCAAGCGCGACGGCCTCGGTAAGGTCCTCGTTAAGGCGCAGCGCGCGGGCTATGGTGCGCGCTATCTGTGAAACCTCAAGCGTGTGTGTGAGCCGCGTCCTGTAATGGTCGCCTTCAGGCGAAAGGAAAACCTGTGTTTTATGCTTTAGGCGCCTGAAAGCCTTTGAGTGGATTATCCTGTCCCTGTCGCGCTGGTAGTCTGTCCTTATGCCGCACTTTTCCTCAGGGTGCCTGCGCCCTTTTGTGTTTTCAGATAAAGCTGCATACGGACTTAAGATCTGTTTTTCAAAATACTCCGTGCGTTCCCTTATTGTCATGGCAAACAACCCTCGCTATAAAAAGCAGCCGTCGTACACAATACTGTCCTTTTTATAGTTATATACGCATAAGCACACGCTATCACCTTGCAAAATATAAAAAAATCAGCGATTTTAATAAAATTTTTTTCAGTTTAAAGGTATAATATCGAAAGTTGATACCCGTATGCGAAAAAAAGCCCGCGGTTTTACTGCTTTCCTGGGCAGAAACCCTCTTTCAGCACTGAAGCGCTGCGCTGCCCTCCGGTCATATCGGCAAGTTTTTTTTGGAATTCCTGAAACATTACGGACTTTATATGGAATTTTACCGTTACCTTGTCGGTGTAGACGGTGCCGTCCTCCTGCGCGCCGCATGACAGTATAAGCCTTGATACCGTTTTATACTCTCCGTAGGAGCAATGGGTTTGCGCAAAAATACACGGCTCCATCGTTATTATGCCTGCCTTGCTTAAGGCGTCCGAGGCCGCGCGCGAGTAAGCGCGTATCAGCCCGCCTGCCCCAAGCAGCACGCCTCCGAAGTAGCGCGTAACCACTACCGCCGCGTTTACGGCGCCGGACTTTATTACGGCGTTAAGCACAGGAACGCCGCCCGTACCCTGCGGCTCGCCGTCGTCTGAGCATTTCTGCGCGCCGCCCAAAGTGCGGTATGCAAAGACGTTATGCTTTGCGTCAAAGTGTTCCGCGCGCACAGAGCGTATGAACTTCTCCGCTTCGTCAGGCGTTTCAACTGGCTTTGCCGAGGATATGAACTTAGAACGTTTTACGGTGAACTCAGAGCGTGACTCACGGCCTATGGTCTTGTACTCTTCCACGGCTAAGTCCCCCTTTAGAGTTATATGCCGCCGGTTAATCCGGCCGCGAAAAAGAAAAGCGGCACGTAAAAAGTGCCGCAATAAATCCGCAGGATATTATTTTGTCATACCGTAACGTTTTTTGAACATTTCCACGCGCCCGCCGGAGTCAACCAGCTTCTGCTTACCGGTAAAAAACGGATGGCACTTTGAGCAGATTTCAACGTGGATGTCCTGCTTTGTCGACCTTGTATGAATCACATTGCCGCAGGCGCACGTAATGGTAGCGTCCTTGTACTGCGGATGTATTTTTTCCTTCATTTCAATCACCTCTCGTACGGATAATCTCATTCTGACATACAATGCATTTGATTATACCATAAAATAAATCCGATTTCAAGTCTCCGTGCTTACATTTAACGGTTTTAATCAGTCAGCAGGAAAAAATTTGTCATGGATAGCGGAAACCGCCTTGTCGGCGTCTTTAATGTCGATAAGGACAGAGATTTTAATTTCGCTCGTGGAAATCATTTTAATATTTATATCTTTTTCATACAGAGCTTCAAACATTTTAGTCGCGGTCCCCGGGTGGGTTTCCATACCGGCGCCGACTATGGAAATCTTCGCCACGTTTTCATCGTAAACAAGCTTCGTAGCCCCTATGGAAGGCAAGAAAGAGTCGATGGTTTCAAGTGCATCCTTAAGGTTTGAACGCGCAACGGTAAAACTTATGTCTTTCGTGCCGTTGCGTCCGACAGACTGCAGGATGATATCCACGTTTATATTTTTCGCTGAAATCCGTGAAAACACCTTAAACGCAAGCCCCGGGCGGTCCGGAACACCTATTATAGAGATACGCGCGACGTCTTCGTCCTTTGCGACGCCGCTTATGAACAATTTTTCCACTTTACCTGCCTCCTTAACGATAGTACCGGGTTTTTTAGTCATACTTGAGAGTACCTCAAGCTCAACGCCGTACTCCTTTGCTATTTCCACAGAACGGTTATTAAGTACCTGGGCTCCGAGGGAAGCGAGCTCAAGCATCTCATCATACGAAATGACGTCCAGCTTTCTCGCATGCTTTACTTTACGCGGGTCCGCGGTATAAACGCCGTCAACATCCGTGTATATCTGGCACAGGTCGGCCTTCATGGCAACTGCCACCGCGACGGCGCTTGTGTCGGAGCCTCCGCGGCCCAAAGTCGTAACGTCGTCGTATTTGTTTATGCCCTGGAACCCCGCCAAAATGACTATATGCTTTTTGTCGAGTTCCTTTTGTATGCGCTCAGGCTCCACCCGTTTTATACGCGCCTTGCCGTAGTCGGAGCTTGTTACAAAGCCCGCCTGCCACCCAAGCAGCGAAACCACCGGGCAGCCGAGCTTTTCAATAGCCATGGCTAAAAGCGAAGCCGACATCTGCTCGCCCGCCGTCAGAAGCACGTCCATTTCACGCTTTGAAGGGTCTGCATTGATTTCACGCGCTTTCTCAAGCAGGTCGTCCGTTGTGTCGCCCTGGGCAGAGACAACGGCAATGACGCTGTTTCCCTTTGCATAAGTTTTTGTTATGATTTCGGCAACGTTGAACACGTGTTCCCTGTCCGCAACTGAAGTACCGCCGAATTTTTGGACGATAAGGCTCATATGGTTATGCCCTCCCAAATTAATAAAGCATTGTAGGTATCTTTTTATATGCATATTTTAAAGGTTTATTTAACTCTTAGCCGTCATTGCACGGATAAGCCGCATAAAGCCGCGCGTTACTGCGGAAGTATGGCCGCACCCTGCGAATCCGTACTTAAAATTTCAATGCGCCACCCGTTCGCGCCCTTGCTTTTAAGCCTGCCGGGGGCGTACTTTGAAAACAGCCCGGCGTCTTCGGCTTTGATAAGTGAAACCACTGTAGGCCCAGCGCCGCTTATATATGTGCCGAGGGAACCCATCTCATAGCTTATCCTGAAAACGTCGTCGAGGTTTTTTATAAGCCCCGAACGGTACGGCTGGTGTATCTTGTCCTGAACCGCGACGCGCAGGTTTTCAAGCCTGCCCGAAAACAGCGATGCAACCATAAGCGCCGAACGCGAAAGGTTGTAAACCGCGTCCGCCCTCGGGTACTGCTGCGGCAGGACCGAACGGGCTTTTTCCGTTTTAAGCTCGAAAGGCGGTATGAACAGCGCAAACCTTATTTTATCCGAAACAGGCACGCTTACACTGTAAACGCTTTTGTTTTCAATAGCTGAAGCCGCGAGCCCGCCCTCTATGGCCGGGGTTGTGTTGTCGGGGTGGCCCTCTATCTCGGCCGCAAGGTTTATAAGGTCATGCCGCGTAAGCGGCCTGCCAAGGAACCTGTTTGCGCCGAGTATACCCGCCACTATGCACGCCGAACTGCTCCCGAGGCCGCGTGCCATGGGTATATTGTTAAGCTGCACTATCTTAAGGCCTTTAAGCGTGCGTCCGCACTTTTCGTAGAGGCATTTCGCGGCGGAAAAAATCAGGTTGCTTTCGTCAGTCGGTACTTTTACATTGTCTTTGCTTGAAATCTCCAAAGTGTCCGACTCTTCCATCCAAACCTCGTTGTAAAGTGTGAGAGCTATGCCGAGCGAATCGAATCCGGAGCCTAAATTCGCGCTCGTGGCCGGAACTTTTATATGAACCATTTTAAACCTACCTCAAATCAAATTCATAAATCACTTATGCGGATCTCATTTACAGTTTTTATGCCTAACCCAGCCAAGGCCTTGATTTTATCGTCTATATCCTTTTCCTTCATCGGTTTTGTTACAAACGCAATCTCGCCTTTTTCCGCATCTTTTCTTGAAAGGCGTTCCACGCTGCCGAAGCAGTTCGCAATGTTTTTAAACGCAAGCGCGTCGTCGTCTGTCTCCGCGCGTATGTACATTGCTACTTCATTCTGCTTATAGTCTTCGACATAGTCTTTGTCGCCGTCGCTCCAAAACAGGTACTTACGCGTTTTAAGATGTTTCGCACAGTCTATCACATCAGCCACAACGGCGCTCGCCGTCGGATACTTTCCCGCGCCGCGGCCGTAAAAAACGACGTCGCCCGCAGAGTCGCCGCGTACGAGTATGCCGTTAAAAACGTCGTCTATGTTTGCAAGCTGGCTTTCGCATGGCAGGAACATCGGGCACACGATTATCTGCAGCTTACCGTTTTCAAGCTTGCGTACCTGGCCTATGAGCTTTATGACGCCGCCCCACGCTGAAGCATACTCCACGTCTTTAAGCGTTATATGCTCTATGCCCTCAGTATGCACCTGCTCAGGGTAGACGTGCCTGCCGTACGCAAGCGAAGCCAAAATGCATATTTTGCGGCACGCATCGTAGCCCTTGATGTCAGCGTCAGGGTTGCGTTCCGCATAGCCGAGTTTTTGGGCCAGCGCAAGCGTTTCGGCAAAAGGTTTCTTTTCGCTTATCATTTTTGTAAGTATGAAATTAGTCGTACCGTTGAGTATGCCTGCTATCTCCACGACGTCGTTTGCCGCAAGGCACTGGCTTATGGGCCTTATTATAGGTATGCCGCCGCCGACGCTTGCCTCAAAAAGGAAATTAGTGTTGTTATCTTTTGCAAGCCTGAGCAGCTCGGCGCCTTTTGACGCTACAAGCTCCTTGTTTGAAGTAACAACGCTCCTGCCGGAAGAAAGGCAGCGCTTAGTGTACTCAAAAGCCGGATGTATGCCGCCCATGACTTCGACAACTATTTTTATTTCCGGATCATTTATAATGGTGTCAAAAGACTTTATAAATTTCTTTTCATAAGGGCTTCCTGGAAAGTCCCTCAGATCCAATATATATTTTATCCCTATGCGGACGTTGGCCCTTTTTTCTATGCTGTCGGCGTGCTTCTCTACGACGTCCACAACGCCTGAACCAACGGTCCCAAATCCCATGACCGCTACCTCAATCATACCTCGATACTCCTTTTACATCAATTCCGCAAACCAGGCAGTAAAAGCGGCTAAAACTAACCATCCTGCCTTACTCCGCGCCGCGCAAATTCCGCTTAAACGGGTAAGCCCCCGCCTGCAGCAGGCCGCACTGCGCGGCGCCGGGTGCCGGCAGACGCCAAAGCCCGGTTTAAAAAGAACAACCGCGAAATAAAGCTGTGAACAAACCATACCTGCATTATATACTTTATAAGTTTATCATATTTTTCCGCTCTATTCAACAATTAAGGCTTTAAATTCTGCATTTTCGGCGCTGGCCTACGGCCTCACCCCGACGCGCCTTCAGATACCTGTTTTTCTTCCGCTTCACGCTCAGTCTTTGTCTCTCCCGACGAAATACCTTCTCCGCCCTGCGAAGAATTTTCAAGCGTTTCGCCTGACTGGCTGGATGAAGCCTCGGGCTGGCTCGACTCATCTTCCGTTCCGGCCGAGCTTGCAGGTTCCACCTGCTCGGGCGTGTGGTCAAGGCTGCACTGTTTAGGCAGGTTGTTTTTGTCGTACCAGCCTACGGCGGTAGACTCGCACACGCCGGGGACCGCAAGGAGCCCGCTCTTTTTGCAATATGTCATAGACACAACGTTTTTTGAAAGCTCAAAGTCCTTTTTCTGTTTATTTTTCAAATACTGCGACATTATCGTCTTCCAGACTTTTTTCGCGGTCGATGTATTTTTAATGGTAGCAGGCTGCCTGTAGCCCGTCCATATGCCCGCGACGGCATACGGCGTTCCGGCTATGAACCAACTGTCCCTGTTTGAGTTCGTCGTACCTGTTTTGCCGTAGACGTCCCAGCCGCTTATGCCTGAGCCTGAGCCTGTGCCGTTCTTAACGACATTGTTGAGCAGTTTATGGACGACGGCGGAGGTTTCCGGTGTTATAACCTGCGTATAAGTTTCTTTACGGTTGTCGAGTATGACGTTGCCGTCATGGTCTTTTACATAGTAATAGGTATACGGCTTATAGTATTTTCCGCTATTACCGAATATTTGAAATCCAGCGGTCATTTCACGCACCGTGACGCCCTGTGTGAAGCCGCCGACGGCCATGGCCGCAAGCGTGTTGTCGGCAGGTTCGAGGCTTGTGAAGTGCAGTTTGTCCTTTAAAAAATTATAACTTGTATTCGGCGAAATCGCCTTGCACAGCCTTGCCGAAGCCGCGTTGAGCGACCACTGCAGCGCGTACTCGACCGTTACGTTGCCGTAGTACTTGAGCTGCGCGTTAGCAGGTCCGGACTGGCCGTCTTTCCAGTTCGGAAGCGGCTCGTCCTCTATAAGGCTTGAGTAGTTGATTTTTCCCATATTTATGGCCGGCCCGTACACAGCCAGCGGTTTTATTGTAGACCCGGGCTGCCTTTTCGTGTCCGTCGCAAGGCTTAGAAGGCGGTTGCCCGTTTTTTCCCCGCGCCCGCCTACTATGGCGAGCACGCGGCCGGCATAGTCCATGGCAACATAACCGCCCTGAAGCTTTTTATCACTCGAAGGGAAAACTTTGCCGCTTGTAAACGCGTCCTCGGCTATTTTCTGCAGCTCGGTGTCCTCTGCCGAGTATATCTTCAGCCCTCCGTGGTATATCATGTCCACAGCCTTTTCGGAAGAACAGTTGTAGTGGCTCATAAGGTCTTCTTTTACATCTTCGAACATGGTGTCCGTGTACCAGTCCCACGACTTGTCGCTGCTTGAAGTGCTGACTTTTTTCGTACCGGTGAACTTCATGTTTTCGGACTCCGCCATGGCTTCGTCGTACTGTGCCTTCGTTATCCTGTTCTGGCCGTACATTTCTTTAAGCACCGTCTGCTGGCGCTCCTTGTTTTTGTCCGGATGCAAAAGCGGGTTGTACGCGGTGGGGTTCTGCGTTATGCCGGCTATGCTGGCGCACTGCGCTATGTCGCACTCTGAGATGTCTTTCCCGAAGTAAGTGTTGGCGGCCGTCTGCACGCCGTAACACCCGTCCCCGAAATTCACGACATTAAGGTATGCCGTCAGTATCTCTTCTTTAGAGTATTTTTTTTCAAGGTTCAGCGCCCTGAAAATTTCTTTCACCTTGCGTGTTATGCTGACCTGGTTTTCACCGGTGATATTTTTTACAAGCTGCTGCGTTATGGTTGAGCCTCCGTAGCTGCCCCCGCTTGTAAACAGCGCCTTCGCCGCCCCTACTGTGCGTATCCAGTCTACGCCCTTGTGCTCGTAGAAGCGTTTGTCCTCTATGGACACAACCGCGTCTTTCATGGTTTTAGGGATCTTGTCGTAGTCTGCCCAAACCCTGTTTTCACTGCTCTGCAGGCTTACGGTCTTTACTCCGCTGGTGCTGTTTCCAATATATATAAAACTCGTGTAATTTATCTGCAGTTTATTAAGGTCGTAATTTATAGATTCATCTTTCAGGCTGTGCAAATAAGAAAAGGTGAAAATAATCAGCGCCGCACCGACTAAAAACAAAACCGAAAAGCATGTGAAAAGGAATTTGCCGAACATCTTCACCATGCACCTCGGCGTAGAAGTTTCGAAAACGGAATAGCCACGCGCGGCATACTTGTTGATATCGGTCTTCATAATAATATCACATCCATAATGAAACAAAATATCGGCATATTTTTACCAATTAATGAATATACAGCCAATTACTTCAAATAATAAGACCGGGGTGATTATCGTGAAAAAATCATTGGTTTTATTATTGTGCGCAACTCTGATTTTAATGATAGTTATATTTGCGGATTTCCCGCACAAATCCATATCCGGTAAAACAGGTGATGTGTCAGAGTCAGATATATTATATAATAATACCTTAAACAGCACTTCAAGTCAAGGAAGCAGCTCACCTGAAAGCCTCGCCGGCAGTGAAGCCACAAAAACATTTTATATTGTAAAAGAGTACAACGGCCATATCGGCGTCTTTAAAAACACGTCGGACAAGCCTTTTAAAGAGTACGACGTGCCCGTGAGCACGCTTCCCATAGAAAACCAGATGAAGCTTAAAAGCAGCGAAGGGTACAGGGAAGAAAGCCTTGGCGACGTTGAAAAGCTCATAGAAGACTTTGACGGCTGAGTACGCTCCGGCGGCGCTGAAAAAACAGCCTTAACCCTCGCCGCCCGCTCTTGACACGCCTTTAATGTACTGGTATACTAATAAATATTCAGAAAAGCTATATTTGCTTTTCTCCTTGCTCCGTGCAAATATTTTTAAGGCGCGGGGCCTTAAGTCCAAAAGGAGGTGCTACTCAAGTGGCAGATATCAAAAATTCATACGAAACTGTTTTCATCCTCTCTATGAAACTCGGTGACGAAGGCATAGAGACCCTTTCCGAAAAGTTCAAGGGCCTTATCGAAGCCAACGCTGAAATCGAAAATATCGACAAATGGGGAAAGCGCAGGCTTGCTTACCCTATAAACAAAGAGGAAGAGGGCTACTACACTTTAATCAGCTTTAAGAGCGCACCGTCGTTCATTGCGGAACTCGAAAGGGTTTACAAGATTACCGACGGCGTACTGCGCTACCTGACTGTTAAAAAAGAACAGCCTAAAAAGGTAAAGCCAAAAAAGGTGAAAGCCGTACCAGCAGCCGACGATAAAAAGGAAGAGTGACTTAAATGCTTAATGTTGTCGCACTTATGGGCAGGTTTGTCGCCGACCCTGAGCTTAAACAAACGTCAAGCGGAATATCTGTGACGAATTTCCGCATAGCGGTAGACCGCTCTTACGTCAAGGCCGGTTCAGAGCGCCAGACGGACTTCATAGACGTAGTCGCATGGCGCAACACAGCCGAGTTCGTGTGCAAGTACTTCCGTAAAGGGCAGCTTGTCGCCCTGCAGGGTTCACTGCAGACACGTTCTTACACGGATAAAGACGGCAACAAGCGCAAGGCGGTTGAAGTTATCGCCGACAACGTGCATTTCGCGGAGCCTAAGCGCGACGGCGGGGCTAACCCCGGCTATCAGCAGAGGCCGCAGGCACAGGATAAAGCATCGGCGCAAAACCAGCAGCCCGCGCCGGCTTACTCCAACGGCGACACAGGCGACTTTGAGGAAATCCCTTCGGATGACGACCTGCCGTTTTAGGCGGCCGTTTACGCCCGTACTCTTAACGTTAAGTATTTTTTATTCATGTATTTATGTGCGGATAAAATTAAAGAGGTGAAACTTCATGGCAGACAACAGAGACAGCAGAGACAGCAGGAACGACCGCGGCGGACGCCGGATGGGCGGACGCAAAGGGCACAAAAAGGTGTGCAGCTTCTGTGTGGACAGGGCCGATTATATAGATTACAAAGATGTCGCTAAACTGCGCCGTTACATTTCCGAAAGGGCAAAGATACTGCCCCGCAGGGTAACCGGAACATGCGCGCACCACCAGCGCGAACTTACCATAGCTATAAAGCGCGCGCGCCATCTTGCGTTGCTCCCTTACAGCAGCGACTGAGATTAACCCATTATTATAGCAAAATCTAAAAATAAAAGTCCGGCCTCCGTTTTTAAGCGGCGGCCGGTTTTTTTTCGCGCCTTGCCGCCATAAGCAGGCAGCTCCCCTGCTTTTGCGGCGCGCAAAGCTGTTTAGGTTCTAAGCTCTGCCGCGGCGTCATACTTTTTAATGCGGCTGATAATTAACGCGGCCGGTCAAGGGGTGAGCTTTATGGGATACTATATAAAGGTGGAACAGAACGTCAACCTATATGTCGAAGACCTAAACCCGTCCGGCGGAAAAACCATACTGTGGGTACACGGCTGGCCGGGTAACCACAACCTTTTTGAGTACCAGCTCAACATTATGCCCAAACTCGGTTACAGGTGTGTCGCAATAGACTGCCGCGGCTTCGGCCTTTCAGACAAACCGTGGGGCGGCTACGGTTACGACAGGCTCGCCGACGACTTAAAGTCGGTAATAGACACAATGCAGCTTAACAACATAATCCTATGCGGCCACTCGACGGGCGGCGCCATATGCATACGCTACATGGCGCGTTACAGCAATTACAGGGTCTCTAAGCTTGCGCTTTTCGCGGCAGCTGCCCCCAGCCTTATACGGCGGCCGGATTTTCCCTACGGTATAAGCCGTCAGGCCGTACTCAACATAATAAGCGGCACCTACAAAGACCGCCCTAAAATGCTGCGCGGCTTCGGAAGCATGATCTTTTTTCACCGTGTCAGTCAGGCCATATCCGACTGGATCTTCCAGCTCGGCCTGCAGGCCGCGAACTGGTCGACAGCAGCCGTTGCAAACACATGGATAAAGGAAGTATTGTTTAACGACTTAGGAAAAATAAATGTGCCCACACTTATTTTACACGGCCTTAACGACAGGGTCTGCCTGTACCCTCTCGCCGTGGCACAGAGCAAAGGGATTAAAGGGGCAAGGCTCGTCCCGATAAGACAGTGCGGACATTTCCTTTTTTACGACCAAATGGATATCTTTAATAAAGAGCTTATTTCATTTATGAATGGTAATTAGATATTTATAAAATAATGCCTTAACACAATTTATTTTTACGGAAGAATTAACAATGCTTATACAATTACCATACGACCGCGCGGGCGCAGTAAAGTACGCCGAAACATGGGCTTTAAAACGTAACCC
>ENA-UOOE01001346-UOOE01001346.1-fermentation-metagenome-genome-assembly--contig:-NODE-1346-length-21053-cov-6.607582_pt1 | contig 21053 bp, 17 predicted proteins | sample MGYA00245776_ERZ724021 | MGnify/ENA primary metagenome ERZ724021 (study PRJEB28704, sample SAMN03018321) | fermentation metagenome | biome: anthropogenic terrestrial biome; feature: soil; material... | reverse complement strand
TTGTTTGCTATACCCTTTTTTATTAGCCATCCTTACGCTTTTAGTTTCAAACTTTAATTCCTCCTTCTGCTTATTATTTATGTAATAAGTGATTATTTTAAATATTTTTCAAACCAATCTGTTATTTCTTTAAGACGGTTTACTCTGTTTCTTGGTTTTCCGCTTCTGCTGAGTCCATGGCTCTCACCATTAAATATACACAGACGTGATTCCACGCCATTATACTGGAGTGCGGTAAACATTTGTATGCTTTCGGTTACCGGACATCGGTAATCATTTTCTGAATGGATAAATAAAGTGGGTGTAATGCAATTCTCAGCATATTTCAAAGGAGAATGATTCCAATATCTTTCTATATCCATCCAAATATTGCATTTAAACTGCCACAAAGGGAACAAGTAGTTTGTGTCCGACGTTCCGAACATAGATATATAGTTTGATATTCCTCTCTGTGATACCGCCGCTTTGAACCTGTCTGTATTTCCGATTATCCAGTTCGTCAGAAATCCTCCGTAGCTCCCGCCGCCTACACCCAAGCGTTCTGCATCAATTTCGGGATATAAACCAAGGCAGGTATCGGTAAATTTCATAAGATCACCAAATTCAGCAAAACCATACCGCCCCATCACATCTGCAAACTCGTCTCCGCGCCCGTCGCTTCCCCGGGGATTGCAATAAAACACAAAAAAGCCCCTGTTTGACCAAGACTGCATTTCATGATAAAACAAAGGACCAAATGTAAGCTTATGTCCTCCATGAATATAGAGTATGCCCGGATAATTTTCACCCTGCTTGAAATCCACAGGCTCTATTACATAGCCCTCTATCATTATTCCGTCATTAATACATTTAACGTATTTCGGAGCAGAAAGAGAATACTCCTTTGATATATCTGAATTTAACTTAGTAATACGGCATTCTTTTCCGTCCTTAAGAGAATACAACTCAGGAAGCATATTATCTCTCATAGCTATAAAAACAACTTCATCTCCACAGGGAGCAATGCCCTGTACAGCGCCGTCCTTCACGGATAATGACTCATGTGTACCGTTCATATCCACACGTTTTATATAGCTGCTGCATCCTTCTGTGGAAACATAATATACGAATCCATCGTCGACCGCTGTCGTAATGCTGCTTCCGTAGCAGGAATCTGTGAGCACGGCATTTGAGGTGCCGGCATTGTTATCATAAAATATTTCCTCATACCCTTTTGAATTTATGATGTAGAATTTACTGTTTTCCTGATAGCCAAATCGTTTCCCGTCGGAGCCGATAAAAAACGGTGTACCGTTTATAAAGTCGCAATGGTAGATACGGTAAATATCATCCGGAACGTATTCCGTATTAACTCCGGTATCTGCATCATACACAGCTACGCCGCCTGTAAATTCATAAGCGGAATTCTTATGGAAGCGTCTCCCGCTGTAAATTATGCGGCTTCCTTCGACATTTATAAACTCCACATTTCGCACAGGTTCGGATACGGGTGTAAGTGAAGAGCTTAATCTGTCAAATACATACACTCTGAAGCGCATTCCGTTTGTAATCCCCATGCCATCCTGACGAAAGGGAAGCTCATCTGCCACGATATAGTCTTCCTTCTGCTGCTTAGTCCTCTCTCCCATCCAGTATTTTGCAAGCACAGCAAAGCGGTCTTTTCCTATAGGTCTAATCCAAACTACATCCATCGGTATTTGCATATACTCAGATGCCTCTCCTCCGGACAAGTTTATAGCATAATATATACTCAAGGACTCGCCGGAGTCCTGTTTTTTCTTGAATTCTTCATCACGAACGGAATTAAATAACAGCGTGCTGTCATCAAGCCATACAATTCCCCTTTCGGCACCCATGTGTGTAAGCTGAGTAACCCTTCGAGTTTCTCTGTCAAATAAATGCAACGTACAATCATATCTGTTCATTTCTAAATTAGGACGGCTTACTGTAAACGCACACCTGCGCTTGTCAGGCGAAGCGCACAATTCAAATGGAAATCTATAATTTATAAAATCCTGTATGTCTAATTTTTTCATTTCCATATTCCCCTTTCGAAAATCACTTGCTTATTAATCAGTATAAAAGATGGCATGCGGCACAATGCCCATCCCCAAAATCCATAAGTTCAGGACTATCGTATTTGCACCTGTCAATAGCCTCGGGACAGCGTGTGTGGAAACGGCAGCCATCAGGAGGATTTTTCGGACTTGGCAGGTCGCCTTGAAGCAGTATGCGCTCACGTTTCAAAAACGGATCGGGTAAGGGTATGGCAGAAAGCAGCGCTTTTGTATACGGATGCTTGGGTTTATTGAATATATCCTCAGAATCCGCTATTTCTACAATTTTTCCAAGATACATGACCGCAACTCTGTCAGATACATGACGCACAACATTGAGAGAGTGTGATATGAATATAAGTGTTAAATCAAATTGCTTCTGGAGTTTTTTTATAAGATTTAGAATCTGACTTTGTATGGATACATCAAGGGCAGATACAGGCTCGTCGCAAAGCATAAGCTTCGGATACAAAACAAGGGAACGTGCAATACTTACCCTTTGACGCTGTCCTCCGGAAAATTCGTGGGGATAACGCTCGTAATATGATTCTTCAAGCCCCACTACGCTCATTGTTTCAACAGCACGTCTTCTGCGCTCCTGAGCATCTGTTACACCGTGCACAAGCAACGGCTCCTCTATTATCTTTCCTATGGACATTCGCGGGTCAAGAGAACTGTAAGGGTCCTGAAATATAATCTGAAAATCACTTCTTAGCCGTCTGAGTTCTTCCTTGCTCAATGCTAAAACATCTTTGCCGTCCATTTTAATACCGCCTGATGTAGCCGGCACAGTACGCATTATTGTCTGTGCCAAAGTAGATTTTCCGCATCCGGATTCTCCGACCAATCCTAACGTTTCACCTCTATATACGGTGAATGACACATCGTCAACAGCATGTACATAGCCTTGCAGAGTGCTTAACAGTCCGCCGTATATAGGAAAATATGTTTTCAGACCCTCCACCCTTAATAGAGGCTGCTTATCTGATTGGTTTTTGTTATGTGAACTATTCGTATTCATACTTATACCTCTGTATTCTTATTGGCGGCTTACAGCATGACATGCTGCACTATGCCCATCTATAATCTCGGTAATATGGGGTGCCTTTTCCCGGCAGATACTCATACATTTGGGACACCGCGGGTGAAAGCGGCATCCCGGAGGAAAGTTTGCAGGATTGGGTACCTGCCCGTCTATTACTTCTAACTCTTCATGCTTTTGGTCTATTCGGGGGATGCAATTCAGCAATCCTTTCGTATATGGATGCAGAGGATTTGAAAATAGCTGTTCACAAGTCCCTTGCTCAACTATGCGGCCGGAATACATTACTATTACCCTTTCAGCAATCTCAGCAACGACGCCAAGGTCATGGGTAATAAATACAATCGACATTCCGCTCTCTTGCTTGAGTTTTTTTATAAGATCAAGTATCTGGGCTTGTATGGTAACGTCTAAAGCAGTAGTAGGTTCATCTGCTATTAACAACTTGGGATTACAGCAAAATGCCATAGCAATCATAACTCGCTGTCTCATACCTCCCGAAAGCTGGTGGGGGTACGACCTGACACAGCGCTCAGCATCAGGTACACCCACAAGTTTCAACATCTCCACAGATTTTTTCAATGCCTCTTTTTTTGTAAGTTTTTCATGTATTATAAGGGATTCGCTTATTTGAGCACCTATCCTGTGAACAGGGTTCAGTGCCGTCATAGGCTCCTGAAAAATCATCGAAATATCTTTGCCGCGAAGCCGTTCCATCTCCCGGCGGCTCTTTTTAAGTACATCCTGTCCCTCAAAAAGTATCTCGCCGGATACGTATTTGCCCGGAGGTGTGGGTACAAGCTTCATCACGGAGGAAACAGTCACGCTTTTGCCGCAGCCGGACTCACCCACTATGCACAGAGTTTCTCCCCGATATACATCTAAGCTTACACCGTCAACGGCAGGTATTTCTTTACCGAGAGTATAAAAATATGTTTTCAGGTCTTTGATTTCCAATATTTTATCCACTGGCAATCTCCTTGATTTTATTTATTTTGCTGATTTTCCTTAGTATTTTATTACACTACTTCTACAGCCTTTTATTTCAATACTTATTACCTTACTATTTCAATACCTTCATCTCTTTTGCAAGTATGAACTGCGTGCTTGAAGGTGACCAATCAAGATGTTCTGTTGTTACATATATAGAACCCAATCTAAACAGATATAAATACGGCGGGTTGTCTATCAACATCTTTTGAAGTTCTTTAATGAATGGGGTTCTTTCTTCAATAGTTTTGCAGTTAAGTATGTCATCCACTATCTTGTCATATCCTTCAATGAAATTGTATGAACTCATACCTGTGGAATGAACAATACCGGTAAGCCAAGATTCGTAAAGTTGAGGTTTGGATGCCCAGTTCCAGTCAAACATACCCGGACAAAGTTTCTGGTCCTGTCCGTTTATTATAATACTTCGGGAAGTTGCATCATCATAATTTTTAACGGTACATTTTATTCCCACATCACCGAGGTAAGCAGCAACAGCCTCACAAACTTCTGATGCTTTTGCGTGATTGCCGTCCGTAGTAAGCAATTCAATTTCAAATCCGTTTTCATATCCTGCTTCACGCAGCAATTCTTTTGCCTTTTCAGGATTATAGTCATATCCCTTTATGTTAGGGTCATAATCCTGAAAATCAGAACGCCATATGGAAGCAGAAGGAGTGCTGAAACCTCCCATTATATTCTCAATAATTGCATCTCTGTCTATTGCATAGTTCATTGCCTGACGAACACGTACATCCTGAAGTTCAGGATTCGGAGTCCATTCTGCAGTATTAAAACCGATATACTCAATTCTTCTGGTTACTTTGTTGTCAAATTTAACATTTGCCTGACTCTTAAGCATATCCACATATTCATAGTTTAAATCATATAATATATCTACATTGCCGTTTATGAGCTCTGCCACACGGGTAGCTGCTTCGGGAATAGTTTTTACAACATATGTATCTATCTCCGGTTCTTCTCCGCGCCAATTTGGATTTTTTATAAGAGTTATCTGCTGGTCCGTTACCCATGACTCTAACATGTATGGCCCCGTACCTACAGGAGAAGAGCCTATTGCGTCTTCACCGATCTCTGCGCTGTAAGCAGGGGCAATCATTGGTAAGTCACACATATGGTTAGCCATTAAAAAATTTGGTTTTGTAGTTGTAATCTTTATAGCATACTCATCAATTGCCTCCCAATTACCTATCTCGTAAAATTTACGATATTCCATGTTCTGTCTTGGATTATTTGCATCCGCACCACGGTCAAGGTTCCAGCCTACAGCTTCTGCGTTAAACGGCTCTCCGTTTGAGAACTTAATACCCTCTTCAAGATAGAAAATCCACTCATTGTCGGATACCTGCTCCCATGATTTTGCAAGATATGGGATAAGATTATCCTGTCCGTCGTATGTTGTAAGAGATTCGCAAATATTTCTCCAAACATTGGCGCCTTGGTCACCGGAAGTTTTATGAGGATCCAGCGTAGATGGGTCTGAGGGCTGTGCCAATACTATTGTAACGGGTTTGTCATCTGAATCATTTGGTTTTGAAGGTTCATTCCCTTTTACGGGTTCAGTTTTCTGCCCGCAAGCCGTAATTATGCTCATAACAATCGTAAGCATTGCTATAAGTATTGCTGAGATAAATTTTTTTCTGAACTTCATTTGATTTGTTCCTCCTATATGTTTTTATATCTAAATACCTAAAGGTAAAAAGAATTTATTGCATTGTTTCCTCACGGCACAGCTTTTCAAGATAATAGAGATTAGCAGCACATGACTTTGTGTTTTCCCTTAATCCTTTAAGGCTCATAAATTCATCCGGAGCGTGTATTCGGCCGCTCTGTCCCAATCCGTAAGAAATATATGGTATTCCAAACTGAGTAAATGTATATGATGGTCCGCTGCCGGGATATATAGGCCAAACAAACCCTCCCTCATAGCCCGAGTTGTCCATTGCCATCACTGCAGCGCGCGCCATGCGCCCATTGGGGTCTGACTTAGACCAAGGTGTGCCTTGCCTCATTGTCAGCTTTATATCTTCAAAATCGTATTTACTGAGATGGCTCCGTATTCTTTCTAAAACCGTTTCTGCTTTCATGGAAGGAACAAGACGAATATCAATTTTGGCGCATGCCTTGTACGGCAATATGGTCTTTGTCGCCTCACCGGTATATCCTGCCCAAATTCCATCTATGTTCAGCGTCGGTTTCCACAGAAAATGCCTCAATGCATCACTCCCGCTCAGACCTCCCAAAAATCGTTTGGCATATAAGCGCTTCTCAAGATACATATTTTCATCAAAGGCATCTGTCATGCGTGAAGTATACATTTCATCCATATCCGACAAAGCATCTAAATCATCATAAAATCCTTCTATAAGTATATTATCATTCTCATCTCTCATAGATGACAGTGCATTAACAAGCCTCCAAACGGGGCTGGATACCCATGCGGCATTCATACCGTGCAAATCAACAACCTGAGGACCTCCCCAATCTCCTCCCGTCACCTCTATATCAATATAAAGTATTCCCTTACATCCAAGTATGGTGAATGGCCTACCGTTTTCGTCCTGACGGGCTCCGTTGAGGAATACACCCTCACTTGCTTTTATTTCATCCAAATGTGCCTTTACAAAGGGAAGCATACTCTTGCTGCCTAATTCTTCCTCTCCTTCTACAAAAAACAATATATTGTAAGGCATATATCCGCGCACTTTGCGTATCGAATCCACAGCATTTAAATATGTTACTAAAAGCCCCTTTGAATTAGCAATCCCGCGTGCTACTACGCACTCGCCATAAGGAGGAACTTGTTTTATCTCCCCTGCATACGGAGGAACAGTCCATTCCTCAATAGGCTCGACAGGCTGCACATCATACATGCCATACATACACAGTGTAGGAGCATCAGGCACATCTGCCTTAAGGCGTCCCACTACTATCGGACTTTTTTCATATCTCTCAAGATGCACATCTTCGCAGCCAAGCCAATTTAGAAGATCCATAACCTTTTGAGCGCATTCTTCAATACCTTCACCTGTACCGGCAATGCTCGGCTGTCTCACAAGGTCGATTATTCGGGCTAAATGCTCTTTTTCAAAATGGCTGTCTATATGAGAATAAACTTCCTGCAGCCAATTGTGTTTGTCCATTTCTTCCACAATTTTATCTCCTTTTCCGTTTTTATTATCCCGGTACTTCATGTTTTTCATAAAGAACCTTGACATCTGTAAACTATGTCAATCAACACCTCTAAGTCTTGGGTCCCTTATATCGCGTATCCAGTCACCTACAAAATTAATGGAAAGGCACACTAAAAATAATGCAATACCCGGGAATGCTGTAAGCCACCATGCGGTGTATATATATTGTCTGCCGCTGGCTATCATATTGCCCCATGTAGGTATGGACGGCGGAACACCCATTCCTAAAAATGTCAATGATGATTCCGCAAGTATGGATGTACCCATTTCCATGGTGCCGAGTATTATGGCGGAATCTATAACACTTGGCAATATATGCCTGAACAATACGGTTGTATCCTTGCAGCCTATTGTGTGGGCTGCACGTACAAACTCCCGCTCCTTCACGGACAGCACCTGTGCACGAATCGTTCTTGCATACGGTACCCACCCTGTTATTCCAAGAACCAATATAACGTTAAAAAGGCTGGAACCTAAAACCGCCACAAGGCAAAGCGCCAAGAATATGAAGGGGAAGGACAGCATCAAATCCACCATTCTCATTATTACACTGTCAATCCATCCTCCCATATATCCAGCAACAAGCCCTAACACTATGCCTATAATGAGACCCACAACTACCGACATGAATCCCACAACTATGGATACCTGCGCACCGTAGATAAGGCGGCTCAGCACATCACGCCCCATTTGGTCAGTCCCCAGTACATGGTTTGACGAACCTCCTTCTTCCCACATCGGAGGCACAAATCGTTTACTTATATCTATATCATTTGCGCCATGCGGAGCCAAAGACTCCGCAAAAATAGCGCAAAGCAGCCAAATTATAACTATAACAAGCCCAAACTTTGCCGTAAATGTACTGTGCTTGAGAATTTTTGCAATTCCTTTCATATTCGTCCTCACCTACTCGTACCGTATTCTGGGGTCTATTAGTGTATAGCATATATCCACAATAAAATTTATAATCGCAAACATAAGTGCCATTATCACCGCACATGCTTGTACCAGCGGAAAGTCATAATCCAATATGCCCGTCACTATAAGACGCCCAACACCCGGCCATGCAAAAACAGATTCCACTATCACAGAGCCGGAAAGCATATAACCTATCTGAAGTGCAAGCATAGTTACAACCGAAAGAAGTGCGTTCCTGAATCCGTGATGAATTACTACACGCTTATTTGTAACTCCCTTGGCATGCGCCGTAGTCATATAATCCTGTCTTAGAACATCAAGCATAGCCGAACGCGTAAGACGCGCCGTACTTGCCCCGAGACCGGCAGACATGGTAATAACAGGCATTATAAGCTGTTTGGCAGTACCGTATCCTGACGGAGGCAATACCTTCCATCTCACCGAGAAAAGCAAAATCATTATAAGTCCAAGCCAGAATGTGGGCAAAGAGCGCCCTCCTATAGTGAGACCCGTAACAAAATTATCCAATAAGGAATTGCGTTTCACGGCAGCAATTATACCCGTAAGTATTGCTAAAGGTACAGAAATTAGCAGCGATACGCCACTTAGCAGCAATGTTGCCGGCATATGTTCCTTTATTAGGTCTATTACAGGCTTATTATAATAGAATGAATTACCGAAATCTCCTCGGATAATTCCGCTGAGATAATCCAAGTATTGCTGCCACAGCGGTTTGTCCAGTCCGAGTATCCTCCGCATCTGTTCAAGGTCCGCAAACGTACTGTCCGGACTAATTACTAGCTTAGCCGGATCGCCTATGGTACGCAATATAACAAAAACCATTGTAGCTACTAAAAACAGCACAAATACGGTTTGTAAAAATCTTTTCAGGAGATATTTAGCCATATTGAATTCCTTTCTTTGTTGATTTTCATATGTACTTAGGTTTTTTGCCATTATTCCTGTCGATAAGACATACGCGTCGGCTTGATTAATTATCTACACGTGTTGCGGTAGCAAGATTCCCTAATATATATGCATAATCACCCGGATGTACTTTCATCATTTGTGCACGCATATCCAAAAACACCGTTTCATCACAGGGAGCATACATCTCTTCAATTATCTCCAATGTCAAGGGGCTCCTTATTGTAGCCATAAGAGTTCCCTTTTTAACAGTCTTGTTCAAATATTCGGGACCGCATTCCGGATAGAACATCCCGCCCCTTTTAGGACGCAGAAGGGGACGCTCATGTATCATCCACTGGGTTTTAGGTAATTCAGGTTCCCCCGGATACATACCCTCATGCTTCATCACATTGTAAATACCTCTTATACTGTTGGGAATTATATCCTCTTTAAGATTTATGCCTGTCCCAACCTCGGCAACAATGGCAGGCTTGCCAAGGCTTATCATATAATCCGTAAGTGTACCGGCATAAGCAGCCTCAGGTCCTGCAGGTTTTCCGCCATATATGTATTCAAGTCCATAAACAAATCCTAACTCTCTTATATGCTGGCCAATTTCACCTTCAGTATTTTTTATCAATACATAATTAATCGCATCTCCATAACCGCCACCATGCCAGTCAATCAATATGTCCGCTTCACTGCAAAACACAGATACAGCCGAAGCTATGCGGTCTGAAAACCATCCGCTGCTGCTGCCAGGATAACAGCGATTTAAATTGCTCATATCAATAGGTGTGTTTCGCGAATCCCATTCAAATGCAATCGGATTTATACATGGCAGAGCTATTATTGTACCGCTGAGATTATTTAGGTCAATTCCTTCCGCAAAGCGTCGTATAACCTCATAGCCTGTAGTTGCATCACCGTGAGACAATGCTGTAAGCATCAGTCTTTTTCCGGGCTTTTTACCATTGTATATATGAACCGGCATCATTATTTCCGTACCGTTAGCCATAAGCGCTACAGGAATCATTTTAACCGCATGCTGACCAGGAACAGCATTTATGCCGCAAATATTTACTTCATTCATTTTCTATCCTCCATATTTTCAATTGTCTATACGTTGTGCATTAGCCCGATTTCCCAATATATATGCATAATCACCGGGATGCACCTTTGCCATAGTTCCACGCATATCCAAAAACACCGTCTCTTCGCAAGGAGCATATATTTCTTCAACAACCTCGAATGTAAGAGGACTGCGAATTGTAGCAATTAAAGTACCTTTTGGAACTATTTTATTTAAATACTCTGCTCCGCATTCCGGATAGAACATACCACCCCTGTTAGGACGAAGCAAAGGACGTTCTTTAATTATCCACTGAGTTTTAGGAAGTATTGGCTGACCGGGAAGCATACCTAAATATTTCATAACATTAAACACACCTCTTACAGAATCCCCTACCATATCAAACTCCAATTCCATTCCGCTGCCTATTTCAGCTACTAAAGCCGGTTTGCCGAGCGTTATCATATAGTCGCTCAGACTGCCTGCATATGCCGCTTCAGGACCCGCCGGCTTGCCTCCGTAAAGATACTCCAGACCGTAAGCAAGACCTAACTTTTCGGTATTGTCACCACCCTCATGAGAGCCTAATCGTAAAAGCATATAGTTTATAGCGGAGCCGTAACCGCCGCCATGCCAATCTATAAGAACATCAGCATCGTGACACAAAGGAGATATTGCAGCTGCCATCTGATCCGAAAACCACCCGTTTGGATTTCCGGGATAAACACGATTCATATTAGCTCCGTCTATTGGAGTATTTCGCTTGTCCCATTCAAATGCCACAGGATTTTGGCACGGCACCGCTATTATAGTGCCGCTAAGATAATCTACGTCAACATTTTCAAGAACCTGTCTTATTACTTCTAAACCGGTTATAGCATCTCCATGTGATACTGCAGTCAACATAAGCTTTTTGCCAGGTTTTTTGCCATTTACAATATGCAGCGGTACGCACATTTCACTTCCGTTTGCCATTGTAGTAACCGGAATTGAATGATATATCCGCTCACCCGCCCCTACAGCAATGCCGCAGATACTTATTTCTTTCATACTGTTACCTCCTGATAGATAGTTATTTTAGCCTTTGTCCCAACATAAAAATTATATTTATATTGAGCATAATTATATATGAAGGACATAATTTTATTAACATTGATTATATAGTTGGATAGTTATCATGTCAAGTAATTATTTGTTATTTTTTATAATTATTATAACTATTAACTAATGTTAACATGAGTTTATTAGTATTTGATTTATTTATTTGCTACGTATACATTGGAACTATTACACCTCGTTCCAAAACATCTCTAATTTTCCCTTTTATGTAAATAATTATTTATACTTGCAAATATAATAATTTCATATTATAATATACCTAATATATTATAGTTTTTTCCTATACTGTTGTGATAAGAAAGGAGAATTTAATGAATTTCAAAACTCTTCGTTATGTTGTAACTATTGCCAAAGAGCAAAGTTTTAGCAAGGCTGCTAAGGCATTATTCGTGTCTCAGCCTACATTAACTCAAGCAATACAAGATACAGAAAAAAAGCTCGGTACACAATTGTTTGACCGTAAAAAATATCCTTTATCACCCACATATGCAGGCAAAATATTTATTGAGTTTGCCCAGCAAGTATTGTTATCCGAAGCATTGGTTAATCAAAAAATGGTTGCAATTGCATCCGAACCCCGCGAATACTTAAGGATAGGCATCAGTCCTCACAGAAGCTCTTTTATGATGCCTGATGTCGTGTGTGATATGATGTCTAAATTCCCAAACTGCTCTATATACATAGAAGACAGTACAAACGAAACCCAGCTGTACAAAATGTTAGAAGCACACAATATAGACATTATGATTGGAAATCCTATTCAAAACAATGCAAAATTCACGACTCAATTTATAGCACGGGAATACCTAATTTTAGCTGTACCAAAAGAATACAACATAAAAGGTCTTTCTATTTCAAAAAATAATTCTAAATTTCCTGCCATTAATCTGCTTCAATTAAAAGAAAGACCCTTCATTATGATGCCAACTCATACATACCTTGGAGAATCATTAAGGACCTTGTGCGATAAGGAAGAATTTGTACCCATTCACACCATAGAATGCTCCAATGTATTAACATGTTTTTCCATGGCGGAAAAGGGCTTAGGAGTAGCTTTGGTTCCCGAGTTTGTAACACGCTTCGTACATAACAGCAATAGATTGGATTTTTTTATGTCTATGCATGCGGCACCATGGAATGATATATGTATTATCACCAATAGCGGCGAAGCAATGACCGAGCCCGCAAATTACTTTATTGAAATATTTAGGGAAAGATATTCAAGTTATTAAACTTTATGCAAATGAAAGCCCTTGAAATTTTTAAAATAACAAGGGCTTGAATATAATACAATTATAACAAAAAAGAGCCTTTATACCTTTTTTCAGTCATCCTGGCTCTTTTTTTAATGCTGTTTGCTAACATAACCCATCTCGTTTATTCTACTTCCCTAAGGAATGAAATTCAAAATCAGTAATCTAACTTCTTTACCCACGTCAAGGATTCTATATATATATTCATAAGTCTATCCTGAGATATGTTTAAAGTAATTTTATTAGTATCTAATTCATCCCATTTTAACAACTCATAATTAATAACAATATTTAATGCATCTCTTATTTCATTGTCCCTTCCTAACAGTGCTTCTTTAATATTATCAGTTAAAACCAAGCCACCCACTATTTCCTCCATGTCCTTATTTAGAAGAACATCAATTGAGGAAAACATTCCTGTTAGAAAATATTCAAACCTCTCATCCTTCTTTCCTGTCTCCAATGATAAAAGCTCCATAAACTTTGCCCTTATAAAGCACGTTTTTATCAATTCTTTATTTTCTATATTTTGCTTATCCTTTAACATCATTACATAAATCCATTTTCTAATTTCTATTATACCTAATTGAACCAAAGCCTGCTTTATATTAAATATTTTATTTCTTGAACCAAAAAATACAGAATTAGCTAATTTCAATAATTTGTATGAAAGACCTAAATCAGTTTCAATTATTTCTGCAATACTTTGGTATTCCGGCTCCTTTTCACTTAATATCTTCATAATTCTAATCAGATTTACATTTAGGCTGTCTATCTCTTTATCCTTTACAATTACAGGCTTGCTGAAAAAATAACCTTGAAAATAATCATATCCAATCTCCATTGCATTATGAAACTCTTCCCTTGTTTCTACCTTTTCTGCCAGAAATTTAATTCTGTTCTTATATCTTTTTATAAGTTTACGCTGCATTTCATAGTCTGCAGCAGAAATTTCTATTTTTACAATGTGAGCGATTTCCAAGAGCGGCACATAGGCTTCATTAAATATAAAATCATCAAGAGCAATTAAATATCCGCTTTCACTTAATTTTCTGCATGCTGCGATTACACTTTCGTTAATTTCAACTCTTTCCAATACTTCCACAATAGTTGAATCCGCAGGTAATAATAAAGGTATCTCATTTATTAACAAATCCTGTGAAAAGTTTATAAAAGCCTTAGTTCCACCGGTAAGTTCATATGTATGCATTGTCAAAAAAGCATTATTTATTAGTTCAGCAGTTGATTTATTGTCATCAATTCCTTCATAAAAATTGTTCATACTTCTTCGATATAGCAATTCATAACCGTATACATTCATATTTCTATCAAAGATAGGCTGGCGAGCTACGTAAATATCCAATACTGTTTCCTCCGATACAATTGATTCATATAATAAAATCTGCTATATTAAAATCAAAATAGCCTCCGGATTGGTCTTTCCTTTCCAATACAGTATATGACATTATACTATAAAATTCGCAGGTTATCAATAAATAATCCCCACATATTACCACTTGAGGGAGACAAAGACATATCCTTATTTCTACCAAGCACCATAATATCCTATTGTTTCACTGCTGCTCAAAGCACCCTTTTGCATACACTCTAAAATTGATTTTCCTTCAAGGATTCCCATAAGAAATCCGGCTATATAACTATCTCCGGCTCCCATGCTGTCTATTACTTTGCATTCCACTATTCCAAACTCAATGAACTCATTGCCGTCATAAGCAATACTTCCATTTTCTCCCTTAGTAACAATTACAATCTTTGGACCTTTGGATTTTATAGATATCATAAACTTATGTAACTCTTCATCACTTTTGTTATCGCATGAAAAAAAAGCATAATCCACGTACGGCAAAGCTTTATGTGTTATTTCGTGATTTATTTTATCCGAAAAATCAAAGGCAATAGGCACATTTCTTTCCTTGATTTTGTACAGTTCGGACTCTATCATTCCCCATATTCCGGTTACAACAAGATTATGGCTGCACAAAAAATTTATATCCTCTTCCGTCAGTTTGAAATCTGCCATAACTCCTTCGTCATAATCACCCAAAATTCTATCCCCATCTTTTAGTTCAACATGTGTAACCGCAGTCTTGCCCTCTGCTATTTTGATATGTGATGTATCTACTCCTTTTTCTTTTAGGGATTCAATCATGAATTTTCCATAATCGTCATTACCCACAACACCCGTATATGAAGAATTTCCCTTCATCCTCTTAATATATACAGCTACATTTACCGGATTCCCTCCGGGATAAAATTCATGGGTATTGTCATAAAAATCAATGCAGTTATCACCAACTGCAGCTATATTAATTTTCTTTTCCATAATATCCTCATTGCTCTGTTATTTTTTTAAATCTGTCTATAGCTCGTTTTGAATATAGCGAGGGCTCATTAATATATGATGAGACAAGCTCTATGGTTGCACCTTCTTTGTATCCAAAAGAGTAAATCTCCTCCATAAGCTCCTTGAGAGGAATTTTTCCGTCACCGGGCATGAGATGAGTGTCGCTGCAGCCATCGCTGTCTATTATGTGAAGATGCTTAAGCTTCTCCCCAAGCTTCCTAAAGTAAGTCATAATACTTTCATTTTGCACAAAAGGAGGAACAATATCGCACATGGCTCCAAAGCATGGAGAACCAATGTATTCAATTATTTCGCAAAGTTCATTGGCTGATGTGCATACATTGGATTCATATGGGGTAAGTGCTTCAATAAGAAGAATATGCTCCTTTTTCTCCGCATAATCAACTAACTCCCTCATGCTTTTGCAAAGTCTTTCCCATATTTCATTTCCGGTAGCTTCGTAACCTGCATGACCTGCCGATATGACCGTATAATCTGCTCCAAGAGCTTTCCCAACTTCTATGGCAACCTTAAGATATTCTATGGAATCTTTTCTCTGATATTCATCACCAGCCATATAGTTATAGGGATATGCATTGTGTTCCGGAGTATACACCTTTATGGGAATCTCATATTTGTCTCTAAGATTCAACAAACTATCTATTTGTCCTCTCTTAAGGTCATATGCATATGCATGAGGTCTCCCGCCCCATAACTCAATATAATCATATCCAAATCTCTTTGCATCAATAAATATATCCTCAATATTATTGCGTTGATATCCCGATGTAAACATTCCGATTTTCATAAAGTCTCCTTTCATACCTGTAAAAAACAGACTACTTCAAATTTGAAGCAGTCCATATCTTTACGCAATATTGCAAACAGCTTTAATAATTAAGCTGTCTGTAATATCTCCTTATCTCCATTGGATGGCAGTTTAGTTTTTCTAAATGAACATCAATTCTTGAAGTTATTACTCTCATTAACAGATGAGAAAGATGCCCTCTGAATTTTTCACTTATCCCCTTCAATTCGTAATCCTTTGTATCAATTATATTATAATTTGCGCATATTCTTGGTAAAAATCTCGCAACCCTTTCACTGAGTGCTCTTTGAGAATCTTCTCCAATGAATACCGTGACTGCCGTATCCCTGTCTATTATTTCAAACATACCATGGAAAAATTCCGCACTGTGGATGGATTTTGTCCTTATCCAGTGTTGCTCTTCCCAGTAGCACATTGCATAGGAATATGTCGCACCATACTGATTTCCCGCACCGACAAAATAATGTATACTGTCGTTCATATGCTTTCTTGCTATACTCTCACCAAGTTCGTCAGCTGCTTTTTCAACTTCTACAAGTCCGCAAGCGAGATGTTCGTCAAGTTCTTTATAAAGCTCATAGTACTCATCAAATTCTCCTGCATTATACATGAATCTGTCAGCTGCCATAAAAAATTTAAGCTGCTCATTATTAGGATATGAAATAAGATAATCTACCATATCAGCTAACTTTGTGTCCGGATAATCAATAAAGCCAATTACTTTGGCACCTGCTTCCTGAACCTTTCTTACCCCATCAACCATTTCAGCTGTGCTTCCCGTAACAGAAGAAATAACTACTATTGTGCCCTCTCCAACCTTTTTATTGCCTGTGAGAAGGTATTCTGCGGCATTTTCAACAAAGAAATTTATTGCCGACCTTTCCTTCATATGCACTTCGACCTGCATACATGATGCATATGTACCGCCTATGCCAAGCCAGCATATGTTTTTATATCCTTCTTTACATATTCCGTCTATAATAAACTCTATTTCACTTCTGAGAGCCAATGCTCCATTTACGCTGTCCAACCGTTTCTGTTCATCAAATTTTAACATTATTTAGTTCTCCAAGTTAACTTATTATTCTCCAACCTTTAATTTTTGATAATAATCATTGTATATTGTAATTGCTTCCCCTACATCCTTTTGGAAAAACACATTTTCTTTGTAGGCAAAATCTCTTGCCGGGTCATTTTTATAAGCATCCGAAGCTGCTTCCACTGCCGCATCATTCGGACAAGAATATGGATATTCTACAAGATTTGCAGCCATAACCTGAGGATCAGTGATGTAATTCAGGAATTTCTCCGCAAGGTCAACATGCTTAGCTCCCTTTGGTACTACATAAAGGTCAAAACCAAGCTGTACCGGATCCTTTTCAAAATCGGCAATTACAAGATTATTTTTATCTCCAAGCTCAGACATAGCCCATGAGGCATTTCCGTCATATGTAAATGCAACGGATGCGGTTCCGTTTGTAAGGTTTTGCTCAGCATTTCCATATGCCACAACATTTTCATTGTATTTTACAAGCCACTCATATGCTTGGGCTATTTCACTTTCATTTGTCGAGTTGGGATCATATCCGAGGGCAACAAGTGCTATTGGAAACAAGTTTCTTGCTCCGTCTATTGTAGCTATCTGTCCCTTTAACTCGGGATTTATCAGATCATTATAGCTCTTGATTTCTATAGGGCATGTATCCTTATTGTAAACTACATAAATATAGTTCATAAGATATGGTACGCAATATTCTTTGGCAGTCCAATACGCTTCATTTATGTTTGATGCATTTGGTATATTATCAAAGTTAATCTTCTCAATATATCCGCCATCTACAAGAGATTCCATATAGGCATCACATGTCATAATCAGGTCGTATTCTTGTCCTCCGCCCGCTGTAAGCTTTGTAATTGCATCAGCGTTGTCACTCATGTATGACAGATTTACTTTTGCATTATTCTCTTCCTCAAATTTAGCAATCAAATCATCGGATATGTATTGCTGCCACATATAAATATTGAGCTCGGTACTTGGAGCTGCTTTTCCGCTTTCAACAGAATTTGTATCAGTTCCTCCACAACCTGTAAATAGCCCCATTATTAAAACAAGGGTCAATACCACGGAAATTAGTTTTTTCATATTGTTTCCTCCATTTTTTTGCGTTTTTTCAACACATTTTTAATTAAATTATTCAAAATCATTGCTGTTACAATGATTAGAATCATGATTGTGGTGAGTGCGTTAACATCAGGTGTAATTCCAGATTTATTCATAGATAAAATTAAAACCGGCAAAGTAGAATTTTTTGCACCTGCAAGCATATTACTCATTACGACATCATCTATTGATAAAGTAAATGACAAGAATGCCGCACTCATTACTCCCGGCATTATACTTGGGAGAGTAACATTAATGAATGTTTGAATTCTATTTGCTCCGAGATCCATGGAAGCCTCTTCAAGACTGTAATCATCTCCGCTTATTCGTCCCTTAATAGTAACTACCGCATATGGTATACAGAAAGTGCAGTGGCCTATCAATATGCTTCCCATTCCAAGAGCGAGACCTATTTTAATAAATATAACAAGAAGTGCAACCGCCATAACAATTTCAGGAACTATTATGGGTATATATAGCATTTCATTAATAAATTTTTTTCCTCTGAATTCGTATTTTTTTAACCCGACAGCCCCAATGGTCCCTATGGTGACCGAAATCACAGTGGCTAACACAGCGATTACAACAGAATACCAAAGGCTTTCAGTTAAAGCAGAATTAGAGAATAATTTTGAATACCACATCGTAGTAAAACCATTCCAATAATAGTTGTACCTTTGATTATTAAAGGAAAACACCATCATTACAAATACGGGGATATAAAGTATTGAATATATGATTATTGAGTAAACCGTACCAATGAATTCTTCCCGTCTTTGTTTTTTTTGTTTTTTGGAAATACTCATTTACACAACCTCCATATCTTCTATTTTAGCAAATCTGGTGTATATGAAAATAAGTAGTCCGGTTATTACAATCAAGAGCACGGAAAGGGCAGCTCCAAGAGGCCAGTTCCTTATAGCTCCGAATTGATTTTTGATAATATTTCCTATGTATAAAACTTTACCTCCGCCAAGCATATCCGTTACGGTATATATACCAAGACTCGGTATAAATACCAAAATTATTGATGAAAATATCCCCGGAAAAGTAAGAGGCAGCGTAATATTAAAAAATGTGGTACCCCTTGAAGCCCCAAGGTCCGCAGATGCTTCCAAAAGAGACTTGCTTAATTTTTCAATAGAGCTGTACATGGGAAGCACTGCAAACGGAAGCATGTTTGTTATCATACCAAGCATTACAAGACCGTCCGTATATACAAAGCTTATAGGTTTATCAATAAAACCGAAATTTTGAAGAAAGTTATTTACAGGTCCGCTTGTCTGAAACAAAAGAAGCCAACTGTTAAGTCTCATTAAAGAGTTTGTCCAGAAAGGAATCATAATAAGCATTATAAGCTTTGAAGCCGCTTCTTTTGGTTTTTTTGCAATGTAATATGCAAATGGATACCCTATAAGGATGCATAATATTGTTGTTATAAATGCTACCTTTATGGATTTTACTATTACTTTAAAATATGTGCTGTCTAACAATGTCTTATAACTTTCCCATGAAAATTCGTAAACAACGTCACCGAATACTCCCCTGGACATAAAACTTATAAAAATAATATACAGCATTGGTAATGTTACAAATAGAATCATCCATAACGAAACCGGTCCTGCCATAGCTAAGGCAGGCAGTGTATTTCTCTTAAAAGATTTCTTTTTCATACTGTCATCACCTCTTCGCCTTAATGGCAACAGCCTTTTCCGGATTCCAGTATATATTTACGGAATCTCCTTCTTTGAAATTATCATCCTTCTCAAAACGTGAATACTTTATTTCCGTATTGTCTTTCAAATCAACAGATGTTTTTACAAAGGTCCCCATATATATATAATCCTTAATTTTACCCTCAAGGTCGAATCCTTCGGCACCATCGCCACCAACCTTTATGTATTCCGGTCTTACGGATATATGGATATCCTCTCCTGCTTCGAATCCGTTTCCTTTAACCTTCATGGTTCCTGCTGAAGTTTCAACATCAATTATTCCATTATGCACGCCTTTAACCTTGCCATCAAATATATTTGACTCTCCTATAAAACCTGCTACAAATCTTGTAAGCGGTCTGTCATAAATTTCCCTTGGTGTAGCAAGCTGTTCTATTACACCTTCATTCATCACCGCTATTCTGTCGCTCATTGTAAGAGCTTCTTCCTGATCGTGAGTTACATAAACAAATGTTATTCCGAGTTTTTTTTGCAGCCTTTTCAGTTCAACCTGCATTTGTTTTCTAAGCTTAAGATCAAGTGCTCCTAAGGGCTCATCAAGAAGCAAAACCTTTGGATTATTTACGAGAGCCCGCGCAATTGCAACTCTTTGCTTTTGCCCGCCTGAAAGTTCATCCGGCTTCCTTTTTTCATATCCCTTAAGCTGAACAAGGTCTAACATTTCATTTACTCTTTTTATAATTTCATCTTTCGGTCTTTTTCTGATTTTTAATCCATAAGCAATATTATCAAACACCGTCATATGGGGAAAAAGAGCATAGTTTTGAAAGACTGTATTTACATCTCTTTCATAGGGCTCCTTATCGGCAACACTTTCACCTTGAACCTTAATAGTTCCGGAAGAAACTTCTTCAAAACCCGCAATCATTCTCAAGGTAGTGGTTTTTCCGCATCCAGAAGGTCCGAGCAGAGTCAGGAATTCACCTTCCTTAATTTCAACATTCATATTTTTTACAACCTTGTTTTTCCCAAAGCTTTTTTCAACACCTATTAAAGATACAATAGAATCAGACATCTTTCACCTCTTTAATTAATCATAAAACTTATGTAAATAGCTTAATCTTCCCGCAAGCTTTTTATCTCTATTCTAATATCTATAGTAAAATAATGTAAACTTAAAAATTATTTGGCCACAGTTCAGTATAAAATGCTGTTCTGTCACCAATATTTAACGACAATGTAGATTCTACAACCCTTTCATCCACATCGTATGATATGGATTCCAAAAGAAATGCAGGTGTGTGTTCTTTCACATTTAAAACTATAGATTGATTTTTATTTAAAGTAGTTATTTTTATCCATTGTTTGGAGTACTTTAGCTTGTAGTTGTAGTTTTCTTCTATAACCTTATATAATGAATCTTTTTCAAAGTCATATTTCAGCAAGC
>ENA-UOOE01001344-UOOE01001344.1-fermentation-metagenome-genome-assembly--contig:-NODE-1344-length-21072-cov-4.980492_pt1 | contig 21072 bp, 26 predicted proteins | sample MGYA00245776_ERZ724021 | MGnify/ENA primary metagenome ERZ724021 (study PRJEB28704, sample SAMN03018321) | fermentation metagenome | biome: anthropogenic terrestrial biome; feature: soil; material... | reverse complement strand
ATTGATGGTATTGACTTTCAAATACAATGGGAAGCAGATTTATTAGAAAATTTAACGGTCATGGATAAACAGAAGGAACATCAAAAAATAAAAAAATGCATAGAGGAAAACTTTAAAACGGTTACAGGAAAGAAGATTGCTTATGATCGATTTATTTTACATTAGGAAATTATAAGATACATCAGTATGCCTTTGTGAAACAAATGTTATTTATATTTATGGAGGTAAGTAATTATAATTATATGGATAAACGGTTCATTTGGAGTTGGAAAAACAACAGTTTCAAATGAATTACATGAAAATTAAAAGATTCTTTTGTATATGACCCTGAAAAGGCAGGAGAATTAATTTGGGATAATTCACCTGATTGTATTAGTCGTAAAGGCGATTTTCAAGATATATTAATGTGGCGTGATTTTAATTATCAGATGTAAAAATATATACAAGAAAATTATTCTGGAACAATCATTGTACCAATGACACTGGTGAATAAAGAATATTATAGTCAAATTATTGTCAGGCTGATTAAAGAGGGAATTTATATTCATCATTATATTTTACTTGCTGAAAGGTCTACTATATTAAGCATGTTAGCAAAAAGAGGTGCTTCAAATGATTCATGGCCAGCCCAGCAGATGGATAGATGTTTGCCTTCTCTTGAGAAAGATATCATGGGCATAAGAATTAAAACGGATAATTTGAGCATTGAAGAGATAGTAGAACTTATTTTAAAAAAGAGTTGTGAATGTACTGATCTCTAAAACGAAAGCAATGTGTAGTTAAGATATTTCGTAATGTTCTTAATTTAGTACATTAAGAGGATGTTATAAAAATATCGTTGTCTGTGATATTAGAAAAAGCAATGTAATAAGATATATTACTCCAATTAATAGATTGGATTACTTAAATAGCATTCAGATAGAAAATTCTTGGTGCTTTTGTTTTATATAAATCTAAAATTAAATATAGGAACTCAAAGAGGTGAAGTCTTCGGTCAACTTATGATCGATAGTCTTCGCCTCTTTTTTATTTCAAAAACTAATAGAAAGGACTGAGAACAATGTCAAGATATTTTATGTATGGTACATCACTAGGAGGGATAGAACAGCTGATGATGCTAGCACCTAATTTCCCTCAAAGAAGAAGTGGAATAGTTATTAATAATCATTTTAATTGTGAAGGAGGTATTAAGATTTGTAATGGTTGTGTAGAAAAGGTTAAAAGCAGAGGTAACCCTAATGACTGCTTTTGTTTCAAAGAAAAACTAGAGGCAGATGAAATTGGATATACGGATCTGATAAGTGATTGCTTTGGAAGTATAAAAAACTATGCTCTAAAAGAAAGATTGAAATTACTTAGTGGCAAATTTACAGGTGAACTATTTCAAAATCATAACCATAAAAAAAGGTTTTATCATGTACACCATAAGCAAGACGTTGAAATATGGGAGAGGACACCATGCTATCTTGCAGTTATTTTTCTTCTTACTGCTGATGAAGTATTATGGAACATCTCGGAGCATTCGGTCTGTTTAAATGGATTTGATTTTTCAAATATGCATCTTAGACAAATTAGTACAGAAGGCTATGCTCTTTACCAAACATCAAAAACCATATGGTCAGGAAAAGAATATATAAGAATCAGTGAGATAGCAGATAGAGAACTTATTGATGATACTACATTTAAGATAATAATCAACGCATCATTAATTGCCAAGTATGGTGCAGATGTATTTTCAATTAAAAAATAGGATGGAGGAATGAGATGTTAATTAGATTAAAAAGAATTGACAGAAAAGAAGATGAGTCAATTATGTTTAAATTCCCTTATGAGGAAAGTGAAATATCCAATGAATATAATCAGCTGGAGCTTGAAATTTCAACTGCTCTAGGCTGTTATATTGAAGAAGTAGTTTATGACCTAGATATGAATGAAATTCTAAAAGGAAAAGAGTGCAATATCGATGAATTAAATTTCTTATTTAGGAGGATGGATAGTTTTGATACAAAGGAAAGAAAAGTATTTTTTGCTTCAGTTTTTGCTGAAAATCCTAAAACAGTAGCTGAATTAATTAATCTAAGCTTTAATACCCATTGCTATAGCCTTGTAAGTGACTTTAATAATCTAGAAGCCGTAGGGAAGAACTTATACCTATCAGAAAAGCAAGCTGTAGCAGTAAAAGAATTAGATGAACTTGATGGTATTTCAGGAATTATTGGTACTTTAAATCTTTGGATCACATCTAAAATAACCTTCCCACCAACAAAAAACAGCATAAATGATATAAATAAACCCGCTAATGTTTCATATTTATTATGTCCATAAGGATGTTGCTCATCTTCGGGTTGTGATGCGAAATGAATACCAATTAACCCAACAATGTTAGAAGAACCATCCGAAAGTGAATGAAATCCGTCTGCGGTCATGCTGGCACTTTTTATAATTGAACCTACAATAAGTTTTAGTGTAGCTACAAGTAAATTAGCTAATAAGATAATAAAAAGAATTTGTTGTACTTTTTTAAAATTGTTTTTAACCATGAAAATACCTCCTATAATTTATTATGAAAAAATGGATACTAAAGATTTTGAAACTATGGAAAAATTTGAGTATATCTTAAAAGAAAGAATCAAATTTATTTCTAAGTATCATGAAGTAATAAAATTAATACTTATGGAAAGTCAAATTAATCCAGAGATAGCTGATTTTAATTTTATTAATCAAATAACATTATTGCTGAAAGACTTAATTAAAGAAGCAGGTATAGATTTAAAGAATGAGGGCATTTGCATAAGGTTGTTAATGGGAAGTATTTTGTCATTTTTATACTTGCCTGAAGTTAATGATGAAGAAATTAATAATTATGTAGAGAAACTTAAAGATATAATAATTAAAAATAATAGATTTTAGAGAAAGAAGGATATAAGAAATTACCTTAAAAATAATTGATTAGATAAGGGGGATTATCTTGAAAAAAAGAAAAGTAATTCAAATTTCTACAATCATTTTATTTGTAATACTTCTAGCCCTTGGAAAAATTCAGCTTTGGATGGCTATATTTGGAATTGGTCTATTGCTGTCAACTTATTTTGGAAGACTTTATTGTGGTTATATATGCCCAATAAATACTGGAATGGAATTAATAGATGATAATGCTAATAAAGATAAGAGAAAGATAAGAGCTGTTCCAGAAACTTTTAAGAAACCTTGGATTAGATATGGAATACTAGTACTATTTTTAGGAACTATGATTATGGTATTTAAAACTGGCAAAAAGCTTCCTGTTTTACCTGGATTATTTGGTTTAGGAATAATAATTACAATATTCTATAAACCAGAGTTTTGGCATAAATATCTTTGTCCCTATGGGACTCTACTATCTATCTTCTCTAAATTTAATAAAAGGTCCTATATGGTTGTTAATGAAGACTGTATCAAATGTGGGAAGTGTGTAAGGGTTTGTCCGTCTGATGCAATATTATGGGAAGATAAGAAAGAATATCCTATTATAATGAACAATGAATGCTTATTGTGTGGTAAATGCAAAGAAGTTTGTCCGACTGATACAATAAAATAATGATCAAATTAATATCAATATAACAGGAGAATCAATACCAGTAGGTAAAGAAGAAGGATCAAATGTATTTGCAGGAACAATCTTAGACAATGGAACAATACAAATTCTAGCAGACAGAGTAGGGGAAGATACAACATTTGGTAAAATTATAGAACTAGTAGAAGAAGCCCAAGATTCAAAATCAGAAGCAGAAAGATTTATAGATAGATTCTCAAAATGGTACACACCAGCAGTTTTAGTATTGGCATTTATAGTATGGATATTCTCTAAAGACGTAGAACTAGCAATCACAATACTAGTACTAGGTTGTCCAGGAGCATTAGTAATAGGTGTACCAGTATCAAATGTAGCAGGAAAGGGAAAAGGATGGAAGAACAAGCCTTGGATTAAATATAGCTAGTGAATATATAGGAGTTAGTGAAGAGGAAGATATATCAGATAGTAGAAGATATTATGCTTTAACTCCTATAGATGAGAAATTAGAAAAAGTATATTTTCTAATGAGGTATTCAGCATAACATAACAATAAAGAAGGGAGGACTCTTATAGGTGAGAATTTACATCTAGAAATCAGTGGATTAAATCTAGGATTATTTGGAAAAGAGGTAAAAGGTAATTGGACATTAGATATACCGCTAGAATATAAAGATCTAGGTAAAATATATGAAATAAATGAAGAATTTGAATATGAAGGTGGAACAGCTAAATTAGAAAAAATATACTATTCACCATTGGATATAAGAATATGTTTTACTTCTGAAGATGGAGTTTTAAAAGATATGTCACAAAAGGATTTCAATGAAGAACATTATGTAGATATAAAATTAAAAGATGGAAATTATATACCTAGAACAGGTGGTGGTACCGTAGGAAATAATATGGGTACTTATTATGATGAGTATATATATACAATTGAATATGGCGAAATAAGATTAGAAGATATAGGATATATTGTAGTAGGAGATTTGGAAATACCTATTGATTTAAAATAGATAGGATTATTAAATGTGCTTATTTGAATCGTGCAATACGGGGCAACTCTCGAAATCAAAATAATATTTATAGATATATATCAGAAGAACTATTTGCTACTCGGCAATGACGAAAAAACCAACGCATACATACGATCCTAAAGACATGAAATCCATGTGGTCCCATAGAAGTGCTGCTGTTTTAAAGACTGACAAAACTCCCGTGAAAAATAAATGAGGAAGAATTGTTGTTAAATATTAAGATGAGTTAACTTATAAAACAAACAGTAATCCACGTGTAGTACTATTTGTTTTATAAGTGGCATTAAACATATACTTTATTAATAATGTCCATGTTCCATTTCTTCCTCTTTTTTTGTTCTATGAATCGTGCCATGAGGATGATTAGGAGGTGCATAAATGGAATATAATTTTAATGGTGTACAACCTGTATTTATTGTATTATGCCATGTTTTAGCTGGTATAAATATTACATAGCCAGGATGAACATTCTTTTGAAACCATAAATTGTCCTTACTATTCCCCATTAAAACAAGTCCTGTTCCTTCTTCTATACGGAGAAATTGATCCACATTTGGATGTACTTCAAGGCCTATATCTTCTCCAGCATGAATATTCATCAAAGTAAGTTGCAAATGGTCGCCGGTCCATAAGGCCAACCTGAAATTGTAATTCTGATTAGCAGCCTCATGAATATTAACTACATATGGCATTGGACCATAGTCTTTTAAACTAATACACTGTTCAGACTTGTTAGGGGTATCACAATAATCCTGGTATGGAGAATTCTTTCCATAATACATATTATATTGCTCATAAAATTTATCATTATTGTCCATATAGGTTCCATCCTCTACTTAAATTTATAAAACTAATACAATATAATATATGTTTTATATTTTCAAAGTGTGTTAAAAGTTTTAACAGCATCTGTTTTTAGCTAAAAATTAATTCTATAATATTATAAGTATCTCTGTCCCTATGGGACTCTACTATCTATCTTCTCTAAATTTAATATATTTAACATCAAAGTCTTGAATCTTTTAATAGGGTATTAGGACTTTTTCTTTTAGAGTTAAAATATCCTCCCAATATTGACCTAAGTCAAATACTTTTCAAGAAAGTCATGCTAAAATGTAATCATAAGGTCAAGATAAAAGAAATTCAAGAAAACTTTCAAAAAGAATCTAAAATATTGACCTAAGTCAAGGTTTAATTATTCGGGAAGAGCTATTATATAGTTACAGTAAAGATTCAAAAGAAATTATATTAAAATTAAAGGAGAGATTTTATAATGAAAAAATTTAATGAGGCATTAGAACAAAATTTAGGAAGATTAGAACAATATGTACCAGTAGTAGCAAGGGTTCATGGTGGAAGTCATCCAGAATTCCATGATGTTAAAAAGGTATTCGATGAAGTAAGTGTAAAAATTAAAAATGCAGGATCAGAAAAACCAAATTTAGATAATGAATTTAAAGAATTACGTAAAATCACAGATAACTATACTGTCCCAAGTGATGTATGTGAGAGTTATGAAGCAGTATACAATATGTTAGAAGCAGTAGACAAAGCATACCAAGAGTAAAGATAAAAAAAGATATAGTTCAGGAGGGGTAATATGCAAAGGCATATTTTAAAAAGTAAAAATAAGATTACATTAATAAGTGGTATTTTAATAGCCATTGCCTTTATAAGCAAATGGACAACAGGGAATATGGATATATTTGTTTGGTCATTGGTGATAGCTTCTATCTTAGGTGCAGCACCAATCGCTATTCAAGCATATCAAGCATTACGAGTAAAAGTAGTAAGTATAGATGTGCTAGTAACAATAGCAGTAGTAGGTGCATTTTTAATTCAAAACTTTGAAGAATCAGCAATAGTTACATTCCTATTCTTATTTGGAGCATATTTAGAGCAAAGAACATTAAATCAAACACGTTCAGCAATAAAAGAATTAACGGAAATGGCACCGGAAAGTGCATTAAAGCAAATGGAAGATGGAGAATTTGAAGAGGTAGAAGTAGACGAGGTAGATGTAGGGGATATACTTCTTGTAAAAACAGGGGCAAAAGTCCCAGTGGATGGAACAGTACTAACAGGGGAAGGCAGTATTAATGAAGCAAGTATAACAGGAGAATCAATACCAGTAGGTAAAGAAGAAGGATCAAATGTATTTGCAGGAACAATCTTAGATAATGGAACAATACAAATAGTAGCAGACAGAGTAGGTGAAGATACAACATTTGGTAAAATTATAGAACTAGTAGAAGAAGCCCAGGATTCCAAATCAGAAGCAGAAAGATTTATAGATAGATTCTCAAAGTGGTATACACCAGCAGTTCTAGTTTTAGCATTTATAGTATGGTTATTCTCAAAAGATGTAGAGCTAGCAATCACAATCTTAGTACTTGGTTGTCCAGGTGCTTTAGTAATAGGTGTACCAGTATCAAATGTAGCAGGAATAGGAAATGGAGCAAAAAATGGGGTGCTTCTAAAGGGTAGTGAAGTAATCCAAGACTTTTCTAGATTAGACACCATGGTATTTGATAAAACAGGTACCTTAACAGTAGGAAACCCATCAGTTGCAGAAAAAATCTACTATGGAGAAAATATAGAAGAAACACTAGTATACCTAGCAAGTATAGAAAGGGAATCAGACCATCCATTAGCAAAAGCAGTCCTAGAAGAAATTAATGAAACTGAGTTTTCACCAGTAACAGAAACAGAAGTAGTAAAGGGTGGAGGAATAGTAGCAGTGGTAAATAACCACAGAGTAGCAGTAGGAAATGTAGCTTTAATGGAAAAAGAAAATGTAGAATTAAGTGAAGAAGCAAGAGAAGATATAGAAGCTTTTGAAAGGGCAGGAAATTCATTAGTAATAACATCGGTAGATGGAGAGCTAAAGGTATTAATGGGAGTAAGAGACCAGATACGTCCAAGAGTAAAAGAAGATTTACAAAGACTAAAGAAATTAGGAGTAAAAAACCTAGTAATGCTTTCAGGAGACAACCAAGGAACAGTAGATGTAGTAAGTAAAGAACTTGGTTTGACTGAGGCCCATGGAAATATGTTACCTGAGCATAAATCTGAATATGTAAAAATGTTAATAGAAGAAAAAGGTCAAATAGTAGCATTCGTAGGAGACGGAGTAAATGACAGTCCATCCTTAGCCTTAGCAAATATAGGAATCGCAATGGGAAGTGGAACAGACGTAGCCATAGAAACATCAGATGTAGTATTGATGAATTCAGATTTTAGCCGTTTACCACACGCATTAGGACTAGTAAAAGCAACAGCAAGAAACATGATACAAAATATTCTTATAGCAGTAGGAGTAGTATTAGTACTATTAGCAAGTGTATTATTTAGTGAATGGATGAATATGTCCATAGGAATGTTAGTACATGAAGCAAGTATATTAGTAGTTATCTTAAACGGTATGAGGTTATTAAAGTATAAATTAAGATAAAAGATAAAATTTTGATTTAGGTCAAAGTTTTAATTAAAAAATATGTTAATATGATATTAGAAGGTAGCTAATAAATGTAAGAATGAGAGGAGATTAGATTATGAAATCAGCAACGATTCAATTAGAAACTTTAACATGTCCATCATGTATGCAAAAGATCGAAGGTGCATTAAAATCATTAGAAGGTGTAGATAAAGATACAGCACAAGTATCATTTAACTCAAGTAAAGTAAAACTAGACTTTAACGAAGATAAGGTATCAATCGAAGAAATAGAAAGTGCAATCAGTAAATTAGGTTACGATGTTTTAAAATCCAGAGTGAAATAAATAACCCAAACCCTCTAAATTACCACACAGCCTAAAAAGGATCTGTTGAATTTAGAGGGGTTTTTTACATATATACCATGCCGCCCTGGTATCTACATCAATTACTTCAACATCAAGAAATACTGAATCCAGTTCATCTTTAGCCACTTTAATAAAATTAAAGTAATCGCCACGCTCTAGCCATTCAATAATAGTTGTAAGAAGCCCCCTTTTTCCATAGTAAGCCACTTGGAAATTGAAAAAGACTCCATATATATTTGATATACTATTAAATAATTTGATACCTGAAGACACTTCATCACCTCATTAATCATTCAGAATTACTATTACCCTATTTATTTAAATTTAATTCAACTTTTATCTGCATAAATTGTTTTATCTGCTGTTACACGGCAAACACTGATTTATAGTAGACGGTAACAGCAGAAAACATAGGCGGATGTTTTGTAGATTTAATGACTAATAAAATTGAAGCCTATCGAGAACAAAGGCAAATCATTATAGATGATTTGAGAGTGTGCATTGGTTATACTCCAGACAGAGATAATGGCTTGCTTTCTTTTATGGAGCAATATTTAAAGGCTCTCGGTAATGACATCATTGCTGATCCTTTTTTATTGTAGGAGACAGTTGTAATGGAGAATTTGGAAACAATCATATTGACAACTATCGATATCATTGTTATAATAATTTTAGAATATCGATAACATTCAATATCATTGAAACATATAGATATAAAGGAGGTAATTTCATGGTTAAGACATACGCAGAATATATTCCAGTCTTTAAGGCTATATCTGATGAAACACGTTTAAGGATAATTGATATGCTATCTTGTGGAGAAATGTGTGCTTGTGATATTTTAGAAGGCCTAAGTATATCACAATCCACACTTAGCTATCATATGAAAAATCTTACAGATAGTGGACTTGTAAATGCAGAGCGTGACGGAGCATGGATGAGATACACGCTTAATAAAGAAAGAATAGATGAAGCCTTAAGTTTTATCACATCCATAGCCAGTGAAAAAGAAGATTGTATTTGTAAAAAATGTAAAGATAATGTTTCTAATAATTAAATTTAGGAGGAGTTTGTAATGAAAAAAATGGTTATCTTTGATCCAGCAATGTGTTGTTCAACAGGGGTTTGTGGACCTTCAGTTGATAAAAATCTATTAAGGGTATCTACATTACTAAATAGATTAGATAAGAAAGGGGTTAAGGTAGAAAGACATAATCTACAAGAAAATCCAAAGGCTTATGTTGATAATGCAGAGGTAAATAAATTATTAGATGATGAAGGAGTAGATGTTCTACCTATTACAATAGTTGATGGGAAAGTAGTAAAAACTGTTGAGTATCCTACAAATGAAGAATTTGTAAATTTCCTTGAAATACCTGAAGAATATATTATGTCCGAATTAGCAACTAAAAAAGCTAAAGCAAAAAAATAAGAAAATGAAAAGATATAAGGGTGGGAAAATATGTATAAGAATTTTGATATAAAAGACATTAATTTAACTAAATATTTATTTTTCACAGGTAAAGGTGGAGTTGGAAAGACTTCTCTAGCATCTAGTCTTGCTATTAATTTAGCAGATAGCGGTAAAAATGTTGTGCTTGTAAGTACAGACCCTGCTTCAAATCTACAAGATGTATTTGGTACTGAACTAGATAATAAGGGAAAAGAGATAAAAGATGTTCCAAACCTTACGGTATCAAACTTTGAGCCAGAAGCATCAGTTGCTGACTACAAAGAAAGTGTTATAGGTCCTCAAAGAGGTAAACTACCCGATGCTGTTATTGAGAGCATGGAAGAACAATTGTCTGGTACTTGTACTACAGAAGTTGCTTCTTTTAATGAATTCTCCTATTTTATAGCAAATGATGAGGTAGCAGAAAAATATGATCATGTTATCTTTGACACTGCACCAACAGGTCATACTTTAAGAATGCTTCAGCTACCTTCAGCATGGACTAATTTCTTAGATGAAAATGTTTATGGGGCTTCATGTTTAGGTCAGCTATCTGGTTTAGACGAGGAGAGAGGCGTATACAGAAAAGCAGTAGATAATTTGGCAAATGGGGAATTAACTACTTTGATTTTAGTATCTAGACCTGTAGATTCAGCATTAAAAGAAGCTGAAAGAACTTCTATAGAACTTCAAGAATTAGGAATAAGCAATCAGATTCAAGTAATCAATGGAGTACTGAAAGAGCATGATGATGAACTATCAACATCAATCTACAATATGCAGGACGAAATAATGAGCAATATGCCAGAAGGACTTAAAAAGCTTGATACCTATGAAATACCTTTAAGACCGTACAACATTTCAAGTATAGATAAACTTAGAACATTTTTAACAAGTGAAGAAGTTAAGAATGATGCAAAGCAAGTAGAAGATTTAAACCTTGATAATATTGGTAGTTTACAGGATGTAGTAGATGACCTATATAACTCAGGTAAAAAGGTGATATTCACCATGGGGAAAGGTGGGGTAGGAAAAACTACTATTGCAGCAGCTATAGCTCTTGCACTAGCAGAAAGAGGAGAAAAGGTTTATTTAACAACTACAGACCCAGCAGCTCATTTAAAATATGTTATTGAGGAAAGTGAAGATATAACAATGAGCTATATAGATGAAGAAAAAGAACTAGAAAAATATAGAGAAGAAGTAATAGGCAAGGCAAAAGAAGCAGGTGCATCCCAAGATGATATTGACTATATAGAAGAAGATTTGAGGAGCCCATGTACACAAGAAGTTGCAGTATTTAGAGCCTTTGCGGATATAGTTGATAGATCTGAAGATGAAATAGTGGTTATAGATACAGCACCAACTGGACATACAATCCTACTATTAGAATCAACTGTGAACTATAATAAAGAAATAGCTCGTACCCAAGGAGATACACCTGAGTCAGCTAAGAAATTATTACCAAGGCTTAAAGATGATAAATACACTGAAGTATTGATAATTGCATTAGCAGAAGCAACTCCTTATTATGAAGCTATGAGATTACAAGAAGATTTAAATAGAGCAGGAATATTTAGCAAATGGTGGATTATAAATTCAAGTTATTATGCTACTGATACAACTAACAGCATATTAAAAGCTAAAGCAGATAATGAAGCTGAATGGATAAAAGTGATTAACGATATATCTGATGGAAATACAGCCTTAATCAAGTGGATTCCAGAAGAATTAAAAGGTGAAGGCTTAAAGAAACTTTTATAATAATTTTATAGACTCTGCCATCCAAACTATAGTTTGGATGGCAGATAAATGATGTTGAAAGGATGATTAATATGTCGAAGGAAAGATTACCCTCGGGAATAAATTTTTTTCAAAAATATTTAACAATATGGGTTGCTCTTAGCATGATAGGTGGGGTACTAATTGGTAGATACTTACCAGCAATACCTGAATTTTTTGGTAGATTTGAATATGCTAATATTTCAATACCAACAGCTATACTCATTTGGATAATGATTTATCCAATGATGATGAAGGTGGATTTTCAAAGTGTAAAAAATGTAGGGAAGAATCCTAAAGGTTTGTACGTAACTTGGATTACAAACTGGCTTATAAAGCCTTTTACTATGTATGCGATATCGTCATTTTTCTTTTTTATAGTTTTCAAAAATTTCATAACACCTGAACTTGCAACTGAATATCTAGCAGGAGCAGTCCTACTGGGAGCAGCACCATGTACAGCAATGGTATTTGTATGGAGTACATTAACAAAAGGCAATCCAGCTTATACAGTTGTTCAAGTAGCAACTAATAATTTAATTATATTGGTGGCATTTATCCCAATAGTCAAATTTTTACTAGGAGTTAGTAACGTCGTAGTCCCATGGGATACCTTGATATTATCAGTTATACTCTTTGTAGTAATTCCATTAGCAGGTGGTATATTAACTAGAGTACAAGTAATAAAGAAAAAGGGATTAGATTATTTTGAAAATGAATTTTTACCTAAATTTGATGGTGCAACAACTACAGGGTTATTATTAATGCTAGTGCTATTATTTTCATTCCAAGGTGAAACAATATTGAATAATCCTTTACACATTTTGCTTATAGCTGTACCTCTTACTATTCAGACATTTTTAATATTCTTTATAGCATATGGGGCATGTAGATGGCTTAAATTACCTTTCGATATAGCAGCACCAGCAAGTATGATAGGTGCTTCAAACTTCTTTGAGCTAGCAGTTGCGGTTGCAATTGCATTATTTGGAATGGATTCTCCAGCTGCACTTGCAACAACTGTAGGAGTTTTGACTGAAGTGCCATTAATGCTATTTCTTGTGAAGATAGCCAATAGTACCAAGCATTGGTTTCCAAGTAAAAACTAATTGGAGATATACAAATGAAAAAGAAAGTAGCTTTTATATGTGTTCACAATTCTTGCCGATCCCAAATGGCAGAAGGATGGGCCAAAGAACTAGGCAGTGATATATTAGAAGTTCATTCAGCAGGTACAGAAGAATATCCAGAAGTAAAGCCACTAGCAGTTAAGGTAATGCAAGAATCAGGTATAGATATGAGTAGTCAATATCCAAAACTACTGACTGATATTCCTCAAGAGATAGATATACTAATTACTATGGGTTGCAATGTAGTTTGTCCATTTGTTCCGAATAGTCATAGTGAAGACTGGGGTCTTGATGATCCTTCAGGTGGTCCTATAGAAGGATATAGAGAGACAAGGGATTTAATTAAGGAAAAGGTAGAGGATTTAATTAATAGAGTTAAGAATAATGAAATTTAGTTAAATAATACTTTAAGAGAGCAGGTGTGCTCTCTTTAGGTGTTTTCAAAATGGAGGTAATAAAATGACGAAAAAAATTAAAGTCCAAATGTTTGGTAATAGAAATCAGCTTGTGCCAGAGTCTTGTGGTTGAGGGCCTAGCACAAGCTGTGGTCCTGGTGAGGATCCAACGACTATAGAAATATATGAAGAACTAAAAACATTTCTAGAAAATACAGATGTAAAAGATAAAATTGAAATGGAATTTATTGATATAGATAAAGATGATTTGAGTAAATATCCAAAAGAAAGAAAATTATTAGATGTAGGATATCAATTACCTATTACTTTAATAGCAAGTAAACCTGCTTTCTCAGGTCAAGTAGATAAAATGAGAACATACTTAACGCTAAAAAAGATGTGATGTTTCAGTAGAAAGTTTCAATATTTTAAATTTACTTATTAAGGAGGGATTTGTATGAAGGATAAAGAAAAAATGAGAAATAGAATTCGAAAGAATTATTCAGATGTTGCACAAAAAGATTTATCGGGTGGATGTTGTAGTGGTGGATGTAGCTGTGATGGTGGTTCAGTTGATGTATATGGTTCATCACTTAAAATTGGCTATACCCTAGAAGACGTATTAAATGCACCTATAGATTCAAATATGGGATTAGGATGTGGCAATCCTATTGCACTAGCTAATCTAAACGAAGGAGAAGTAGTCCTTGATCTTGGATCTGGAGGGGGATTTGACAGCTTCCTAGCTAGTAAGAAGGTCGGAGATAATGGCTTAGTCATAGGCGTTGATATGACTCCTGAAATGGTTTCTTTAGCAAGGAAAAATGCTGAAGAAGATGGCTATAGGAATATTGAATTCAGATTAGGGGGAATAGAGCATCTACCTGTAGCTAACGAATCAGTTGATGTAATTATATCTAACTGTGTAATTAATTTATCTTTAGATAAAGAGCAAGTATTTAAAGATGCATACAGAGTACTAAAGGTTGGTGGAAGACTATCAATATCAGATGTAGTTGCAACAGCAGAATTGCCTATAGAAATTAAGGAGGATTTATCTATGATGATAGGATGCATAGCTGGAGCTGAATTTGTCGATAATATTCAAGAAATGATGGAAGATGCGGGGTTTAAGGATATAAAATTAACTCCAAAAGATAATGGCAGAGAAATAGTAAAATCATGGGTACCAGATAGAAATGTTGAGGATTATATTTCTTCTTACATTATTGAAGCAACTAAATAAGATAAGCTTTTAAATCAGTACTAAATATTATGATATTACTCATCGGGTTCGCCGCCCAGTACCTCATGGGCGCTCCGCCACTAGTCTATAATGGGTTATTTGTTCTCGCCGTAGCCATCGGAGTCTTTTACCCAGCCCGCAAGGCACTCCGCGCTCTGATGAACTTTACCTTCACCATTCATCTCCTCATGCTCATAGGAGCAGGCGGAGCGATGATACTGGGGATGTGGTCAGAAGCATCGATACTGATATTCGTCTATTCGCTGGGCGATGTGCTCGAATCCTATGCTGTTGACAAGGCAAGAGGGGCGATCAGTTCGCTGGTAGCCTTGATGCCGAAAGAAGCACTTGTAAAAAAAGATGGCAAGAAAATGATAATGTCTACCGAAGATATAGAGGTTGGGAATATTGTTATAGTCAGACCAGGAGAAAAAATACCTGTTGATGGGACAGTAATCCAAGGTAGTTCTTTCGTAGATCAGGCAGCGGTCACCGGGGAGTCTATCCCGGAAGAGAAGCAGATTGGCGATGGTGTTTTTGCTGGAACCATCAACCAAAACGGGTCATTAGAGGTGCAAGTCGATAAGTCTGTGGACGAGACGATGCTTTCCAAGGTCGTCAGTTCAGTCGAGGAAGCACAGGCCGAGAAGACTTCCTATCAGACCTTTGCCGAAAAGTTCAGTCAATACTATACCCCGATCATGTTCATTCTTGGAATTCTGATTGCTACAATCCCGCCATTGTTCTTTGGGCAGGAGTGGTATCCATTCATATACCGGGGATTGGTCGTGTTCGTGGTGTCGTGCTCCTGTGGGCTTGCAATTTCAGTACCCGTGACCGTAGTCGCAGGAATGGCCAACGCTGCTCGTAACGGAACAGTCTTCAAGGGTGGCAACTATCTGGAGATTGTTGACGAGGTGAAGGTAATCGCCTTTGATAAAACTGGTACACTAACCATAGGAAGGCCGGATGTTACAGATGTCAAGTGCTTAAACGGCATTTCAGAAGCGGAATTATTAAGTTTGGCAGGAGGCATCGAATCGAAATCAGGGCATCCCGGGAGATAAGAGCAGATGAGAATCCAATAAAGATAATTTCTATAACTGAGTATAATCGAATCACGGCATCATTAGATATACCTTTACTTGCTGAAGTCAGCTCAAAGGAAGCAATAGCAATTAGACCAATGTACACAGACAAGGAATATGAGGATTATGAGAATCAGTCTATAACACTACAATTACCTAATGATAATTTGAATCTCCAATTCGTTGATATGACTACAGAGAGGGTTATTAATTGGAGCTATCCTGATATAATGATGGTAGTAAGTGATGATACCTATAATATAATTGAAAAACAAGGTTCAACTGAAAATTACATCGGTTATCTAGTAGAAAATCATAAGACTAGTAATGAAACATCACATGCTCTGTCAGCAATAAAGACACCTGAATCAAAACTATCAACCTACTACTCTGAATATAGACTTGGTATAGAGGGCGCATCTTTTAACGTCTTTATATTAGGGTTTCTTGGATTAATATTTCTTATGGCGACGGGTAGTATTATATATTTTAAGCAATTAACCGAAGCTTCTGCAGATAAATCTAGATATGATATCCTTGTGAAAGTTGGTGTTAGTAACAAGGAAATAAATAAATCAATTTTTAAACAAAATCTATTTCTGTTTGCTTTACCATTATTAGTTGAGTTAGCTCACTATTTAGTAATTTTAAATTTGCTAAAAAGACTTTTTAGTGTAATGGCTGGTTTGAATTTAGCTCTTCCGATAATTATATGTGTGGCAACTTTTATAATGATATATGCAGTCTATTATGTTCTTACGGTTAATTCCATAACAAAAATGGTTAATGGAGGATCTACGCCACTATTAAGGGGAATAGTTATTATAATCGTATTATGTCTATGTGTACTGATCGGAGCTTTAATACGGACAGTTACCCCTGCTCCAACAGAAAAGTATACTGGCAATAAAATACAGTTGCAATTACCAGAACCAAGTGGACAGTATATGGTTGGGACTACTGAAATTCACTTAGTGGATCAAAATAGACAGGATCCTTGGGTAAAGAATAAGACTAGGTATTTAATGATTAGTATATATTATCCTGCCGTAGAGGAATCCGCACAAAAAGCAGTTTATATGAAAACTAATGCAGCAAAATATTATGATGAAAATATATTACTTTCTATTGGGTTGGATTCAGGATATATTGATCTTTCAGAGATTATAACATCCTCATGGATTAATGCATCTGTGTTAGAAAGCAGTGAGGGATGGCCAGTTATATTGTACTCGCCAGGTGCCAATATTCCAAGAGTTTTTGGAACAACATTAGTAGAGGAGTTGGCAAGTAAGGGATACATTGTAGTAACAATCGATCATACTTACGATTCATCTGTAATTGAATTTCCAGATGGAAGAGTAGTTACAGAAGAATTACCTAATTTTAGTGCAGAAACAGTTCTCAAGCTTTTAGATGTTAGAGTTGATGATATGAAATATGTAATAGAACAACTTTCAACAATAGTAGAAGGAAATAATCCTGATTATGAAAATAAAGAATTGCCAATAGGTTTAGAAAACAATATTAATTTATCAAAAATAGGTACCTTTGGACATTCTGCCGGTGGAGCAGCATCAGCACAGCTTATGTATGAAGATGAAAGAGTAGATGCAGGTATAGATATGGATGGTACTATGGGGTATATGCCGGATTATCCACTTAATGTAGCTAAATATGGATTAGATAGACCGTTTATGCTTATGAATGCAGGCTATAATGATGAAGGAGAAGTTGATTCTCACAAATCAGCTATTGACAGAGCATCCTTCTGGGAGAATACAAATGCTTGGAAAATTGACGTTAGTATACCAAATGGAGCTCATTTTACATTTACAGATTACTTGGTATTAATACCGCAGATTGATAATAAACTTGGTATTTCTCAACAGGTTATTCAAGGGAGCATTGGTTCAATTGATTATAATGAGGTTCTTGAAGCGCAGAAAAAATATATTACTGCATTCTTTGATCTTCATTTAAAGGGTATACCACAATCAATATTTGATGAGTCTTCAAAGTATACAGATATTTATATAATTGAATAGGAAAGATACGATATTCATTGCGACAAATCTGAAGATAGTGCAAATTCTAGGAATACAACTCTTGTTGTTCCATTCAGTTGATCTACGTGTTATTCCGTTAAGGCGCAGGATATTGTTCCGATAACATTGATATTATTCCGATAAAGGGGTATAATAAGTGACAACTGGAGGGATAATTTATGTTTATGACAGCAAAACAAGCTGCTGAAAAGTGGGGTATTTCGGATAGACGAGTACGAGTTCTCTGCTCTGATGGGAAAATTCCCGGAGCCTATCAAGAAGGACGAGGATGGAAAATTCCTATTGATGCTGATAAACCCGCGGATGGACGTTATAAATCAAAAGAAAGCATTCTATTACAAATTGATCGCAAAAAAAAGGAACTGGATAGTAGAAGACCTTTGACTGAAGGCGAAGTTGCAAGGCTGAATGAAGAGTTCGTTGTGGAATACACTTATAATTCAAATGCGATTGAGGGTAATACACTTACTTTAAGAGAAACGGATTTGGTACTAAGAGGTCTTACGATTGATCAGAAACCTTTAAAAGACCATATGGAAGCAGTTGGGCACAAGGAGGCATTTAACTATGTAAGTGAACTTGTGAGAGATCATGTCCCCATCAGTGAACACATCATAAAACAGATTCATTATCTTGTGCTTGCTGACAAAACAGAAGACCGTGGTGTATATCGCAGAGTACCTGTTCGTATTATGGGCGCACAGCACGAACCAGTTCAGCCATATCTGATTGTGCCTAAGATGGAGCAACTTTTGGAGGGTTATGCAGAGCTCGATGAGCATATTGTAACGAAGCTTGCCAGATTTCATATTGAGTTTGAAAGAATCCATCCGTTTATTGATGGGAATGGAAGAACAGGTAGACTTTTAGTAAATCTGGAACTAATGAAGGCGGGATATCCACCTATTGATATTAAGTTTATAGGATTCAGTATTATAACGCATTTGATGAATATCATGTAAAGCATAACATTTCCGCAATGGAAAATTTATTTGCTGGATATATCAATACGCAATTGGATTTATATCTAAAAATGTTGTAAAATCGCTGAACTGAGCTTGCCTATGTTAAGTTCTGTATCGGAGATGCACTACTGTCATCGGCAATACGACAGAGTATCAGATTTCAGAAATCAATCAGCGCTTAGAAGAAAAGCAAAAAGAACTATTCTGTATAAGTTTTGTGGTTCCCTTGGTGAATTTATGATAGATTAATCTGTAGATGCACTATAAAAACGTAATATACAAAAGGAGAAGATAAAAATGAATTTGAATGAAAAAGACTCAAGAAGATTTTATAATATTTGGTTTAACTTATTGGACTATACTAATGATAAATACAAGGTAGCACCTAATATAATTGACCTTTCTCATGCAAATAATATTAATCCAAATGATATAGCTCCTATAAGAAATAAACTTTGGTCTGATAAATCTATCTTAGAAGAAGTAATTTCTGCAAACCCTTTTAATTTTTCGCAATCAGATATATTAATTATAGATAGTTGGAAAAATTGTATTTCAGATAAGTTTATATTGATTAAACATCTTAAAAAATATAGTGTTTTTTTAAATGACAAAAATATATACGGCGTAATAGGAATTATAAGCTCTATTGATGAAATGTTTCCGGCGAATTTTTTACCGTTATTAGTTGAAACAGTATTATTACCTTTTGAGGGAAAAATTATATATGACAGTTTATTGATGCCTCATAAAATAAATTTTGGTCCTGGTGCCAGAAAAGGATTTCTGGAAGAATACCGTAATCTTAAAAGGCAATACGGAATTATTAGTAGTCTTTAATTAATCATATTAAGGATACTTGTAACAACATAAGAGTCGCGGCTGGACATATGTTGAGATATTAGGAAGATTAGCATAGTTTAAGAAATTTCAAAAAATGTCAAAGGCAGAGGACTAAATGTATAGTTTATCTGCCTGTCAGATTATTATGTGAGGTTTTGCAATGAAAATAATTTAATGATTTCAGCAGGTTCAGATTGCCACGGTGGATTTAATAATAGGATTTTAGGTATTTCAAAAGTTGGTATAGATAAAATTAAGGTTGGGATAAAATTATGTAGAAAAGGAAAGTGGGGTGAGTGGATATGAATAAGTGGGAAAATGCAACTGATTATTTTTCGGAGGATGCCAGACATTATAAGAATACTTATCTGGAAATCAGTGAAGTATATGATGAAGAGGTCGAAGTGAGTTTATTCTCTTCTAAAGAGGATCCATATGAAATATATTTTTCATATGGCATATTTTATGGCATTATTTATGCCGATGAGGAAAATGCTGTTGCGAAATGTGAAGAAGTAAAAAAAGAACTTGAAAAGGAATATCATAATCATAAGGAACCAACAAATGAATTTATAAATGAATTTGCGAGAAAACACGAGGTGTGTATGCCTAACGATATCCTATTTGATGCATCATCTTTATTTGATTTCTAAAGGAAACAAGATAGGGGGACTGTGACAATGTCTTAGAATCAACTGTCTAAGGTGCTTACTGCTATTGCAAATGCTCCCGTAGATCCTAAACTAAATATTCAGTTCTCCGTAAAAGATAAGGCTGCGGTAAATGAAGAACTTTTAGTTAGTGCTACAGAAAATGCAAAACGAAAAGTAGATATTCTTACATAAGCATTTAGAAATGTAGAACAAAGTGACCATAAAGAACATTATTTAGTCTCCAGATTAAGGAAAACTAACTATTTTATTCCAGAACTTTTGAGGCAAGAAAGATACAATGAAGAGAAGTAAAGTATTCTTGCGGGTAAATATCTCGAAGATAAATTTCTTGGTTTACTCATAATAACAATCAATCAATTAATTAATTAATTTGAGGTAAGAATGAATGAGTATAAAATTTGATCCAAATAACGTCATTATTAAACTCTGCATGAGTGGGATGCAGTTAGAGGAAAGTGGAAACAGTGAGGGTGCAATCACGATGTTTAATAAAGCATGGCACGAAGCAACGGACGAATATGAAAGATTTATCGCAGCTTATCATGTAGCTCGTCTACAAAAGAGTATGGCAGACAAATTAAAATGGATGGAAACATCTCTAAAGTGTGCACTAAAAATAAATGATGATAATGTTAAGAGTGCATACTCAATATTATATTTAAACATTGCCAAATGTTATGAGGAGTTGGGTGAATCTGATAATGCAAAAAGAAATTATGACTTGTCAAATTCATATAAGGGTGTGCCTTCTGATGAAGGTCCATTTTATCATGGGACAAAGGCAGATTTGCAGGTTGGTGATTTCCTAACAGCGGGTGGAAATTCGAATTACAAACTTGGGCTTAAAATGAACCATATTTATTTCACTGCTAATGTCAACGGAGCAGGTCTTGCAGCAGCATTAGCTAAAGGAGAAGGAAGCGAACACGTTTATATAGTAGAACCAACAGGTGAAATTGAAAACGATCCAAATGTTACTGACAAAAAATTCCCTGGTAACTTAACGCGTTCTTATCGCTCACAAGAACCTTTAA
>ENA-UOOE01001343-UOOE01001343.1-fermentation-metagenome-genome-assembly--contig:-NODE-1343-length-21079-cov-43.518836_pt1 | contig 21079 bp, 42 predicted proteins | sample MGYA00245776_ERZ724021 | MGnify/ENA primary metagenome ERZ724021 (study PRJEB28704, sample SAMN03018321) | fermentation metagenome | biome: anthropogenic terrestrial biome; feature: soil... | reverse complement strand
CTTCACCTGTTAAACCTTTATTCTTGAATGAAGAAACAATGTTTATAAAGCGTGTATCAATCGGATAGCTTGCATCGAAATTCAATGCCCTTTTAGCATCTATCTCGGTGTCTTTAACTGCAAATTCAACAAGTTGAACCACATCTCTAAATAATTGGGTCTTATATAAGTCCAAATTTTTAGATAACGTGTTTTTAACAGTGATCTTTGCCATTGCAATTAAATCTTTAATTCGTGGATGTCAAACGTATAAATTCTCGTTCTTCGAACAAAATCTACCTGTGGTGTTGAAATAATAGAATACTTCTTGCCTCTCCACTTCACTATCTGCTTTTTGTTGAACTCCTTCCGTGTCTTCACCCTGAATGTTGACGGTAGGCTAATTTGTGCCTGTTCGATGTCTTTAGAAGTTCTTAACTGTTCAATTGACGCCCATGTTTCAAAGTCAACAACATCAACAGGAATACTGCCACCGTAACCATCGGGCTGACTTCCTTCGCTTATTGCCTTTATTTTTTCTGTTAATCTCATCTGATTATTTATTTAAAACATCGGTTGCTTATTGAAATTGTGATAAGTATCTAAATCTCGCTTATCCTCCATACTGTCAAACCTGATACCCACATTTCTAACTATTGCCTCTTTTAATGCTTCATTTATTTCTGCCTCTGTTCTGCCTGTCCTTGCAAGAGCTATTTCAAACTCAGCATCAATTAATAACTCTAAATAGTCATCATGCGAAGTGTCAACCTCATCAAGGCTTAGCGTTAGCTTTGCTTTTTCGAGTAACTCGCTTTTTAGTGTTGCTTCCATCGTCAGTTATTTTATCGGTTGTTTCTTCATCCTCAATATTGGTTTGCTTCTGTTCAAGTGCCACACCCATAGCAATAAGATACTTCGCCCTGTGATAATTCACCTTGACAATATCACCCTGCTTGCCAAGCACATGATTTTTGAGTAGTTTTATTTTTATCATTTTAATTTTAAAAATAGGTAGGGTATATTTCAACCCTACCAATTAATTAGTTTAAAGAGTAACCTTCACCATTGCATTAAGGTCTTTTGCAACAAATGCCACCATTTCCTCAACTCTGAATGTAACCTTGTTGTACTCAACGTTATCAGCGTGTTGTTCGAACATCCTTAATTCAGGAGATAATCTGTTAATGAACTCAAATTCAGGTGAACTTACAACGTAAGCAGTCCCGGCTGTCAATGTAGGGATAGGAACAACCTGAACAGTCGTTTCAATACCGTTTGCATTGAACCCTGATAGCGTATTGTTAGGCAAATCATATTCGCCTGATCCTGTAGCCTTGTTCAATTTGATGTGCTCCAGATAATCGGAAGGATTCATCAGAACATGAGTAGGATTCATGTAATTACCCAACAGCTGACCGAATGCCGCATCAACTAACTTTTCTACTGCAATAGTTTTTGAGCCGCTATAAGCAACTGCATACGCTGACAAGTAATCAGTTATCAGTTTGTTCTCCCTTGCAAAAATGCCGTACCTTGAATAAAGCAAAGTATTTGCGATGCTACCCTGCAAATATCGAACATTTAACAGCAACTCCCTGTTAACAGTTGTAATCCCTGCTATCCATTTGGGTGTAACTGTGATGTCCTTATAATTAGGTGTTACATCCGGTTTAGGTACGTCTGCTCCCTCAGTTCCTGTTCCTCTTGCCCATTCATCAACTCCTCCTGTAACTGTGCCGAGTTGAGGTATAACAATACTTCCAGAGTCAGTTGTAATATTAGGGAAAATATTCCTTAAATAAAGAGGTGAGTAAGGAGAATTATATAGGTCACGCCTTACATCAGTCGTTTGACGCCCTAACGCTCCAGTTGCCCAATTTGCATCTGTAACCTCTTTTATGGTGAATGTTTTCTCTCCACCTCTGAACGACTTAATCGTTTCAGCGTTATCTATAATCGCCCCTGAAATTGCATCATGTATTGACATGTTTTTTTCTGTTTTATCGGTTATTTGACCCTGTTTTTTAACCTCTGCCGAAAGTTTATTAATGCTATCAGTTAACTCTTTTTTCACCGCTTCGATGTCCTCCGACTTCGTAGCCTTTTCAAGCTGTGCAGTTAATTCGGCTACCTTGTCGTTCAATTCCTTAACCGACTTTTCGGCTACACCTTTAGCCGCTTCTTCGGCTGTTTTCTTTACATTTTCCAAAGCCTCTTGTTTGGCTTTTTCTAATTTTTCTTCTTCCGTCATAATATTAATTTTTAAATAGTTCGTAAATATTAGTTATTAATTTATCCGCTGACGGCTCAACTGCTCCGAGTGTGTCCTCACGGCTCGATTCTTTGAGTGTCAAAAATGCTTCTAAACTCTTTAGTATGTTGTCTGAAAATTGGCTGTCATACGCTTTTATAATCGTTTGCCAAAATTTATCTTGTGTCAACTCTGTTTCTGCTTGAATAGACTTCACCATGTCAACCATTGATAACTGGTTTGCTGGTTGCATTGTCAGAACGCTCACCTCATCAAGTTTAAACTCAGTGATAATTCGACTATCCTGTTTATCTCTTTTCATCACCCAACCGCCAATAGAAAAACCACACTCGAAACCATTTTCAAACATGAATTTAGCTTCCTGATATGTATCTTTACCGAGTTGTGTATCCATGATTATCTTTGCTTCCATGTATAACCCATACGGATCATAAGCATCAAGCTTCAATGGAACACCCACAAACTCGCTTGACTTGTGATTTTTATAAATCTTCATAGACTTATGATTTTCAGAGACGGTTTTCGCAAAGCATCCAAGCCTTGAAATATCTCCCTGCAAATCTTCAATATTGTAAACATTTGCATAGCCTGATAATATCCCATCGCTTGCGCTCTTGAATATATCCGCTTTTTTTATTTTGTAATCTTTTTGTTCCATATCGTGTTACAATAATTTTTTAACCTCTTAACCTTGCATTATAATACGCTTCACTCACATATGTAACCGTGCAGCTGCAATTAACTACATTTCGGGCGCTTAAATTCTCAGCGTGTGGATAATCCGCGTATTCAACGCCATAAGCATCAACTATTTGAAATTGTTCTCCCTCAGGAATAGTCACGCCATCAAGTGCCACATGGTGCGCTCTTGGGTCTTTCGCCCCTCTGTGCATCCATATTTTATACATCGTGAACTCGCCTACCTCTTCTTTCCACGCTATAGCCGCCTGTCGCTGTGATTCGTTAGCCATCTGTGCTACCTCCGTACGTGCTATCCTCATCGCCCTTTGCCTATCAAACATCTTCAACTGGTCTGTTATTTGATTGAACGGGACACCTACATTGTTCCTTAAAACCTCCTGAACCGCTTCCCTCGTCGTTGTGTCAATAGCAACTATCTTTTGAGCCATCCGAGTTTGAACAAAAACCTCCATCCATACCCTCCATGCTGTACTAAAAAAATCTGATACGCTTTTGCTTGTTTTAAGCCCATTTAAGAGGTTGTATTGGTTGATGCCTACTGTTAGCCCATCCGCTCCATAAAGGTCTCTAAAAATAGGCTCAAAACGTGAAATAAACGTGCCTGTCTCTATTAGTTCATCCCTCTGCCTTTGCAACTCCTTGTAAATTTTTGCACGATATTTCCTTTCCAAGCGAAACATTCGCCTGTCAAGTGCTGTTTGATACCGTATGAAAAATCTACTGTTTGCCATATCTTTTAATTAATAAAATCATTGCCACCTGAATAATCGCTCAAAGGTATTTTGTTTGTATCGATAAACACCTCATCCGCATAAGGGTTGTCGATTGCATCGAAGCCATCAATCGCCCTCAACTCATTTAATGATAGTTTGCCCTCTAAATTCTTTCGCTCCTCTAAGGACATCTGCAATTCATCGTACAGGCTTGTGTCGTAATCAAGAACGTAATTGACTTTGTTTTTGTCCTCTGTTCTGAACGGCTCAACAAGCCAGTTATTTAAAGCGTCCTCCTCCTTGTTCAAATAAGGGAGTATCACATCCCTGATAAACCTTGCACCACCCTCTTTTTGGTTCTGATATGTAGGGTTCTTTTCAAATAAAACCGCTGGAACGCCCCATAAGTCGCATAAGTTATCTCCTGCTTTTTCGATTGAATTGATGATGTTCAAAGCATCAGGTGATAAACCTATTTGTGTATATTGAAGTGGCATGCCACTTACAACTATTTTATTTTTATTGTCTACGCCGTGTATCTTTGCTTCTACTGCATCTTGTGTTGCTTTCGTTTGAGCTGGATCCATCCAATTATTCTTGTCAGGATGATTAGGTGAAATAATACCCTTTGCTCCCTCATTCTGAATTGATTTAATCCACGTCTCAATAGCATAGTCATCCAATTGTAAATATTTTAACCCAGCCGTTAACGGTGACAACCCCCTAAATTGAGAGCCTTGCATGTCAAATAGTGGATTGTTCATTTTAAGATGAAACACATTTTTTAAATCATCACCTTGCCACGTCCTCAACCTGCCGTCAGGCATCATGTATTGCCACGCCACTATCTCATCATTCTTAACAACGTGGCTCATTCGTGATGGAGGTATGGCGTATAACTCTAATGCTATATTTGAATTTAGAGCCGTCTCCCTAACCAAAAATGCTTCACCTTGAACGAAGTAAAACAACCTGAATAACTCGAACAAATCAATCCATGTCTGATATGGATTTGGTTTTTCAAGCAATTTAAACAAATCACTATCCTCTGGTGCATATTCCAGCGCCTTCGTGTACAACCTTTTTTTTACATGTTCTATCGGTGTAGCATTGTATTTATTATTCCTATACTGCCTGTATTTACGTGCCTTATCATCTCCTGTATCAATGTATAACTCCAAGTTAGCAACTGCACACTTTTGAATGATCTTCTGGATTATCTTGTAAACATTGCCATTTTGTGTATAACCTTTTTCAATAAAATCGCTTGCATCCCAGCTATATAATGTTAACGGCATATTATATAACGAAAATTGGTAAGACGAGGTAGAACCTATCGCTTTACTGCTTCGCTGTTTATTTATTCCCAATGCTTTTTTTATCATTACTCTTCGCTATATAAATTTATTCCCATAAATACCGTAATTGCTCCCCAAAAAATAATGATAGCAAGCCTGCTACCTACCCACCAATCAGTAACATCAAAAGTTAATTGTATAAATGAAATTGATAAATACAGCATCAGTAATGCTATCAATGATAGGATTATGAGTGTCAATAGTGTACTGTATTTTTTATTCAATTTCATGTGTCTGTTACTTGTTTACTTGTTTAATATATTGAAAATTCAAATTTATTAATCTTATGCATAACCGCATACCTGATAGCATCTATTGCATGGCAATAAGCATCAATGGGTTTATTAGTCGGGTTACCATCCTTATTTAACGCCCAGCTATATGCCCTTAACTCCTTTATCAAGTTAACGCTCCTCTTAGTTACATATATAGGTTTGCTTAAAAGAGTGTCAATACCTTTAATGATGCTATCAGGACCTTTGACCGCCCCTTTGACATTATACCCGGCGTTACACATTTCCTGAATGCTTTTAGGCTCCGCACTGTCAGCTATAATCTCATCATAGTTTTTCTTTAAGCCTAAACTATCAAACCTCCTAATGATGTCTGAGTTAAGCATACCGGTCTGGTAGATCAATTCATCAACGTAAAAAGCATCTCCCACTTCTATTGTTTTAATCAAAGCGCTTGGATCATTCGTAAACCCGAAGTCAAGCCCGTAAATGGCTTTTTCCTCCAGCTCCTGCGGTATCCTATCTATCTGATACCAATTAGAAAATATAATCCCCTCCGTTACCCCGTACTCGCAATCGAAGTGTATTCGCTTAAAATTCTCATCCCTTGAAACACGCATCTCTATCCTGTTGCGCTCCGTTTCAGGAAGGAAAGGATTGTCAGTATAGTTTGATTTTATTACAACCGTCTTGTCATAGTTTGATAACCAATTTTCCATCCAGAATTGAGCCGTCGGATTAAAGTCGGCAATAACATTTTCCGAGCGCCTTGCCAATTCATCCCAAACATCCTTCTTTAAAGAATTAACCTCATTACCATACAAGTAATCACGCCTTGCACCTAAAGCCTTGTCAATTCTATCAGCCGAGAAAAACTCGATAATTGAGCCACTTGGTGCCGTCCATCTCGATGTTGATATGTTCCAACTTGATTTACCCCATAACCCTAAAGGCTTGCATACATTCGATAAAATTCTTATTGCTCCGATATCAAGGTGCGGTTTGGATTCTGAAACGATAGTTATAATTAAATCCTTAAATCTTAGTGCTATGGAAAATAAAAACAGAACAATATCATATGTTTTGCCTGAACCGGTGCCGCCCCTGTGGACAATGATCTTATTGCCATCCTCAAAGGCTTGTTTGGTTTTATGAAATATCGTGCCTGTTTTTATATTAATATCCATAAGCTATTGGTCTTTAGAATGATTGATAAAATTAATATTTATTGCGTCACCTGAATATTCGTTTTTCGTAGGTGCATTGTAGCCGAGCATTTGATTAATAGCATCTAAAGCCTTCTGCTTATCATATAACTCGATTCTAACATACTCAACGTCAACTATTTCAGGGTCTTCTTTTGTTCCTATATTTTTCTTTAAAATTTTTGTTGATATTGATTTTATACAAGCCTTCTGATCGTCTGTCAATTCCTCAAAATCTTTGCGCTCTATCCATGTTTGGTGCATGTGAGCAATAGAGGAATAGGCTATCTTTTCATGTTCTTTTAAAACCCTCAATGCCGACAGTTGAGCTGTCTCCGCGAGGTTGTCTTGCATATACCTGATACGCTCCTGAATTTCAGGTTTCTTCAAGTTTTCACCTCCAATTGAATAAGCCGTTTTTTCACTATACCCAGCATTTATTGCAGCTTTTGTAGCATTAAGATGCAACACATATTCGTAGCAAAACTTCTCCTGCTTATCAGTGAGCTTTGCCATTTCCTCCATATGCCGTTGTTCATCCGTCTTTTTCACGCGCCAAATATAATGTTTTTAAGTTAATAAACCAAATAAATACAAACTATTTTTTTAATTATTTTCAGGTTAGAGCGTTTATTTTTTTAGGTTATGCGCTGTAATGTACTACAGTAAACGGTTTCAGCGTTTTTGGAGTGTCTAAAATATTTTATTCTGGCAAAAAATTATTTTCTAAAAATAAAAATAATTCGTATAACTGTTTAATTCTTAAGCTATTAAGAGCGAAAAGATATACCAATTATTATTTTATTTTATTTCATAAAACTATATATAGAAAAGCCCTATTGTATATATATAGTTTACTATAATATTTATATAATAATAATAATATATATAGTAATATAGTGATTATTAAGTAGTTATAGATGATTTTTAACTATTATTTTATTTTATACTTTATAATTAACTTTATACATTTCTCCGATTAATCCCATGAAGCAACACTTTACAACCCTGATACAACACCATGATATACAACAAATTACCCTGACACAAAACAAAATTAACTAACACAAACCCTGACGCAAACAGCCTTGAAAAAATTATTTTTACCAGCAAAAACACCGAAAAACCGTAGTTAATGGATATTAAAAAACACGCCTATTCCTATAATAGATGTTAAATTCATGTTAACTTTTGTAAAACCTGTTCTCAAAAAATGCCGCTTTTGGTTAAAATATCTTTAAAAACGATGAAAAAGTGGAGAAAAACAGCGAAAAATGCACCAAAAACGGTGAAAAAACGGGTAAAAACGGGTAAAAACATCGAAAAAGTGACTAAAAATCGAGTGAAAGCGCGGCGAAAATCAAGCATCACCCATGATACTACACAAAAAAAGATCGATTTTCACTAAAAAACCGACCTTTTAAATTAAATACTTATGATATTTCACTCAAAATACCTCTCAACCTCCCACTCAAATTCCTCCACATCATCAATAAATCTATGCGAATAGCCAAGGAATTTCGCCCAAAACCGTTGCTCCTCCGATGCAACTCCTCTGCCATCCGGTCGCTTGAATTCGACAAATAAACATTTACCGCCCTCCTGGATAAACATGTAATCTGGTATTCCCTTATGTTTATTCTTCTCTAACTTCACAGCCACAAGTCCTTTTTGACGTGCTATATTGCAGCATTGTTGTTCGAGTATCAACTCTGCTTTTTTCATCCTCTTCCCTCCTCTGTTATATTAATTCTACTCTTGCATAACGTTACTATCACGCCTACAAATCCAAGCAACAACCCCCACAAAAAACCCTTTATGAAAGGTCTATTCTTGCTCTGATAAATCATTCCTCCTGCGATTCCGCATACTACCCAAAATATTAATGTTTCCATAATCAATACATTTTATTTTTCTTTAATTATTTATAATTTTTTACCCGTTCTCCGACACTACTTTAATAATCTCATCCCTTAATTTCAAACTGACTTTATCGCCATACCCAAGATAGTCGTTAAACTTCCTGATACCGCTCCAGACGGTTGCATGTGAGCGGTTTGACTGCCTGCCAATATCTGTCAATCTAATCCCCATGTCATGCATATAATGCCATATTGCCATCCTTTTAATCGGGTTCTGCCCCGCCCTGTTATCCTGCTTTAAGTCTCCGAAGCCCGCCTTTTCGCAAATCTCGTCGAAAGACGGCACTTTAGCATTAATCGTTGATGTTGTTGATGTACGTGTGTTTCTTGATCTCATACTATTTTTCCTTTATTGTTTAAAATTTTCACTTTGCATTGTTCTAAATAATACTTGCCCATTGACGTGTCTACTTCACCATTGTTTTTCGCTATGTTCGGCTTTTGTTTCTTGCCAGATATTTTTCTTTTTTTCATTGCTTATTGCTTATTTACTACTTATTAATCAATTTCTTTTACCCATGCTTCATTTTCAACTATAATTATCTCTCCCTCCCATCCACAATTGGCGCATTGCATAGGGTCACCATCGAAGAAAAAATCATCTTCCGCCTCTGTAAACCCCTCCAATTCACCCCGGCATTCAGGGCACTCAAACCATTCTATTGGTTTCCATTTTTTATCTTCCATGATTAATATTCATTTTAAACATTCGTAAATGCCACGTTATGCACAAGCGGAAGAACCACCTACGCATTAATTTCCTTAACAGTTTTACCTCGCTGTTTGAACCTTATAATTGAAGGTCTTTTTTCGTTCCAATCGTTGTAAATTTCACCTGCAAAGATGTAATAAACTCCGTCAATTTTTAATATTTCGCCTTTATTACAATACCCTGCGACAACTTGATTCCAAGTTAAATCTGTATAATTGAAACTTGAAAATCTCTTTGATGGTTCAAACTGCTTGAACTGATAAACTGTTTGTCTGAATTTCTTTTCCATTTTAATCCTTATTTCACAACCGCCAGTGCATAACAGGCGGTCATAGTTAATAAAGCCGTGAGAAAGTTTTGTTCTTTGATTTGACAGTAGAGGCACGGCTTTACTAACCATACCGCCAAACCGTTATGTGTCATTATTGACCACACACAATACCACGGAATCCACCAAACTTTTCAGCTACGGTTTTAGGTCGCCAAATTTTACCACGTTTTACAACTATTCGTTCTTTACCTTCGTATTCTACTGCCTTTACATAATCACCACCTTGATAACCCATGTTTTCCGTTACTTTACATAAAACTTGTTTGTCATCAAATTCACATAATATCTTTGCCATAATAATAACGCCACATAACAGTGTATATAAGTCATTGCCTCTGTGGTCTTTTTTTAAGTTTATATTAAATTTATAATTCTGTTCATTCTATTAAGTTTTGTGAGAGCAACGCTTCATATACTCAACGTTTATCGCTCATATCCGTGATTTTTGGGATTATCGTCATACAATCCGATTTCTTCATCCCCCCGCATCGTGTCTATCAGGGCTCGCTTTTGTTTGTATTTTTCTATTATCTGCTTAAATGTCATTACACCGTGATAAATACCGAACGTGTCGACATCCGCATTTTTATAATCGCAAGGATTGAAGCTATTATTCAAATAGTATAGCGTTCCTTTTTTCAATACTTCCTTTGTATCTGCGTGAATGCAATCAAATTCTCGCCTTCTTATAATACCATAGCGTTTATGTCCATCTGAATCAACGAATGACACCCTATCTCCTTCTTTAACTATTTTACCGTTAAACAAGGTTGTTTCCGTTTGCTTGAATATTTTGAATTTATTCAAGATGTTTTTTTTCATGTATTTTTTAATCTCTCTCATTACTTCTCGTTTTTTAGTTAGTTTTAATATAAATCCTCACTGAACAACCCTATCAATTGATTATGGAGTTCCTTTTTGTTCACCTGTCTTGCTGATATGGCAATTGAAAGAGCCTCCTTTCTGTTCACAAATCGATTTTCAGAAGTTAAAAACCCCTGTTCGTTCCTGTATTTCTTATACTTGTGTTCTGGGTCAAAAACCGATGCGGTGCGGTAACAATCTGAATGACGAAGCCCAGCAACGACAAACCCGCTAAATACATTTTGATTTGCTCGAGCAATATCATCGTCAAACCAAATCGCAGAACAAATTATCCTTTCTTCCATCTTCATTTTCAGTGAACTACCCATTTGCTAAAGACAAATTGGCTTCGGGTTTCACGGACTTGTGCTTTGTTACCAAAGTCTGATATTCCCATTTAAAACCACCACTTGTTTTTATTCTACCTCTTAAACAATGTGAAATATTGCTTCTTTTAATACCTAATTCGTCTGCTGCTTGCTGTAAAGATTCCCATTCTTTAATAATTTCACCATCTTTTGTTTTTTGAATGATTGGTACTTGAGACTTCTTACTCCCTAATTTAAGGTTATCTAAGCCATTAAGAGTCTCTTTAGCCTTTTTGGATAGTTTTTCTCGTGTTTCCATTGAAAAAGGGGTTGTTTTATGTCTAAGTCTTTGAGACTTGGACTGTTTTAATCTATCTTCTTTTGTGAATACATAACCATCGTTAGATTCCCCGCCTAAAGTCATGTTTTTTAAATTAAACCCAAGTTCCTTATAATATCTTATCCAAAACCTTTCTCTCTCAACCCAATCTGACTCTTTGCATTCTTCTAATACCTCCATAATTGGTTGCATACCATTTTTAATTAAATGTATTATCCAACTATTCTTTTTTGACTTTTTATTTCTGTGAATTTGGTTATGCTCTTTTCTTCTTCTGTCAATATCAATAGTCTTACCAATGTATTTAATTTGGTAATCTCTTGGGTCTTTTAAGCTGTATATGTAAACTACTTTTCCCATACTACAAATATAATACATTTACACGTGTAAAACAAGTTTTTAGTCTAAAAAAAGTAATTACATAGGTCGCTTATATTCCACCCATGTTCCGATGGGTGGGTTTTACGCTCCGTTCAATAAAAAATCCACAATCCACCTCATTAAAATCAGCATAGCTGTAAGTCTCCCAAGGCAGTCGGTCCAAATACCTCTTGCATTTCAGCTTCTTTTCACACCGCTCATTGGAACAGCGGGAAATATCATTTAGTAGTATCATATATTAAGATTGTTTACAAATGATCTTCTTCCTCCAATATCTTCACGCCCGCCTCAACCATTAACCGCAAGTACTCACGAAAAGAATATATGTCGTCATACCCCTCTTTCAGGTAGTGCTCCATCAGTTCTGGTTCGGTGGCTTCAATTATTTTGTTACGTTCTATTTTCATTTCCTTTGTTTTTAATATTATCCATTTCAATGTCATACCACGTGTTCGCTATCTCCCGCATGGCTTCCGCTCCGGCGAGAAAGTCATCATATGATCCAATTTGTTCTTCAGACGCATAAGTATCAATATTGACATCTATAGGTATTAATGCATACTCTCTTGCTTTCTTCTCTATTTGTTCTTTTATCGCTTCTGCCGGTTTTATTTTCATATCAATACTTTTTTCCGTGCATCCTTTCACGTGTTGCGTTATACTTCATTTTCAACTCGATGTGCTTTTCGATATCGATACCTTTTGCTCCGCATAGGTCGAGGATTCGGATAATTGTGTCGGCAAGTTCATCCTCGAACGTGTCTTTAATCGAATTTTCAAAAGACCATTTAAAATCAATAAAATTTTCTTTGTCTTTTTCAATTAATTCCAAGTCGGCATACAACACATTCCTATCAGCTTCCATCGCCTCCGCCAATTCTGATACGCAAAGCATTAACAGTGTTCCTGTCTCTCTTTCTTTATCCCAAAATCCTTTATTTTTTGCGTTTTCGTGAATTTCATCACGCAATTGGTTTAATGTTTTCATATCCTTAGTTTCAAAATTGATTCTTTGTCTATGGTTGGAATTCCAAACCTCCATTCACCCGCTCTATGGTCAAACCATTCGTCTTGATAAACGGCTACATGTTTTAAACAATCATCCAATGCCTGATTGTGGGCTTCTTTTTGAGCCTGTTCAATTGCTTTAACACAAGCCTCCCACTCTGGAACCTGTTTCATTTCATCTATAGTTACATAACTATCCTTTGTTCTTGATAACATAGAAGTTAAATGACTTTCTAATATTTCTTCTGCTGTTTTCATTTCTTTGTTTTAATTATTATCCATTTCAAGTATTCGTAAACGCCACGTTAGCACCAATACTACGTTATCTTTTTCAATTCAGAAATTAGGTAATCAATAGCGTACCTTCCTACGTGGAATTGTAACGATGGTGTTCCTCCGTAAGTTGGTATTAGGAATACTAAAATATCATCATACATCCTGTATATTTCAGCAAATCCATAATCACTTTCAGGAATAAACACCATGTCGCAATCAATACCATTATCATCTATTTTTGTATTGTAAGGTAAATCAAGTATTGCTTGTTTTAACCCATCATCGTATAAATCTAATTCAGTTCTCATAATCCGTACTGGTGCTAACAGCGTTTAGCAGTAATTTAAATATGCCAATTACCATAAGCCCAATGGCCTACTATTTTTAAACATTCTGTGCATTGCAATGAATATTCTTCAATCCCATACTCACTTTGATATATTTTTACTTGTTTAAATTCTTTATTTCCGCACCAACATTTTAAAGGTGTCCCATTTTCAGAAATATACCCTTCTTCAATTTCCTTCTTCATATATTCTTCAAACGATAAACTACTGCTAACACCAGCTATATCCAAGCTGGGTTGTAGTGGTGTATTTGTGTTTTCTTCTTTCTTTGTCATTTCTTCTATTTTGATAAGTTTGTAATTATAAATCCCGGCCTGTACATAGCTGCATCCGTTAGACGTAATGATGAACACTGCTATATTCTGTATTTATCTAAAAGTTCTGAAAGTTCTTTTTTGAAGTTGGATTGTTCTTGTCTGGAAATCCAAATTAGATTTTTGCCATTTACATTAATTTTAGATTCAAATGTATCAACCGCTTTTGCAGTTATTGTTACATCATTGTTTTGATAAATTCATTCCAAACACTCTTTAATACGTTTCTCGAAATGCTCTTGAGCAGCTTGCTTAGCTTCTTCGAGTGAATTTCTACGAGAAATCAATCCACCTATTAAATAAATTTTAAATTGATTACCTATTGTTTCAATGCGGTACATTCCAAATGGAACATCTGCCTCCCACTCATTATTGTATTCCTCCCAATCCAGTTGTTTTATTTTAAGTTCTTTTTTCATTTTTCTATTCTTTAGTTATTTACGTTTGATATAGTCAGTGCACGCCTGCTGTTTTGGATCGTTGTACTTGTTGATATAGCAATGCTTAAATAATTTGCAGGATTTACATTGCTTATGTCTATAAGGATTTGGGTTTATATATTTAGGTTCAGGAACATAATGAGCTCCTGATATGCCTGATGCCAAACTCAAAGCTGCCAGTGCTAATATTTTTTTGTTCATATCATTTGTTTTAATTATTATCCATTTCAAGTATTCGTAAACGCCACGTTAGTAGCCATTTTGAAGAACAGCTACTGCCTTACGCAAATCTTCAATCATTGGCTTTAGCATTTCAATTTCATTATCTGTGTATTGATTTGGATTTTGAGCCATCATTAGATTTGCTTCCTTTAATTGTAATTCAAGCGTTAACAGCCTTGATGTTAGTATTAAAAAAGAAAAACGGCCACCAATATCAGGTAGCTGCAATGGCTTGCTGTGTGCTTCATTTAACATGTTATTGGTATTTAAATAAATTTATAATTCTATTTAAGTTTATCGGTTATGGTCGCCGCTCGCAGCTACCTGTATCCGTTATAGGTAATTAAATTACTACCTTCAGCTCCTTTACCCAGCTTTTGCCTTCGAGATACATCCCCAAATTGAAAAAACGATTTTGCTTTTTATCAATGATAATTTCCGTTCCATCATTTGGGGTTACTTTTACAATTTGAGCCTTTACGGGTTCGTTTTTTAATGTGTCACCAGTCACAATAAGCGTATCTCCTTGCTTAATGTCGGTAATCGTTTTTACTTCCTTCAATTCCATAATTCGTTTTTCATAATAATTTACTGTGTTTATTTGTCATCCGTTATTCTATCGGTCTCCAGCCGATAATCAATCCATTACTCCTGTGCGTATCTACAAGTCTCATTTTATGAGTTAAACCGCACTCACTCAAAATACCTATTGATGGGAAAACCTTTACAATGGTATCAGTGTAACGAATTTGTACTTGAATTAATACCATCTCTTCTATTTTCGGTAATTCCTCTTTCGGGTCTCTCCATCGCATGGCTTCCATATATCCTTTCGTGTATGCAACTTTTTCTTCTACCGTCATAATCTTTTAGCTTATATCGTCAACTTCCAAATCAAATTCCCATAATGGATTTTCCGTTGAAATTTGGGCTGTATATCCCAAACAAAACTCCACCCATTCTTCCATTTCAGCATCGGTGCACTCACACGGTGCTGTTACTGTTATTCTATATTCCTTTGTCATAATCCCTCCTGTTTTAATAAATCAATCCCAATACCACCATCACTAAAATATACCCTCCACCGATAAGGCAGAACCACATCATCGCTCTGCCTTTTTTGCCTAAACCATTAAATAGCCTTTTCATTGTTTTTCTCTTTTAAAGCGGTCATTACTTCATTAAATTTAGTGTTGAATTCCTCCTCTGTGGTTGGATCAAATGTTAACCAATTTTCAGGAACAGCTCCGTTTGACCAGTTAACCGATATATCAAAACCATAGTCACACACCAAAACAACCTTATCCTTTCTTAAAAACTTGCAATATAGGCCTTTATTTCTTGTATAATAAGGGAATGATATTTCTATCTCCTTGACCTCTTCACGTCTTACCGTCACTTTGATTTTTGTTTTCATGATACTACCCTGTTGAATGTTTTAATACTTCCATCTATGTATTCCACCAGCATAAACCCCGATCTGTTTATATTCCAATTGTAATATTCATCCTTATCCACCATGAAGGATGAAGTCATCCCGTCTAACCAATACTCGATTTTTTTTACCTCTTTCTTTTTCATAATTCTGTTACTTTTTTTTGATTATTACTACTTGTTTAACTGAACACTACAAAGATAACACATTATTTTGATATACCAAAATATAAGACTAATTAATTATGTTAAAAGATATTAAAAACATACACCTATTTAGTTAAATCAATGAATTCCTGCAATAATTCTTGTTTATTTTGGAGTGAACTATATTTTTTCACCTCAACCGTATTTTTAGCTACAAACGAGTGAATTTGGACACCTCTCTTTTGTCCTGTACGAATTAGTCTTGCACACCCTTGAGCCCATAACTCTGCATCAAAAGGAAGCGAACTCCATACCATTATACGTGCATTATTTTCATGAAGATTAACGCCATGTCCCAGATTTAAAGGATGGGCCATCAAAACATCAACATCCCTCTCATTCCACTTTTCTAAAAATTTTTTATCTTTGCTTGTAGCAAATTTGATGCGCTCCTTTTTCAACTTCTCTAAAATCCATACTTTCTCCTCAACGAAAGCATAAAACAGTAGCACCTGCTCGCCCTCCGATACCGCCCTTGCAACAAATTCAACTACCTCATCCAGCTTCGTTGAGTGCTCGCCTCGCTTAACCTCTCGCAATCCAGTCTTCACATCATCAACATACACAAAACCATTACATAGTGTTTGAAGTTTCGCAAACTTTTGGTTTTCCGTGAACGCGATAACCTCATCATTTAACTGCACTGACAGCATCGTGTTGAGCCTTAAATACTCGTTCATTTCAGGATCCGACAATTCAACCACATGAGGAATATATGAGACCTCTGGCACTTCTAACCAGTCGGAACTGTCAAGGGTGAAGATATTTTTCTTATATGGTGCGATAATATCTTTAAGAGGTGCTACATTTTGCCACTTCTGAAATTTTAATCCAGCGCCAGCCAGAACATCCCTGAAATGTGATGCCCTCCAGCGGTAAAACCCCCTGTTAATATCCTTTTGCGGTGCATTATTGCCAAACCCAACAGCCACCAATTGACCGTAAATATCGATTGCTGAATTAGTAATAAAAGTACCTGTCAAACCAATTCGCTGTTTTGCATTAATTTTATAAACAGATCCGCTCCTTCCTGACTCGTGATTCTTGTAAGACGTAAGCTCATCCATCACTAATAAATCAAATTCCAACTTCATATCTGAAATATCGCCTACATTATCTCGTGTGACGATAAGATACTTATTATTGTCATACGCTTCACGGATAATCTCTAACCGCTTCTTTTTATTATAGTGCCAACAAATCACCAGCTTATCATGCAATTCGTGCAAATTCCACTTAATACACTCCTGCTTCCACACATGATTAGCCACGAATTTGGGTGCAATAATGATGCATGACTTTGGGTTTGATTCGTTGATATAATGAAGTATGGAGGCTGTTTTGCCCAACCCGCAGCCAACGCTTAGGATTATTTTGTCTGTTGTTTTACAAAATTCTACTATTCTCTTTTGATAGTTATATAATTTTAGGTTGCTCATTTTATTATTACTATATTATTTCTTATACTCAAAAATCATTATTTCGCTCCCATCGCCACCTCTCACTTCATTAGCTTTGTTTTTAAATTTCATGTCAAGCGGTCGGTTATGCGTGTAAACTTGATACATTGTTATATCCTTGTCCTCTTTCTGCCAATCACCCCTCATCTTATTGAGCAATTCGTTTTTCGCCTGCCTTAATATCTTATCTTTGACTGCATCATTTATCCTGTCTGGCTCATAAATTGTATCAAATTCACCATGATAGGTGTGAGGATCATTGCTGAACTTTGCGCTAAAATGGTAAATCATTCTCCACCTCCTCCGCTATTTTTCCGTTCTGCTTGTCCTCTAAGCTAAGCTCATTATATAATTCTGTTGCCTTTGAATAGCAGTCTGATGTCCTATAATTTGATGGATTGCTTGCCACCCTGAAATCATTAAATATCTCTTCCATCGCCGACCTTACCGCTTGTTTCTGACTTATTGACGGCTCATTCTTATAGATTAACCGTGCAATTTGGACGGGTGTAACATATGTTTTACCATCAGGAAAGAACTCATCCCTTCGCAATATAAGCTCATTTATTACCTCATTCATGTCCCTTGTTCCGGCACCATCTGCAAATTCAAATGAGTTGTACCACTCCTGCCAATCCTCTTCTGGCTCTGCATTGACGCAAAAATCTTTCCAGATAGAATAAATTTCCTTGAATGATATTTGCTTAGGTTTTTTGTTCATCTCGATAACATAGAAGCGTCTTTCGTTCTTATCCTGAATGAAATCCGTAGCAGGCTCATTCGATGTGCAAAAGTAATAACGCTTAACGGGTATTGTCTTGATAGACTTATATTTTTGGTTGTATCTTGTTGTGTCCGATGTTAACGCTTGCTTCACTCCTCCATACGTTTTACTCGCATCTTTCGGCATTGCCTCATCGAGCAATACTGCATTGCAATAAGCCGACAAAGGAAGTTCATGATCATTATACTGCAATTCAGCTTTCAGACTGCTTTCATACCGCCCGAAATTATCGAACTTGTCCCCGTTGAGGATCGTCACTATTGCCCTTGCAATGGTTGTCTTGCCTGTCTGTTTTTCCTGTCCCCACAAATAAATAGACTTGTTCATTGATGGATTATGGTTTTCGTGCCGTGATTGACAAACAAAATATCTTAGTGCGTCAATATCCTTGTCTGAAAAGCCCCAAATAGCCCTCGCCTTTTCGCTTGCCTCTTTGAATTTTTGCTTGTCAGGCTCATTTCCGAACATCTTAGCTACCCTCTCATCCAAAAATTTACGTGCTAATATTGTATCCCATGTGACTTCTGATATGCTTTCAGCTTCTGAGTGATGTTTGCCCCTCCTATCAAGTGTTTGCGCCAGATAATAAAAATTAGTTAGTGGTGGAAATTCATCCATTTTCTTTTTATCTTGAAAGGCAGGATCAACAATCGTTCGACGCATAGCATTAAAAAGCCTCTCATACAATTCTTTCTGTGAATCAACCCTTAGCGTCTCCGCCCACTGTTGAAGCCCTCCAGCGTGGACTATATCGACTATTTCGGGATGAGGTAAATCGAGCGTTGATTTGCCCATTCGCATAAACAGCATATTATAGCTCTCCCCTTTCGCTGGTGTCCAAAACATTATCTCAGCAATCTTTTTAAAATCATGCTTGATAGTGCCGTTGGTGTGCTGTTCTGATTGTATTTGTTCTACTAAATCTTGTTCTAACTTCTTCTTTGCCATGTTATGGATTATTACTCCTTTTATGATTTTTATGATGAACTACAAATATACTCTTTTATTTCGATATACCAAACTATATAGCTAAATTTAAATTATTAATTTTTTCTTTTCTCTTGCTAAATATAAATCCAATATATCGTCGCCCTCTTTTAAAATCCCATTGTTAACCGCATTGTCAACTGATATATCCATTTCAGGAAGAAACGCCCTTGTTTTTCGCTCCCACTTCTCAAATTGTCCGTTATCAGCGAACACCTTATCTAAACGTGGCAATTCAAATAATCTCTCATCATTAAGCATCTCACTTCCACCGCTCGCTATCCATGTGTATTCAGGCTCAAAAACGCTCATTATAATAGCCGTCTTCTCGCTCTCACAAAGTGCAACAGGCTTGTCAGGTGTTGTAAGGTGAAGTCCGAAAAAGCATTGACGGTAATTGAAATCCTCCCTTATCTTTTTGTGGACAAACCAACTCATCCTGTCCTTATTACGCTTTCCGTTCGAGTTGTAATATATCACCTTGCCCGTCCTTATGTTCTGCTCCCTATCCTGTTGCCAAAAAATAGTACCACCACCTTTTGCCGTGCCGATATTGTACGCTTCCTGCAGCTGATATGCTTTTTCAATGCCGAATAATTTAACTAAGTACATGAAAAAGACGTTACTCTTAAATTCGTTAAATGTTGCCTGCATCAAGTCTTTACTTACAAAATCTAAAGGCTTGATCTCTTCTGGTGCTGGAGGTACATATCTTGAACTTGAAATGTCATCCTCTCTTATCTTCGGGTAGCGATGGTAACGACAGGCATCCTGACGGTTACATCTTCCATATTTGGTTTCATCAACAACAATATTTGTCCCTGTTTTAACGTAAACCTTGAACTCTTTTTTCTGACATTTAGGGCAAATATACCTCCGTGAGCCTTTCATAAGCTCATATTTATATTGCTTACTCATAATGATGCTGGTTATTAATTAATTATATTTATCTTCAAAGTAAGATAATACCAGTGATGCAATTATATTTAATGCAGCGCCAATAATTGCTATCCCTATCGCTAATCTATTCTCAGCTACGATTGCTATTATAATGAAAAGCAAGCCATAAATAAAATACAAACTACTCTTTTTCATGATATTATTTTTTATAATTAACTGTCCAAACATCATTCTCCCTGTTCACAGTAAATTTAACTCCCAATTCACGACCTACATCATAGACCGTGCGCCTGTATCTGCGTTCATGCTCATCTATGAACTGGAACGGCAAGTTACCGCTTCTTAATGCAACTCGCAACTCTTTTGCAAGTATTTTCTCTTCTTCTTTGGTTGTTACACGTGGTAACGCATCGATTTTCTCATTCATAATTATTATTTGTTTAATTCCTCTTTTAATTCATCACTCAACATGAATTCACTCTCTATCTCTTCAATAGTGATATTACCTGCCCTATACGCTTTTACCAGCCTCTGAAACTGCTGTTTGTTTGGTTCTGGTTTCTCTACAACTTCCTCAACATCATTTACGCCCTCTTTTATTTCATTCTTGCTATAGATACTGATAAATGACTTTTCTAAATCATATCTTGCCTTTTTAAAGCACTCCTCAATCTCAGTCGGTGAAGTGCTGTCAAGTGAATAGGTGGCTTCCAGCCGTACAGACTGGAAGTTCCCTATATTTTTTACTATTTGCATTTTTATTTCGGTTGCTTTCATAGTTCTATTATTTCAGCGTTATTTTTAAGTATGCTTTCCTCTCACTTGTAGCGGTGTAGTCCGCTTCATTGATCTCAGGGTGATCTTTTAACAGCTTCTTCTTATCAAATCTTGAAGTGGTGCCGGGAGGTACGACCGTGATGTTATATGCGTCTGATTTTATAGACTTGACACCGCTTTCAGTCATCATGTTAAAAAGTTTAGCCTTGCTCTCCTCTATTTGTGCCTCCATCGACTTGATCTGTTGCAAATACGAAGTCATTAGCTGCACCTCTCTCTGCTCGGATGGAAACAAATCGCTCTCATCCCATTCATCACCTATTTTTAAATCGAGGTCATCCCAATTATCATCCAGCAGTTTAATGCCATGACGAAGCACTTCGATATAATGTTTACTCTTCTCAACTTCGGCAGGTTCCTGCAACCCATCGCCAAAATTGTCAACCTTGCTGTCACATACAATTAGTCCTACCATACTGCATCCGAGCATGAAATACCATTGAAGTTGAGCCATATAATCCTCCTGTACAGCATCAACATCTGACACACATTTTAATTCAATTGCCCGCCTATCCTCAATGCTATAGAAATCAGCATGAG
>ENA-UOOE01001340-UOOE01001340.1-fermentation-metagenome-genome-assembly--contig:-NODE-1340-length-21108-cov-15.333824_pt1 | contig 21108 bp, 15 predicted proteins | sample MGYA00245776_ERZ724021 | MGnify/ENA primary metagenome ERZ724021 (study PRJEB28704, sample SAMN03018321) | fermentation metagenome | biome: anthropogenic terrestrial biome; feature: soil... | reverse complement strand
TTATTACGTTAAAATTTGGAGTGATTAAAAAATCACAGTTTTTGATGTATTTCTAATATCTTTATTTTTTTTTCGGTTTTACTTTTGTACCGTATCGTTTTATAAAAAATTCTTAAATTGAATATCAACAAAATGAGTATGAAAAAAACAAGTAGCTATCTTATTATTAAAACAAAAAGAACAATAAAAAAGATAGTATTAGTAATTGCAGTTCTTGCATGTTTGAACTCACTACATGGACAAGATGCTGGAGGAAGTAATTTTGTTGTTCTCACTCGGAATAATAATTTTTCTTTACTGCCTGACAGTGCGAGCCCTGTTATTTCACCCTCTGACAGAGAGAGTCAGGTAGTTTCAACGATCGAAGAATTAGTGACAGGTCGTGTTTCAGGGATACGGACGGTAAAATCTGACGGTTCTCCTGGAGCATCCTATAGTTTGCAATTAAGAGGAGTACGAAGTTTTAGAGGTGACAATGAACCGATCTATATACTTGATGGAATAGTACTTAACTCAGTTTGGAATGATGCATCCAACACCTTTTGGAATGATCCTGAAGATTATCAGGCAGCACACAACATTTTATCACGTATTAATCCGAATGATATTGCAAAAATTGAAATTTTGAAAAATGCCGATGCTACTGCAATCTATGGAAATATGGGGGCAAATGGTGTGATTCTTATAACGACAAAGAGTGGAAGCGTAAATGGTTTTCATGCAAATGTGCAAACCAATTTAGGCATCGCTACTTTTAGCCGGAAAATAGATATGCTCATCGGAAATGATTATTTGGCGTATCAGAACATCGTAAATCCCGGGAATGCGTTGCCCTTTCAAACTGGGGCTCCGGTTGATTGGCAAAGGGATGCCACTCGAACAGCTGTTATGCAGAATTACTATCTGGATATTGGAGGTGGTAACGATAAAATGAGATACTATATATCCATGGGATATGCAGGAAACGAAGGAATCGTGAAGGGTAGTGACATTACCCAAGCTTCTATTCGTGTTAATCTGGACCGACTCATTGGGGGAAATTCAGTATTTGGGACAAGAATGTTATTCGGATATACGGAGAATAATATGATACAGGCTACTGCTCCTTATGGGAGTTATAGCTTGACAAAATTGATGACCAAAGCGATACCATTTGAATCTTCGGCCGATAATAATTCTATTGTGAATGAAAATCCAAGAAATTGGATCGATGGATACGACGACAACAGTGTGCAATATTTTGCAACACCGCAAGTATATTTTACAACGAATATATTTAAATGGTTGCAATTTAAATCTGTTGCAGGAATCGATTATCGTACAAAAGAGCGTTTGCGTTGGATTGGCAATGAAATAACCAGAGGAAGAAGTGTGGAAGGAAGGGCTGGAAGGAGCAATATAAATGCTTTCACATACAATGTTGATTCGCGCTTAAACATTCGTTTTATTTCGAATAAACATTCTTTTACCGGATTAGGTGGCGTTTCTGTAAACGGAGAATTTTTATCGAATAAAATGAACGAGGGTACAAAGTTTTTTAACCAGGATCTTCGGGGCGTAGGTATTCAGTTAGCAGAGAACATATTTCCGTATAGAAATTTGGATTGGAATAACAACTATCTATCCGGATATGTGAGCGGCACATACACATTTGACCAAAAATACACATTGAGCGCAACACTCAGAAAAGATAAAACAAGCAATTTTGATGAAAGCTGGAATGATTTAGACTATTATCCCTCTGTGGGTCTCTCGTGGAATGTCATGAACGAAGACTTTTTATCGGGGCAGCAGATTGTTTCCACACTCAATGTACGAGGTAGCTGGGGCCGTTCGGGCAAGCAGACTATACTACCCCTGGATTTATCGCGTGCATATATTACCGGTGTGAGCCCGGAATTAGAGGTAGAGAATGGAATGACAAATTATTATGACATGCGTTGGAACAATATAAATACACAGCAAAATATTGGTATTGATTTAGGATTCTCAGGCGATAAAATTACCGCTACAATCGATTTATATAATTCTGATTCAGATGATCGGTTGCAATACTATTATCACAAAAGATTAGGTGCATATGAATCGGTATACACAAACGAAGCTTCTGTGAATAACAAAGGGATTGAAATTTTATTGAATGCGGTTCTGCTGAAGAACAGTGAAATAGAATGGAATGGGGGAGCCAGTTTTGCGTATAACCGAAACGAGATAACGAACACAGGTGCCGATGGAGATGTGTTTGGCAGTAAAATAGGAGAATTAAATGAAAATCCTCTGGTTGTAAATATAAATAGGAAGGGGGAGCAAGTCGGTGCTTTTTGGGGGTATAAAACGCAAGGCATCGTAGAAAACCAACATCTCTTATTTGTTCCGCCTTTTTATAATGTCAGATTACAGCAGGGTGATTTAAAATTTATTGATACGAATGGTGATGGAAATACAACGGAGGAAGACTACACAATCATTGGAAACCCGATACCTGAGTATGTATTTGGATTTAATACCGATGTGCGTTATAAAAATTTTACGGTTCAACTGATATTTGAAGGTGCAGCAAAATATGATATTGCTAATTTAAATCTCTTGGATAATTTGTATGTTTCAGGAAACGTGTGGAATATACGTGAAAACACGTTTAAGGATGCTTATTCGGGATCTAATACGAATGGAAAATCTCCACGTTTCAACGCGGTAGGAGTTAAAGAATTCACTTCGCGCGTTATTGAAGATGGTAGCTATGTACGACTTTCTGATTTCATTGTTGGGTATAATTTACAACTTCCAATGATAAAATGGATAAACTCTGTGGACTTGACATTTGCTGCGAGGAATTTATTTCTGATAACCAAGTATTCGGGTTATGACCCAAATGTGAATAGTTATAGCTACAATCTTTCTTCTATTGGTATCGATAACGCTGCTTATCCAAGTGCCCGATCTTTCCTGTTAGGAGTGAAAGTAAAATTCTAATCTAGAAAAATAGTATGAACAACATGAGAAATTATATATATAAAATTGTACTTAGTGCATTCTGTGTATCTCTGTTAAGTATAATGAACGTCGTTGCACAGACAACTGTTTCCGGAAAAGTTACAGATACCAGTAATTTACCGCTGGTTGGGGCAACAGTTACAGTAACAGGCACGACTATTGGAACAGTGGTCGATCTTGATGGCAATTATACGATTACGATTCCAGCCGGAGCAGAGAAAGAATTACAATTTAGTTTCATTGGATATACATCCGTTACCAAAAAGGTTACTGGCAGCAGGCTGGATGTGGTGCTGCAAGATGATAATGTTTTGCTGGAAGATGTTGTGGTTGTAGGATACGGCACAATGCGCAAGAGTGATATTACGGGTTCAGTTGCCAGTGTTAAGTTGAGTGACACGGAAGTTAATCAGGTGGCTACTTTTGATAAGCTTCTCCAGGGAAAAGCGGCAGGCGTGCAAGTTGTTACGGGAAACTCCGCTCCGGGTGGGGCTGTAAGTGTGCAGATTAGGGGTACTACCTCATTTAATAGTAGCGGAGAACCGTTGTATGTAGTGGATGGTATTATATTGAATTCTGTTTCTCAGGACGTTAGAAACCCAATCGGAAGTTCAGGTCAAGAAGCGCAAAATGCACTTACCTCGATCAATCCACAAGATATTGCAAGCATTGAGATCTTAAAAGATGCATCTGCAACCGCTATTTATGGATCGTTAGGTGCAAACGGTGTTATTCTTATTACGACAAAAAATGGAGATTCAGACAAACCCAGAATAGAGTGGACAACGAGTCTTGAATTGGCCAATGCGAGTAAAAAGATTCCTGTTCTTGATTTTAATGGATTTTTGGAATATGCAGATGCAATTGGGTATACTATTGAGGATAGAGATTTCTTGCAAGCGATCGACTGGCAGGATTATACCATGCGCACAAGTATAAGCAACACGAACAGGTTGACAATAAGTGGGCGTGGGGAAAAGTCCCGGTATTACATTGCAGGAGGGTATCTTACCAACCAGGGTATCTTAAAAAATACGGATGTACAACAAGGAGACGTACGCATGAATTTTGATGCGGATGTTGCAAAATTTCTGAAAGTAGGGACCAAATTTACCTTTACAAAAAGAGTCAATAACATGACTCAGGGAACGGAGCCGGGAGGTACACAAAATGCAACCAGGGCAACAAACATGATGCGGCAAATGCTTGGTTCCAAGCCTTATTTATTGACAGACTTAGCTGAATCGTATGACGATGAAGCAATAAGGGGGACCGATATTTGGTTGCAAAATTATGATGACATAAGTAAAGAGAATCGTATCAATACGGTTGCATATGCGGATGTCACATTTACCAAAGGAATGAGCTTCAAAACAACAGCAGGTATCGATTTTAGAGACAAATCTCGTACCAGGTGGTATGGACAATATATTGATAATGCACGCAACGGTAGAGCGGGAATTGCAGAACTGAATGCACTCCGTTGGAATATTGACAATACATTGAATTTTGATCGTGATTTTGCAAAATACCATCGTATCAACGTTATGGTTGGTATGTCATTAAGTAGCAATTTAAACCAAAATATCACCGTAGAGGCCAACGACTTTCCCGATCATGAATTCAGGGCGGGAGGCATTAAAACAGCGCGCAGTATTTCTCCAGGTTATAGCGAAGATAAAAGTGCGTTGGTTTCCTATTACACGCGTGGAATCTACAGTTTAAAAGATCGTTACATATTGACTGCTACATACCGGGCTGATGGAAGTAGCAAGTTTAGTCCTGGAAATAAATATAGCTTCTTCCCTTCGTTTGCCTTTGCTTGGAGAATGAACGATGAGCCTTTTCTGAAAGAAGTATCATTTCTTACAAATTTAAAACTAAGGCTGGGTTGGGGACAGGTAGGAAATCAAGCGTTATCTCCGTATCAAACATTGACAACCTATAGCAGCATTAAAATGGCTGATCCTAACTCTAACTATGATTTATCAGATAATGGTAGTTTTTTAATTGGAGTTAAACCGGCTATTCTTGCAAACAAACAATTGCGTTGGGAAACATCGGAACAGACGAATGTCGGTCTTGATGTTGGATTATTCAAAAACAGGATAAATGTCACGGTCGATCTATACAATAAAAGTACGAAGAACCTTTTGCAGAATATCGATATTCCTCCACAAGCTGGTTTTTCCAATATGTGGGTTAACAGGGGTGAGATCCAAAATAAAGGTATAGAATTAACGGCAGATGGAGTATTAATTGATAATCGTGATTTCTCCTGGTCATTGGGTGGAAACATTTCTTTCAATCGCAACAAAGTACTTGATCTTGGTAAACCTGCAGGACAATGGGGTTCAATATATGCACCTGCTTTCTTAGGTCAGGACATAGGTAATGACAATACATACTTTAAAATGCCCGCGAATATATTTATTGAAGGATATCCTGTCGCATTATTTTATGGATTTAAAACAGACGGGCTTGTCTCCGAGGCAGATGTCGCTTCAGGTAATTTGCCAACATATCGTGGTAAACCGCTGGAAGCAGGAGATATCAAGTATGTAAATGTCAATAATGACGATCAATTGAATGACATAAATGATGCGGATAAAACCATCATTGGGGATCCGAATCCAAAGTTCATATATGGTTTCAGTAATAATTTGTCTTATAAGGGGCTTACTCTTTCAATGATGTTCACAGGAGTCTACGGTAATGAAATCGTAAATGGTAATCTTTTACAGGAAGAAGATACCTCTCCTGCTAATCCGGCAAGTAATATTAATAATATTCGTTCGGATGCATTTTATAAAGCGTGGACGCCGGAAAATCAAGACACTCGATATCCCAGACTGCGTAAAACCAACAATTCAGGAGACTTTACGGATCGTATTGTTGAAGATGGTAGTTATTTACGTTTGTCTAATCTGACGATTAGCTATAATATCTCATTAAAGGATAAATGGATTAGAAATATAGGCTTGAATTTAACGGCTCGTAATCTATTTGTCATTACAAAATACAGCGGATGGGATCCTGATGTGAATAGCTTCTCAAGCGGGAGTCAGAAAATTGGAGTGGATTGGGGATCATATCCGTCTGCCAAATCATATCTTTTGGGTTTAAACATGACTTTTTAAATAAACAAATTATGAGAAACCTTTATACATATTCTTTATTATTACTCTGTTTTCTTTTTGGTTCTTGTGAAGAGTTCCTCGAGGAAAATCCTACAACTCAGTTTAATAAGGGGCAAATATATTCATCTGTTGACGGTGCACAAGCTGCTCTGAACGCTTGTTATGCGTATATATCGAATTCATCATTGTATGGTTTGAGGCTACAGGTAGTCCTCACCTGTGGAGCAGGAACGATGACTGCCGGCACAACTTCCTCGGCGTATGTGGAATTGGCAAAGCTTGACATTCAAACGAACAACACTGCTGTAGCGGAGGTCTATGAAGGACTTTACATTACAATAAATGCAATTAATGATGTTTTGCTCAACTTGAAAGATAGTCCCATTGATCAGGTTGAACGAGACAGGATCATAGGTGAGGCATATTTTCTACGGGCATTGTGTTATTTTAATTTAGTCAGATTGTTTGGACCTGTACCGTTGGTTATTGAACCCGCATCTTCCATTGAAAGTGCACACAAACCCCGTACATCGATAGGTGAAGTCTACACGACAATTATTGAAGATTTGGAAAATGCATGGGAATTATTGCCAGTCGCAGGAAAACAACCAAAGGGTAGACCATATAATTATGCTGCAAAATTTCTATTGTCGAAAGTGTATATAGCCATGGCTTGCATTAAAGAAAATCCGGGTGAACCGTTTGATGCTTCCTGGTTAGAAGAGAGTACACAAAGCTACTGGCAAAAAGCATATGATTATGCAAGCGACGTGTATACGAATGGAGGGTATTCTTTGGTCGATCAATTCAATGAGTTATGGGATTGTTATAACCCATACACAGCGGAATCAATATTTGAGTTGGAAGAAAATGTCATGACAGGGAGCACCACGTTTATGTATCATTATTTACCAGGTTATTGGGAGGAACTCCCGTTAACAGCATCAAGCAACAACTATGGACGATTGCGTGCAATGCGAGAGAGTTATGATTTACACTTTAATCGTTACGAAGGTGATTTCCGTCTTGATGAAACCTTTATACAATATTCGTATAAACGGAATATGACAACGACAAGTAATCCCGGAAGAGTATATTACACGTATCCATACACAAGAGATAATTTACCTCCAACGGGTGAAATGTCAAGTAGCGAAGAGTTACCCTACTTAAGAAAATACAAGGATCCACGTTTTACAGCATTTGATGCCAATGTAAATGTGATTGTATTTCGATATGCTGATCTAATTTTGATGATGGCTGAGTCCGCAAATGAATTGGGGAAAACAAGTGAAGCAATTGGCCTTGTCAATCAGTTGCTTGATAGAGCTAGAAATACGCCTACCGGTCGTCGGACAGCACCGGCTGATTGGAACGTTTCAATGTCGAAGGAGGAAACCCGTCAATATATTATGGAGGAGAGATTAATTGAATTGAAAGGGGAATTACATGAATGGTTTGACAACCGTAGACGGGGAATAGCGTATTTCAAGAATATTCTTCAGAAACACAATGATCGGTTAAATGAATTATCCTCAACAATGACGTACGATTATTATTTTGGAATTGCTTCAGGATCTGGAGGTAATAAGGTGTACTCCTTAACTCAAGATTATGTGAAGAAAAATATGTTATGCCCATTCCCGATGGTTGAGATAACATCAAATAATAATATATCGGAGAAAGATCAAAACTTTGGATATTAGTAAATAGACCAAGATAATACTAATTGGAATCATACGTATGAAGAAGTTACTTGATATAGCAAAAAATAAAATAGTTCTCATGAAAAAAATAATTTTAAAACCGCTATTATTAGTAGTCCTACTACTGACGTTGTGTTATTGTTCGGAGGAGGTTGATTTTTACAGTTCTAGTACCGAAACTCCAATTGTTGGCATTGACGATAATGAATTGGAATTAACGGGAAAAAAGGAAGCTAGCAAAATATTTATAAAGTCTAATTTTTGGTGGAAAGCTTCGGTAATCTATCCTTCAGCAGCGGAGGAAGAGTGGATTCAATTGGATTCCACTCGGGGATATGGAAACATAGAGATAAATGTTACAACAACAAGAAACTATTCTCTTTCTAATGATAGAACGGCTACAATTGTAATAGAAGCTGACGCGGGTGAACCTGCGTTTAGAAAAGAATTTACAGTAGTCCAGAAATCCAGTTTGCCATATATTGAAGTTGTTGAGATTGAGAATGATGGTACCTATATGATACCTCTCATAAACAGTAATACGATACTTGAACTGATGTCAAATGATGAGTGGACCGCGGAAAGTGACCAGGAATGGATTCGAGTTACAGCTGCAGGGATCAATGGTAAAAATAGTTTTGCCTTGAATTACGACTTTAATGAAACAGGTGTGACTCGTCTTGCTACGGTTACAATTAGGGCTGCCAACGCAAAAAATATTGTATATTCTTTTAAAGTGTCTCAAAGTGCAATATTTGATAAAGCGGTGCTTACGGTTGATAGATCACCGAACACATTCAAAGCAAGTTGGAATGGTGTAATTGGAGCACAAAACTATTTCATTGATGTGTATGATATCAATGAACAGCTTGTCGGTTCAATTGATGTAGGAGTGAATACGGAGTGGGATTTAGCCTCAGATCCACTATTTAAGACGCCAATACATGCAGGATACACAAAACTTGTTGTTCGTTCAGTGACTGAAAACGTAAATATTTTTTCTGAAAGTGATCAAGTGGAAGTCAATAGCCATTTTACTTCAGGTAAGGGGACAGAATCAGATCCGTATATAATTGGTGAAATGGAAAGCTTGTTAAATATTACGGATGCGAATAAAGTAGCGGTAAATCAAGGAGCACATTATAAGTTAGGATTTACGCCCACCCTGAATAGCGATTTCATACCGATATGTACACCTGAAAACGGCTTTAATGGAATATTCGATGGAAATGGCATTACTATTCAGAATTGGAGCCGTATTGCGCATCCAGATGAACGAAATTTTTCTGCTCTCTTTGGTGGTATAGGAAGCCAAGGTAAGGTTCATAATATCAAATTCAAAGATTGCACTATTAAAATTGAATTGTCCCCGGCTTCAGGAAAAATCTCCAAGACGAATAATGGTTTTTCGTTTGTGGCTGCCGTGAGCAGAGGAGAAATTCATGACATCACCCTAACAAATTGTAGTATTTCAACCGAAGCTGGTGCATCTCCTATTATAGCGGGTACCATTGCGGGCATTAATTATGGAAGTATAATTAATTGTAAGACAACTGGTGGTGTTTTAAGTGCAGCTCCTGATAGAAACAAAAGTGATGAATTTGAATGTGGAGGAATCGCAGGGAACAATAATGGCCTGATTGATAGATGCCTTAATGATAAAACGGAGATAATTGGGATGAGTTATGTGGGAGGTATTGCAGGTAAATGTTCGGGTTCTACGATATCTAATACGGGCACGAATGCAAAAGTAACCGGAAACTATTACTTTGGAGGTATTGGCGGATATACGGATGGAACGGCGTCAAGTTTTAGCAATTGTTTTTTTTCAGGTACTTTGGTTATGGACGAACCTACAGGACAATCTCGTGGGGCAGCTTATATGGGAGGAATTGTTGGCCGCATGTATCGGGATAATGATTTAATAGAAAACTGTTTTGTTTCTGGAGATCTAATCGTAGGAGTTTCATCTTCAAGTTCAAATGTTCGCGTAGGTGGCTTAACAAGTCAGGTTTACAGAAACGGCAACACTGTTATAAATTCATACTTTTGCGGTTCAATTCAGGCTTCAGGCAAAGTGGATCTTGGGGGTATAGCAGGTTTGATGGATAACAAGACAAGTTTGGTTGAAAATTGCTATAGCACAGGGAAAATAATTAGAAATGAAGGAGTCACCGGTAATATTTATGATGCCTTTGGGTCAATGACAGCCAATCCTGTAATAAAAAATGTTTTTGCTTTATCGAACGGAGGAGTTGCATTTTCACCTTCGATAACCAGTAATACCACTAATTCAGGAACAAGGAGTGACGCAGAGTTAAAAGATCCGAACTCATATTTGGAATGGAATAATTTCGCATCTATATGGGAGTTTAAAGGAGGGAATTATGCTTTTCCTTCACTAAAAAATAATCCGCATAAGGGAAAAGGAGAATTGTAATAATCGCTACTGTTCCATTTAATTATTAATAATGTTGCAATTTTATAAAATGCCAGTATAATGAAATTTATTACTAAAATTACTATTTTAATTACTTCTTGGTTGTTGTGCTCAACATTACTCCTTGCACAAAAACCTATAGATAGCCTGAAGACATATTATAGCGGCGAAGTTCATAATGTAAAAAACTATCCTCAAAAATTTAGGAACAAGACCCCTAAAAATATTATCCTTTTTATCGGAGATGGGATGGGTGTGGCACATTTATTTGCCGGTTTAACTGCTAACAAAGGAAAATTGTTTATAGAAAATTGTAAATACATAGGTTTTTCAAAAACAGCATCTTCTAACCGATATGTAACTGACTCTGCCGCAGGTGCTACAGCTATTGCTACAGGAGTCAAAACATACAATGGAGCGATAGGAGTAGATTCAAATAAAAATCCTGTAAAAAATATTCTTGAAGAAGTTTCTGAAAAAGGAATGGGAACGGGCATTGTAGCTACATCCTCAATTACTCATGCTACTCCTGCTGGTTTCTCAGCGCATCAACTAAATAGAAATCAAGAAGAAGAGATAGCTATTGATATTCTCAACTCTGGAGTTGATGTTTTTATTGGTGGGGGATACGATTTTTTTTCTAACCGGGAGGATGCAAGAGATCTGATCGGAGAGTTGATTCAAAAAGGTTATACTGTTGAACAAGAATTGGACAACATCGAGAATTTTATGGGAACTAAATTAGCTGGATTAACTTCACCTAAAGGAAATGGGCGAGTGGCAGAACGGGGAAACATGCTTCCAATTTCTACACAAACGGCCATTCATGTATTAAAGAAAAATAAAAAAGGTTTCTTTCTCATGATCGAAGGATCTTTCATTGATTCGGGTGGTCATGCAAACAATACGTCCCAGGTAATTGAAGAAGTATTGGATTTGGATAAAGCAGTTGGTAGAGCACTTGAATTTGCTGCAAGAGATGGGCGCACATTAGTAATTGTTACTGCAGACCATGAAACCGGAGGAATGACTGTTAATGATGGCTCATTTGAAACAGGAATGGTAAAAGGTGAATTTACGACATCCAGCCATACAGGTGTGATGGTTCCCATTTTTGCGTATGGACCGGGAGCATCAGAATTTATCGGAATTATGGAAAATACAGATATTCACTCAAAAATTAGAAAGTTATTGTTGGGAAAATAGTCAAGTAGTTGTGAATTAAGTGCTAAGCCAGGGATTATATGTTTTGATTGTCAGGATTCTAGGTTTAACATAACAATTGTATTAATTTCCAAAAAATCAAAACTGAATAGATTTGATAGGACTCTAACTCGCTATCTGATTTCTATGCATAACACTAAAATTACTTGAATGAATAGATTTTATTATAATTGCATCATAACATTATTAAGTATTTCTTCCGTTGGCTATGCTCAACAGAATGTTCTTGATTTGGCATCTAATGATTCTTTTACTATTGCAGTAATGTCAGACACACAATTGTACAAAGAAATAGAAATAGAGACTGAATCTGAATCAAATAATGTAGGAGAAATAACTAATGAGGTCTTAGATTCACAAACACAATGGATTATTGATAATTTTGAAAATCAAAATATTATCTTTGTTAGTCACGCAGGGGATGTCGTTGATGTGAATTGTGAAAGTCAGTGGAATGTGGCAAAAAAGCTTTTAAATAGATTACATGGAAAAGTTCCATATGGTATTTCATTGGGGAATCATGACATGACTTCTACCGGTGATACCTATTTGTTTCAGGAATATTTCCCTGCTTCCATGTTTGAATCTTTTAATTGGTATGGCGGAAATTTTGAGAATAACACTAATAGTTACCAATTGCTATCTTCGAACGGTATTGACATTATCATCATCCATATTGAATGTAATGCACCTGACCGTGTACTCAATTGGGCTAATTCAGTACTGGAAAAATATTCAGATCGTCTTGCTATTATTATAACTCACATGTTTCTAGGTCCAAGAGAGACACCTGTTGAAGACACTGATTTTTATGATAAACCCAAAGGTATGATGAAATGGCATAAAACCTTTGGGAATGAAGGTAACTCTCCTTATCAATTATGGAATAAATGTTTCAAGAAACATAGCAATATCAAAATGATTCTCTGTGGAGATCAAAGTAGAACGAATGCTTTGTATCAGAAATACCTAGGCGAGAATGGCAATCTTGTCCATGTTTTTCTTAGTGATTATAACTTAAATCCAGGAGGAGGGCTGAGACTCTATAAATTCCAGCTTTCTGAGAATAGAGTTAATGTTATTACGTATAATACTATTGACGAGGCAATTGTGAAAAGTACAAGAATTGTTCCCAATTTTACAGAACATTGCCTGACAATTACAGATTTTTTTTAAATTACTGATCTATTCCTTTAACTTTTGTTACTTAGTAAGTTGTGCAGGGTGGTGTACTAAGTAATTATAAATATATCATCGGACATTCCCTCGCTGTGCCAGGTGTTCAGCCCGACATGGTGGTGATATCCGCCGGCGGAGAGGAAGGCTGCAAACCTTCCATATTTCCGCCGTAAGGACTTAAACTGAAAGCAGAGCTGCCGCGGTAGCTGGTTACAACAATAGAGGGACCTGACAAAACATCTCCGGTAAAATCATTCCGCACGGGATATACACGGAGCATCTTGTTGGGTAGATGTACTGTGGGATAAGCAGGCACCAGAAGATGGCTGATATTACCCATATAGGGATTACCGTAGTCTAAGGGGTCACTCGCGGTTACACTTAACTGTTGCCTGTATCCTGTAAGAAAAAAGAGAAGGCTACAATTATTTTTGTAGAGATCGAGAAATATTCAAAATTTTGATTTACAGGTCCTCCGCCTCGTGCAACAGATCACGCACGTTGAGAGCTTTGGTGAACATGTTTAATGAGCCGTCGGCCTCGACCGGCCACTCATCCTTAGGCTTATCCCAGTAAAGTTCTACGCCATTGCCGTCTGGGTCGTTCAGGTAGATCGCTTCAGACACGCCGTGGTCGCTCGCTCCACTGAGCGGGTAATCAGCCTCGAGTAGCCGCTTCAGGATTAACGCCAGGTCGCGACGGGTGGGATAGGCGATAGCGGTATGGTAGAGTCCCACACTCTTCAGTGGTGCCTCGGACATTCCCTCGCTGTGCCAGGTGTTCAGTCCGATATGGTGGTGATATCCGCCGGCGGAGAGGAAGGCTGCCTGCTTACCGTACATCATGGTGACCTCAAAGCCCAGTAGATCATGATAAAATGAAAGGGCACGATTCAGATCCGACACCTTTAGGTGAATATGTCCGATACGTACCTGTGATGGTATAACATATTTGCTCATAGGATATAATTTTTTCTTTTATTTCCATTCTCTTGACAATTTCATCGCCTTCACTTTTTTGATTTTTGTATCTGCCAAAAAATTTTGATATGCCGCAGTCTCTATTCCATAAATGGCCACTTTTCCCTCACTATTGCAATGGATACCATATCCATAGCTCTTGGCTAGTGGTGATGCGCGAAAGCAGGGCTGTCCCGTGGAAAAGAATTGTTTCCGCGCCTGTTCCTGTTCTTCCCTGGGTATATTGTTCCTCTCTGCATATACACGAAAGAGGATTTCGTCGGAATTGTACTTGTAGGGATTTTCAATAATCAGTTCATACTCTATTTCTGCTACTGTCTTCTTATCTCTGGAAGGAGGGGGAGTTCCCTCCCTGACTTTTGTATCTAAAGAAACTTCGATAAATGTATCAAAATAGTTGGTAGTATGCATATTGATCTTCTGGATTGATTACAATTGATTCGATTAAAGATATAACAAACTTGACCACGAAAAGGATCATTCTCGGGCGTCGCAAATTCTGATCTCTTATCATTGATATTGCAAATCCAAACCAAGCTACGATATATGTTGTCTCTTGTTTTTATTTCATCGGATTCACTTGCTGGTTGTTATAAATTTTTATATCTTTGTTTATCAACCAAATAGTTTTGTAAAGAAAAGTTTATGAAGAGAAAAGTGTTATTTTTTGGATTGGCGGCGATGCTGATGTCGGTATCCTGTGTGCGCCCTCAAAGTGAGGAAAGTCAGCCGGCAGAGGTGCCTGCTGATAGTGCAAGGACGGTTGAGTTCCGTGATTTTGGTCCCAAGCCGCTTGTGATTGACATTGAGCAGTATACCCTGCAGAATGAAACCTTCCGCACCGCCATATGGACCGGCAGCCTGATGCAGATGACGGTAATGACCCTGCAGCCGGGTGAGGATATCGGGCTGGAACTGCATACCACTACCGATCAGTTCCTCCGAGTGGAACAAGGGAGCGGTATTGTGATGATGGGTGACAGTGAAGAGAACCTCGACTTTCAACAGCGGGTAGAGGATGATTTTGCAATTTTTATTCCGGCAGGCAAGTGGCATAACTTACGCAATGATTCCGATGTGCCGCTGAAGCTTTATTCTATCTATACACCTGTGGAACATCCGCATGGTACCGTGCACAAAACCCGTGAAGAGGGAATTTTACACGATCACGACCATTAAATAAAATGAGGTTGTTTCAAGATTTAGTTCACTACAACTCTCTTGTCAAATATACACTTATTTGTAAGAATATATTAATACTGTAAGGGTAAATGTCTCAAAATTGAGTCGGTCTCTTTTTTGTACTGTTAAAAAGAACGGCAAGCTCTCATTTCTATTAACGAAAACCTGCCTGATTGTTTACAGATTAGTATCTTCTTGTTCGAAACCCTTTCCGGTTCTGTTTTCAGATCCGGACACAATCATTGTTAGCGTTAAATTATGTCAAGAACTTGACAAATAAAAATCAATTTTTTTAATTTTGTGTCAGGGAGAAACCTTATCCCTTTTTACTATGCCGGCCTTCACCGGAATGAAAAAGCAGGTCTGATCCAGGATATCATTTTGCTGAAAGTGACCGGCAGTTTTTTATATACAACAATTAAAAGTTTATTATTTGATTTTTTGTGAACATTGAAAGGAGGATTATTTATGTTAAATCGCAAGCAGATTTTGACCCGAATTTTTCTGCCATTCTTACTGGTTATGCTATCTGGCAGCCTTACTGTAACCGCACAGTCACTACGTCTGTACACACCCTACCCGGAAATCACTGTCCCGCCGGGAGAAACCATCGATTACTCCATTGACCTGATCAATAACGGAGCATCTATCGCCACGGCGGAGGTCACCGTGGATGGAATTCCTGAAACATGGTCATATACGCTTCGTTCGGGCGGCTGGAGCGCCCGTCGTATCTCGGTCCTGCCGGGAGAGAAGAAAACACTTAATCTCAAGGTTGAGCTGCCTTATGATATAGACAAGGGAAGTTATACCTTTCGGGTGCTCGCTCGGAACCACGCTGTGCTGCCCATCACCATCGAGGTTTCCGAGAAGGGGACGGTGAAGACAGAGTTCACCGCTGATCAGGGTAACATGCAGGGACATGCCACCTCAAACTTTAACTATAAAACCAAACTGGAGAACCAGACCGGAGAAAAGCAGCTTTACGCACTCACTTCCCATGCACCACGTGGCTGGACGGTGGTTTTCAAACCCAACTATCAGCAGGCCTCTTCGGTGGAGATTGAGCCCGGGCAAAGCAAGGATATATCCGTGGAGATCAAGCCACCCTACAATGTAAAGGCAGGAAAATATACCATTCCGGTGATGGCTACCACCGGCTCCTCCTCAGCACGACTGGAGCTGGAGGCCGATATCTCGGGAAGTTACGGCGTTGAGCTGACCACCCCCGACGGTCGCCTCAGTGAGAAAATCACCGCCGGCAGGCGTAGGAACCTGGAACTGATGGTGCGCAACAGCGGCTCTACCGACCTGAACAGCGTCCGTATGACTGCTGTCAAGCCCCGGGGCTGGGAGGTAACCTTTACACCAGACACCATCCCCTTTATTGCCGCGGGTGAGAGTACTCAGATAAGGGCAGAGGTGAAGGCTTACGGGAAAGCTATCCCGGGCGACTATGTCATTAACCTCACTGCACAGACCCCCGAGATTAATGCTGATGCTTCGTTTCGCATGTCGGTCAGGACACCCCTGCTCTGGGGCTGGCTCGGCATACTGATCATCCTTAGTGCGATTGGTACTGTTTATTGGCTGTTTCGTAAATATGGAAGGAGGTAATTTATGCAGTCATCAACCATTGAAATCACCCATATCACCAGGAAGTATGGAGATTTTACGGCGGTGGATAATCTTACTCTTTCGATAGGCAAAGGTGAGGTCTTTGGGTTGCTGGGACCCAACGGTGCCGGAAAATCGACTACCATTCTAATGCTGATGGGGCTGACTGAACCCTCCTCGGGCAGTATGCGGATCTGTGGATTGGACCCTGTACGTCAGCCTATTGAGGTGAAAAAGAAGGTGGGCTACCTTCCTGAGGATGTGGGTTTCTATGACGACCTCACCGGACCGGAGAATCTGGTTTATACTGCCCGTCTGAATGGTATTCCCGAGCGTGAGGCCGAAGAGAGGGCTCTTCTGTTGATGCGGCGAGTAGGTTTGGGGGAGGAGATGGATAAAAAGGCTGGGAAGTACTCCCGTGGCATGCGTCAGCGCCTGGGTCTTGCCGATGTGTTAATGAAAGATCCGGAGGTGATCATCCTCGACGAACCCACGCTCGGTATTGATCCGTCGGGGATCAGGGATTTTCTGGGGTTGATTGTCAGCCTTAGCCGTGAAGAGGGCATTACTGTGCTCTTCTCGTCTCACCATCTGCATCAGGTACAACAGGTGTGCGACCGTGTGGGCATCTTCGTGAAAGGCCGTCTGCTAGCGCAGGGCGATATCGCTTCGCTGGCACGTCAGCTGTTTGCCGACAGTGATGAGAGTGGTCAGGAATATGGTCTGGAAGATATTTATTACCGTTATTTTGAAGGAGAAAGTAAAGATGAAAGTAACAGCCATTCAGCATAAGTATATGACCAGAGCGTTCTGGGAGGAACGACTGCGTAATATCATACCTGAGCTGCGCGATCAGTTGATCTCTTACCGCCGGTCGGGTGCAGCACCGGGTGTGTTCCGGTCGATGGTTTTGAAGGAGGTAGGCGATCATTTCCGCAGCTGGAGGGTGATTATCCTGATGGTGATTATCCTGCTCACCTGTATCGGGTCGCTCTATACCGCACTCACCGCGATTAGTGATACTGGTAGTGCGGGTAACAGTGACGAGACCTTCTTCTTTCTGCATCTCTTTACCCTGTCCGACGGAAGCTTGCCTCCCTTTTTCGTCTTCATAGGGTTCCTGGGCCCGCTGCTGGGCATCAGCCTCGGCTTCGATGCCGTTAACTCGGAGCAAAATAGGGGTACACTAAGTCGTCTACTGGCGCAGCCTATTCCGCGAGACTACGTGATCAACGCCAAGTTTGTCGCAGCATTACTGGTGATCGCACTCCTTTTCTTCGTACTGAGCTTTACGGTAATCGGTGCAGGGTTGCTGACCCTGGGCATTCCGCCCACACCCTCAGAGTTTATGCGGATCCTCTCTTTCATGCTGCTCAGCATTGTCTATGTGGCGCTGTGGCTTAACTTGTCGGTCTACTTCTCCGTCCGGTTCAGGCAGCCCGCCACCTCGGCGCTTGCCGGCATCGCCGTCTGGCTCTTCTTCACGGTCTTCTACCCGCTTATCGCCAATCTGCTGATCAAGGCGGCGGCACCGTCGCCCTACGCTTCGGGACGATCGGTCTACCTGTTTGAGCGGTTCCGTTTTCTGCTGATGCAAGTGATGCCCAATGAGCTCTACAGCCAGGCCACCTCCACATTGCTGATGCCTTCCGTGCGTAGCCTTGGACCGCTTACAATGGAGCAGATGGAGGGGGCCATCCCCGGCCCACTGCCGCTGGGTCAGAGTCTGTTACTGGTCTGGCCACAACTCACCGGACTGATCTCTCTCACTATCTTCTGTTTTATCCTCTCCTATCTCGCCTTCATGCGACGTGAAATCCGGTCGAGGTAAAAGGTAAATGGACAGAGTTGTAATTTTTTTTCAATAATCCGTGTTCCAGCGGATTGGAAAAAATATGGAGGGTGTCTCCTTGCCGCAGAAAGAGTTGCCAGTTCATTCATGTCACCCCATGATGCTCTGAATGAAACATGGCCTAAAAAATGATGGAATGATCTCGTTATTCTGTAATACTGAGGTAGAATGATGCCTCATCATTTAAAGAATGGAGGCAGATGGATTTGTGCGGTCATTAAAAACAAACAGAAGGGTTGAAGTCGCAATACTCCAACCCTTCCGTATATAAGCGGCATGTCAATAACGCTTTCTAAAGCTGTCAGCCGTATACCTGTTTCACCGGGTATGGCCTGTGAATGTTGCAGGTGCTCAAGATGGTTTTTTAAATAAACATTATAATAATAGACTTACTTCTTGGACAGGTAATCGGCAATTCCTTCCTGTGTGGCTGAAAGACCTCTGTCCCCTTTGTGCCAGTCGGCAGGACACACTTCACCATATTCTTCGGTGAACTGCAGCGCATCAATCACCCGCAGTATTTCATCTACACTTCTGCCCAGAGGCATATCATTTATAACCTGGTGACGTACAATTCCCTCCTTGTCTATCAGGAAGAGTCCACGGTAAGCTTCTGGCGAACCTTCAAAAAGCGTATTGCCAGAATCATCCATGGTATACTCTCCGGCCAGCACATCATATGCCATGGAGATAGTCAATGAATGATCTGCAACAATAGGATAGGTAACACCCTGGATACCGCCATCATTTTTTGGAGTTTGCAGCCATTTCCAGTGTGATACGGCCGAATCGGTAGAGGCTGCTACCACCGCAGTATTCCTTTCCTCAAATTCCTTCAGCTTTTGTTGAAAAGCGTGAAGCTCCGTGGGGCATACAAAAGTAAAATCCGCAGGATAAAAGAAAAAAACAACATATTTCTTCCCAAGATAATCATCAAGTGAGAAATTTTCTACTATTTCTGAGCCGTCTACTACGGCAGGAGCCCAAAATACCGGTGCTCTTTTTCCAACTAATACTGACATAATAATTCAACTATTAAATATGATAAATCGCAGGTCAAAGATAAAGGTTTTGATCCCGGAAAGAAAATTCCCGGAGGGGAATGATATATAGAATTTTTTTATCAATTGAAGAATCACCATCTTCGTCCTTTCGTTGTTATGCCGCTCAATATAATAAAATTAACATTCATTTCGGCATATTATCTGCAAAAAATATGTACTTTTGCATGCAATAAAAAATAAAGGGTTATTCTTATGTCATTTATTGCAGATAAAATTGTCATGGAAGGGTTAACGTTTGACGACCTTCTGTTGGTTCCGGCTTACTCTCAGGTTCTCCCCCGGAATGTAGATCTCACTTCCAGATTCTCCAGAAACATTACGCTTAATATTCCGATGGTTTCGGCCGCGATGGATACGGTCACCGAGGCAACGCTGGCTATAGCAATTGCCCGTGAGGGAGGTATTGGCGTGATTCACAAAAACATGAGCATTGAGGAACAGGCCAGGCAGGTACGTGCTGTTAAACGTGCCGAAAATGGCATGATATTAAACCCCATCAGCATTACCCCCGATAAAACTGTGTCAAAAGCCCTGGCGATGATGTCGGAATTCAAAATCGGCGGTATACCTGTTGTCAATGCCGACAATACATTGGTCGGTATCGTGACTAATCGTGATCTGCGATTTGAAAAGTCGATGGACAAACGCATCGAAGAAGTGATGACAAAGGATAATCTTGTGACAACCCGTCAGTCCGCCAACTTGGAAGATGCGGCAGAGATACTGCAGCAGCACAAGATCGAAAAACTACCCGTAGTGGATTCTAACTTTAAGCTGGTGGGTCTGATTACCTATAAGGATATTACGAAGGCAAAAGATAAACCGTTTGCATGTAAAGATGAACAGGGGCGTCTTCGCGTGGCTGCCGGAATAGGTGTCACCCACGATTCCGTGGAACGGGCCACAGCCTTGATTGAGGCAGGCGTTGATGCCATAGTCATTGATACGGCACATGGACATTCTCAGGGTGTAGCCGATATGCTAAGGCAGGTAAAGGGAAACTTTCCGGAAATAGACGTGGTGGTAGGCAATGTGGCTACAGGCGAAGCCGCACTGTTTCTGGCAGATGCGGGTGCCGACGGTGTGAAGGTGGGCATCGGGCCGGGATCAATTTGTACTACCCGGGTTATTGCCGGTGTGGGTGTTCCACAGTTGTCAGCGATCTATGATGTAGCCAAGGCGCTTAAAAACAGGGATATTCCCCTGATAGCAGACGGAGGGTTACGTTATTCGGGAGATATCGTGAAGGCTCTGGCGGCAGGAGCCTCCTCGGTGATGATGGGATCATTGCTTGCAGGTACGGAAGAGTCTCCGGGTGAGACTATCATATTCAATGGACGCAAATTTAAATCATATCGAGGAATGGGTTCGCTCTCGGCCATGCAACAAGGGTCTAAAGACCGTTATTTCCAGGATGTGGAGGATGACATCAAAAAGCTCGTCCCCGAAGGCATTGAAGCCCGTGTTCCCTTTAAAGGTACAATTCAGGAAGTGATCTATCAGATGGTGGGCGGTCTTCGTTCCGGTATGGGTTATTGCGGGGCGGAAAATATTAAGAAGCTGCATGATGCAAAGTTTACCCGGATTACTTCGGCAGGTTATACCGAGAGTCATCCTCACGGTGTGATGATTACCCGTGAAGCTCCGAATTATAGTAAAGGAAGTGAGTAGTCCGTTTTTGGACATACTTAAATAAGATGGCAACCGGATTCAGGTAATGAGTCCGGTTG
>ENA-UOOE01001338-UOOE01001338.1-fermentation-metagenome-genome-assembly--contig:-NODE-1338-length-21117-cov-4.819770_pt1 | contig 21117 bp, 23 predicted proteins | sample MGYA00245776_ERZ724021 | MGnify/ENA primary metagenome ERZ724021 (study PRJEB28704, sample SAMN03018321) | fermentation metagenome | biome: anthropogenic terrestrial biome; feature: soil; material... | reverse complement strand
CCTTTTAAATATATTAAATACACCCATATATGAGTTTTATTTTAAAACCTTTGGAAAAAATTAGGATATAGTTTATATGAATACTATCCTAGTAATTTAATGAAATTGTATATTCCTGACATAACCTTTTCAGGGGAACCTGATTTTCACAAGGAATTATGTGATTATTTCCAATTAACATATGAAGAAGTTAAATTTATAGAAAATGGCATAGATCCCTGAAATTAAGAATAACCTTATCGTGAATTGTGAATTGTGCATTGTGAATTGTATAATCACAATATTACTGTTATAATAATAGCTGCAATCAGTGAGGCTCTGATAAGTTGATTGTGTTTTTAAATTTTAAAATTAAAAATCGGGAAAGGAGTTTCGTCAATGGATTTATGGTTGAAAGAAGGTCAAATTGAAGATGCTGCTATGACCTATAAAATAAAAGAAACTTTAGTTACAAAGAAGACTAAATATCAGGAGTTAGCTATAGTAGATACTTATGCACTAGGGAAAATGCTGGTCTTAGATGGTATAGTACAGACTACAGTTAAGGATGAATATGTGTATCATGAAATGATAACTCATGTACCTTTATTCACCCATCCCAATCCTCGAAAAATACTTATAGTTGGAGGGGGAGATGGAGGCGCAGTAAGAGAAGTGCTAAAACATGAAACTGTAGAAAAGGTTGTGCTTTGTGAAATTGATGAACAGGTTGTGTACCAATGTAAAAAATACCTTCCAGAAATAAGTTGTGAACTCGACAATCCAAAATGTGAAGTTTTTATTGGAGATGGAATAAAGTATGTCCATGATCATAAAAATGAATTTGATATAATAATAGTAGATTCTACAGATCCTTTTGGTGCTGCAGAGGGATTATTTGGAGGAAGTTTTTACAAGGAAATATATAACTGCCTCACAAAGGATGGAATATTCATAGCTCAGACGGAGACGCCTTTTTATTTGCCAGAAGTGGTAAAACAGGTGTACAAGGATGCTGAGAAAATTTTCCCCATTACTAGATTGTTTATGGCAGGGATACCTACATACCCAAGTGGATTTTGGAGTTTTACCATAGGTTCCAAAAAGTATGATCCGAAAGAAGTAAAATTGGATTCTGATTTAAACATAAATACAAAATACTATACCAGGGAATTGCATAAGGCATGTTTTGTACTTCCCAAATTTATAGAAGATTTAACCTATAACTCCAAGTAATGTATAATTGATTTTAGCACATTGAAATAGCACTGATTTAGTCTTGTGATACCAACTAAGTCAGTGCTATTTCCATATAATTTAAATGATTGAAATTTATTAAAAATTTTAAATATATGTTTAAAAATATATTAACTGTAAATAATATGAATAAAATATCGATAAAAATACAAAAAAATAGAGGGAAACTGTTTCCTATGTAGAATATATTAAAAACACATATTTTAATATATATAAAATTTTGTATTTAAAGGATTTAATTATTTAATGTTCTATATTATTTAAAATAGGAAATAAGTACTGCATTGTGAGTTGTAAACTGAAAATCGTAAATTGTGAATCGTAAATTGTAAACTGTAAATCGTGAATTGTAAACTGTAAACTGTAAACTGTGAACTGTGAACTGTGAATTGATATTATAAGAGGGGGGGTAAGAAGGTCTGACTCGGACTATGCAATATTTTGCATATGCTAAAGTTTATATATTAAACTTTAGTCATATAACATGGGCTCATATGTTATATGGTAAATTAAAGTTAAAAGTATATTTTAACGCTAAAACTATGTTAAAGCATGATATATATTAGTTTTAGTAGAGTTTTGTATAGTATATGAATTTAGAATTTTATGTAAAAGAAGATAATCTTATAGTTATTATGGAAGGTGAACTAGATCATCATAGTACAGAAGAAGTTAGAAATAAAATCGATAATCAACTGGATGTAGAAGGCATGAACAAGTTAATATTGGATTTTTCAAAGATAAGCTTTATGGATAGCTCAGGAATAGGGGTGGTAATTGGAAGGTATAAAAAGCTGCATGCCAAGAAAGGAAATTTATGTATTGTAGGTGTATCACCCTCAGTGAGAAGAGTGTTTGAATTATCGGGGATGTTTAAAATTATAGGACTTTATGACAATATTGAGGAAGCAGTTCAGAATATTTAATGGGGGGATAAATTATGTATGATAACAGTATGAAAATAGAGTTTATTAGTAAGTCACAAAATGAAAGTTTTGCTAGAGTATCAGTAGCGGCCTTTGTATCCCAGTTGGATCCTACATTAGATGAATTAACAGATGTAAAAACTGCAGTTTCAGAAGCAGTTACAAACTCTATTATTCATGGTTATGAAAACAAAGAAGGTATAGTTAAAATTGAAGCCACTATTAAAGAAAAAGAGCTAACTTTAATAGTAGAAGATAATGGTATAGGTATAGAGGATATAGATGTCGCCATGCAACCTCTTTATACTTCTAAACCTGAACTAGAAAGATCAGGAATGGGATTTACTGTAATGGAGACATTTATGGATTCCCTTCAAGTGGAATCTGAAAAAAACAAAGGGACAAGATTGATTATGAAAAAGGTTTTTAATTCATTAAGTTAGGTGAATGATATGGGTGAAGAAACAGTAAAAAAAATTAAATATAGCTACGATGATAATCTAAAATTGATTAAATGTGCAAAAGAAGGAGACAAAAAAGCATTAAACAAGCTAGTGGAACTAAATTTACCATTGGTTTCAGCTATAAGTAAAAAATTTTTAAATAGAGGATATGAATATGAAGATATATTTCAAATAGGCTGTATGGGACTTATGAAGGCAATAAATAATTTTGATGAAACTTATAATGTGAAATTTTCTACATATGCTGTACCCATGATATTAGGAGAGATAAAGAGATTTCTCCGAGATGACGGAATGATAAAAGTAAGCAGAAGCATAAAAAATACAGCTAAGAAACTTCATTATGATAGAGAAGCACTTACAAAAAAATTGAACAGAGAACCTACTATAGAAGAATTGGCTGAATATTCAGGAGTAAAAACAGAAGAATTACTTTTTGCCACAGAGTCTACCAATAGTTTGCAATATCTATATGATACTATACATCAAGATGATGGGTCACCTGTTCTTTTAATAGATAAAATAAGTGAAAATCCTAAGGAAGATGTGGAAGTTATAGATAGAATTGCATTAAAAGAGGCTTTAAGAAATTTAGATGTAAAGTCCAGGCAGATTATAATGCTAAGATATTTTAAGGATAAAACTCAAGTACAGGTGGCAAAAATGTTAGGAATAAATCAAGTACAGGTTTCTAGAATTGAAAAAAAAGTACTTAAAATCATGAGAGAAATTTTAAGTGAATGATCTGCAAAATGTAGTAAATCAAATGATTCTAAGGTTCAGGTGGAGTTTGTTATAGAGAAATGCTTTTCTCCATATGAACCTTATTAACAGTATTCTTAGTGTCTTTAGCACTTAGAATACGTTATCCTTTAGGGGAAGAACTTATCCAGGTGTGTAGCAGTGTTTATCTCCCACTTTGAAGAAGATGGGAGTATTAATAATGGTAGCATTCGGATAAAAAAATTAAAATAACATATAAGTAGTATTACCCCGAAGATTAATTCCACCTTAAAATACTAAGGTGGAATTTTAATTTAACTTAATATACTTAAATATATCAGTTATTTTCAACAGATGTTTCTGTAGAAGAATTATCCGTGTGAGTCTCATCCTTTTTTCCTGAATTATTCTTGTCATTATCATCATTTTTTTCGGAGGAATTATTATTATCTACAGTATTGTTATTATCTTTGTTGTTGTCTTTATCAGTATCTGTATTTTTGTTAGTATTCCTTTTATATTGACTTCTATTGGTATTTTTGTTAGGAAGGTTGTCAAATATATTCCACGAATGGGACATATTACAGTAACTTGTAGGTACTGTACCTTCTATAAATAATTCGTTGTAAACCTTGTTGCCTGTAAGATCCTTATAACAATTGGATCTGGCAAGTTTACCAGATTCAGAACAGATTGCTGCAGTTACCACTCCAGAGGGCATTTCCAACTCTTTTGATTCTAAAGTTTCATGGAAAGGAGACATTATATCTGCCCAGAGTTTGGCTGCAGAGTTACTGTTAAGTCCATATAATGTGGAACTATTGTCATTGCCAATCCATACTGCTGCAGAGTAGTATGGAGTTAATCCACAAAACCACAGGTTTTTGCTATCAGTGGAAGTACCAGTTTTACCCCTTACAGCCATATTTCCAAAGTTCGCATTATATCCTGTACCTTCTGCACTAACGGGTCCTTTTAACATATCGTATAGTATATAGGCAGTTTGACTGGATAGAACGGTTTTTGTTTCCGTTTTATTCTGCAATAAAATTTTTTGGTTTCTATCCTCCACTTTAGTATAAAGTTTTGGAGATGTATAGGTACCGTAATTTCCAAATACTCCATAAGCTGCAGCCATTGTAAGGGTATTTGTACCATGGTGAAGCTCGCCAAGAGATAGTGCTGCTATACTGGCTCTATCATGTTCGTCTAAAGTTATGCCAAATTTTTCTGCATATTCAGATGCAATTTCTAGTCCCAGTTTATCTTCCAGTTTAACGGCAACTAGATTTATAGAATGCATTAAAGCAGTCCTTAAAGTCATATTACCTCCAATGTAGTCATCATCTTTAGGTTGATAAGGTTCACCATTAGAGGCATATTTATTGGCTATTTCATTGGATAATGGGGAATCCTCAAAAATACTGGCAGATGTAAACTGCTGTGAATTTATGGCAGGGCTGTATACAGTTAATGGTTTTATACTAGATCCAGGGGATCTTAAGTAATTTTCAGAGGCAGCTCTGTTAAAAGATCTAGCAGGCTGAGTTCCCCTACCACCTACAAGAGCTTTTACTTTTCCAGAATGATAATCCATAACTACTGCTGATGCTTCAGGTTGTAATATCCCATTTTCATCTGTGGTAGAATTTTGAAAAACACTATTGTTAGTTATAGTATCTTCTGTTTTTTTCTGTAAGTCCTTGTCCATTGTAGTATATATCTTAAGGGCCCCATACATAAGTAAATTGTTTATTTGTTCATCAGTATACTTGTATTTAGATTTTAAATCCTTTTTTACTTGAGTGATAACAGGTACTGTAAACCACTCATAGTTATATGTATTACTTACAGTAGGTTCTGGTTTAATATCTAATTTACCTTCTGAAATGTCTTTTATGGCAGTAGTATACTGACTTTGAGAAATGTATCCATTTTCATACATTTTTGTAATTACCGATTTGGTTCTGTTTAAATATATGGATGGATCTTTTTTAGCTTTATCAGAATAGGGATAATACACAGAGGGACTTTGGGGAATAGCCGCAATAAGGGCACATTCAATTAAATTCAAGTCTTTTGCAGACTTCCTAAAATATTGCTGGGATGCAGCTTCAACACCTAATGCTCTTCCACCTAAATATATCGTATTCATATATGCTCCCAGTATTTCATCTTTACTTAATTTATTTTCAAGCTTTATAGATAAGTACATTTCCTGAAGTTTTCTTTTAAAAGATACATCGGAAGATAGAAATATACCCCTTACCAGCTGCTGGGTTATAGTAGATGCTCCTTGAATGTTGTCATTGCCTGTAATCTTATTTTTGATATCTATAAATATTACACCTATAATTCTTTTCAAATCTATACCGTTATGTTTATAAAATCTTTCATCTTCTATGCTGATAAAAGCATTTTTTAAGTCCTGGGGCATATTATCAAAAGGAATTACTGTTCTTTGTTGTGGGGTAACTACTACATCCATAGCATCATTGCTGTCATCATATAGAACAGAAGGCTCATTTAAATTTAATATCTGGTTTACATCAAGTGTTGGAGAATTTTTTATAATAGCTAAGCTTGCACCAATTATTGATACAAATGCCAATAACAATAAGCCGGATAAGATAGTAAATATAAGTTTAGAAGTTTTAAATGGAGCCTTTTTATGTCTTTTTACCATAATTGTCCTCCTTGCTCTAAATTGTTATTTTAATTTTAATTATTATAACATAAATTAAAGTATTAATGAAATATAAATGATTTTTGGAATTTTGGCAAGGGAATATGTGAAAATGATTTTTACTTTATAAGTATATAATGTATACTAGAAGGGTAAATGGTAAGATTAAATATTGATGGTTTTAGATAGAGATATAAATTTTGCAATAAATATCTTTAATAAATACAAAGAAAATCAAGAGTTGAATTATAAGAATATAAATAAAGTAACTACTCTATATTTTCAAGATGGAAAATTAGTTGCTTAATTTTGGAAGGGAAGTGACAAAAGTACCGTTGGCTTGCGGTATAACATTATAGAGAAATGTTATTATGTACACTAATAGCAATATTGAGTGTATGAACTAAATCTATAATTTTTTATATATTTAACTGGATTTTTATAGATTTTTTAAAGCTGATTTTTTGATATATGGAAATACAGAAGGCATAAGAAAGTCTATATTGGATGAATTAGAAGAAATATATGATATTAAAGTACCTAAAGATATTGTTTGCAGTATGGAGATTGTAGAAATACTTTGCAAAAATACTATATATTTAAATAGAGAAATAAGTGTGCTTATTAATAGAAAAGGAAAGGTTTTAAATATATCAGTAGGTGACAGTAACAGTGTAAATATTGAAGTTTATACATCAGAAAATAAGCTTTCTGGAATTAGAATGATACACACTCATCCTAATGGCAATTCACAGCTTTCAAAAGTAGATATTTCAGCTTTAATAAAATTGAAATTGGATTGTATATCGGCCATAGGAGTTAATGATAGAGGACCTACGGGTATGAGTTTAGGTTTTTTAAGTATTAAAGGAGATTCTGTTGAAAGTGAAGTCTTGGATAACCTGACTCTGGAAGAAGCTGCTAATTATAATGTATTAAGAAAGATAAATGAAATAGAAGAGTTGATAAAAAAAATATATACACTGGAGGAGTATGAAGAAAGAGCCATACTCGTAGGAACGGATAGTGAAGAGAGTTTAGATGAATTAGAAGAATTGGCTAGAGCTTGTAATGTAAAAGTTTTAGAAAAAATATTCCAAAAAAGAACTATCATAGATACAGCTTTTTATGTGGGAAAAGGAAAAGTAAGTGAGATAGGATTAATTGCTCAAATTCATAATGCCAATGTAGTGATTTTTGATGATGAAATATCTGGCTCACAGGCTAGAAATTTAGAAGAGAGTTTAAAAATAAAGATAATAGACAGAACTACATTAATACTTCACATATTTGCTACCAGGGCAAAAAGTAGAGAGAGTAAAATGCAAGTAGAGCTTGCCCAACTTAAATATAGATTAGCTAGACTTTCAGGATTTGGTATAGTTCTTTCAAGAACTGGTGGAGGTATAGGTACTAGAGGACCGGGAGAAAAAAAGCTGGAAACAGATAAAAGGCATATAAGAGAAAGAATATATGAGATTAATAGAGAATTAAAAAAGATAAAAAAAGTAAGAAAAGTACAAAGAGAAAAGAGAAATGAAATATACAATGTATCTCTGGTTGGATACACTAATTCAGGAAAATCCACCTTGAGAAATAAGTTATGTGAAATAGCTGTGCCTAAGAAAAATATTTCAAAAGATAAAGTGTTCGAAGCAGATATGTTATTTGCCACTTTAGATACTACTACCCGTGCTGTAGAATTAAAAGATGGCAGAATAATTACAATAACTGATACCGTAGGATTTATAAATAAACTTCCTCATGATCTTATAGAAGCCTTTAAATCTACCTTGGAAGAAGTTTATTATTCTGATTTACTGCTTCATGTGGTGGATATATCCTCAGAAAATGTATGTCAGCATATAGAAACAGTAGATAGGGTTTTACACCAACTTGACATAAGTGATAAACCAATACTTTTGGTATTAAATAAAATAGATAAAGTGAAAACAAAAAAAATAAAGGATATAGAAAATACGTATAATATAGATAATATATACATATCTGCTAAATATGATATTAATTTAGAAGAACTTCTAGAAAAAATATCACATATGCTTCCCCAAAGTATAAAAAAGGTGGAATATTTAATTCCCTATACGGAACAAGCTACAGTAGCTTTTATACACAGAAATTGTAAAATAGAACAGGAGGATTATAGGGAGCAGGGAACCTATATAAGTGCTTTGGTAGACGAAGAAGTATATAACAAGTGTAGAAAATTTATGTATTGAATAGTAAACTATATTTTAAAGTCGAAATATTAAAAAAAGGTACAGTGTAAGTACAATTACTCTTCTTCAAAATCTTCCTATTGTATTCTTATAAAAATATATTATATAATATATAAAAATTCAGAATAATCTTTGTTTGCGGGAATTAAATTTAAAAGGAGGTTCATTTTATATGGGAAGGACTATCTTGCAATATCAAAAAGCTTTTAACAGTGCTATTGATAGATTTAAAGCTAATAAATCAGTTCTTGCAGTTATGGTCTTTGGAAGTATGATTAGTGGAGACTTGTGGGATGAATCAGATATTGATTTGCTTGTAGTATTTGATAATAAGAGAACTGGTTTAAAAGACATATATACAGAAGAAAAGGGGATACCAATCCATATTAAACTTATGAGTAAGAGTAATTTTTTGCAATCTTCCAAAGAAGACTTAAAGGGAGGCTTTATCCATAGAATAGTATCTTCTTCCAGATTAGTATTTTCAAAGGACATGGAAATAACATCTAAATATGATGTGGGAAGATATTATCCTGATCTGGATAGAGAGAGATGGAACATGGTATACCTTGGAGAATTATTTAAAAATATGGGAGTATGTAAAAAGTATCTTCAAAATGATGTTATATATACATCTTATATTGCAGCAGTACGTTCTGTGGAAGAATTCTCAAAGTTATATGTAAATTCCTCGGGACATATGATAAGTAAAGATGCGGTAACTATTGCTATGAATTTAAATAATAGCTTTAGAAAATGTGTAGAGGAATTATTCTTTAGTAAATTGGATGTAGCTGAAGCTATAAATGACATTATGGATTATTTTAAAAAATATATAGATAAGAATATAAGAAATATTACAAAAGTACTTTTAAATTATATGAGAGAAAAGGATTCTTTTTTAAGTTCCGAAGATATAAAAAATGATAGATTATTTTATAATTATGACATAAATATGGAAGAAATATTAAATAGTTTATGGCAGAAAAATTTACTTAAGAAGGATACAAGAGACTATAAGATGAAGGATGGAACTACCTTAGCTAAAGAAAATGTGTATTTTATGTAATTATTGACGCTAATTAATAAAAGTATTTTTATAAATATAGATTAAGGTTTTGGGGGGTGAAATTTATTTTAAATAAATATTTTGTAGATCTAAATAAGGGAGAAATACCCAAATATTTATTAATAAAAAAACACATAAAAAGATTAATTGATACCAATATAGTAGAGGATAGAGAAAGATTGCCTTCCATAAGAAAGTTAGCTCAGTTTTTGAATGTAAATAATATTACAGTAATAAATGCCTATAAAAGGCTTCAAGCTGAGGGATATGCAATTCAAAAAATAGGAAGTGGAACTTACGCCAAAAAAAAAGACATACATAAAAATTTTAATAGAGAATATTCTAAGGCTCTAAAAAAAATATTTAATAAAGAAACAGTAGATTATATAGATTTTACAGGAGAAACCCCCAGTGGGGAATTTTTCCAGATAGATTTTTTTAAGGATGTTTTAAATGAAGTATTGGATAGAGATGGAGCTAAAGCCCTGATTTGTCAGGAATATCTAGGATATGAAGGTCTTAGAAATAGTATAAGTAGTGTTTTCTGGAATAAAAATGTGGATAAAGAAGACATACTTATAATTTCCGGGGCACAGCAGGGTATAGATTTGGTTTCAAAAGCAATATTGAATATAAATGATAGTGTAATAGTGGAAAAGCCGACTTACAGTGGAGCCTTATCTGTATTTAAATGGAGAAGAACGGAGATTTTTGAAGTACCTGTTGAAAAAGATGGTATTGACATGGACAAGTTTGAAAAAATACTTAAAAAAAATAATATAAAATGTTTTTATACCATGAGTTATTTTCAGAATCCTACAGGAATAAGCTGCAGTAATTATAAAAAAATACAAATATTGAAATTGGCACAAATATATGATTTCTATATAATAGAAGATGATTATCTGTCAGAATTAATCTATGATAATAGTATAAAGTATAATAGCTTTAAAAGTTTAGATAATAATGATAGGGTGGTATATATAAAAAGTTTTTCAAAAATATTTTTACCCGGTATAAGAATTGGATATTTAATACCTCCTAAAGTATTTAAGGAGAGTATTCAAAATTCTAAAATTAATACGGATATATCTACATCTAGTATTATGCAGAGAGCTTTAGACTTATATATTAGAAAGGGGTTGTGGAAAAATTATATAGAAACTTTAAATTGTGCCTATAAAAAAAGATATATTTACATGGAAAAGTGTATATTAAAGTATTTGGGAGATAAAGTAGAATTTGTAAAACCAGGGGGAGGATTACACTTTTATTTAAAAATTAAGGAAGATATAAAATTAAATTCTGTAGATATTTTTAGACAGGGAAAAGATAGGGGAATTTTAATTACTCCCGGACTTTTATTTTATAAAAACGCTTTAGAGGGGAAAAATTATTTTAAGATAAGTTTTTCTCATACAAATGAAGAAGAAATAGAATATGGAATAAAAATATTAAGTGAAATCATGATTGCATAACATTTAATTTTGCATTGTGAACTGTGAATTGTTTAAAGGGTATTGGAAAGGTGGGTTATTCATGAGCTATTTTACAGTGAAAGATGAGGCTAATTCTAGAGTTGAAGAAAAAAAATCTGTATTTATAGGTAATATAAAAAGAGTCTGTACAGAAAATGATGCTAAAAAATTTATAAGCAGAATAAAATCAGAAAACTCCAAGGCATCTCATAATGTGTATGCTTATGTAATTGGACAAAAAATGAATATACAAAGGTACAGTGATGATGGAGAACCTCAGGGAACTGCAGGAATACCTATATTAGAAATAATAAAACAGCATAAGATAACAGATGTGGCTGTAGTTGTTACAAGATATTTTGGAGGTACATTGCTTGGTAAAGCGGGGCTAATTAAAGCCTACTCAAAAGCTGCAGTCTCAGCAATTGACCAGGGTAAAATAGTAGAAAAAGTACAGGGCTCCTCTGTAGATATGTTTATAGATTATTATAATTTGGGTAAATTACAGTATATGTTTGAACAAAAATCAGTTTATGTAGAAAATGTAGAATATGCCGATAAGGTTAAAGTATCCATAAACTGTGTTATAGAAGATGTAGATAAATTAATAAATGAAATTATAGAAGTTACAAATGGAAAGTGTGAAGTAATAGTTGGTGATGAAGAATTTTATTTTAAAATGGATAATAGACTTATCAAGGAATAATTTTTGAAGTAGTTGACTGAGAGCTGAATTAGATAATTAAATTTGTATATAATTATGTTTATATGATATAATACCTTCGGATAAATAAGTAACACCGCAGTTAGGGGGAAATTTATATGTCAGGACATTCAAAATGGCATAATATACAGGCAAAAAAGGGTAAAGCAGATGCGATAAAAGGTAAGATATTTACTAAAATAGGAAAAGAGTTGGCTATTGCAGCTAAAGATGGGGGATCGAATCTAGATAACAATGCTAAACTAAGAGACATTGTAGCAAAGGCTAGGTCCAATAATATGCCCCAGGATACAATTAACAGGGCCATTAAAAAAGGTGCAGGAGAAATGGAAGGGGTAAATTATGAAGAAATAATTTATGAAGGATATGGCTCAAATGGAGTAGCAGTAATAGTTAAGGCTTTAACAGATAATAAAAACAGAACAGCAGGTAATGTAAGGAGTATATTTTCAAAGCAAGGTGGAAATTTAGGAGCTAATGGCTGTGTATCATGGATGTTCCAAACTAAAGGTGAATTAGTAGTAGAAAGAAAAGATGATATGGATGAAGATGAAATTATGATGCAGGCATTGGATGCAGGTGCAGAGGATTTTAATACTGAAGAGGAAGTATTTGAAATAATTACAAGCGTAGAAGATTTTGGAAGTGTGCGAGAAAAATTGGAGAATGAGGGTCTTGAATTTATATCAGCAGAAATTACAATGATACCGGATAATACAGTAGCTGTTGATATGGATGCTGCAGGAAAAGTTCAAAAACTTATAGATAAGCTGGAAGATGATGACGATGTTCAAAATGTCTATCATAATGCAGATTTTCCAGATGAATTTGAAGAATAAAATACATATGTCAGCTGTAAAAAAGGACGTTTTTAAAAGACGTCTTTTTTTATTTTAGGGAATATAGAAATGAATTAATGGAGAAAATAGATCTATTTTAAGTTGATATTTTTTAAAATGTTGATGGAGGAATGGATCGATTATGAAGAAAATAATAACATTCATTGCTACCTTTATACTAATAATAGGTATAAATAATATAGCTTCTGCAGGTCATGAAAAATACGAGGTACATTTTTTGAATGTAGGTCAGGGTGACTGCATTTTAGTAAAAGCACATGACAAAAGCTATTTGATAGATACAGGGAGTGCATATTATAGTAAAAAAGTGATAAAATATTTAGATTCAAATAAGATAAATAAAATAGAAGGTATAATATTAACCCACTACCATAGTGATCATTACGGTGGCATAATAAAAATAGCACAATGTAAAAAGGTAGGCAAGGTATATTTGCCGGGGCATGAAAGTTCTATGAAATATATTATAAGGGGTAAATTAATTAATATGGGAACTCCTGTGGAATACATAGGTGAAGGCTGGCGTCTAAAATCACAGGGTATAGATCTTGAAGCTATTGCACCCTTGCATGAAGATAATAATATAGAAAATAATAATTCCATTGTATTACAGGGAAATATAGGTCAGCTTGATTATCTGTTTGCTGGGGATTGCGAAAAAAGTGAAGAACAGAGTATGATAGATTCAGGAAAGATTAGAAAATGTGATGTACTAAAAGTTCCCCATCATGGAATTCATACAAGTACTCTTGGCGAATTTTTAGAAAAAACAAATCCCAAAGTGGCCATTATAACGAGTAATAAAAGTACTCCGAATAAGACAATAGAAGATAGACTGGTAAATAGGGGAATTACAGTTTGGAGAACAGACAAGCAAGGGAATATATTTATTAAAAATAAAATTTTATATTGTGATAGAAATTATACTAGTATAAAGTTAAAATAATATGTATAATTTTACAATGAATTGTCCATAATATTCAAAAAGGAGGGATATTATGGATAGAAGAAAATTGCGTACTGTAATATTAGTTATTTTTACTATTTTAATTTTTGGTTTAAGTTGTTATATATGTGTGACAGGATTTCAAAATGCCAACATGAAAAAGGAATTGCTTCAAGTGAAAGAAAAAAATAAGGAAAGTGGTACTGTAAAAACAAATTCTAATGTAGCTACTACTGTTTCTGATAAGGCAAAAGTTATATTTAAAATCAAATATGATAAAAGTGGAGAGTACCAGATAGAAAAAGAAGAATCAGCAAAAGAACTGTCTGGAAAGAGTAAAAATGAAGTTGAAGCCACCTATAAAAGTGCAGGCTACAAAATAGAAAAATTTAATACGGAAGAAGTAATACTGGTAAAAGAAGTGGATAAGTATGTTCCGAATAAATATGTACTGGGTATAAAAAATGGCTTTATTGCTATATATAAGACAGATAAAGAGGGGAATATGTTCATAGAAAATGAAAATACGGATATAACTGATATAAAAACAAAAAAATTAAAAGAACAAGATATCAAACTTTTAACTAAAGGAGATAAGTATTTTCAGTGTAATACTAGAGAAGAAGCACAGTCACGCCTGGAAGACTATGAATAATAGTAGCTTCCAGGGCTTTTTCTGATTTTTACTTAATGATATAATTATTATGTTATAAAATTTGGGACGAACCCTAATTTTAAAATATTTCCTTGAACTAAATTATTTTCCGTGATAAAGTAATATGTGTTATTTTGAAATTAAACAGTTCAGATTTTGGAGGAGTTTGTAAATGTATGAGTATATAAAAGGCATATATAAAGGGGTAGTTAAGGATTATATAGTAGTTGAAAACAACGGTATAGGATATAAGATAAATACCTCTGGAAGTACTATTGCTAAAACTCCAAAAATAGATGAAAATATAACTTTATATCTTCAGCAAATAGTAAGAGAAGATTTTATAGGATTATATGGATTTTTAACAAAAGAAGAGATTAATATGTTCAATCTTCTTCTTACTATAAATGGCATAGGAGCAAAAGCGGCGCTTTCTCTCTTATCTATGTGTAGTGTTAATAATTTAAAATATGCTATAATATCTGGAGATGAAAAAAATTTAGTAAGAGCTCCAGGGGTAGGAAAGAAAACTGCACAGAGAATTATATTGGAACTTAAAGATAAAATAAAAACAGAAGAAATTATAAATAATGAAAAAGATTATAGACAAGTTAATTCAGAAGAACAGACGACGGAAGTTTTAGAAGCACTTATAGCCCTTGGATATTCCGAAAAAGAAGCAGCTAGGGCTGTGGCTTTTATAGATACTAATGATTCTATTGAATCAATGATAAAAAATGCTTTGAAATTTTTAATGAATTAGGTTAGGTGATGGGTATGGAAGATAGAATAGTTACTCCACTTAATATTAAAGGCGATGCAGAAGGTGAGTACAGTTTAAGACCTAAAAGCCTCAGTGAATATATTGGACAGAGAAAAGTGAAAGAAAAATTAAAAATATTTATAGAGGCTGCTAAAAATAGAAAAGAAGCTCTGGATCATGTACTGTTTTATGGTCCCCCAGGGCTTGGCAAAACTACACTAGCTAATATAATTGCTTTGGAGATGGGAGGTAATTTAAAAATTACCTCAGGACCTGCTATAGAAAGGGCAGGGGACTTAGCTGCAATACTTACCAGCCTTGATGACAGGGATGTGCTTTTTATAGATGAAATACACAGATTAAATAGAAGTGTAGAGGAAATACTGTATCCAGCTATGGAAGATTATGCCCTCGATATAGTTATAGGAAAGGGAGCAGCCACCAAGTCCATAAGATTGGATTTACCTAGATTTACCCTTATAGGAGCTACTACAAGGGTAGGACTTTTGACTGCTCCTTTAAGAGATAGATTTGGCGTTTTATGTCCTATGGATTTTTATGAACAGGATGAGTTAAGTCAAATTATAGTTAGATCCTGTAGTATACTCCAAGTAAAAATAGAGCCGGAGGCTGCAGTGGAGATAGGAAAGAGATCCCGGGGAACTCCAAGGATTGCCAATAGACTTTTAAAAAGGGTAAGAGATTATTCTGAAGTTAAAGGTAATGGAATAATAGATTTAAAAACCAGCAAGGCAGCATTGGAACTGTTGGAAGTGGATAGAGAAGGATTTGACAGTATAGATAATAAAATATTAAGAGCCATTATAGATAACTTTAATGGAGGACCTGTGGGCATAGAAACACTTGCTTACTTTATAGGAGAGGAACTGGATACTATAGAAGATGTATATGAGCCTTATCTGCTTCAAAGGGGATTTATAATTAGAACTCCCAGAGGGAGAGTTGCCTCTGACAGTGCTTACAGGCACTTTAATAAAACCAGGAAAAGTAGTAATAAAAATTTTAAACAGTCATCTCTATTTGAGGACGAGGTATAACTTAATGTATTAAAAATATTACATAAGATGAAATGGAGTGAAGCTTATTGGAGGTTACAGATTTCGATTTTTACTTGCCAGAGGAATTAATTGCACAGAAGCCTTTAAAAAAAAGGGATGAAGGAAGGCTTATGATACTGGATAGAAAAACTGGTAAAGTTGAACACAAAGTATTTAAGGATATAATAGATTATCTAAATCCAGGGGATTGTCTTGTATTAAATGATACCAGGGTTTTACCTGCAAGGCTTATAGGTGTGAGAGAAGATACCATGCGGAAAATGGAGTTTTTGCTGTTGAAAAGAAAGGATAGCTGTACCTGGGAAACTTTAGTTAAGCCTGGCAGAAGGGCTAAGATTGGGAGTAGATTTAATTTTGGCAATGGACAGTTAAAGGCTGAAGTAGTTAGTATAAACCAGGATGGAAATAGAATAGTTAAATTTGAATATAATGGAGTATTTGAAGAAATACTAGATAAACTAGGCCAAATACCTCTTCCACCATACATAAAGGAAAAATTAGAGGATAAAGAGCTATATCAAACTGTGTATTCCAGGGAAGAAGGATCTGCAGCAGCACCTACAGCTGGACTTCATTTTACTGAAGAACTATTGAGAGAGCTCCGTGAAAAAGGTGTCAATCTGGCATTTTTAACGCTGCATGTGGGTCTTGGAACTTTCAGGCCTGTTAAAGTAGAAAATATAGAAGAGCATACCATGCATTCTGAGTTTTATTCCATGTCAGAAGAGGCTGCGAATATGATAAATACAGCTAAAGAAAGCGGTCACAGTGTAATTTCTGTGGGAACTACCTCTTGCAGAACACTTGAAACTATAGGAGATGAAAATGGCAGGGTAAAAGAGCAATCGGGATGGACGGATATATTTATATATCCGGGATATAAATATAAAGTAGTAGATAAACTTATAACAAACTTTCATCTTCCAAAATCCACCCTTATAATGCTTGTAAGTGCATTTTACGGAAGAGAAAATACATTGAAGGCGTATAATACGGCAGTAAAAGAAAAATATCGCTTTTTCAGTTTTGGGGATGCTATGTTCATCAAGTGAAGTGAGGTGCTTAAATGTATAAATTGCTTAAAAAAGATGGAAATGCCAGAAGAGGCGAGTTTAATACACCCCATGGGGTAGTTCAAACTCCAGTCTTTATGAATGTAGGTACTCTGGCTGCTATAAAAGGTGCAGTTTCTAGCAGAGATTTAAAGGAAATTGGATGTCAAATAGAACTTTCGAATACCTATCATTTGAGTTTGAGACCTGGGGATGAAATTATCAGAAAGCTTGGTGGATTACATAAATTTATGAATTGGGATAGACCTATTTTAACTGATTCTGGAGGATTCCAAGTATTTTCTCTCTCCAGTATAAGAAAGATAAAAGAAGAGGGAGTATATTTTAATTCTCATATAGATGGTAGAAAAATATTTATGGGACCGGAAGAGAGTATGAAGATTCAAAGTAACCTGGCATCTACGATAGCTATGGCTTTTGATGAGTGTGTTGAAAATCCTGCCCCTAAAGAGTATGTTGAAGATTCAGTTAAAAGAACTACCCGCTGGTTAAAAAGATGTAAAACCGAAATTGATAGGTTAAATTCCATGCCGTATACCATAAATAAAAGGCAAATGCTCTTTGGTATAAACCAAGGAGGGGTATATGATGATATACGGGTGGAACATGCAAAAATAATAAGCGATATGGATCTGGATGGATACGCCATAGGAGGGCTTGCTGTAGGAGAAACTCATGAGGAAATGTATAGAGTTCTAGAAAAGGTAGTTCCAAATCTTCCCCAGAATAAGCCAATATATTTGATGGGAGTAGGTACTCCAACTAATATACTGGAAGCGGTGGAAAGAGGAGTGGATTTTTTTGACTGTGTGATGCCTTCGAGGAATGGAAGACATTCTCATGTATTTACATCCTATGGTGTAATACATCTGTTAAATGCAAAATATCAGCTGGATGATACTCCCATTGACAGTGAGTGCAATTGTCCTACCTGTAAAAATTACACCAGGGCATACATAAGACACCTGTTTAAAGCAAAAGAGATGTTAGCTATGAGACTTTGTGTAATACACAATTTGTATTTTTATAATAATTTAATGAAGGAAATAAGAGAATCTATTGATAAAGGAGATTTTTTACAATATAAAAAGGAAAAGCTTGAAAAGTGGAATGAAACAGCTTAAAAGGATTTTTAATATATAGAATTTTATAGAGGGAGGTGAAAATATTGGATGCATTGGGTAGATTGGCACCGCTTATAATTGTGCTAGCATTTTTTTATTTACTTATATTCTTGCCGGAAAGCAGGAGAAGAAAAAAGTATAATGCTATGCTGCAAAGTCTTAAAGTTAATGATGAGATTATGACTAAAGGCGGTATAATAGGTAAAATTACACATATTCAGGAAAATGTTTTAACCATTCAAACAGGACCTGACAGAGTGAAAATAAAATTAGATAAAACAGGAATATTGAATGTTTTATCTGAAACAAAAAAACAAGAAAGTACTGACATTGATAAAAAGTAAAAAGAAGTTTGAAATTAAGGTATAAAGCACCGTTTATCTACATAGATACTATTAGATGGGGGGTGTTTTAATTTTGGAAAAGAATAATAATTACCTTCCTGCAGTGGAAGGGGTTCTAAGAGGGTTCATAATTACAGTTATTTTGCTCTTGATTTTTGCAGTTGTAATGACTTTTGTAGAAGTTAGTTCAAGGGCAAGTTATATATTCTACTTAATTACTACAATACTTAGTATAATGTATGCTTCTATTTATGCAGTGAGAAAAATAGGGAAGAAAGGATGGCTTATAGGTATTTTAGTAACTCTTCTATATTTGGTTATATTGTATGTAGTTTCCATTATTTCAGGAAATTCTATGGTTATAGGTACAGGTGGATTTACCAGGGTTTTACTTGCTCTTATAGTTGGTGCGCTATCCGGTATTATTGGAATCAATTTATAAACATTCATATCTAGTGGTTCAGAGGTTCAGGTAGAATTTACTCACAAGGTATGCTTTTCTCTACCTAAACTGTTAAACTTTATTTTATATACAGTTTATGTTATAATCAATCAGATAACTTAATTACATGGAGGAGCTTAATATGAAGCATATAAAAACTATAAATAATAGTAATATAAAAGATAGTCTGAAAAAGCCAGGATGTAAGGAATGCACTAACTCATGTCAGTCAGCATGTAAAACTTCCTGTACAGTTGCCAATCTGGCTTGTGAAAATTAACATTTTTTAGGCAGTAACAAAATAGTTGCTGCCTAAAATTTATTATAAGAATTACTTGATAGGAGGAGAAAAATTTGGCTGATATTCATAAATTTATTCAGGGATCATATTTTTATGTAATAGATGTGAACTCTGGTGCAATTCATGAAGTTGATGAATTGGTATATGATATTTTGGATGACGAAAAATTGCCGGAACTTAATCAGGTATTGGAATCACTTAAAGACAAATATGATAAAAATGAGATTATAGAAGCCTATGGAGAAATATACCAGTTAATTAAAGATGATATACTTTATTCACAGGACTTATATGAAAATATTGTATTAAAAGACAATACTACTTCATTTATAAAAGCCTTGTGTTTAAATGTTGCCCACGATTGTAATTTAAAGTGTAAGTACTGTTTTGCAGATGAAGGTGAATATAAAGGTGCAAAAGCATTGATGCCTGTACATATTGGCAAAAAAGCCATTGATTTTGTTATAGAAAAATCAGGCCCCAGAAAAAATATAGAGATAGATTTATTTGGCGGAGAACCTTTAATGGCCTTCCAGTGTATAAAAGAAATTGTGGAGTATGCAAAAGAGCAGCAAATTAAAAATAATAAGAAAATAAGATTTACCATGACTACCAATGCCATGATGCTAAATGATGAAATAATGGAGTATATTGACAAAAATATGGGGAATATAGTACTTAGCATAGATGGTAGAAAGGAAATAAATGACAATATAAGAGTTAGGAAAGATGGAGGAGGGACCTTTGATTCCATATTACCTAAAATTAAACATATGGTGGAAATTAGGGACAAGTCTAAACAATACTATGTAAGGGGAACTTTTACTAGAAAAAATACAGATTTCTTTGAAGATATAAAATTTCTTCGAAATGAAGGTTTTGAAGAAATATCTGTAGAACCTGTAGTACTTCCCCCAGATAACCCCTTATCTCTTAGAGAAGAGGATTTGCCTGAAATTTACGCTCAATATGATAAATTATATGAGGAAATGTTAAAATGCAGCTATGGTGATAAAAAATTTAAATTCTATCATTTTAACATAGATATTACTGGAGGACCTTGTATATATAAAAGGATATCTGGATGTGGAGCAGGTCATGAGTATGTAGCTATAACTCCTCAGGGAGATATATATCCCTGTCATCAATTTGTAGGAAATGAAGATTTTAAAATGGGTAATTTAGATGACTGGAACAATTTAAGAGAAGATATTTCCAGTGAATTTAAAAATTCTCATATATATAACAAACCTCAGTGTAAAAAATGCTGGGCTAGATTTTATTGCAGCGGAGGATGTCAGGCAAATAATTATAATTTTAATGGAGATATGAAAATACCTTATGAACTAGGGTGCAAAATGCAAAAAAAGAGAATTGAATGTGCCATTGCTCTTAAAGCTAGAGGTATGGTAAATAATATTTAATATTATACATTTTTTACAGAAAGTTAATACTATCTATGGTTCTAATTGGTCTTGTATGTATTGACGGTATTTTTTTTAAGTAATATAATTGCTAATGTGAATATATGAAAGTGAAGAATATTTGGCTAGTGGCAAAGGAGGTAAATAATGAAATCTAAGGTGAAAAGCACTATAGTTTTCTTCCTGTGTTTGATTGTAATAGGTTTTTTAGTCTATTCGGGAGCATATGGGGTGACTTTAGGTGGATACAAATTGAAACCCTTTAGTGAAGTCATAACTAGAGGTCTAGACCTTCAGGGCGGGGTTTCTGTACTTGAGGAAATTCAAGGGAAAAATGTAGACGAAAGTACCATAGAAAGAACAGTAGAACTTTTGTCCTTAAGAGTTAATAAATTGGGGGTAAGTGAAACAGTAGTTGTTAGAGAAGGTAAAAACAGGATAAGAATTGACATACCGGGTAAATTTGATGCTAAAGAAGTGACTGATGGTGTGGCTAAAACGGGAGAACTGAAATTTGTAGGACCTGATAATAAAACCATACTTACAGGTAAAGATGTAAAAGA
>ENA-UOOE01001336-UOOE01001336.1-fermentation-metagenome-genome-assembly--contig:-NODE-1336-length-21134-cov-4.334978_pt1 | contig 21134 bp, 22 predicted proteins | sample MGYA00245776_ERZ724021 | MGnify/ENA primary metagenome ERZ724021 (study PRJEB28704, sample SAMN03018321) | fermentation metagenome | biome: anthropogenic terrestrial biome; feature: soil; material... | reverse complement strand
TGGAGCAGTTATTGCACGTGAATATGGCTTACCAGCAGTTGTCGGAGTAGAAAATGCTACCAAACTGATAAAAGATGGGCAGCGAATCCGGGTTAATGGAACAGAAGGCTATGTAGAAATCCTATAATGGGGAAGATGTTGCCTTCCTCATTGCATTGAAATTTAAAATAGTATTATTATGAGGAACTTACAAGGGGATGATATCATGAGAGTTTTAATTGCACCCATGTCAGCAATGGCAGAAACAAGAGATTCATTTTCAAGAGCAGCTGATCTATGCCATATTAATATTGATAAAAGATTTGATTTTAGTAAACTTATGCCAGAAGCTATAGCCTACATAAATCATGGAGGCCAAAATAGCATTATGACGGGTCTGATGTATGGGTTCCTCAAATTATATGCCCGAGCAATGGATTCGAAAGGAGATATAATGCAGACTCAATAGTTAATTTAAGAGCAGGAGTTTCATTAGAGGTAAATGATTTTAATAGAACATCTATTTATATAAATAATTCTAAAAAAGCAGGAGAACACCTACTAAGTCTTGGAGGGGTAACCAAGGTAGTGCGAGTTATGGAAAATTTGTTATAACAAACGGTATCCTTATTTTATGTATTAATTGAAACTATATAATGGATATTTATTCCAGAATGTGGTTTGTTTTTATATATAGAGACTGTAAATTTTAATTCCTTTTTTTATTGTGCATTTTATATTCTTATAGACTGGGGTGATAAGCAGGTCTGTGACCACCAAGGGTACATAAAGTACACAAAATGATGGAATATTTTGCTGATAATGTGAAGAAAAATTAAATGATTAGGGCAGATAATTTATCTATATTATAGGGTATAATTATGATAAATAATGATTAAGGGTGTGAGGTTAAATGAGTGCTGAAGAAATAGTAAAGATAGCAATAGAAAAGAAGGCGTATATAATGAATCCGACAATTTATTATTTTTCCGCTACGGGCAATTCGCTGACAATAGCCCGGCAAATTGCAAAGGGACTTGGAAACTGTATAATTAAGTCCATGGCTGTAAGGGTGACGGATGAGCCTGTTGGTGGTCCTGATAATCCGATTGGTTTCGTCTTTCCCGTTTTTTATATCGGGTTACCGAGACTTGTAAAACGCTTTGTACAAAACCTCAATATCGTTAAAGGAACTTATTGCTTTGCATTTATAAATTTCGGTGGAAACGGAGCGGATACTTTGGGGATGCTGGACGATATCTTAAAAGAAAAGGGTGTTTGTCTGTCCTATTCAGCTGGGGTAAAGATGCCGGGGAATTATATCGTGAAGTATCAGGCTTTCGCTCCCGATGTTGTACAAAAACTGATAAAAAATGCAATGGAAAAGGCAGATGAAGCCGCCGAAGCAGTTGCTGGTGGCAAGCTGCAGCCGGTTAGAAGAAAGGCCAGGCTTCTTAGTAAGATAGCCAATTGCAGTTATTTATACAAAGGTATCTCCGAATGGGACAAAAAATTTGAGGTGAGCGAAAAGTGTAGTGGCTGCGGTCTGTGCGCCAGAGTATGCCCTGTAAACAATATAAAAATGGAAGATCGGAATCCGGTTTGGCAGCATCATTGTGAGCGGTGTCTTGCCTGTATTCAGTGGTGCCCATATGAAGCAATAGAGTATGGCAGAAAAACAATCGGGCGCAGAAGATATCACAATCCAAATGTTAAGGTTGAGGATATTATAAAAGGATCGACATGTAAAAATATTTAACCGCAGTACTGATTCCCATGGCACATAATAGATAATTATATTGTGTTTTATTTTGTAAATGAACATGTGCATTCTTTACGGTCCCAGTAATTTTAAGAATGTTTTATGCTGTGTTTTGTCTCCCCATATACTATAATATTTGTGAAAATGCGGTTAGGAATAATCCGATATAAGATTATTTGAAATTTAGGTAATGTTGACTATTGGGGAACTGGAGATTTGCAAATTGCAATAAAAAATACTAAGGATTTCGGAAGGGCTAAGGAATGTATTCATAAGGCTTATGAGGAAAATTAACAGTGTTAATTATTTTTAGTATTAGGAGGTAAATTGATGTTTCAGTTTAATAACAATATTTTAGTTATTGGGACAGGGTATGTAGGTTTGGTCAGCGGTGCATGTCTTTCAGAATTTGGTATGAATGTCATATGCATGGATAATGATTTAGACAAGATAGAAAAGTTGAAAAGTGGAGAAATGCCTATATATGAACCGGGGCTTTATGATATAGTAAAGAAAAATATGAATCAAGGTAGGTTGAGTTTCACAAGTGACTTGAAATATGCCGTTGAAAACTCGAGGGTTATATTTATTGCAGTTGGTACCCCTCCGCTGGAAGACGGCTCAGCAGATCTGCAGTATGTGCTTGATGCAGCTTGCGAAGTGGCGGAATATATGAATGAATATAAAATCATTGTAGATAAGAGTACAGTTCCTGTAGGAACGGGACAAAAGGTAAAAGCAAAGGTAAGGGATGTATTGAATGCAAGGAATGTAAATTATGACTTTGATATAGTATCCAATCCAGAATTTTTAAGAGAGGGAGCTGCTGTAAAAGATTTTACACATCCGGATAGGGTCGTTGTGGGGGTTGAAAGCAAAAAAGCTGAGGAGATAATGAAGCAAATATATAAAGTATTGTATATTATAAGTGTGCCTTTTGTTATAACTAATTTGGAAACTGCAGAGTTGATAAAGTATGCTTCTAATGCTTTTCTTGCGACTAAAATTTCTTTTATAAATGAAATGGCAAATATATGCGAGGAAGTTGGAGCTGATGTTCACAAACTGGCCCAGGATATGGGGGAAGCTGTTTTCCAAAAGACACTAAAGCATTAGTGCACATAGCAAAAGAAGCTGGCGTGAGGTCTGAAATTACAGAGACTGTTATAAAAGTAAATGACGCCCAAAAGGAAAGAATGATTAGCAAGATAAAGAATAGATTTAACAATGATTTACATGGGAAAAAGATAGCACTTTGGGGATTGTCATTCAAGCCGGAAACAGATGATTTAAGAGAATCACCGGCTCTTTACATAGGTAAAAGGTTGATTGAAGAAGGGGCAGAAGTTAATGTATATGATCCAATAGCTATGGGTAACTGTCAGAAATTTTATTCTGAAATTCAATTTAATTATTGCAAGAATGAATATGAAGCTTGTAAAAATGCGGAGGCAGTTGTCTTAGCTACCGAATGGAATCAATTTAGAAGCATGAATTTAAATAAAATTAAAAGTAATATGAAAGGTGCCTTGTTTCTGGATTTTAGGAATGTATATGAACTACAGGAAATGAAAAAGATTGGCTTTGATTATGAAGGAGTTGGCAGAAAATGAAAAACATATTGGTTACAGGCGGTTCGGGATTTATAGGTTCCAATTTGTGTGATAGGTTGTTGAGTTTAGGATACAAACTGATAAATATAGATAATTTTAATGATTATTATGCTTCTGAAATAAAGGAAAAAAACATTGAGATGGCATTGAAAAATGATAACTATACACTATATAGAGGTGACATACTTGACAAGGATTTGATAAATAGAATATTTGCTGAAAATGATATAGAACTGGTCATACACCTGGCTGCCATGGCAGGTGTCCGGAATTCCCTGAAAGATCCTCTTGAATATGTGGATATAGATATTAAAGGCACTGTAAATTTACTTCAAATATGTGCTGAAAGAGGAGTAAAAAAATTTATTGAAGCCTCTTCTTCATCTGTATACGGGGTTAATTCAAAACTTCCCTTTTCAGAGAATGACAGTGTAGATCTTCAGATTTCACCTTATGCTGCTGCAAAAAGAGCTGCGGAATTGTTTTGTTCAACCTATACAAGATTATATGGAATAAGTACGGCCTGCTTGAGATTCTTTACCGTTTACGGGCCAAGGCAGAGGCCGGAAATGGCAATACATATATTCACAAAAAATATAGATGAAGGCAAACCGATAAATATGTTTGGTGATGGTTCGAGTGAAAGGGATTACACTTATATAGACGACATAGTGGATGGAATAACTTCTTTGATAGACAGAAATTTTGAATTTGAAATATTTAATCTTGGTAACAGTGAAACCATCTCTCTTTATGATTTAATAAAAATCATAGAGAATGTTGTAGGTAAAAAGGCCATTATCAATAGAATGGATATACAAAAAGGTGATGCACCCGTTACTTATGCGGATATAAGCAAGGCAAAAAAATTCATTGGATATAATCCAAAGTTAATATAAGACAGGGTATTGAAAAATTTTATGAGTGGTATTGCAATGAAGTAAAAAACGAATAGTTTTTTACAACCATCCGTTTTTTTGCAAATATAACGCTGAGCAATTTACTGCTTACCTTTAATAGACCTTTGTTGCAATTTTGGTTCCGCCTGATTTTATAATATAATTAAGCACTGATAACACCATTCTTTTTATTAAGTAAAATATCATTATAGGTATCCATAAGTCTGCTAAAAACCTTATTCCAGGATCTTTTCAGTCCAGTATCTCTGGCATTTGTCCTTAACGTGTTTCTCAAGTTTTCATCTTCAATTAACTCTACCATTAAACCAATTAGCTCATTGACATTCCTTGCTTTGAACTTAAGGCCATTAATTCTGTGGTCAATAATATTTTTAACTCCCCCTGCGTCAGCACCTATAACAGGGATACCAGAGGCCATAGCCTCAAGTACTACATTTCCAAAGGTCTCTGTTGAAGAAGGAAACACAAATATGTCACTGGATGCATAAATTTGTGCTAATTCTTTTCCTTTCTTAAATCCCGTAAATATAGTATCTTTGGGAAAATTATTTTTACATTTATCCAGGTATGGACCTTCTCCTGTTATAATAAGAACTATCTTGTCTCTATATTTATTGTAGACTTGTCTGTAAGCATCAATTAAAATATCTAAGTCCTTCTCGGGTGAAACCCTGCCTACATATAAAAATACCAATTTATTATTGATACCAAGCTGTCTTCTTAGATCCTCACTCCTCAATTCAGGATTAAACTTTTTAGAATCTATGCCTCTTGAAAAAATATCTGTATTTGCTATTCCTTCCTTTTTAAGATACAATTTTATTTCTTCCGACGGACATAATGTCAAATTATTTTGATTGTGAAACCATCTCATATAAGCCCATATGGAATTATTTAAAAAGTCTAAATTATAATAATTTAAATACTGACAAAAATTAGTTGTATAATTAGATACAGTAGGTATCCCATGTTTTTTCCCATACTTTAATCCGGTCATTCCCATGTTGAATTCGGTCATGAGCTGTATTATATCTGGCTTAAAACTAGATAGTGAGGCATTTACTTTGAAAGTGTTAGGAAAAGCTATTCTGCATTCCGGATAGAGAAAAAATTTTATACTAAAAAATCTTTGAACATTATAACTTTCGTTTTTCTCTATATCGTTATCAGGTGCAAATATTAAATATTCAATATTATTTGCTTCATAATATTCTATAAGTTTATTTAAAGTGTTGGTAACTCCATTTATCTGGGGTAAAAAAGTATCTGTAAAAATAGCTACTTTCACATTATCCCTCCTATATCCCCTGTTAGATTATAATTTTTTGAATTTCCAAATTTGCTTATATTTAAATAAAGTATATCTCTTAAAATGACCTCCTCTGCCTAACGTATTTCTTTGCACATTAAAATAATTGATGATACATCCTTTTGTGGCAAACTGTTATTATCAATTAATTTTGACCTGCCTTATATAAGAGGAATTTACAATATAATAATATCTCTTATAGATATTTTTTGATTGCATATTTATGTTAAGTTTATGATAAATATTATGAATTTGAGTTAATATTGGGATTACTTAGTGTAGCTGTCTTTTAATTATGACAGACTGTTGTCAGGTTAAAGGTGATATAATGGCAGTATATCAGAAATGGCTGGGGGAACTTTTTATGAAGGCAATTGGCATGGTGGATGACCATATAAGAACATGCCCTTACCATTCCACAAATAGATAATCTGTTTAAGATTTTAAGAAAAAAAGATGCTGTACTTGAAAAGCTGTGCATGGAAAAAGAAAAGTTGAATTACTACGCAAGTACGGATGTTAAGACAGGGGCATTAAATAGAAGATCAGGTTTGAAATTGCAGAAGACGATCTTTCTATATAATGTAAATAAAGTATAGCAATGAGGAGGTGATATCCTATGCTGGACAAAGCAATTCTAATAGCTGCAAAGGCCCATGAAGGTCAAGTTGATAAAGGTGGACAGCCTTATATACTGCACCTCCTGCGGGTGATGTTTTCAAGAAAAAGTGAAGCTGAGAGAATATGTGCAGTACTCCACGATGTAATAGAAGACACTGATATCTCCCTGGACTATTTAAAAGCCCAGGGATTTTCTGAGGAAGTACTATCTGCACTGGATGTCCTGACGAGGCGAAAGGGCGAAACCTATGATGAATACATAAGCAGAGTTATAGAAAATAAAACAGCCTGCCATGTAAAATTGTGTGATTTATGCGACAATATGGATTTGTCAAGAATAGCAAATCCTTCAGATGCAGATCATAAGAGGATGAAAAAATACCGCAAAGCCGCAGATAGAATATCTGATGCTCTTGACGAGAATGAAGATGGAGAATTTGTCAACACCAAGGAAATCGAAATAGATGGCTGCGTATCAGTACCGGAAAACTGTTCAGAGGATGAATTCTGGGATAAATTTATAGATTTCATTGAGAGAAATTACTGGTCATTTTTCGGCGGCATAAATGAAATCAAGTGATTCTTGAGCATATGGAAAGGAGAAAGTATATGGCTAATTATAGGACACAAATACAAGTTGACGGTGGAACTATGGAAACACTTCAGGATATTTTACCCCAGGGTAATGAATTGAACATATTGTTTGTAGGTAAAGTACCTACACCTTTCAGTGTTAAAGAAGGACATTATTTTCAGGGCAGGCAGGGTAAGATGTTCTGGAATAAACTTCAAAAATATGATATTTTACACATACCATCAGGAAGCAAGGAGGATGAACAGCTGTTAAACTATGGATATGGAATTGTGGATATTACAAAAATTCCAAAAAAATATGGGGTGGAGCCTTCGGCAGATGAGTATAGGAAGGGAGCTGAAAAGATATCCAGTATCATTGGGTTATACAAGCCTAAGGTAATTGTCTTTATTTATAAAAGGGTGTTAGATAGGCTGTTGGATTGTGCCTTCAATATGAATACAATATCTCAGTATGGTTTTAATAGAAATTTAGAACGTGTACTTGGATCAAAAATCTTTGTATTTCCAATGCCGGGAACTCCCTGTAAAAAAGACGATGCAGACAAGTATATGATGCAGCTTAAAAAGCTGATTTCTGGCGATTAGTCCTTTTGCAATTTAATGAAAAAACTATTTTGAGAATAGGAAATGGGTTTGCCATGAATCGTTTAATCACAGTGAGAGGTACAGGTAATACAGTGTTAGGCCGGATTTAATTGTTATTACAATGAACCTTGAATCACAGCATTGTAATTATGATAAGACAATGGAACTTGCTGCTATTGCAAAAACACAAATAAATCCACAGCTGAATGTACAGTTTTCTGTTAAGGACAAGACTGTTGCTAGTCAGAAACTTTTGATAAATGTAGTTGAAAATGCAAAACTCAAAGCGAAAACTTTAGCAAAGGCATCAGGGGTTATTCTTGGAGACTTGATTAGCATTGATTACAATTAGAGTGAACTGTGTTTTTATTCTCAAACAAGATATGAGGATGGGATTATATGCAAGATCTATTGATAGCAATATTCTATGATGTGGATAATTATTGTATAGGACTTGAAAATTACTGCAAAAGCCATTTTCTAACCGATAACTCTGACAGTGAATTTATGATGATTAAAAGCAAAACTTTATAATTAAGTGAAGTTATGACAATTACAATATATTTTCACTTATCAGGTTATAGAACCTTTAAAAGCTATTATAAAGAACATGCTTCTACTCTCCTTAAACCTTATTTTCCTAGGCTTGTGAGTTACAATAGATTTAATGAAGAATATTAATGAAATTTGAAATTAGTTTTCATTTTTGCTATTGAGCTTTTATTGAGACTATGTGGATATACTTTATTATAATAACAAGGTATGGTATAATTATTTACTAAAAAAGGGTGGTCATATTATGTTTAGAATACTGATTGCAGAAGATAATGCGGAGCTTAGACATTTGTTTAGCCGTGTTCTGAGCAGAAATGGGTATGAGCCGTTGGAGGCGGTTGACGGTGCGCAGGCGCTGGAAATTCTTGATCATGAAACCGTTGATTTAATTATCTCTGATATTATGATGCCAAAAGTAGACGGTTTTGAGCTGACAGCTTTGCTTCGGGAGGCTGGATATACACTTCCGATATTGATGATTACAGCTGCGGGTTCTTTTAATGATATTAAAAAAGGTTTTTCGTCCGGTACCGATGATTATATGGTAAAACCGGTCAATGTAGAGGAAATGGTAATCAGAGTAGGTGCTTTGCTGCGCCGTGCTCAGATGATTAATGACAGAAAGCAAACCATTGGAGGGACCGTTTTGGATTATGATGCCATGACTGTAACCTTTGACGCCACGAGCTTTACACTTCCTCAGAAGGAATTTCAGCTTTTATATAAACTGCTCTCTGATCTCGGGCATATTTTTACCCGCCAACAGCTAATGGATGATATATGGGGTATTGATAGCTATACCGATCCACATACTGTGGAAGTCCATATCGGCCGGCTGCGGGATAAACTTCGGGACAATCGGGATTTTGAAATCGTGACTATGCGTGGAGTCGGATATAAGGCGGTGAAGCGTAAGTGAAGAAAAGACCTTTAAAATCCATGAGGCTATATTTTTCAATTATGGTCGTTTCCGTTGTTATAATAACAATTATTCTTGCAGGTCTGATAACTTTTTTCTTTGACCGGATGAAAATAACATGGCTGAGCAATCTGAATCCAATGCTGCAGATAGCCTTATATTGTACATTTTTAGGAATTTTGATTGCTGCCATATTTAATAAAAGCATTATTACCCCTATAAAGAAACTGAGTAATGCATCCCGTGAGGTTGCCAAGGGTGATTTTACAGTTAACCCTGATTGTAAATCAAATCTGAATGAGATGAAAGAGTTGTTTGAGAATTTTAGAATTATGGTTGCTGAACTGGGTGCTACAGAAACTCTTCGCAACGACTTTGTATCTAATGTTTCCCATGAGATTAAAACACCAATCAATGCAATTGAGGGCTATGCCACTTTGCTGCAGGACAAAAATCAAGCTGAAGCAGAAAAAGATGAATATGTATCAAAAATTATCTATAATACAAAACGACTGTCCAACCTGGTGGGAAACATTCTGATGCTTTCCAAAGTGGAGAGTCAGAATATTCCCTTAAAAAAAAACCTGTATGCACTTGATGAGCAAATCAGACAATCTATTGTCTCCTTGGAATCTAAATGGCTGGAAAAGGAGATTGAATTTGATGTGGAGCTTAACAGTATCAAATATACAGGGTTGGAAATGTTAATGTACCATGTATGGTCTAACCTGCTGGACAATGCAATTAAATTCACACCCAGACAAGGGCTCATTTCTATTAAATTAAAAGATAGCGGCAATCAGGTAGTCTGTTCGATCTCGGATACTGGTACAGGTATGACTGAAGAAATCAAAGCGCATATATTTGATAAATTCTATCAGGGTGATACCTCTCACCAGTCCGAAGGGAATGGGCTTGGGCTGGCACTAGTAAAGCAGATTGTGGATATTAGTAAGGGGGCCATAGAAGTGACTAGTACAGTTGGCAAAGGTTCGAGATTTACAATTACGTTGCCTAATCCTTCATCAAATAACATTTTGTGATGAAACCTCAACAAAGCTCAACAAAAGCTGAAGTCGTGTTAAGGTTTTGTTGATTAAGGAGTTTTATTCTGTAGATAACAAATTTGCATCTTTTATTGCACAAAGTAGATCCAACTATGCCAGCGGTCAAAGGCAAAGATTTACCATCGCCCGCACGATATACAGAACTCCGGAAATGTTTATTTTTGTGGCTTCTCTATTAAAAGCTATTATTTAGAAAGGTATTGTATTATGAAATTAGATAAAAGTATGGTATCCGGAGCGGATAGGATGTAAAAGAAGAAAATAACAAGGTATGTGAAATCTGTTGAGCTTCAGTTGAAAAAGATTTGATATTAATTATTTATGGATATATATAACGTTTGATGGAAGAAATAGATAACAAAACATATGATATTTTTTATCATGTAAGTAATGGAGGAGCGATTTGCACCACTTCGGCGGTTAATCTTCTTGAATATAAATCGTTTTTTGAGCAGTTTGTAAATAAGTATGATGCAGTAATCCATATAAATATCGGCAGCGGATTTTCAAGTTGTTAGTAGAATGCCTGTATAGCGGTACAAGAGTTTGAGAATGTTTTTGTTGTAGATTCTAAGAATTGTCAACCGGCCAAGGGCATGTTGTTATTGAAGCGGCAATAAAAGCTGCCGAAGACTATCCTACCGACTGTATATTGGAATGTCTGGCTTACATGACAAAAGGCGGCCGATGCTCAGCTGTTATGGCATTGGGTGTCAATCTATTGAAGCTTAAACCCTGTATTGGAGTGGAAAATGGGAAAATGCGAGTTGGAAAAAAATACCGTGGTACGTTAAAAAGGTGCCTGATGCAATATGTTGATGATAAGCTGCAAAATTCAAACAAAATTGTCTCCCGAAGGGTTTTTATTACGCATACAACTATAAATCTGGAAATAGCAGATGCCGTTAAAGATGCTGTCAGTCAAAAGGCAATTTTTGATAAGGTATATGAAACAAATGCAGGATATACTGTTTCAAGCCATTGCGGTCAGAATACATTAGGCGTCTTGTTCATTGAAAAATAAAGGAATTCTATAAGTCAAGGAGGATAAATTGAAACGCTTGAGGAACTTTATAAAAACCCATAGACATTTCTATTGGGTACTTGTGTTGATACCGATCTTAATCTGGTTTAAATATTTGGAGGTAACTTTAGTACCGAAGTATATGATATATAGTCCGCTGGATGATCTTATTCCTATGGTACCTGCATTGATTATCCCTTATTTGCTGTGGTTTCCCTATATAGCTTATGGTATTATTTATACCGGAATTTATTCTAAAAGGGACTTTTATCGGTTGCTTATCTTTTTAGCAGGGGGAATGAGTACCGCTTATATTATCTATATGATTTACCCGAATGGTCAGGAGTTAAGGCCTGCTGTTTTGGGACATGATCCGTTTTCTTTTATGGTAAGACTCGTTTATAAAACGGATACTCCAACCAATATCTGCCCAAGTGTTCATGTAATCAACTCCATTGCGGTGCATTCAGCCCTATGTCACTCAAAGGCATTTGAGAGGGTAAAATACGGAAAACAAAAATCGAGCATATTAATGGTATTGATTTGCCTGTCAACAGTTATGATTAAGCAGCATTCCATAGTAGATGTAGCCGCAGGGATTATGGTGAGTGTACTTTTTAATATATTGCTTTATCATATAATTGAATCTAAGGAGAAAAGGAAAGAATACGCCTTATTCCATTGTGCAGAGGAGGATTAGCGGGAATATGGAGATAAATATTTTTAAAAGTATATTTGTATTTTTTTTATTATCCTTATTAAATACTGTGTGGTATCTTCTTTTACCGGGGGACAAATTTCATGAGGATAACTGTTTTTTCCGGGAAAGAAAATGGGAAGAGAAAGGACTGTTTTATCAAAGGGTTTTTAAGGTAAAGCAATGGAAAGACATATTGCCTGAGCTGGGGGATTTTCTTCCGGTAACGTTTAAAAAGAAAAAAATAGTCTCTTTTGACAAAGAGTATGTTAAGCAGTTTATTGCAGAAACCTGCAGAGCTGAAATATGCCATTGGAGTATTATATTTACAGTGTTTTTGTACTTTCTATATCAAGCAAATTGGATAAATACCGTAATGTTGGTAGTGGCAGTCTTGATAAATATTCCATTTATTATAATACAAAGGTACAACCGTCCAAGGATGGCTGCAATGATGAAAAGGCAGGACAGAAACAGTAATAAAATAGAAAAGTGCAAAGTTCAGCATATGCCCTCCATGCACACCGGCAAAATATTATTTATCTCAGCTGATAATACCGGAAATGGGCATAAAAGTATTACAGAGGCCTTGAGGCATCAAATAAAGAAGCTGGATGCCACGAAGCATTTGGAAGTAGTAGATGGATTTTCAATGGGGAATTATTTCTTTCGGGTCTTGAGTAATTTATATAGCCCTATAGCCGTAAATGCTCCCCTTATATGGGGATGGCTATATAGGCTGTCTAATCACATGGTAAATGCTATTAATGTAATGTGTTCCCGGATCATTAAGAAGAAGCTGCTTCAGTTGCTGGAGGAGCTAAAGCCTGACATTATCATTTCAGTTCATGCGTTTTTTACCGGCTCTGTAACAAGAATTTTAGAAAAAAACCACATGGAAATTCCCGTTATTTCATTTGTTGCAGATCTTGACAATGTTTCGAACTTATGGGCAGACTCAAGAGCAAAGTATATACTTTGCCCTACTAAGGAAGCAGAAGACAAAATGAAATCCTTGGGAATATCTTCAGAAAGATTAAGGGTAGTGGGTTTTCCGGTAAGGGAAGAATTTTGCAGTGATATACCGGATATTGATATAGAAGCAAAAGATTCGGCTAATGGCAGTATATCTGTGCTTTTTATAAGTGGAAGCCAAGGGTCCAGGCAAGTACTTAAAATGGCGAAGAAACTTCTGGAAAATGGTAAGTGCAATGTTACAATTATTGCCGGAAAGAATGAAGTTCTTAGAAAACAACTGGAAAAAGAATTAGCAGAATATTCGGAGGAGCAGGTCAGTATAATTGGTTTCACGAAAGAAATAAAAGAGTATATGGCAAAAGCCGATATTCTTATCTTACGAGCTAGCCCGAATGTTTTAATGGAAGCTGTTAATTTATGCAAACCAATTATTATAATTGGTGCGTTAAAGGGGCAGGAAGAAAAAAATCCGGAGTTTATAGAAAAGTATCAATTAGGCTGTATTTGTGAAAATTATAAAAAAATATCAAGTGTGATACAAGAATTATATGCATTTAATCAAGAAAAGATAGTATCTCTTAAGAATAATATGGTTCGCTTTCGAAATCCTGAAGCAGCATATAATATAGCAGTATTTATAATTCAGCAATGTAATCAGCAAATCAAGGAGTATCGAAATACAAAGGAAATAAAATCAAATCGAGTAATTCATGATATGATTTCTCAATAAGAAAATAATTTAAGAACAAGAAAGGGAAACAGAAAGGATCAAGGATGAAAATCCATAGAAAAGAGCTTTTATCTATACCTAATTGAATAGGATATTTCAGGATTTTGTTAATACCGTTGTTCTGTATAATTTATATAGGAGCCGATTCCATAATAGACTATTATGTGGCAGCGGGAATTGTAATAATCTCGGCAGTAACAGATTTTCTGGATGGTAAAATAGCCAGAAGATTTTATATGATAACGGAATTTGAAAAGATCATAGATCCTATGGCAGATAAGCTGACTCACTGTCTATAGCCTTATGTCTTACGCTATGGTATCACTATATGAAATATCTTATATAATCAATTAGAAATATGATTGAATTCCTAAATATAAGTTTCAATACCAATTATTATACTTTAATGGAATTTTATATAAATTTACTGTCCGTAAGTCAGCCTACACAGTAGATTTTTTAACGAAAAAGGGGAAGCGGAAGAAGTTGGTACCGTCCCTGTAAGCGCTGTTGCCTCGCCCTAACTTGGTTGATTATAGCCCGTATTTGAACTGACAAACAGAATCAAAGAAACAATTGATGATTTTTACACAGGACGCAAAAAATTATCTGAAGAATCACTGAGAAGTATTTATTGAACAGTACCACAAATAGATAAAACAAATGAAGTACCTTACCCAAATAGGCAAGGTACCTTTGTGCAATCACTGGATTATGCCACCGTAAACTACACAGTGAAAGATAATGCTTATTCCAAATCCAACACAACCTTAATAGCACAGGTAGGATCTGCTGCAATTTCAAAAGCTTTTTCAGCATTTTCCAGAGGGAATTTATGAGTGATGATCTCTGGTGCTTTTGACTTCTTTTCAGCCAAATTGGATATTACTTCTTCAATGTCATTAGGTGAAAAACCACGGGAACCCATTAATGCGCACTGTGTACTCATCAATTCATGAAAGCTGATGGTAACGGGCTGCTTATGCAGTGCTATGCAGGTATACCTGGAATGCTGTTTTGCATGTTTCATGAATTCATCCACAAAGCCTTTGATTCCTGCACAGTCAATAACAACGTCTATATTTATTACTGAATTTTCTGTAACCGTCATTTTACCATTTTCATAACTGATACGGTGATTTGTATTTTTAAGAATGCCAAAATAGTTTTCAAGGAATTTTATTGTGCTCTCCGGACCTTTCAGTGAGCTAAAGCCAATTCCACCCAGTTTTTGGACAGCTTTAAGTCTTGTGTCGTCTATGTCCAGCACGACAATTTTTTTGTTTCCCTGTGCGGCAAGGCTACATAGTGCACATAAGCCAATTGTCCCTGCACCGATAATCAGTATGTTTTCATTAGGTTTTGCCTTTGCTGTATTTTTTCCGTGGGTAGCCACGCTGAAAGGTTCAATTAAGACGGCATCATCGTAAGAGAGATTATCTGGCAGAATATAAAGGTTATAACCAATTTTTGCATTTTGAACTCTTACATACTGGGAAAATGCGCCTGCCATGTCTGCTTCATATTGATTAGGTGTGCATTTTGAAGGTTCTACAAACACTCTTGTGCCAACTTCCACATCTTTCACATTTTCACCTTTTTCATATATATATCCAACCATTTCATGCCCGAATTCACGGCCTGGATTGATTTGCACCTTTTCTCCTCCATGAAGGTACCCTGTAATATCTGTTCCACAAATACCTGCTCTCACATTCCTTACGATTACATCATCGGGACCACAGATGGGAAGTTCTTTTTCCTCCAGTTTTACATTTCTGATTCCATGATAAATCAATGCCTTTATAGTAGATTTCTTTTCATTGTTCTCTAATTTGTTTATAGTTATATTTCTGCTATTTAATTTGTCCATAATAACGCTCCTTTTCAATTACTTTTATATTGAATGATTTTATATGTTTATAATGCATGGGTAATATTTAGCTCTTGTTAGAGAAATGTTTGGGAAATATTAATTTAAAAAAGGCAGTTTACTACAAAATTATCGTATTTTACGAAAAACAATCACCTGCAAAAAATGCAAATTTCAAGTAGGATGGCGGTAAAATTCAATTATTGCCATAAATCATTATAAATTTGTCTAATAATTTTAGAAGTATAAAAATGTATGGGAAACCATTTATCAGTATTAGTGCAGTGCTTTTGTATTTGGCAAGTAATAATCATTTTGAAGAATATATAATTGATTTATATTGGGAATATGTTAATGATGTTGAATTTGAAGTTATAAAATTTTCTTAAAAAGTTATAATAATGTATATAAATTTTTGATATTAAGATATAATGTGTACTATGTATAATTATAGTAATTGTTTCTTTTTAAGACAAAATCAAAAGAGTAGGATGTGTAAATAATGGAGCAGAAAATTAAAGAACTCACGTTATTGTTGTTATACTTAACTTCCTGGGAAGAAGATTGTAAACCATACAAATTTAAAAGAAGTTGGAAAGGATATAATTTTGAAATACTTGATAAATTAAAAGATCAAGGATTTATTAATATGGTAGCCACAAATCTAAATCAGTGTATTTTACGGATGAAGGTATAAAGAAAGCTGAAGAATTAATGTGTAGCTATCTTAAAAATTCTAAGTCAAATGAAAAAGAAAAAATATAGGTGCCCTTACTGCGGAGCATTGTCGCTAGATGAAGAAAATAGCTGGGATATTTGTGCACTGTGTGACTGGGATTTAGAATTATTTATGTTTACTTTGGTATCGGATGGTATTTCATCAGGCCTCAAAGTAATTTTTATTCTCAATTTTTATATCTGAACTTTTATCAGATAATGCTATGCTAACTATAACGGTTATTGAAAACACCAGAATCAAATTTTTGGTGTTTTTATATATTGCTGTAATATTCAAGAGGAATATAATTGTTTGTATCGAATATTATAATTGTAACATGTTTGGATTAGGTGGTTGTTTACATTAACTGATGACAATATTGAAGAGCTATGTGAATATTTAGATAAAGTATGTAACCTCATTCTTGATTTAGTATGCTGTGTAAAGAGGTTGAAAGAAAGTAAAATAACATTACTGGATAGATGGGAATGGAATTGGAGTTAACAGAAAGGAATGCTGATGTCAGTGTGTAAAGAGTGTAATAGAGAATATGATGAAACAATGTTTTTACAATATCCGTCTTGTTTAATTGAGCAGGAAAGTTCTGATGAAAAAGTTGACTGCCAGAATACAAATGGTAAAGTTAAAATAGCTGAAGTATTTTCGGAAAATGCCTATAATCTTTTCGTCAAGTACTGTACAGCACACAACCTAAAATATATCAATGACTTGAGATCTTTTGATTTTAACGAACTCAGAAAAGTGCCGGGTATTGGGAAAAAGAAAATTGATAGTATAATTGCCCGCTTTAGAAAATTTCCTGAATTGGCAGAAAAAAATTTAACAAAAGAAGTTGAGAACGTTATTGATACTATGTTTAATGAAATAGATGAAAGTATCTTAGATCTAAATATAGGATGTCTAAATACTTTAGATATCAAGTTGCGTACGTTGCATACTCTTGAAAGTAATGGATATACATATTTGAGAGATTTAGAGAATATTTCTAGAGAGCAATTGACAGATATAGTTGGTAAAAGGAATATAGAAAAGTTTGAAAATATTCAACAAGATTTTAAAAAAAATCTGACAGAATTTCTTGAAATAGTGTTGGAAAATCTATCAGATAAAGAAGAATATAAAATGTTTTTGAAACGAGCCAATGGATTTACTTTACAGGAAATTGCTAATGAAAGGGAAATAACCAGAGAAAGAGTGCGCCAAATTCTAAAAAATTTTAATTTGAAAATATCAATTTTTATAGATTTAATTATAAAACGAGCAATAGATCAAAAAGGGTATGCAACGGTTCAGGAACTGCTGGGTATATATAATAATGATGATTATGATAAGATTCTAATTTCATCATGCATTCAAAATGAACAGTTGGAATACCTTGATTTTGCAGATGTATTTGTTGCTAAAAGAAAAGATGAAAAATCTACGGAAGATATTATATTTCAAATTGCTTCAGAATTTGTTGGTGATGGAAAAGATTTATATGAGAATTCAGAAGAACTTGAGATGATAATGAGTGATAAAGGATTTCCATATATACAATGCGGTGAGTTTATTAATTTAATACAAAAATATGGATATAGATTATATGGCCACTATGCCGTCAAAGGAAAACAATCATATGGGTATTTGTGTTCAATGCTGGTTGCAAAGGAATTCCCTAATGGAATAAAACTATATGAAAGCAAAGATTTAGATAAACTCAGAAAACTTGCATTGAGGGAGTACGGTGATTTGGGACTGCCTGACAGCAATAGAGCATTGAGTGCAAGAATATCAAATTTCTTGATTTTATGTGGCCGGGGGATGGCTATAGCTGAAAAAAACGTTCATGTGGAGATGTCTACTATAGATGAGATTAAAGAATGTATCGACAGATCGGAAGAATCAATTATATTTTATACAGAATTGTTCTCGAAATTTGAAAGAATTTTAAAAATAACAAGCAATATATATAATTACAATTTTCTACATGGAATTTTAATGTTGTATTATCCAGATGAATATGATTATTCTAAAGATTATTTGCAGAAGAAGTCAACCGGCAATGTTTCTGGAAGTTTAACGAAACGTATTAAAGATTTTATCATTAGTAAGAATAGGCCTGTTAGTAAAAACGAGCTGAAAGCTGAGTTTGCAGGATTTTCAGATGCAATGATTGTCAGGGCAGTAAGTGAAGATAAAGATCTGTTCCAATGGGAATATAATTATTACAGCTGTATACAAATTATTAGCATTGATAACAGTATTATAAATTATTTAAAGTCAATTATAAAGTATATTATGGATGCAAATAACGGGTATTGTAGTGAAGGTATGTTGTATGAAACTGCGAAAGAACTATTGGGAAATTTTATGGATGTAAATAATGTCGTATTTCCAATAAACTTATTCTATATATGCGCTTGTTTGTTTGATGGTCTGTATGATTTTAGACACCCCCACATTGGACAAAAAGGTGTATTTCACGATGTATCGACAAAAAATGTTGTACTGCATTTACTTGGTGATACAGGTAAAATATCATTTAAAAAATATAGCGTGACAGCTGAAAGGTTTAAGTGGTCTGCAGCGACTACAGGTTCTGTTTTTGCCAATATTGAAAGTGACTATGTAAGGGTGTCATATGATACATATATACGAAAGGATTTATTTAGTATTAGTGATACCGCAATTCATGAAATTGAGAGTAAATTAGTAAAATTTATGAAGTTCAGTATACTTCCATTAATTAATTTTAATGAATGGGATGAGTTGCCCGATATAAGAGGATATGGATGGAATATTTTCTTACTAAATTCTATAATATGCAATTTTGGATGTAAGTTGAGGATAATTGATCCAAGAATAAAGGATAGAAGGTACCAGAAGGGTATTATTGTTTATAAGGATTCTAAATTAACAGAATATCCAGAAGTTATTACTTATGTATTGAAACAGAATGGAATGACTGAATTATCGGAAGGCAAGTTGCTTTCTTTTATGGTCACTAACGGTCTAACCTATAAAGTGATTCCGAGAGAGTTGTATAATGCAGGATGTATTAATTACATTAATGGGAAATTTTTATGCCAATAAAGATGGAACAGTATTCAAATTATAAAAAAAGGTATATAATTTATTTATACAGATATTTTTCCACATATTCATCCAATTCCCTAGAGTATTTTTTGTAGAAATGTACAAACTTTAAATGTAAGCAGTAAATATTACTATAAAAAGGAGTGTTTGTTGTGGCATATAACAGTAATAAATTAGTAGTACCACAAGCTAGAGAAGCTTTAAATCAGTTTAAAATGGAATCAGCTAAGGAAGTAGGAGTAAATCTGAAAAATGGTTATAATGGAGATCTTACTTCAAGAGAAGCTGGTTCTGTAGGTGGAAACATGGTTAAGAAAATGATTGAAGCTTATGAACAGAATTTAAAGTAAAAGGTAGCATGTAATAAAGTGTATGCAGTTCTAAATACAAGACGCACACTTTATTTGGAAGTGTATAAAACCATTATTAATAATAAAAACTCCAGTTTAGTTTTTAAGCTGGAGTTTTAGTTTTTCGATTTTTTAATTATTTTATTATTCTAAAGGTTATCATTGCTATATTCATAGCTTTTTCAAAGTAAAACATAAGCAATAATACTTCTTCGAAGAAGTTTTTCTAAAATTTATTTCATAATGGTTTATTGATAATTATTAATATAGACAGAATGGTCAATCATGTATATAGCGTTGACAATAATCTTTAGTTGGTATAAAATGTTATTATAAAATAATACTTTAACATAGAAAGGGGAAATTAAAATGAGTCACGTTTTACCAAAATTACCTTATGATTATAATGCATTGGAACCATATTACGATGAACAGACTGTAAAATTACATCATGATATACATCATAAAGGATATGTAGATGGTCTAAATGCAGCAGAGGCTAAACTTAAAGAAGCAAGAGAAAGTGGAGATTATTCACTTGTAAAACATTGGGAAAAAGAATTGGCTTTCCACGGCAGCGGTCACATACTACATAAGATTTTTTGGGAAAATATGAAGCCAAATGGCGGAGGCGCTCCTTCAGGTGAAGTATCTGAAAAGATTAATGAATCTTTTGGAAGTTTTAAAGCATTTAAAGATCAATTTACAAAAGCAGCTGTTGCAGTAGAAGGTTCTGGTTGGTGTGCTCTTGTATGGAATAATATATTTAATAAGTTAGAGATATTGCAGATTGAAAAACATCAGAATTTAACCCAATGGGGCAGTACACCTATACTTGTAGTTGACGTATGGGAACATGCTTATTATTTGAAGTATCAAAATAAGAGAGCAGATTTTGTTAATAATTGGTGGAATCTTATTAATTGGGAAGATGTAAATAAAAAGTTATTAGAAGTTAAATAAGAGATAAAAATATGTTGAGAACTAAATTTTAGAGGTGGAAATTATAATGAAAAGTTATTTTAAATGTATTAATGTTGGTGTAGATTAAGATTTGTATTAATATAAGGTACATCAACATCCGTCCATAAGTATGATAAAGTAAAGTTTTTAACTTATAAAATCCTTATTAAAATGGATTAATATATGAAGTTGACATAGAACATTAAATTATAGGAGCTCAGAAGAGAGCTCCTTATTTAGGTTTGTTTTTACAATAATTATATGATAAATTTTGAAGCAATATTATTTAGTTTATCTGAACTTTCTTTTATTATTTTTGTTTCCATTTTTATTTCATTTGCACCGTTACTTATAACTGATATTTTTTCTGAAATATTGCTAATTTCATAGGAGCCTTGTTGGCTGGCTTTGGAAATGTTTTCTACAGTATCAGAAATACCCTTTATAAATGATAAAAGTTCTTCTGACGTAAAATTTAAATCTGTCACTAAATTTTCTGTAAAATTTGAATCTTTATTATAGCTTTCACCGATTCCTACGAGTTCTTCATAGCCTTTTACTAATTGCTCATCTATAAAATTTAATGATTTGGTGGAATTTTCAGATAAACTGTTAACAGCTTCAAATACGATTTTAATTATATCCTGTATTTCATTTACAGTATCTTTGGAATTTTCAGCTAATGTTCTTATTTGTTCTGCTACTACCGAGAAACCTTTTCCAGATTCACCAGCTCTGGCTGCTTCTATAGCTGCGTTTAATGCCAATAAATTAG
>ENA-UOOE01001335-UOOE01001335.1-fermentation-metagenome-genome-assembly--contig:-NODE-1335-length-21139-cov-16.635932_pt1 | contig 21139 bp, 14 predicted proteins | sample MGYA00245776_ERZ724021 | MGnify/ENA primary metagenome ERZ724021 (study PRJEB28704, sample SAMN03018321) | fermentation metagenome | biome: anthropogenic terrestrial biome; feature: soil... | reverse complement strand
ACCATATTTGGTAAGGAAATTGATAAAGAATTTTATTGCCAGCATAGCAACAATAAAAGCTACAACGTTTCCAATAATAAGAGTTGGCATATTGTCCATAAGGAGTTGTTGTCCTTCTGGAGTTATAATGGCTTTGAGAAGTTTGTAACCAGAGGCAGCAAGCATAGTTGGAACTGCCAAAAAGAAAGAAAACTCTGCAGCAGTTTTACGAGTTAGTTTTTGAGTCATACCCCCTACTATCGTTGCCATTGAACGAGAAACTCCTGGAATCATAGCAATACATTGGAACAAGCCAATGATAAATCCTTTTTTATAAGTTATTGTTTGGTCTTCTTGAGGTTTGTTAAACCACTTGTCACAAAAGAGCATAAACACACCTCCCACAATAAGCATAATGGCAACAACTAAAACACTTTCTAACATTGAGTCAATAAAGTCTCCAGCCAGGAAACCAATAATTGCAGCAGGGATAAAAGCAACAAAGAGCTTATAGTAGAAGTTCATTGTTTGGAAAAATCTCTTCCAATACAAAACAAGTACAGAAAGAATAGCTCCAAATTGAATACAAATAGTGAAGAGTTTTACAAATTCTGTACTTTTTACACCAAGAATACCTTGAGTAATTATCATGTGTCCTGTAGAACTAACAGGCAAAAACTCTGTTAAGCCCTCAACAATAGCTATGATGATGGTTTCAAATAAATTCATCGAAGTAGTTTAAAGATTATTGTTCGTCTTGAGTTTGGTCTTGTTTGTCTTGCTTTGGCTTAAGTAAAATTGCATAAACCTCAACAACAATTCCTGCAACCATAAGAATTGGTGCAACAACTAATCTTTGAGCATTAAATAATGAGTAATTAAATACATTTGGGTCATCAGACCCCCCTCCAATAAGAAGAACGTAGCCAAGAGCCAATAGAGCAACTCCGACTAACATCCATATATAATTAATTCTTTCAAAAGCAAAGTCAAATTTTGGCTGAGCTTTAGGAGCGTTAGTTTGATATGATTTTGGACTATTGCTGTTTTTTGATGACGATTTTTTTTGTATTGCTGCCATATTAATTATGTTTTATATCTTTTTTATCTATATAGTTTTTCGTTTCTTAAGTGCATAAATCTAAATACAGAAATGAAAGTTGAAATGAAAGCGAGCAAGATTCCAAATATTAGAATTGCAAGCCCAATCATTCCATAGATTTGATAGTTTTCTGGAGTTATGATTTGAGAAAATGTTCTGCTTACCCAGAATAATATTCCAAACAATAGAACATTTGCAATCAAGCCTCCTATTAACCCAAAGAACAAGCCTTTAAGAAGGAATGGTCTGCGAATGAAAGAAGGTTTTGCCCCAACAAGTTCCATTGAACGGATAAGGAATCTTTTAGAGTATATTGTTAAACGAATTGTATGATTAATTAATGTAATTGCTATTATCAAAAGACAAATGATGAAAGCAAGCACAAATGCTGAAATATTATAAACTGCATTATTAATATCTTTAACTAAGTCTTGGCGATAGTCAACATTATCAACAATATCTTTAGCTTCAAGGCTTGTGATAAAACGTTTGATTGTTGTATAGTTGAGTGATTCGGCTTTAAGATTTACAACTATTGATGCTGCATAAGGATTTACTGCCCCCAACACTTCAAGATGATTCTCTCCCATAACTTCTTCCATTATTTTAGCAGCTTGCTCAGAAGATATATATTGAGTAGATTTAACATTCGTATTCTTTTTGAGTTCCTTTTCTAAGCTAATAGCATCTTCTTCATTTGTTCCTTCCATAAGATATACAGTAAAAGACACATTTTCTTTAAGGTTGTTTGAAGCTGTAAAGGCATGAAAAATGAAGGTAAGCATAAAGCCTAACATAAAAAGAACAAGCGCAATACTTAATACTGTTGAAAAATTGGCACTCCAAAGTGCTACTGGATTAAAGCTTAATTGTCTTTTAGTCATTTTGCAGAAAACATAATTTAGCTGCAAATATACAAAGTTTTTATTATTTTTGCCGTTAAATTAGAAAATGTATGAACGAAGTATTCGTTGAAAAATTTGGTGGGGCTTCTGTAAATAGTTCTGAAGCTATTAAAAATGTAGCTTCTATAATTCTTTCTCAAAATAAAAAAAGACTTATTGTTATTTCTGCAATGGGAAAGACTACAAATCATTTAGAAAGAGTTTTGAATTGTTTTGTGGAGAATAAATTCATTGACAAATCTTCTATTGAGGAATCAAAAAACTATCATAAGGACATTATAAATAATCTCTTTCCTGATGAGGATGAGGATTTGAATAAGTTTTTAGACATTGTATATAAAGAAATTGAGTATAAGCTTTTGGGGAAAGACTACGACAAACTCTATGATTCCATTGTTTCCTATGGAGAAATAATTGGAACTACTATAATTTCAAAATACTTTGATTCAATTGGATTATCACATAAATTTATTTTAGCTACTGATCTTATTAAAACAGATAGCTCTTTTAGAAGAGCAAAAGTTTTGTGGAAGGAAACAGAAGATACTATTCTCAATAAAATTGAGCCTTTATTCAACAGCACCGACACAATAATTACTCAAGGATTTATTGGCTCAAACCAAAACAATGAAATAACTACTCTTGGAAGAGAAGGTTCTGATTTTAGTGCAGCTGTTTTTGCATATTGTCTTAATGCCAATAGTGTTACCATTTGGAAAGATGTGCCTGGACTTCTAAATGCAGACCCAAAATATTTTGAAGACACAATGAAGTTTGAGCAAGTCCCTTATAGTGAAGCAATAGAACTTTCATATTATGGAGCTTCAATAATTCACCCAAAAACCATTAAGCCTTTAGAGAACAAATCCATTCCTTTGTTTGTAAAAAGCTTTATTTCTCCCAAAGAAGAAGGCACAAAGATTGATTGCTGCTCCAATACCAAACCCTTAATGCCAAGTTATATTTTTAAGGATAATCAAACCCTTCTATCCATATTTCCTAAAGACTTTTCTTTTGTTGTTGAAGAAAACCTTTCAAATATATTTGCTCTATTTGCAAAGTATGGGATTAAGATTAACTTAATGCAAAACTCTGCTTTAAGTTATTCTGTATGTTTTGATCAAATTAAAGAAGAACTACTTAAAAAACTAATCGATGAACTTTCTTCAACATACTCAGTTAAATATAATAATGCTCTAAGATTAATTACAATTCGTCGCTACACGGAGGAAGCCATAAATAATTTATTTATAGGAGATAAAATTATTATAGAACAACGCTCAAGATTAACAGCTCAATTTTTAGTAAAACTGTAATCTATTTTTCCTATTCGTCATAGCCTTCAAATTTCTCAGGAATAGATTTTAAAGTCTTTACTCCTAAGTCTTGAATATCTTTTGCTTGTTTAATTAAATTACCTCTACCGTCTTTTAACTGGTTGAATGCTTTTTTATATGTATCTTTTGTTTTATCTAACTTGTCTCCTATTTCTTCAAATGTCTCCAAGAAGCCAACAAATTTTTCATACATTTTACCACTATTTTCAATAATCTTTTCTGCATTCTTATTCAATTTATCTGTTCTCCAAAGGTCAGCAAATATTCTAAGACTTGATATTAAAGTTGTGGAAGACACCAAAACAACTTTCTTATTATATGCAACGTTCCATAATTCTCTATCGTTTTGCATTGCTAACAAATAAGCAGATTCAATTGGAACAAACATCATCACAAAACCAAGACTACCTTTAATATCATCATATTTCTTTTGACTCAATTCAATAACATGTTGACGAACTGATGCAATATGTTTAGTCAATTCTTGATTTTGCACTTCTTCTGTTTCAGCACTGAAATAATTATCATAATTTACCAATGAAACCTTTGAGTCAATAATAACTTTTCTATCATCAGGCAAATTAACAATAACATCAGGAATTATCTTCTTGTCTTCTTCATTATAGTGAACATCTTGAGTTATATAATGCTCACCTTTAATTAAGCCAGTATTTTGAAGAATGGTTTCCAAAACATTTTCTCCCCAATTACCTGCTTTCTTATTTTCTCCCTTTAGGGCTGAAGCCAAATTATTTGCTTGTTCTGAAACTAAATTTGTTTGCTCCAATACTTTCTTAATTTCTGCTTCAAGCGAAGAACGTTGTTTTGTTTCCTCTGTTAAATTCTTGTTTACGTTTTCTCTAAATTCCTTTATACTGTTATCCAAAGGTTTTAATAGAGTTTCAATACTTATTTTGTTAGTTTCAGTAAACTTACTTGTCTTTTCTTCCAAAATCAAATTAGCAGCTTTTTCAAATTCAAGTTTAGCTGACTTTTGCATCTCTTCAAATTCTCGTTTAAGTTCTTGTTGTTTTTCCTTAATATTATTATTTTCTGCTTTTAATGCACTGTTAGAATTTGACAACTCTGACGATTTTTTAATTTCCTCTTCAATTTGAATAGCAAGTTTATTATTCTTTTCTCTTTCTTTAATTAATAATTCTTCTTTATTTTTAAAATCAGACAGCAATGCACTGTTAGAATTTGATAATTCTGTAAATTGTTTTCTTTGTTCTTCGAACTGTTGAGATATTGAATTATTTTTTTCTATTTCCTTTATTAAATTTTCTTCTTTATTTCTTAAATCTGTTTTCAATGATGAGTTTTCTCTTTGGGAAAGGTTATAGCTTTGTTCTAATTCTTTATAATTTGATTCTAAACTATTATAACTTGATTCTAAATTCTTGAAATTTGATTCTAATATCTTATTAGATGTTTCTAATTCAGTTTGTCTTTCTTGATTTGGATTTCTTCTAACAAGCATAAAAACCAAAATAACAACAGCAATAACTGCAACAAGCGTAGATATAATCAATACAATTTCCATATTTTTCTTTATTAAAATTTAGATTTCAAAGATACAATTTTTCTTTTTAACGGCTATCTCGCTTCTAAATCAAATTCCCATTTCTGACAAATTGACATTCATAGAAGAATTGGTATAATGATTGATTGACTTAGGAGAAAAGATGATAATCAATAAACAAATAAAAAATAATAATCGTATGAAAGGAAACATTAACGTAAAAACAGAAAACATCTTTCCTATTATTAAGAAATTTCTTTACTCCGACCACGAAATATTCTTAAGAGAAATTGTGGCAAATGCTGTTGATGCTACTCAAAAACTTAAAACTCTTGCATCTTTAGGACAGTTTAAGGGAGAACTTGGAGATTTGACAATTGATGTTAAGATTGACAAGAAGAAAAAAACTTTATCTGTAATTGACAGGGGTATTGGAATGACTCAAGATGAAGTTGACAAATACATTAACCAAATTGCATTCTCTGGTGCAGAAGAATTTGTTGAGAAATTTAAGGGTAAGAGTGAATTGGAACAAAACCAGTTAATAGGTCATTTTGGTCTTGGTTTCTATTCTTCATTTATGGTTAGTAAGGAAGTTGAGTTTAAAACAAAATCATATCAGGAAGACAGCAAGGCAGTTCGTTGGTGGTGCGATGGAGATACAGAATATACAATTGACGAGATAGAAAAAGAAGAGCGTGGAACTGAAATAGTAATGCACATAGACTCTGAAAACGAAGAGTTTTTGGAAGAAGGAAGAATACTTGAATTATTAAAGAAGTATTGTAAGTTTATGCCTATTGAAATCCGCTTTGGAGAAGAAACCTATTGGGAAGACTCTGAAGAAGAAAAGGATGAAAAAGGCGAACCAAAAAGAGTTCAAAAAACCAACCCAAGAATAATTAACAACACTCAACCTCTTTGGAAGAAAAAACCTGCAGACCTTAAAGAAGAAGACTACAATGAATTTTACAGAGAGCTTTACCCAATGAACTTTGATGAACCTCTTTTCCATATTCACTTAAATGTTGACTATCCATTTAACCTGACAGGTATTCTTTATTTCCCAAAAGTAAAGAGAAACATAGACCCTGCAAAAGACAAAATACAATTATACTGCAATCAGGTATTCGTTACTGACAGCGTTGAAGGAGTTGTTCCTGATTATATGATGTTACTTCGTGGAGTTTTAGATTCTCCAGATATTCCGCTTAATGTTTCTCGTTCTTATCTTCAATCAGACTCTAATGTTAAAAAGATTTCTTCTCACATAACCAAGAAGGTTGCTGACAAGTTGGATGAAATATATAAGAACAACAGAGAAGAATACAACAAGAAATGGGATGACTTGAAAGTATTTATTGAATATGGAATGCTTTCTGATGAAAAATTCTATCAAAGAGCAGAAAAGATTTACATGTTTAAGAATATCACTTCTGAATACTATTCAATTGAAGACTATACAAACAAAATAAAACCTGTTCAAACCGATAAGGATAATAAGTTAGTTTATCTTTATGCCAATAATACAGATTCTCAATACGCATATATTCAAGCTGCAAAAGACAAAGGCTATGACGTATTGTTAATGGATGGAATTTTGGATAATCACTTTGTTAATCTTATGGAACAAAAGCTAAGTGATAGCAGATTTGTTAGAATTGACAGTGATGTTATTGACAAGTTAATTCCTAAAGACGAAGTTATTCCTTCTAAACTTAACGAAGAAGAAACCAAAACTCTTAAAGAAATGGTGGAAGGACAAGTTGACAAACAAAAGTTTAATGTTGTTATGGAAAGTCTTAACGAAACTGACAGTCCATTAACCATAACTCAAAATGAGTTTATGAGAAGAATGAAAGAAATGAGTGAAATGGGTGGAGGTGGAATGGCTTCGCTTTATGGAGAAATGCCAGAAAACTACAATTTGGTTGTAAATACCAATCATCCTCTAATGAGCGAAGTTTTGAAAGAAGAAGACACTGACAAACAAACTCAAATTCTTTCTCAACTAAAAGACCTTGCTCTTTTAAGCCAAGGACTATTGAAAGGTGAAGCCCTAAATAACTTTATTCAACGTTCAATTGGAATAATTAAATAACATATTTTATCTAATTTTCAACCAAAAGAGGCTATTTGCTTAAGTGTAGATAGCCTCTTTTTCTTTATATATACAATAAAAGCAAAGGAATGAAAGTTCAATAATGGTATTTAAATTGATTACAGAGCTAATTAAGTAAACACTATTTATATTTATCATTTAAAAAATTATTTATGAAAAGAATTTGTTTAGCATTAGTCATTGTACTAATTTCAGTAAGTGGCATTCAAGCCCAAAGTAAAATGAAAAGCTTTTTCTCTGGAGGAATAAATGCTGGATTTATTAGTAATCTTAGCGATTTCAACAAATCCATGAAAACAACTTTCTCAGACTACGACAAAGAACATTTAATGCAGGCAAGCATTGGATTTGGAGTTGGAAGGTATTTTGGAGAGAGATTTACTGCTGCTTTTAAGATGAATTATTCTTTGGGTAACAACTTAAAAGATAAACAAGCCCTAAGCCTTTATGGAGGGAATTTTGAGCTTAATGCAGGATACTCTTTTCTTAAAAGAGAAGAATATGAATTGGAAGCTAATGTAGGAGGCATAATTAGTTTTGACAATTTAGTTTATAACAGAGAGTATTTATTGGGAGTTCATGCCTTATCTTTTTCCTCTATGAATGTATTTATCCCAGTTAAAGTATATCTTTGGACTTACTACCAACAAAAAAATAAGAAAGAAAAAGTTGGAGTATATTTAGGTTATAATATCCCTGTTTATAAAAGCAATGTTTACTATTCTGGATTAGACATTAAGGCTGATGTAGGTAAATTTGCAAGCAATAGCCTTTGGGCTGGGGTAGAATTTAGAATCTAATCTTATATTATCAAAAGCTTTTTAAAGGGAAAGAGGCTATTTGCTTAAGTGCAGATAGCCTCTTTTTCTTTAATTGGAGTATGTTATAATGGGAGTGTGAAGGTAAAGGTTGAGCCTTTGCCTATTTGACTTTCTACCATTATTTCTCCATTATGCAAATCAATAAATTCTTTACTTAGAATAAGTCCCAATCCTGTTCCTTCTTCTTGTTCAGTGCCTTGCATCGAAAACTTCTCGGTTATTTTAAATAATTTTTCTATATTTTCTTTATAAATCCCTATTCCATTATCCTTTACTGAAACTTGAATACGTCCTTCTTTCTCCTCTAAATTAATGCTTATTGAACCTGATTTGTGTGTATATTTGATTGCATTTGTTATCAAATGACGCAATACTGTACTTATCATAAATTTATCTAAAGAAATAGATAAACAATCGGGAAGGGAGACTTCAATATTAATATTCTTCTTTTCTGCCATTGCTCTCAATTGAGATACTGTATCTTTTATTATGTCAACAATGTTTACTTTCTCCAAAACATAATCCATGTCTCCAACTTGAAGCCTTGACCATAAAATAAGGTTTTCAAGTGATCTATTGGTATTCTGCGAACTATTTATTATTAATTGAATGAAAGATTCTCTTTCTTCAGTTGTAAAACTTGAAGATTCTTCTAATAATAGTTTTGCAAATCCTTCTATTGTTGAGAAGGAATTTATGAGGTCATATGCTATAATTGAGAAGAACTTATTCCTTGTTGCAATTAGTTCTTCCAACTCTTTTTCCCTCTCTTTCAGCTTATTTTGCAGATATATTCCTTTGGTAATATCTTCTATTGTAAGCAATACGTATTTGCTTGAAGAGATATTTAACAAAGAAGTTGAAATCAATAAGGACAATTGATATGTATTATCTTCACCCTTTATCTCTAAGTTTCCATGAACTTTATAATGGTTTTTCCCAGTATTATATGTGTCTTCAAAACTATTTCTTAACGGGCAGTTAGGACATTCTTTGTTGTCTCCACATACAACATGTTCATTAATGAAGGCATGGACACATTTGAAAGCTTCTCCTGCCAATTTCCCTTTCACATCAATAATACCCTGACCAAATAAATCTTCTCCTGCTTTATTTATAAGCTTAATCATCCCATCATTATCTACAAGTATTAGTGCTACTGCAGCATTTTCAAAGACTTGACTCAACTCTTCATTCAATATCACTTCCATTTTATATATTTTAGTTATTTATTAATCAAAAGAATCATTCATAGCAAAAGACTAAAAAAAGAAGGACGCAGTGTTTTGTTGCGTCCTTCTTCATTAGATCATCAACTAATTTATAGGTTTGTTGGCTGTTCAGTATTATTGGAACTTGGTTGCAATCCCTTTATTTGATCGGTCTTGTCAAGCTCAACAGGAATATCCTGAATAAGCTTTCTTACCTCTGCAGAAGGAGTGTAGCGAAGATACTTTCTTGTGATTGTACTCTCGTTAGCCTCTTCTAAGGTATTAACTGCCTTAGCTCTAAACATAGGAGTAAGTGTTCCAAGTTTACCCAAACTTACTGGATTTCCTTCCATTAATTCTGCAATAGCCTCATCCTGCATCTGCAACATAGCAGCATAGGCATCAGCTTTTGTGAGAGAGGAATGGGCTTGCATTCTCTTTGCCAACTCTTCAAAACCGATGGCTTTCTTCTTTTTTGGACGAACCAAATACTTCATCCCTGGTACAGCACCAACTACAATTTTACGCCATACACGTACTAAAAGCATTGTCATAATCTTATTCTTTTAAGGTTAATAAATATATTTGTTGCATGTTTATCTAACGTATAGAAATTTTATTTGTTGTAAAAAAAATTCAAAATTATGCGATTTTAATATTACAAATCAGGGATACGATATTAGTAAATCAAAGAAATGATATTATCAAATCAAAGAAATGAAGTGAGCATATTAACTAATATGGTACCCCACAAATTAGTTAATATGCCGTACCCATATTAGTTAATATGCTTTTGACATATCGCCTATATGGTTTCAGCAAATCGCCTATTTTATATACCATATTAATTATCATGCAAATACAAAGATATACTTTAACGTATTTGATTTTGTTATTTCTCAATCAAAAAAATAGCGAAATTTATTCCTTAAAAAAACTTATAATCTGTGAATATCAGCAATAAAATAATTATTTTGTAGTTTTACATTTATCATTAATAAAACAATTAGCCTTATGAAAAGCTCTATTTCAAAATTTTCAGTCTTTGCAATTCTATTAGTTGCAGGATTAAGTATTGGTTTCTTTTCTTCCTGTGAAGAGAAAGAGGAAGGTGGTAAAGATGTAAACAATGTTATTATCAACACAGAGGAAATAAGCGTTAATAGTTTTACTGCCTGTAAAAATTCAGCAAACTTAGTGAAAGATGATCCAACACAGGAAAGTGTTAACTTAAATTTTATAGGGGACATTTTATACGTTTCTCACACAAACTTGCGTGTGCCTTGTGATTTTGATTCAATTTTGACTAGCCATACATTTAATAATAGTACACTTAATATTGACGTTCATGGAAATAATGGTTTTGTGAATTGCTTATGCCCTATTGATTTAGAGTATACCGTTTTTAATGTTGACACTAATGTAATTAAAGTTATTGTTATAAATTTTGATACAGTTTATAATCATTCCAGTAAGTAATATTGATGTGCGAGATTTCAAATCCCACACAACCAAAGAAAACTAATTATAATTTAGCTAAGAATAATAAAACCATAAATTCTGCAAGAAAGTGGCAATTATTTATTATTTTTGCCCTATGATTTACTTTCCTAACTGTAAAATAAATATTGGACTTAATGTTGTTGAAAAGCGAGAAGATGGTTTTCACAATATTGAAACCTTGCTTTACCCTATTGAAGTGGAGGATATTTTGGAAATAAGACCAAATGAAAAAGGCGAAACTTCAATAACTCTTACTGGTCTTCCAATCAAAACCAAATCTAACTCCGATAATCTTTGCATTAAGGCATATAACTTACTCAAAAAAGACTTTCCTGATTTGCCAAATGTGGATATACATCTGCATAAGATTATCCCAATGGAAGCAGGTTTGGGAGGAGGAAGCAGTGATGCAGCATTTACTTTGCAACTTCTTAATTTTGTTTTTGAGCTTAATCTTTCCCTTGTGCAACTGGATAAATATGCTCAAAAACTGGGTTCAGACTGTGCTTTCTTTGTTTACAATATTCCAGCTTATGCTTTTGAAAAAGGAAACAGACTGGCTCCCACTACTCTATCACTAAGAGGAAAATCAATTCTTTTAGTTAAACCCAATGTTTCAATAAGCACTGCTGAAGCTTATCAAGGAGTTGTTGCAAAAGAAAGTGAATACGATTTATTAAACGTTGTTGAATCACGTCCAATTGCTCAGTGGAGACATTTAATTAAGAATGATTTTGAAGAGAATGTATTTAAAAATTATCCTGAGCTTAAAGAAATTAAGGATAAACTTTACGAAATTGGAGCATTATATGCTCAAATGAGCGGATCGGGTTCAACCATTTACGGAATATTCGACAAGGATTTATCAGAAGATGAAATAAACCTTTTCAAATATCCGTTTGTTTGTCATAAGACTTTAAAATAGCCATAATAAATAAATATTAACAAAAATAAATTAACACAACATGAGTGAAATTAAAAATTTAGAACCAAAGGGTCTATGGAATAATTTTGATATGATTTGCTCCATAGCACATCCTTCAAAGAAAGAAAGTAAACTTGTTGAAGCTTTGGTTGATTTTGCCAAGAGAAACAATTTAGAACATACTGTTGACAAGATAGGAAATGTAATTATTCGCAAACCTGCAAGCAAAGGAATGGAAAACCTAAAGGGAGTTGTTTTACAAGCCCATATTGATATGGTTCCTCAAAAGAATGCAGACACTAATCATGACTTTGCAAAAGACCCTATTCTTCCTTGGATAGACAATGGATGGGTTAGAGCAAAAGGAACAACACTTGGAGCAGATAACGGTATTGGAGTTTCTGCAATATTGGCTGTTTTGGAAGACAAAAATGCAGTTCATGGACCTATTGAAGCACTTTTAACAATTGATGAAGAAACAGGAATGACTGGAGCTTTTGGATTGGAAGCAGGTGAATTAAATGGAGATATTCTTTTGAACCTTGACTCAGAAACAGAAGGCGAACTTTATGTTGGATGTGCAGGTGGTATTGATGGAACATTTGTTTTTGACTACAAAAAAGAAAACACACCTGTTGGTTTATCTGGTTTTGCACTTAACGTAACTGGACTTAAAGGCGGACATAGTGGAATGGATATTATTTTGGGAAGAGCAAATGCAAACAAAGTTCTTTTCAGACTGTTTAAGGCTTTAGAAAAAGTAAATATCAGAATTTCTGAAATTAATGGAGGAAGCCTTCGCAATGCAATCCCTCGTGAAGCATTCTCAACAGTTGCAATCCCAACTGACAAGGTTGCAGAAGCAAAAGCAATTGTTGAAGAATTGGCAAAAGAAGTAAAGAATGAATATTCATTAGTTGAACCTACATTTGAAATTTCTTTCAATGCAACAGCTCTTCATCCAAATGTAATAGATTTAGACACTCAATCAAGATTAATCAATGCTGTTTATGCTTGTCCAAATGGAGTTATGAGAATGAGTGATTCTATGGAAGACTTGACTGAAACCTCAACCAACTTGGCAATTGTTAAGAGCGATGACAAAACAATTAGCATTAGCTGTCTATTAAGAAGCAGTGTTGACAGTGCAAAGATGGATTTAGCTCAAATGATGCTTTCTGTTTTTACACTTGCTGGAGCTAAATCAAATTTTGAAGGAGGATACCCAGGATGGAAACCAAATATGGAATCTCCAATACTAAAGAGCATGCAAGAAACATATAATAAACTATATGGCACAACTCCAAAAAAAATGGCAATTCATGCAGGATTGGAATGTGGACTTTTGGGAGGAGTTTATCCTAATTGGGATATGATTTCATTTGGACCAACAATTATGAACCCACACTCACCAGATGAAAGAGTTAATATTGACTCTGTAAAGAAATTCTGGGACTACTTACTTGAAACACTAAAGAACATACCAAAGAAGTAGTTTCTATATAATGATTTCAAACAGAAAAAGAAACATAAATTTACCACAAAGCCAAAGACTGAAAGGTTTTTGGCTTTTGGTTTTTGGCTTTCTTTTTCTAAGCCACACAAATATTCAAGCACAGTATTACAACACTGGAGTTGAAAACATTTCCATTAAATGGCGTCAAATCAACACTCCTAAGTTTCAAATTGTTTATCCCGACTTCTACGAAGCAAAAGCACAAGAATTTGCCTCTGTTCTTGACACTATTTATGGGGTTATAGGTACAAGCCTTAAAACAACACCTCCAAAAGTTCCTTTTTTACTTCACACCAACACTGCTTACTATAATGGGTTGTCGGTTTGGGCTCCTAAAAGAATTGAACTTTGGACAACTTCTTCTCCAACCAATTATCCCTATCCTTGGTCTTGGCAATTGGCAATTCACGAATGGCGTCATGCAGTTCAGGTTTATGCTCTTAAAAAAGGAGCATCAAAAACTTTAATAAATATCTTTGGAGAGCATATATATGGAGCTTTACTTGCTGCCTATATCCCAACATGGTTTTTGGAAGGTGATGCCGTTGTAGCAGAAACAGCCCTAACACCAACAGGAAGAGGAAAGACTCCAGACTTTAATATGTACTTTAAGGCTCAAGTTTTGGAGAAAGGAAAATACTCCTACGACAAAGCTCTTTTAGGCTCAATGAAAGATTATGTACCCGACAGTTATATTTTTGGTTATCATCTTACTTCATTTGGAAGAGAAATATACGGAAAAGATATTTGGGCGGATATGATTGAAAATGTTGGAAGGAATTTTTGGAAGATAGAAACATTTGGTCATTCTCAAAAAAGAGGAATAAACATTAAAAACCAAAGACTTTACAACCAAATGATGGACACTCTTTCTAAAAGATGGAAAGAAGAAGAAATAAAGGACATCGAAACTCGTCCACTAACCTCAATAAAGAAACTTGGCAAAACTAAGAAATACTATACCAATTACTCCTCTCCAAAACAAATTAACGATTCAACCATAGTCGCAATAAAAACATCTAATTTCAAACCTTCAAAGCTTGTATCAATTACGCTTAACAATGAAGAAGATATTCTTTCTCCAGGAATGATTCTTCATTCCTACATAGATGCAAAAGATAATCATTTACTATGGTCAGAGCTTAAGTCTCATTATCGTTGGGAGCATGAAAACTATTCAGATATTTTTGAATATGATATTGAAACAGAAACCTACAATCAAATAACCTTTAAGAAAAGATTCTATACTCCTACCTATAATCCTAATAGCTTAAATATTATTGCAGCCATTGAAGATGACTCAATAAATAATCAACATTTGGTTATTATTGATAAAACAAATGGAGAAATAATTAAAAGATTTATTAATGAAGAATCTTATTCTAAGTTCTCCTATCCTTCCTGGAACAAGGATAATTCAGAAATATATTTAATTAAGGCAAATCAGTTCGGTAAATCATTAATTAAATATAATGTTTATAATGATAAACAAACAACAATACTTCCTTTTTCATTTAATAACATATCAAAACCTTTGCAATATAAGGACAGGTTATATTTTATTGGCGACTATGATAACACATATCAAGTCTATTCAATTAATTTGAAAGACTCTTCTTCTTCTCTCACTCAACATACGCAATCAAGTTTTGGGGTTATGGATTTTATTATCTTTAATGACAGTTTAGTACTTAGTGATTATAGCGCAGATGGAAAAGAAATAACTTATCAAAAATTAATTGATATTAGAACAATCTCTCCAAACTCTCCTTCAAAAACTTTCCATCAAGCTGATGTAATTACAAAACAGGAAGATTTTATATTTTCACAAAATCACATTAAAGATACTCTTTGGGAAAGCAAAAAGTATAGACCAATTTCTCATCTTTTTCATTTTCATAGCTGGGCTCCATTATATATTAATGCACAAAGTCAAGATATAAATTGGGGTGTCTCAGCTTTTTCTCAAAACCTTCTTGGAACTTCTGTTTTTGAAGGAGGATTTAAATACGTTTTTGCAGATAAAAGAGATGAGTATTTTATCAACTATACCTACTCTGGTTTATATCCATTAATAAAGGCAAGCTTTAAGTACGGTCAAAGAAATATTATTTTTGATTCTCTTCGCAACTCAGACTTCTATTCCACCTGGGATGAATATAATACTTCCTTTAGCGTTGATTTTCCTTATATCTGGTCTGACAGGAACTGGTTTAAAGAGGCAAAATATTCTTTCCTTTATTCCTATAGAAGCATTACTCCAAGATATAATTTTAATGAATCGTTAACCCTATTTCACACAATTGGGTTTGGTTTAGAGTGGAGTGGAATTAGAGCAATGGCAAATAATGATATAACTCCTCAATTAGGACATACATTTTCTCTGAGATTTCAAAAATCAATAACAACAGACAACGCAAATATATTAGCAATTAACACTTCAACCTATCTTCCCGGATTGTTTTTAAATCACAGTATAGGCTTAGACTTAAACTTCCAAAAAAATACTCCAACCATATATTATTTCCCCAATGAAGTTGCATTCACTTCAGGAGTTTATGGTAAATATCCATCCATTTACTATGGAGGAAAGATAAGCTATAATCTGCCTTTAGCTTATCCTGATTATGCAATTTGGAAACTTCTTTATATTAAAAGAATATTCTCTCGTGGTTTCTTCGATTTTGGATATTTTGACAAAGAATACCTAAGCAGTGTTGGTGTAGATTTAAAAATGAATTTCCATATATTTAGAATCGAACAAGAGCTTCAATTTGGAGTTCGTATTGGATATGTAACTCAACTAAACGACGTTTTCGCAAATATTCTTTTCAATATTAATATTTAGAAACCTTATCGTTTAAGCTTATCTCTTAAATTCATAATTGGTCTTTCGTAGTATTTGTACAGTAAAGTTGAAAAGACTATTACAATAATCCAATAAACAAAATATAAAATCCATGCCCAACATTCATCTTTTGGAGGAAAATTAGCTTGTATTACTTCTGAAACAAGAGCTAAATTCAATAGATACATTGAATATGAAATCAAGCTTATGTGAGTAACTACTTTTGTAACTAATGGTGGCGCTTTTTTAATACTGTCAAACTTAGGCAAAAGTAAAAAGCATCCAATGCTTTGGAATGATATTTTAAATACTTTTGTTATAAATTCGTTTGGAGCCCAAACTGTGTATAAAACAACATAACAAATAATTATTCCTAATACAAAACTAACATTTCTACTCTTATACCAAAATGAAGGATACCAATGTTTAATAAATGCTGCCAAAAGTCCTAATGCTATACCATCTAAACGATAAATTACAACTTTAAATACTCTAACATCAAGCCAGAAATCATCAACTTCAAATTTTGATGCATAAAAAGCTCTTAAAAGAAAAGAAAGAATTAAGAATAGAAATATTGAAAATGTATTTCTTACTAACTTTAAAGCGTCTGAACAAAAAATAGAAAGAAGCAAGAATTATAGGGAAAAGAATATAAAACCATTCTTCAACACTCAAACTCCATGACTCCCAAAAGAAACCTACCAATGGTTGAGAGAAATTCTGCAGAAATAAAAAAAACTTCCAGCTAAACTGAGAGAAATCTTCATTTATTAGACCAAAATAAACAACAATAATGTTTAAAATAAGAACTAAGTAGTAATTGGGTAAAGTTCTAAACCATCTCCTAATCCAAAAATTAAATATTTCTTTAAAGCCAAATGAATTGGTTTTTTGGAAATTCTTAATCAATATCCCTCCTATTAAGAAACCACTTAAGACAAAAAATAACTCCACTCCATTTACAAGACGTATCCAGGGGAAATCAGTATTTGCTTTTTCTAACATCGAGCCATGACTCATAACCACAAATATTATGGCTAAGGCTCTCATCAAATCAAGACCAAAAACTCTATTCTGATAATCTGGTGATAATCTAAAAATGCGAAATATCTTTTTTAATACTGTCATTCTTTTAGTTCGATATTTTTCTTTTAACCTCCAAACATAAATTTAAGCAATTCTCATTTTTCAAAAACATACGAGGAGATAACAATTAAATAGAGTTAAGTTATAATACTAAAGAGTTAAATAAAGTCCAAAAACAAAAAACGCAAAGCATATATTTCAATACCTTGCGTTTACACTCTGTACTCCGGGCGGGACTTGAACCCGCACGAGCGCAATGCTCACAGGATTTTAAGTCCTGCGTGTCTACCAATTCCACCACCAGAGCGTCCTTAGAAAGGATGAGCGGAAAACGAGACTCGAACTCGCGACCCCAACCTTGGCAAGGTTGTGCTCTACCAACTGAGCTATTTCCGCTTGATTTGGAGGTGCAAAAATACTAACTTTTTCTTTTCTACCAAACTTTTTCTAAACTTTTTCTATTAATTTCTTTATCGCATGAAGTTTTAAAAGGGCTTCCATTGGCGTAAGGTTGTCAATATCTGTACTTAATATATCTTCTTTTATTTCTAAAAGTAATGGATCATCCAATTGAATAAAACTTAATTGATATGGATCATTATTTTGTTTCTTTGATGGTTTGGATAGAACTTTTTGTTTGTTGGATTTTTGTTTACTTTCCAAATTCTCCAATATTTCTTCTGCCTCCTGCAAAACTTGTCGAGGCATTCCAGCAAGTCGTGCAACATGTATCCCAAAGCTTTGTGAGCTTCCTCCCTTAGCAATTTTCCTTAAGAATATTATTTGTTTACCTATTTCCTTAATTGTTACATGGAGATTGAAGATTCGAGAATAGATTCCTTCCATTTCAATTAGCTCATGATAGTGAGTAGCAAACAAAACCTTTGCTCTAAAATGTGGATGGTCGTGAATGTAGGAAGCAATTGACCAGGCAATTGAAACTCCATCATAGGTGCTTGTTCCCCTTCCTATTTCATCCAAAAGAACTAAAGACCTGTCGGAAAGATTATTCAAAATACTTGCTGTCTCATTCATTTCAACCATAAAAGTACTCTCTCCTAAAGAAATATTATCAGAAGCTCCAACTCGAGTAAATATCTTATCAACAATTCCAATATCTGCGCTCTTTGCTGGAACAAAACTTCCTATCTGAGCCATAAGAACAATTAAGGCATTTTGTCGCAAATAGGCACTCTTACCTGACATATTTGGTCCTGTTATTATTCCTATTTGTTGAGTGTCTTTATCCAGGAACATATCATTGGCAATATAATTCTCACCCGAAGGAAGCATTTTTTCAATAACAGGGTGTCGTCCTTGAACAATTTTCAAAGAAAATCCATCATTAATTGTTGGACGAACATAATTATTTTCAAGAGCTATTTCAGCAAAAGACAATAAACAATCAAACTGAGAAATGATTTCTGCATTCTTTTGAAGTTTATTTATATAAGGAAGTATTTCCGAAACCAATTTACTGTATAATAAGCTTTCTATTTCCAATATCTTTGTCTCTGCTCCAAATATTTTTGTTTCGTATTCCTTTAATTCCTCTGTAATATATCTCTCTGCATTGGTAAGAGTTTGTTTCCTGTGCCAAGAGTCTGGAACTTTATCTTTATGTGAATTTGTAACTTCAAGATAATATCCAAAAACATTATTAAAACCTATCTTTAAAGAAGGTATTGAGGTTTTCTCTGATTCTCTTTGTTGGAGTTTGTTTAAATAATCCTTTCCATGATAGGCAATCTCCCTTAATTCATCAAGCTCTTGACTGACTCCTTTTTCAATCACATTACCTTTTGAAACTGCATTTGGAGCTTCTTCAGAAAGTGTTTTTGTAATATTATTAATCAAATCTTCACAAGCATCAACTTCATCTATTCTATCTAACTCTTTATAGTCTTTGCATAAAGATTTTATTTCTCTTATCTCTTTAAGAACATTTTTTAATCCAACAACCTCATTTGGTAATATTCTTCCATATGCTGCCTTAGCAATCAATCTCTCCAAATCACCAATTCTTTTCAAGCTTATTCCTATCTTATCTGCCAAAACATCATTTTGAATAAAGAAAGAAACAATGTCTTGACGCTTTTCAATTTCATCTTTATCTATTAAAGGTAAAAGCACCCAGCGTTGCAAACGTCTTGCTCCCATATTCGATTTTGTTCTGTTGAGAACATTAATAAGTGTTGAACCACTTGAATAAGGAGAATGAACTAATTCTAAATTGGCTATGGTGAACTTATCAAGCCAAACAAAATTACTGTTATCTAATCTTGATATTTTCTGAATATGAGAAAGCTCAGTGTGTTGAGTTTCGTTCAAATAGTGAAGACAAGCACCACAGGCAATAACTCCAAGTTCCATTTCTTCTATTCCAAAACCCTTCATTGAATTCACATCAAAATGTTTGAGTAGAATATCATTTGCATAGTCTTTTGTAAAAACCCAGTCCTCAAAAGTATTTGTGTAAAAATCTTTCTTAAAGCCTTCTTGAAATTCTCTCAACTTCTGTTTTTGTAAAATAACTTCTTTTGGAGATAGGGTTTGAAGAAGTTTCTCTATTTCCTGTTTCTTCCCTTGCGAAACAAAAAATTCTCCTGTTGCAATATCCAAAAAAGCTACTCCATAATTATCCTTTTCTGAATGAATGGCTGCCAAAAAATTATTTTGTGAATGGTCGGAAGTTTTGTCATTATAGGAAAGTGAAGGAGTAACAACTTCAGTAATTCCTCTTTTGACAATCCCTTTAACCATTTTGGGGTCTTCCAATTGTTCACAGATGGCACAACGCTTTCCTGCACGAATAAGTTTAGGCAAATAAGTATCTATTGAGTGATAAGGAAAACCAGCAAGCTCCAGGTCTTTTTCCTTCCCATTAGCTCTTTTTGTTAGAGTTATTCCCAATATTTTTGAAGCCTCAACAGCATCTTTTCCAAAAGTTTCATAGAAATCGCCAACCCTAAACAGCAAAATTGCATCTGGAAACTTTGCTTTCATTTCATTATACTGCCTCATTAAAGGAGTAACCCCATCAATATTTTTTGACATCAAAATAATGTATTTCAATTAAGATGCAAAGATAAAGAAATAATAGTTTTTATGAAAAAAAGAATGAATTAAAGCTATTGCTAAATAGTTTATCCAAATAGAAAAATGTTTTTTTATCAAATAACAAATTAACTATGATTCTTTTTCAATAATATTCACAAACTCCCTCCAGCTCTTCTCTAATAAATATTTTGTTTTTGAACCTTGAGGAATAAATATAGTTGTTGAATTGTTAACACCATAAAATGTTTTACGACCATTAATTATAGGAGGAATTTGAGATTCGCAAGTAATAGATTTTAATCTTTCGCATTTATAAAATGCATATCCTTCAATAGTAATTACTGACTTTGGAATTATTATTGAAGTCAAACTTTTACACCTACAAAATGTTGCTGAATCAATAGAAGTAAGAGAACTTGGAATATTAACTGAACTTAATAATGAACAATTAGAAAATGCTCTAATACCAATTGAAATTACTGAATTTGGAATTATCATTGATTTCAAGCCATTACAAAAACTGAATGCATTATTTCCTATTGATGTAACTGAATTTGGTATTTTAATATCAGTTAACCCACTACAATCAAAAAAAGCATATTCTTTAATAATAGAAACTGATTTTGGAATTCTATAAGCTCCCTTTTTACCTTCTGGAAAACAAATCAGAGTGTCTGCATTTTTACTAAAAAGAACACCATCTTTTGAAGAAAATTCTTTATTTCTCCTATCAACAATTATTGACTTTAAATTAAAGCAATTATCAAAAACAAAACTCCCAATAGATTTAACTGATTTTGGAATTTTGATTGAGATTAATTCTTGACAATTTGAAAATGCATAGTCTCCAATAGTGGTTATTGAGTTTGGAATAACAACATTCTCCAACTTATTACAATTAGAAAATGTAGCAATGTCAATTAAAGAGACTGAATTAGATATAGAAATAGTTCTTAAATCACTACAATCGGAAAATGCACCAATTCCAATTGAATTAACACTATTTGGAATAATAAGAGAATTTAATCCTCTGCAATACTGAAATGCCCATTCCCCAATAAAAGTAATAGTACTCGGTATTATTATTGAAGTTAATCTATTACAATCATTAAATGCATAATCACCTATTAATTCAATAGAATATGTTATGCCATTATTTATTACCGAATTGGGAATTACTAAATCACCTATAGGTT
>ENA-UOOE01001332-UOOE01001332.1-fermentation-metagenome-genome-assembly--contig:-NODE-1332-length-21157-cov-4.404559_pt1 | contig 21157 bp, 44 predicted proteins | sample MGYA00245776_ERZ724021 | MGnify/ENA primary metagenome ERZ724021 (study PRJEB28704, sample SAMN03018321) | fermentation metagenome | biome: anthropogenic terrestrial biome; feature: soil; material... | reverse complement strand
GATGGCTTCTTGGTCAATACTACTACTGTAGCAAGTTTACCCAAGCTATCAAGGTTATTCCAACCTCTCTAGTCAATGTATCTTATATTTACATTGCTAGTTTTAATAAATTCTTACCTGCGTTTATATCTCTATCCATTACCATTCCGCAAACAGGACACACATAAGTTCTACATCCTAAGTCCTTTGTCTGGCTTGATTTATTTCCACAGTTAGAACATAATTGGCTACTAGCATAATTAGTTGGTGCTATTATTATTTCTCTGCCATACCAACTAGCTTTATATTCTAGCATTGTTCTAAATTCAAACCACGATACTTCTGATATTGCCTTTGCTAATTTATGATTTTGTTGCATATTGCTAATTTTCAAATCCTCAATTACTATTGTTTGGTTTTCACGCAATAATTGAGTACTTACTTTGTGAAGAAAATCTTTTCTCTGATTAGATATTTTCTCATGTAACTTAGCAACTTTTAATCTAGCCTTATTTCTGTTTTTACTGCATTTTTGCTTTCTTGATAAATCCTTTTGAAGTTTGGCAAGTCTTTTTTCTGACTTTCTAAGCCACTTAGGATTATGAAAGAACTCGCCATCACTTGTTATTGCAAATTCTTTAAGTCCTACATCCACGCCTACTTTCTTATCTACCTTAGGTAATTGATTAATTTCTGTATCGACTAGAACAGATACAAAATACTTGCCACTAGGAACTTGTGATATAGTGCAGGATTTAATCAATCCGTCAAATTCTCTGTGTTGCTTTATTTTTACCATAGATTTTAGTTTAGGTAATTTTATATGGCTATTTTCAATATGAATAGTACCTTTTAAGTTATTTGTAGTATAGCTTTTATAATTATTCTTTTTACTTTTGAATTTAGGAAAGCCTACAAATTTATCTCTAAAAAAGTTTTTATAGGCTTTATCCAAATTCATTTGTGCGTTTGCAAGTGCAAGACTATCTACTTCTTTTAACCATTCAAATTCTTTTTTATATTGTGCTGGCGTTGGATATTTCATTGTCTTAACTTCTAAATCTTTATTTTCTTCATAAGACTTGATTCTATCTGCTAGCATTTGATTATAAACGAACCTAACGCATCCGAAAGTTTTAGCAAAATAAATTCTTTGTTCTTTGTTTGGATAAATCCTATATTTATAAGCTTTTAGCATAAATATTCTCACCTCACTTTCTAATACTATTATACCATAAAGTTACGCAACTTGCAATAATATTAAGTATATTGTATAATGTTTTTGAGGTGATATTATGAGTAGCTTAAAAAGCAGAGAACGTTATACTAACTCAATTGATATTGAATTATTGAAAAAATTTAAAGAGCTTTCAAAAGAAACTAGAATACCGCAGTCAAGGCTACTTGATGAAGCAATTGAATTAATACTAAAAAAGTATAATAAGTAATATGTTGCCTACCGGCAAGTGCTATCCATCTCCCACCTATAGAGGATGGGAGAATTTTGCACAAGAGCAGGTTAAATTTCTTTCCGTGCTCCAAGATGCAGCAATTTTTTTCGCAATTATATTTGTTATTTCTGCTTGCAATTCTTTATCATCAATTTCCACTTTTATTTGCATTGTTATTTCTCCTTATCGAAAATACTAATTTGTCCTTTTATCTTGGCTATCTTTTTCCGTTCTATTTTCTCTTTATGCCTTTGTTTCTGTTTTTTTGCAACTTTATTTATTCTCGAAAGGCATACAGGTCCTATTCCTATCTCTTTGCTTTTTTCTGATTTCAATTTTCTGTGGCATACTAAACATCTATCCATTCTTTTTCACCTAATTTAATTTTAAGTCTGTTTTTCTTCCTTTGCGTGTACTTTCAACGGTTTTGGTGTATTTTATTATAAAAAATGTTTAATTCATTGTTTTATCTATTATGACTTAAATTATTCATTTCTTATCTTTAGTATTTTTCACTTTACAGAATATTCTGTACTTTATTTATATATCTTTAAATCAACATAGAGCCTTTTTAAGCTTGTTTGAATTTCAAAACATGTAATTATACCAAATTATAAATATCTTTCTAAATTTGCACCCTTTTGATTAATTTATTACTAATTCCTCCGTGAGAAACTGTGTGTATTGAAAGCTAATAAGATATAATTTCTTGCTTTCCTTTGTCCTTTGGATGATAACTGCATAGTCTGTTTTACCTATCACTGTTCCACGAATTGAAAATCTTTTGCGTTTATCCTTATTGCTTATCTTTACTTTCTCGCCTAGTATAAAGCTATTTCTTATGTCTCTAATCTTGTTTTTCGCTTCTAATCCCTGCCTTATTAGCCTAGCTTCTGTTATACTTCCAGACATATCTGACCAGTTCATTAATCTTCCTCCATTTCTTCTTCAAGCTCAACTTCACATTCTAAGCAAAGCCCATCGTATAAATCGCTTTCTTTTGCAAGTGAACCGCACCTCTTGCAACGTTCTATTGGTTCATATTCAAAATCATTGTTACTGTATTCCTTTGCTAGTTCTTCATTTTCTTTTATGAAATCATCCCATATGTTTTGCTTTAAACCTTTATTTTCGGTAGTTATAGCACAAGGGCATGCGTGTTCGGTACATATATTCCAATAACCGCATCCATGTTCTAACTCTATTTCATTGAATTTTCCCTGACTTATCATAGATTAATCCTCCTTTTTCATAAACTTTCGCATCCTGTAATTGTATTCTTTGCCTTTAAACACAGTGTAGTTATCTTGACAGGATTCCATTATTCTACCCTCCAGAGCCTCGTCAAGCTCAACTAATAAGCTTGGTGTGCATTCGGTACTAAATATCGTTGGAAGGCTATTTTGATACCTGCAATTAAGAATAGGCATTATATGTTTTATATCACTTTCTGTTAAGCTTGCTCTATTACCGTACTTGTCTTTAGCAAGTTCTCCGTTCCTCACTTTGTCTTTAAACAAATCATCTATGATTAACACTTTTGGTCTTTTATATCTGTCAGAAATTTTTAAGTAATATTCATTGTCAAATCTATTTGCTTCAAGTTCTCTTAATACTTCCAAATATGGCATATAAACAACTTGTATGTTTTGATTTAAGAGTGCTGCACCTATGGCAATTACTATATGACTTTTTCCTGCTCCTGGTTGTCCAAATAACCCAAAACTATTATTTTCAGTAAGCCTTATATCTTTAAAGTTTTTAATATAATTTATAGCCTTTTCTTTAGCTTCTTGGGTTGCAGGTAAGTCATTATATGCTTCATAACTATTTAGTTTTTTGACTTTGTTTGGGTCTACTCCAAATCCTTTCCACAATCTCTCTAAAAGCTTTTTTTTATAACATTTACATCTTTTAAAGCCATTTTCTGTCTCTACCCATGTGGTGTCTTGACATATAGGGCATACATCATTTTTCTTGGTCAAGCTTTTTGAGGTCATATGGGCTTTTTTCAATATCCTTTGTAGCATTTCTGCTATTTCCTCCATTTTGTTCCTCCTTCCCTTCTATAACCCAGTTTTTTAATATTCCATTAGCATAATTTAATATATTTGTTCCTTTTTTGTTTTTAGAAAGAGACTTATCTATTGCTTTCTTAATATCTTCAAGTTCATATAATTCAACCATTTCAGCTATGTTTTGATATTGTGCTGATAAACTAGTGCAGGTTCTTTCTTCTATGAAATTTAATATTTCTGTTGTTTTAAGAGACACACTTTCTTTATTCTCTGTCTCTTTATCTAACTCTTCTCTATTCTTCTCTTCTCTTCTCTTCTCTGTGTTACTGTTTGTTACAATTGTGTTACATGGTAACGCTTTTTTCTCCTTTTGCCTTTGCCTAAATCTTCTAGTTCTTGATGCTCCAGTTGTTTCACTGCCTATGTTCTCTATGGTTTCTGGTAATGTAAATTCATCTGGTTTTATTTCTTCAAGCAATCCATATTTTTGTAAAAAAGTTAGTGTAATTCCTATGTTGTCTGCATCTTCATCAAGCGTTAATGACAATTCTTTTGCAAAAGTATCTTCTATACCTTCATAATAAAGTTTTCCATTATTGCTTAAACTTGTTAACTGCATTTTAAGATAAATTATTGTATATGTGTCTCCCCCAGCTATGCGTCTTAATTTTTTTATTATAGGCTGTGAGAAAAAATCTTTTTGTAATTTTAACCAATAATACTTTTTAGCCACTTCCTCACCTCGTCATGTTATAATCTATGTGCAAGTGCTGTATCGGAGCACTTGCATGTTTTAAGGGTTTGTGGCTGCTTATTATAGCAGTCACTTTTCATCTAGTAGAATTTATTATGTCATTGCGTGTTTCATAATCCTGTCTTCTCATTTCATCCTCCATCTCTAAATATTTTTCTAGCTCTTTCTCTGTAACTATCTTTCCAAATATCTCTAACATAAGTTTCTTTTCATCATCAAGCATTTTTAAATCCCTTTTGGCAATTCATGCATAGATGTTTGCTGTATTTTTTAAAACTGTAATCATAAACATTTAAGCCTATGTCAGCACCACATTTTTCACAAGTTAATGTTTTAATTTGAGAATTATTTTGTTCAGTTTTCTTATTATTCTGATTATTATTTGGCATAGAAGTATTTCCACTTATAGAAGGTCTTCCTAATGAATATCTAACTACGTGGTGGTTGTCTTCTATTTCTAATTTATCTATTTCTTTATTCTTGCTGTATCCTATTGATTTAACTTTAAAATGTACTCTTGGGTTCAAACTCACTTTTCCTTTGCTATCAAAGAATTCACCCTGCTGTAGGCTAACCCATATAAAAGGTGATGTATAGAGTTCCCTGCCTATGCCTACGTTAAATCCTGCCCTTTTAAAACTGTCACTAGCTTGACCTTTTTCTTTTTCTGTGTAACTTTCTACTCCTACATCTTGTTTCCTAATCCACTGTTTCTTTTCATCGTCCCAAATATCTATATTGCAGAATAGATTGCCATTTATAAGCTCATGTGTCCTTTTCCATCCTGTAACTCCATATACTTCATCAAGGATATTCATATCAACTCTAGCATTTTTATATAGAAGTAATATACACCCTACACCATTATTAGTTTTCTTTAGGCTCTGTACTCTTATCTCAATTTCATCTGCCTTTAAAAGTCTTATTTGTTTGTCTGACAATGTTAAAGTCCCCCTATCTAATTCCTAATGTTGTTCCTTGCTCTAATTTTGCACCAGGTATTTTTATATTATTTTTTAAAGCATCTAGCATATCCTTTTTTAATAATTTTGATGGTTGCGGTATCCAATATTGCTTTGGTATCATTTTTTCATCTTCCACAACTACCTTAGGAGGTGCTTTCTTTATTGAAAGGGTGAATAGATTGCCTTTAATCTTATCTTTCTTTAATAGCTTCATATGCTCGAATAAATAGAATTTTAAGTTAGCAATTTGGTTTTCCTCTGTCTTTTTTCTATCTTGAAGCCTTTTTATTTCTTCATCTAATCCTTTTACATAAACCTCTTTAGATTTAATTATTTTTGCTACATTTTCAGCTTTAATCTCAAATTCCTCATTTACTGAATCTAAAGATTTTCCAATTTCCTCTTTTATATTTTCTAGCTCTGGATTATCTAATAATTCCTCTAGATTTTTATATCTATCTGAAATTTCATAAAGCTTATCCATAATCATTCCTCCTGTGCTACCTTTTTAAATTCTTCTATACAGCTATTGCAAATAATGATATTCTCTATATCATAGTAACTTTCACCTTCGTAGATATCTTCTCCACATATATTGCATGTATCAACTGCTTTAGCTAATGGTCTTTCATATCTATAGTCATAACAAAAATCTGGCATAATTAATCCCCCTTAATTTTTAAAACTTAAATTTCCCACAATCTTGTGTTGATGTAGAAAGAGTTGAATGAGTAATTTCTATTTCTTCTTTGTTGTGGATCCAAATATCTATAAGATCACAAGTGTTGTCAATCTCAATCCCTTTTTCTTCAAGTGCAATTATAAGTTCCTTAGTTAATTTTTCTATTGTTTTGGTACATTTTTTTTGCTTTCTTTTACATAATAGTTTGAAAATATTTGGTAATTTCAATTTAATTCCTCCTCTAAGCTATTTGAAAACTTTGTTGTATATAGCCTTTTCTTTTTAATGCCATATATTTAGATGTAACACTATTTTCAGTACGTCCAAGTGCAAAAGACATTTCTTTCGGTCCAATACTTTCATAGTAATTTAATAAATATTCTTTTTCTTCTGTTGTATAGATTTTCCCATTATTAGGATGATAAAGTGGATTATATTTCATTCTTCCATAATGATCGTAAGTAGTAGAGACTAACATTTTAAACACCTACCTTAACAAAATTTTGGCTTGTCTTTCTGTTATAGTAGTAATATCCTGTGTTACTGTTTCTCCTGTTCTCTTGCAATAAACCTCGTCTCCATCTATGTCCATACAGCTTTTATTTCTTTCCTTACAAGCTTCTGGGCAATCATTTCTCCTGTTACAGTATATACAACATAAATTATCTTTCGGACCTATAGGGCAATCTAAATCTAAGTTACATCGCATCATTTTAAACACACTCCTTTAAATCCACTGGTATAACTTTATTTAAGTCAAAGCCCATGTTTTGTACTTTATAGAACCTACACCCACATGAGTAATAACTATAACCATGTTGAGTAAATAAGAATCTTACGTTTTTCTTTTCAAGTAATTCACTTCCTGTCATTTTTAATCATCCCTTTCAGAATATATTTGTATTACGTAACTAAATACTTATAAAACTAGCTTTAATTGCCTAGTCTCCTTTTCAATTCTTTCATTAGCCAAATCAGCCCATGATTTTCCAAAATACTTACCTTCTTTTTCACATTTACCATTATCAAAAGCTATAAAATTCCTATTTAACTTTATTGCAGCTAAAGGTATGCTTCCATATCCTACTGTAAGGTCAAGTATTGTCATGCCTTCATTTGTGTAAGTCTTAATAAACCACTCACATAAAGCTAAAGGTTTTTGGGTTGGATGTACAGGATACGTATCCCACGAAAATTCTAATACATCAAGTGGATACCTTTCTGTACTGTCATAGTGGTATTCTCTTGTATTTGAATTGTAATTTGTCCCTGAATTCTCTTTTCCTACTGTTACTGTTTTTCTTTTGTGGCCAGTAGTTTTCTGTGGGTTATATAAAGGTAACTTATCATAGAATACTAAAACATCTTCATGTGCCTTTAATGGCATCCTATTAGCATTTTGCCATCCTTTAGGCTGTGCCTTCCTGCATACTACTTTATACCTATAGCTATCTAAATTGCTGCACATAAGTTGTCCTAGAAATCTTCCTTTAGCAAATAAACATACTGCAGCATTATCTCTTTTTACTCTATTTATGACTGGCCAAAGTTTATCAAAAGGAATAATTATATCCCATGAATTATGAGTTTCTCCAAAAGGTAAATCACAAAATATCATATCCATACTTTTATCTTTTATATTTTTAGATCCTTCCAAGCAATCTATATTATGAACTTTATTAATTTCTATCAATTTCTCACCCCCTTGGTGCATAAAAATTCCATTGTGGACCTATAATATTATTGTTTCCTCATTTTCAATCTCAAAGAAATCCGGTTCATACCCATGTTCTTTTATCCAAGCAAACAATACGTCATTTAATTTTTGTTCAAGTTCATCACTATCTTCTTTTGTAACATCACATAAATAATCCTCTCCTGCTTCCATACCTTCCGTTGTATTTTCTGCAACATTTTCTAAAATGTAATCAACATCCACTCCTGCTGGAGAAACTTTAGTAACCTGTCCAACTTGAAAGTTTTTAGTAACCTTATGTTCTTTCTCTTTCCTTAGCTTATTTAAAGCAATTAATTCTTCCTTTCCAGCATCTATCGCCTGTTCTCTCGTATCAAAATACTCACCGTGCCATACCTCACTATTACCAAGTTCATACATCCATTTACCTTCCATGTTTTTCTCCCCTTTACATATTTTTTTTACTTCACTATCTGGACACAAGAATGGATCTGTAAACTTAGTTCCACTTAATAATTTATTTGTTTGATTTGTAGCTGCTCTTTCCGTTTTAGCTTCAAATACTTTAAACTGTTTTACTCCATTTTTATCTTTCCAACTTAATCTATATTTCAAATTTCCACCTCCTGGACGTACGTAAAATATTCATATTGTTAACAATCATCTTTCAAATTACATTTACCAAATAAACAATAACTACTATCATACCTATAAATGTCCAACCATTAGATTTATCCTTGGTCATTTTTTTCAAGTCTTTAACTGCTAATACAATAGATATTATTAAGCTACATATACCAAGTATTGTTGCTCCTGTAGGCGTCATGCTTCTACCTTCCTTCTTCTAGGTGGAACTGTGGCTGCTTTTTCTGGACTCCATTTCAAAATGTAAATTCTGCTTTGAAATGTGCCAATACAAATTCCATTTTCTCGCATAGTCTTTAAATATTTTTTATATTTGTATGGCATAAATACATTAGTTCTAGGCTTACTTACTAATTGCAATGGAGTTGTAGCAGCTTTAATTACGTCCCATCCAAGAGCATGTATTCTGCTTTGAAAAGTTCTGTATGAAATATGATTTTTCTTAACAAGTTCTATAATTTCTGGTGGGTATTTTATTCTTAATGGTGTATTAATTGCCTTGGTTTTAGGCCATCCTAAACGTCTTACTCTGCTGTTTAATGCGCTCCTACTAATTCCGTTTGCTTCTGCTTTCTCATATTCTTCTGGAGTTATATACCAGCTATAATCCATGCTTGCACCCCCTAAAACATAAACTCCAGAATAGCTAATAATCCTATAAGTGCTACCCAAAATTCACCTTTGTTCTGTGCTTTTTTCTCTACTTCAGACATAAGATAAATCTTTTTATATTCTTTTTCCATCTTCCATATCCCCTTTCCAAATCTCTAATGCTTGTTTGTGCCATTCATCATAGGCACATTGTGTACTTTTGTCATACATTCCAAAACTTCTATAGTATAAATAGAAATTGTGTCTTAGAATTTTTAATATTTCTCTAAGGTCTGACATAATAACACCTCCTATGTAGCCCCTAAAGGGCTTTAGTTCTTTCTATAAGCTTTGTAATATTCAAGTAAACAAATATCTTCAAGGTGTCTAGCGTAATAGTCTGCATCTTCATATGGGTAATCAAAAGTTGACATAACATTTTCTACGAGTTTTTCATGTGAATATCTTGTTTTTTCTTCATCCTTTGTAAATATAACCTCTCCTTCTTTTGTAACTGTAAAACTATAAGTTGTATCCATAATAAAAACCTCCTTTTGATTTTATGTATGGCTATATTTACAGAATTTTCAATCTATTCAATATCTAATTGGTAACAACACGTTGCCAGTTCTTAAATCTCTCACTGTAAAATTTTCATAATTACTTTTTACCAGCTCATAGTCATTAAAATTTACACCCATATCTTTGAAAATACGTTTTAACTTAATTGGTAAGTCTTTATGTTTTTTCATTTTATACAACCTCCATTTGCTTTTTATACATAGATTCTGTAGTGACAATATTTACTTTTGCGACAATGGCTTCTGCATCTTCTGCTCTCTTTTTCCAATATTCAAGTTCCTTTTCAAGTCTTCTACGTTCTAAAGGAGAAAACTTTTCTAATTTAACTTTTTCCAGTTCTGCAATGTGTTTTGGATGAAATCTTACAGAAGGTAATCTAATAGGTGTTATAATTCCGTCTTCTATATATGTGTTTATGGTTTGTAGACTAAGTTGCCATCTTTTACATAAATCATTTTTAGTTAAGCAAACAATGTCTTCCATCTTTGTCCCTCCTAAATCAATATTTCAACATTTTCATGTATCCAAGCTATACAAGTAACTTTAAGATTATTAAATTCAACAATAATATCATCTGGCTCAAATTCCTCTAAAAAAGTTTCAATGTCATCATTGAGCTTATAAACGTATATCCATGGATAGGCTTCATCCTTCACAAATCTAAACCCCATAGTTTCAAATATCATGGCAGTACTAGTTCTTTCTTCTGTTGAATCACAGCGAATATTATATTTTTTATCCATTTATACAGTTCTCCTTTCCATCCACTTTGAATTTATTTATAAAATATATCTGGCCTTTTCCTGTCACTTTCGGTGTCTTAGAAACACTTATATGCCCATCCGAATGATTTATTGATGTTTCTTTAATTTTGAAAAGTCCTAAGTCCATAGCCTTTTGTGTTGGCATATTATAGTCAGTCCCTTTTCTATTGATTAAATATCCGTTTTTGCGGAGCCATATAAACAATCTATTCTGTCCCATGTCAATTCCATTTTGTTTAAGTATCTTTGCAAGTTCGCCTATAAGGATTGATGTTGTAGAAGCTTCAACACTATCTGCAAATATTACTTTTGGCTTTTGCTCTATTAATTGTTTTGACTTTTCCGTATTTTCTAATTTTAATTTTTCAACTTGCTTATTAGCAATTTCAAGAGCACGTTTCATAATCATTTCTGGACTATTCCAAGCTTTTTCTACTGCTATAAAATATTGTCTAGCCTGTTTGCCTTTTTCATTTCTCTGTATCATTGCTATTTCTTTTGCCATATCAAGTTTAATAAGATGGTCTGTAATTTCTTGATAGCCTCCATTTGCTATTGGACTTTTTTGTCCAACTGTAACAAAGTCAGTATTTTCAATAAACCCATATTCAATCATCCTATTAAACCATTTTTTATAAGGAGTTTTTATTTCTAAGAACTCATGTAAATCTCTTCCACTTACAATTACTTCTCCAACCTCATTTTCCTTAATAGGAATTAACTGTTGACTTTTAAAAACTTGCAATTGATTTTCCATCGCTAATCCTCCTTTGTAATTGATTTTCCAACTTCACTTTCCGAAACCCCTAATATAGTTGCAATTCTATTTACAAATTGCCATGTTGGATTTTTCCTTTTTCCTGTGTTTAACTTTGACAAATAATCTACTGTAGTATTAGTTTTCCGAGCTATTTCAGTTAGAGTAAATCCTTTCTTTTTGCATAGTTCTTTTAAGCTCAATGTCTTCACTTCCTTTTATTAATAAAAAGTCAATTAATTCAATCAGCAATAGATACTCTATATTTTAATAAAGCATCAAATAATCTTTTTGGGATTTGCTTTTTAAGTGCATATGCAATATCTTTAATTAAATTTTCTTTAAATTCTTTATATTTTTTAAATGCTTCAATTTGGTTATTAAAATTTCCTAAAAAATATGTCTTACTTTTATAACTACATTGGGCTACATATTTATTCTTTATTTTGTTAAAATGTACTCCTATTGGAAGATTGCCTCTTATCTTCTTTTGCCTTACGAACAAGCTATTTATTTCTCTGTTAACAAAAATGCAAGCTTCAGGTGAATAAATTTTATTGCCTTTGATTAAAATATCTTTATCAAGTTCCATCCTTTCACACTCTATTTGGTAATAGTTTTCATCATACCATTTAGCAAAATTTTGAAAGTTAAGCCACCCATAGTAAACTTTACAATCTTTATATGTTGGATAAACTTTTAGCATATTTTCCGTATAACATCTTTTTAACATTTTTGTCCAAGTTTCATATTGTGAAGTTTTTTTATGTTTAATGGTAGACTTATAAGCTCCTTCTCCCAAATATCCAACTCCACACACTGTAGGAATAAATTTATTATTCATTTAGGTACTCCTCTCTTGCAACAAAAGAGCCAGCCATTTAATACAGTATCAACCTGTATTAATTGACTGGCTCTGGCATTGGCACTCAGAATAATTATTAGTTATCGGCACTAGCACTGGCACTTCTTTAAATTTAAATTCTGGATTTTTTACATTTACCGGAGTAAGTTTTACATTAATATGGCATTTCTTGCAATAAGGGTAACTCCCGCCTTTATAGTTATCATCTATGATGATTAATTTGCATCCACATCTATGTTTAGCTTCATACATTTTCACATTAACAATCCCCCTATCATGTTTTTACTCTTCTTAAATCTCTTATAGCAATCATCTATGTATGTCCTCCTCATTAAGTATTTTTGGCGTTTCTATCTTCAACTTGTATCCTTCATCGTTTTATCCCGTCCTTTCTTCTAAACCCATGAATAGTTTCTACATCTATGTCCTTCTTCTAGCCTTTTATCCATTCTCTTAAAAAGAGTTTTATTTTTTTTACTAACTAATCCTATAACCTTAGGTACAATATCAACTTTAAATTTATATTCCCAAGGAATATATTTTTTCCATTTGAAATTATACTTTTGGTTTAAAGCTTCTAATTCTTCTGGCAATAGTTCAGCTCTTTTCTTAAATTGAACTACTACATTTCCATAATGAAAGCAAACTGTTATATACAAATTATCAGGGATTTCTTTGTATGCTATTGTATTTAATCCATTAGTAAATGAAAGATACCCATCTTTAATTTGTAAAGAATCTGCTATTAAATTAATACCATTAAAATTTACTTTACTGTAAAGTGATAAATCAGTCTTGATGTTATCGCTATGTTTCATAACTTTAATCAACTCGTATCCTTCCTTTCAATCATCTTGTTTTGTCCTCCTCTTTAGTACACTTATATAATAATACTCTAGTCCTAAATAGTAAAATTATATTTAGGACTAGAGTATTAATTTAGAAAGATAATGCTCTTAATATCTCCTTATTTCTTTAATTCTCTTTTAATTTTAAAAAAAATGTGGTAATATATTTTATGTCTATTAGTCATAAAATTGAGGTGAAATAAATGGACTTGATAAGTAAGAATATTAGAAAATTACGTATGGAAAAAGGCATAACTCAAATACAATTATCAAAGATGATAGGGTCAACAAATGACTATATATCTAAATTAGAAAGAGGCTTAAGAAAAAATCCTTCGTCTCAAATGCTAGGAAAAATAGCTAATGCTTTAGGCGTTTCTATGGATAGACTATATAAAGAAGATGATAAGGAACTTTCATTAGAAGAAACTCTACGAGAAATATGCAATAATGCTCCAGAGACGGATTGGCCTGTTTCTGCCTTGATCGTAAAGAAATTGATTGAAATGGATTTAATTAATGAGGATGGAACTATGTCGCCACAAGTTCAAAAATTAGTAACAGAATCAATCACTTTACAATCAAAACTTCAAAACATCACAAAAAAGAAGAATGAGTAATCTCGTTTCTTTTTTGTGATATAAATTGAATAATTAAATTTAAATTAGGAGCTTTTAAATTCTGTAGTTCTATAACGTTTTCTATAAACTTAATGTCCTTTATTATATTAGATTCCACATTTAGCATTACGACACCCCCTATTTTTAATTATATTATAAGTCCACTCCTGTCCTCTATTTACGGACAAATCAATAATTCGTTCGACTATATTTTTTACGCATATATATTTGTAAACATTTACCACTATTTTAAAGTTAATTTTTAAAGTAAAATTATAAATATAAAAAAATATGTCGAATTGAGGTATAATATGCAATTATTGATTAAGAAATATAGAAAAGAAAGAGGAATGTCACTTAGAGAACTTGCCATGTTAACTGGAATTTCTAAGACTCAATTAAATGATATGGAGAGAGGTATTAAGCATATAGATTTACTAAAACTAGCTAAAATAGCAACGCATTTAAATGTATGCACTAAAGCATTGTTTGTAAATTGCTATGGTGTAAAAAAATGCTGTGATTTTAAATGCAGACATTGCTGTTCACTTAGGCATAAAAATTTTTATAAAAAGAAGGAATAGTTAATGCAATATAACATAACTTATAGGAAGAAAGACAAAGGTATCCAGGTAATTATAAGTTATAAAGATATATCTGGAAAATGGAAGCAGAAAAGTAAGCAAGGATTTAAAAAGCAGTCCCTTGCTAAGACTGCGGCTGATAAAATGTTAGATGAATTGAAAAAAAACGTCAAAAATCAAGTCACTTTAAATCATGATTATGATGATATAACATTTGAACAATTTAAAGATATATTTATTGAGCATATAAAGTTATATAATACTTACAACACTGTTGCTACGTATGAAAGAGCGTTTAATAAATTTTCAAGCTTAAATTATGTAAAAATGGCTGATATACAGATACTTGATATACAAAATATTATAGATAAACTGATAAAAGAAGGGCTTAAGAGTTCTTCGATAAAATTATATTTAAGCAAAATCAAAGTCTTTTTTAATACTGCTAAAGATAAATATAGAATCGTTCTATCAAGTCCAGTTATAAATATAGATATTCCTAAAGAAGAAAAAGAAGAAAAAACAGCACTAACGAAAATTCAATTAGAAGATTTATTAAGTAAAATTGAAAATAAAAGATACTATATCATATCTCTGCTAGCAGGAAAGTGCGGTTTAAGAATTGGTGAAATAGTTGGTTTAACTTGGGATGATATAAGTTTCAAGGAATGTACTATAAAAATAGAAAAGCAGTGGAAACTAATAGAAAATAAATTTTATGGCTTTGGCAGCCTAAAAAGCAAAAATTCTAATAGGACTGTCCCTATGCCTGAAACTGTGGAAAAGGAGATAAAAAAATACAAAGATTGTTATCCTATAAATTTTGATAATAGGCTTTTTAAAATAAAAAATGTAGATGGTATTGCAACCAGGTTGTCTCTCACTTATAAAGAATGTGGTTATAATATATCTGTACATGAATTAAGACATACATATGCCACTATGCTTATAAGTAATGGAGTAGATTTTAAAACTGTTGCTCAATTGTTAGGGCATGATGTAGAGCAAACAATAAAAACATATTCACATGTAACTAATAATATGCTTGACAATGCTTCTAAAATAATTAATCAAATTTTATAACTTATTTTTGACGAATTTTTGACGTTGAGTCTGCAATTGTTGAAAATTCAAGGGATATTAAGCATAAGTGTAATTTGAAATTTAAATAAGTAATATCAATTTTAAAATGTGCAAAAGTTGATAATCATAAGTGATACAGCCACTTTGAAAAGCTTTTTAAGATATTTTAAATTTTAAATTATACAGATATATAAGATTTATTTTTGACGAATTTTTGACGGCAAAAGATATTAAAAAGAGGGTGTTTAAATACACCCTCTTTTATTATTTTAAGCTTGTACTGGCTGAGTTGTTGCATTATTTGCACTAACTGATTGTGATGTAGAATTTAAAGCGTTTTGTGCTATAGTAAGTTTATTCTGTGCGTTTTTAACATCTGCTTGTAAAGAAGTATTTTGACTTATAACAGTATCTAGCTGTGACTTTAATGTATCATTCTGTTTCTTTAAATCTGCAATTTCTTTATCATGTAATTTATCAAGTTTATCACTAATTTGCTGTATAGTCTTATTTGAAAAATATTTACTTCTAATCAAAGAATCTACTATTGTTTTTACATCATCTGTAATTTGAATATTATTTTGGTTTAAAACACTAAAAACAAAATTTTTTGCTGCATTTCTTTTCTGGTCTCCAGTTTCATCATCTTTAAAATCACCATTTGTAATATGGTCTTCCACATCGTTTATTCCTATTAGGGCTAATTCTTCTAACTTTTCTATAGGGACCAAAACTGTTTTTAATTTATCTGTACTTAATTGAATCATAGCTTTTGTACAAACTTCAGCTTCTTCTAATCCTGTTTCAGCCTCTTTTAATACTGTGTTAACATTTACGCCTTTCTTTTGCAAATAAGCAATAAGTAGAGTAATTAAAATAGCGACTACAGCCACAGCAACAACAATAAGTAATGTATTATTCATAAATTTACCTCCGATTTAATTATAATATATTTTAGTTATTCAAAAAAATACTCCACGTATCTAGTCCAAAAACTCCATCTGTAGCACGTCCCCAATTCTTTTGCATATTGGTTACGGCTTGAAAAGTTGCTTCATCGTATGTCATAGGAGTATAAGAATCAGCTTTTAAATATCCATAAGATACTAACTTTTCTTGAACCCATTCTATAACATGGCTTCTGTATCCTTTTACTAATAGTGGTTTTATACCTTCTAACGCATTTAGAGTATTTTGCCCTGCTATTCCATCACACTCAAGCTTTGCATTATAGTCTAAATTTAAGTCATACTGAAGTGCTTGTATCTGTTTTTGAAGCGTTGTAAGCTCTTGTATAGGCACCTGCCCTGTAAAAATAGAATCATTAAAGTAGTCAGTATCACAATAACCACTAACACCAGGTGCTTGTCCTGTTTCAGAGTTTTGCCATGAAACAACATCAGGATATTGAGCTGGTGGCGTAGATGAATATTTAGCAATCCATAAAGGAACACTGCCAACATTTCCACTTAAATATTCATAATAGAAGGACATTCCAGTGTATATGCCTATTTTATAACCTCTATTTTGAACATAACCTATAAACTTATTAGTAAAATCTATAGCTTCATCTTTACTCCAATTTGGTTGATTTTCTATATCAAGCCAAAGTACAGTATCCAAATGAAGTCCTTGCACTTGATTTAAGAAGTGTTGTGCTTGAGTTATTGGTTGCCCATTGTTTGTAGCATAATGATAATATCCCACCTTAAAACCATATTGAGGTAACATAGAAGCTCTGTAACTCAATAATTTATCATTATAATTATTTCCCTCACTTGCTTTTTGAATTACAACACTAACGCCAGAATCTTTTAATGCTTGGTAATCTGAAATATCTGAATTTTCGTATACATCAATTCCTTTATAAATTGTGCTTGCTTGTACATTTTTAGGCATAAAAAAAACACAAGCCATGAAGACCAGTGTTATAGTAAAAAACGGCATTATTTTTTTAAACATAAAATTCCTCCTTATTTTAGTTGTTCTAAAGTGTCCATTAACTTTTTAGGAGCCTTTAATCCCATCTTCCCACAGTTTTCTAAAATAGAAATGCCCTCATTTGATATGTAAAAATAACAAACAAGGGTTCTAAAGAAAAAAGTTTTGTCTTGTATAAGTCTGTCTAGGAGTGTCCCGACTATTAAAATTGCCAGTATTGCTGATTTCTTTGCAATTCCTTTAAATCCAACTTTTGAATCTATTGTTTTTACTGTAAAGGCATAAAAAAGTCCCGTAATATAATCCGTTACCATAAATGCTACTAAAATTTTTAGTGCCAAGTCCCATCCCCCAAATAGCCATGTCCCTAATACTCCTAGGCCTGCGATTATCCAATTAAGTACATGTTTTTCCATTATTTTCCTCCGTCTTTACATTTTACTGTTTTTAATTCTGATAGAAATAATGCTATAAAATAAATACTTAATTCTGCCAAGATAGTGAATCCACATATATTTAAGAAATTATAAATTGAAGAAAAATGTTTTATTATAGGATAAACAACTAAAAAGTTAAATGGCAGTGATAATATAGCTATTTCAAAGAATATCAATACCTTTTTTTCTAAACTCATATTTATCATCCTTTCTATTGTAGTGTAAATAAATCTTTATAATTTTTTAATAGCCCTTCTGGCTTCTTTTCTTCAAATAACTTATATCTTAAATAATCATCAACATATATAGCAAATGGAACTAGGAAAAACCACAGTACAGCATAAGGCAAACATATCTGTCCATATAAGTTAAAAGGCTCATTAGAATAATCCCATATATCAAGGCCAAACCATACATTTAAAATCATGCCACTTGTAAATTCTAAAGCAAGAATTATAAAAGTACCAATTATACATTCCTGCCACATTTTTCTATCATAGAATTTAGGATGTTCATTTAACTTTCCTATTAGGAAAGCAGATAAGCCACCAACTACTAGCATACTTATATGTGTCCAGCCTCGCCATAAACCTTCTAGTACCATGTAAAGGGCACCCATGATAAATATAAGAATTAAATCTTTGTATATTTTCAATTTATGCCACCTCTTATGCAGTTACTTTAGTTGAATCTGTAGTACTTGGTATTGCTGTATCCCATGTTACTTTTTGTACGTCTAATACTGTAGTTAAGGTGCTTACATACTGTTGTAATTCCTCTTTACGCTTAATCGTATTAGTCATAAATGTGCTTAAGTCAACACCTAACGTAATCATTTGCTGTGGTGTCCAAGCATAACATACTGGATCGTCTTTTGCTTTCCAATTGATAGCGCTATCTGTAAGTTTAGCCCCACTAGCTATTAAACTAGCTTTCATCGCTAGTCCTACTATTAATGTTCTGTTTTCTGAAGAACTATCAAAAATTTTTTCGGTCCCAAGACAGCTTGACTTAAAACCACCATCTTTTGTTTTTGTACAATCATTTTCTAATTCACTAATTTTAGCTTTTTTAACTTCTTCTAAAGTTGCCTCTGGAGTTGTAAAACTAAAAACAATAGCACTTGCATCTATAGGATTTTTAGTTATATCTATACTATATCCTGTACAAGATTGAAACTTATCTAATAATTGTCCATAGTTTAGTTGTATTACTCCTACACTATCCTTAGTCTTGTCTTGAAGTGCTTTATATAATTGGAAATCTTGATCTATAGTAGTTTCTTTTACAGCTCCCTGATGTTCTCCTGTATTAACAAGAACATTACCTGTTGATTTTTCATAATATATCTTTCTTCCTATCTCCATATTATCCCTCCTATTCTACTGCAAAGTATTTAAAATCAGTGTTAGTTATAGCTCCTCCAGCTGTTGTTTGGACTGTATGAACAAAACCATTATCATTAAGTGTTATAACTGCTCCAGAGGTAGTCATTATTGGTTCTCCTGTTCCTTCATACCAGTTGCTTGTATACATTGCACATATTGGGCAATAAAGCACTATATAAATTCTTGAAGTACCTGTTGTTACTAATATAACAGTAGAAGGTCTAAAATCTAAATTTGCTATTGTAGCTACACTAGATGCATCTATAGTGCCTGTCCCTTGGGCTGTCCTTTTACCACCAAGGCTTTCTATTGTAAGGTTACCAATAATTCCGCCTATATCTACACCATTTTTAACATTACTAGCAATTAAATTAGCAAATTCAGCTGTTACAGTACCGCCGCTTGTATAGCCAGCAGGAATAGTGACAGTTCCACCTTGTGTAGTAATAGTACCACCTACAGAACCGCCACCACTTAAACTAGCAGTTACAACTCCACCGCTTGTATAACCTGCAGGTATATAAATACTTCCACCTTGTGATGTAATTGTCCCACCTACAGAACCATTATTAGGCATTGTTCCTGTTATTTGTCCAGCGTCTGTAGTAGCTGTTTTAGAATATAGTAAGTCAGATGCTATTGCGTTTCCACCACCCCCTTTACCCAGCAATTGAAAATTTGGGTTTCCACTTTGAGGTATACAATATACTATATTTGCAATTAAATCTTGTCTTACATTTGTAACATGGTTTCCAAAATAATCTACTAAGTCAACTGCAGTTAAACTGTTTACTTTTATTTGTACATTTCCTGTGCTTGCAGCATTAAATCTAACTCTTATAGGTTTATTTTCTATACTTGATAAGCTAGTTACCCCACTTAAAGCAATGGAGTACACATTATTTGAATCAGAAGCAGTTGAAAAAATATCATCTAACTTACTATTTTGTAGATTAATTACATCAGTATTTAAATTAGATACTGTGCCATTTAAAGTATTAACATCTAAATGTAATTGGTCTATATCACTACTTGGATATGGCTTGCCCATAAATATCCCTCCTATATATACGTACCTTCTCGGCTTATTTGATTTATTTTTACTTTATAATCTTTAATTAAAGAATTTAAATCATTTTCAATTTTTCCTTTTGTAATATCTGCGTAATCATCTTCTAAAACTACATCAAATATTATTGTATTTTTGATTATTCTAAAATCTTGTATCTTGTGTATATAATCAAACCTATTGCATATATCTAATACCTTCATTTTAATTTTAACAGTTTCCATGTCGTCTGCATTGGTAAGGTCAGCTTGAATTATAACAAGTGATTTATATTTTTCTGATATTTTTTGTTCTATAGAAGTGACCGATTTATAAATCTCTGTGCTTGGTACACCCTGTGGTACTTCTATATGTAGGCTTATAATATCTTTACCATAGCCATAATTATTAATTATTACATCATGTACATTAGTAACATACCCTTCTTCCAGAACTATATTTTTTATGGATTGTATAAGCTCTTTACTTGGTTTAGCACCTAAAAGAGGTATCATAACATCTTTTGCTATTCCTATTCCTGCGTAGATAATAAATAAAGAAATTCCGATACCAAAATAAGCGTCTAAATTGATATTAAAGAGCCTTATCAAAAGTAGAGATATAACTACACTAGAAGACAGTGAACTACCACCACTTATAGAAGTGGATGGCTTCTTGGTCAATACTACTACTGTAGCAAGTTTACCCAAGCTATCAAGGTTATTCCAACCTCTCTAGTCAATATATCTTATATTATATTGAATGTAGCCATTTTTACATCTAATTATATTATCTTGCAGTTTTAAAAAATTTCAGGTTTAATATAAAAAGTCTTGGATTTCTCCAAGACTTTTAGTTCGCAAAAATATTCTATTGCCAAAAATATCCATAAATATCTATAAGTATTGATTTATAAGGTTTCATGGATATAAGTAAACACTAATACTAAATATTACGAACTAATTATTTATTAAATCGTGTTCTATATCTGCAAAACTATTTCCGTAAGTAAAGCCTACTATTCTAATACCATTAAATGTTTTGAGTGTTAGATCTTTATTATAGGCCCTTTTATAATAAGCAAACTTACTATCAAAATTCTTATTTTCATTTATTATAATCTCAGGTTTAGGGAATCCCTGCATTTGAATTTTTACACCTACATATTTAGCATCCTTATGGCTTGCAGCATTAAAACATTTTTCTAAATTTTCAATTGCTAATTTCATTTTTTATATTCCTCCATTTAATTTAAATTTAAAAGGCACCCTTAATCGAGTGCCTTATAACTTACCTTCATTCTTTAATTTTTCAATAGTCTTTTCCTCCTGGATGAATTCTTTCATTTTAGCAGCTACGAAAGGAGATATCATAATTCCTTTTTTAGCTCCATATTTTTTGAATTCTGCCAGTACATCTGGTGGAAGTGTGATATTTATACGCACCGCCTTCTCTCCCA